>Ga0114999_10000248_pt1 | contig 79996 bp, 59 predicted proteins | sample ArcticOcean_MG_C_3_FD_89820 | JGI IMG/M metagenome (GOLD analysis project Ga0114999, IMG submission 89820) | Marine microbial communities from western Arctic Ocean - ArcticOcean_MG_CB8_126 | ecosystem: Environmental > Aquatic > Marine > Oceanic | place: Arctic Ocean: Canada Basin | collected...
CCGTGCGATGTCGTTCCGTTCTGCACCCATTCCCTCGCGTTCATCCCCTTATTCCCTCAAATTCCACCACCCCGTTTTCCCGAGTGCCTGGAGCAGCGAAAGCTGCGGAAGGTGTATCGAGGGACCTCCATCCGTAGGACCCGGCTCCTGCCGGCGACTTCCACCATCCTGCTCCGTGCGATGTCGGTCCGCTCTGCTCCCATTCTCTCACCTCCATCCCTGTATTCCTTAAATTCCACCACCCCGTTTTCCCGAGTGCCTGGAGCAGCGAAAGCTGGGGAAGGTGTATCGAGGGACCTCCATCCGTAGGACCCGGCTCCTGCCAGCGACTTCCACCAACCTGCTCCGTGCGATGTCGTTCCGTTCTGCACCCATTCCCTCGCGTTCATCCCCTTATTCCCTCAAATTCCACCACCCCGTTTTCCCGAGTGCCTGGAGCAGCGAAAGCTGGGGAAGGTGTATCGAGGGACCTCCATCCGTAGGACCCGGCTCCTGCCGGCGACTTCCACAATCTACCCGTACCCCCTCTATCCATCGAATTTGGCATCTCCGGCCGTGCCTGTGCTTCTTCTGTGTATTCCGTGGTGCGGTTTTGGGCCGGGCATCTGTGTCCTCTGTGATCCCGCCTCTAAGCATCTCTCGCACCCCCCCACGCTCACTATCTGCCTTGCGTCATAAAAAAATCCCGACGATCACCTGATGACCGTCGGGATTGATTGCTTTTCCTGAACCCGGGGCTATTCCAACGGCCTCCCGAAATCCTGCACAAAGGTTACGAAATCCGCGAAATCAACGCGACCATTCTTGCTCAGATCGTAAAGTGCATTGTCGCTGTTGAAGGCCCCGGCAAATGCGAGGAAATCTGACAGACTGATCTGTTTGTCGCCGTTGAAATCAGATGCGGGATTGGCATAAACGGTCTTCGCATTTCCCGACAGGGTGATCGATGCCACGCTATTTTCTGGATCGTTGCTCAGGATGTTGATGCTGCCAGAGAAAACGCCCTCGAGTGCGTGCGTGAGTTTAATTGTTATGTCGTGCGATTCCCCCGGAGGGATGACAACGCTGCTTTCTGAGAAAACAACGGGCAGATCCGATTGGAGTTCGGCAATGTTAAGCGCGCCATCACCCTGGTTGCTGAAGGTAAGGGTCACTTCAGACGTTCGCCTTACCTCGACTTCTCCAAGCGTGTATTCTGTGGTGGACAAGACCATCGTCGGGGTCTGCAGGACCTCCAGGATTTCATATATCTGATTGGACCCGAGATTCTCGAGCGTCTGAATGATGCCACTTGGCCAATGGATTTCTACCTTCTCCACGTTGGTACGTGTTCCCAAACCGAAGGTGAGCCAGAGACTGTTCTGGGAAAAGCTGCTGGCGCCGCTCGCAACTTCCTGAGACTGGATCTTGCCATCGTTGGTGACTTTGATTTTTGCGCCGATTGCACTGCGGTTGCTAATGGTCCCTTCCAGCTTGAAGCGAATCCAGTTGTTGCTGTCCTTTTTCTCAGTGAACAGGAGTGGAAAGCTGCTGAATGAACTGTGCGCGCCGTTCGCCACCAGAAGATCGACGTGACCATCGTTGTTCACGTCACCCGCGGCTACACCGACGGCAATGGTTGGTACGCCGCTTGCATCCACAGTCTGAAGACCATATTCCTCGGTCGCCTCAGAAAACTTCCCGGAGCCATCGTTCAGAAACAAATGGCCAGGGTTGTTATAGGCGCTGAGCATTTCGAAATTGCCCACATAATACAGATCCATGTCACCATCGTTATCGATGTCCGTAAAGACAGTGCCCCAACCGAAATGCCATGGTGAGAGTTTCAGGGATTCTGAAATGTTGTAGAATGAACCATCCCCGTTATTCTGGAAGAAGGCGTGAAGCAGATATTCCTGCTTTCCTTTTACGTCTACGAAACCGTCGCCAACATTCGTGACGAAGAAATCGAAATCTCCGTCCTGGTCGTAGTCTGCAAAGGCCAGTCCCATCCAGCTGCCGGTCAGTCCCAGACCCGCGGTGCGCGTCACATCGGTGAATTTAAGGTCTCCATCGTTTCGGTAGAGGATCACAGGAGACCATTCGTCCGGCTGTGCAATACCCTGATCATTCGCCGTGAACAGGTCCATGTCGCCATCGTTGTCGTAGTCGCAGAATCTCACCGCCCAAGTATAGGTGGCCGCAGTACCAGTTTCGGCGGTAATATTTGTAAAGGTAAGGTCCTTGTTGTTCAGCAACATCTCTCCGCTGCCCTTGCCATGTTGCAGATCTGCGCCGGCAATATAGAGGTCGACGTATCCGTCGTTGTTGATGTCTGCGAATGCGGGAGAGGAGGAGAAGAATCGGGAAGTGATTCCGGCGGACTCGGCGATGTCTGTGAATGTGCCGTCGCCGTTGTTCAGATAGAGGTAGTTCTGGCGGTTGTTCGCCACAAGGATGTCAGCGTCGCCATCGTTGTCGATATCCGCGGTGGCAACGCCATGGCTTTCCGCCCGGCCGTCCACTCCGGCCTGTTTGGCTACGTCTACGAAATTGCCAAGACCATCGTTTTCAAGCAGGTAGTTCTCGTTCAACCCGCCATTGGGCAGATAGATGTCGAGGTCGCCGTCATTGTCATAATCGAACATGGCGGCGCCTGGTATGCCGCCCATGAAGTCGAGTGCCATCCTGTGAGCGAATGGCAGTTTCTGTCCGCTCTGGGCGTTACTTGCGGTTGTGTTCAGCAATACACATAACAAAAGCACAATGGCTTGACAGGCACGCATTTACAGTCCTCCGGGTGAAACTGTCCTGGAACGCTCCCGGTGCGTTTCAACAGGTAATGTTTATCGCGCTTGCGATCAGAATCAGGAGTAGGCAACGATTGATTGAAATTAAGCCCAAAACAGGGTTGGTGTCAACATAGGCAGCGGGCTAAGCCCAGCCGTGAACACCATGTCCACCACCTGGAAACCAGATGAGGTCTACGATGAAGGAGATGAAGACGCCGGTTGCCCTCCCTACAATAATACCGAAAAACAGGGGGCGGAATTTTCGATACATCTGTACGCCGCCCGCACGCATGACAATGGCCTTGAACATCCAGACGATCAGGATTGCGGTAATCTCGTGGAGCAGGCTCGTGGTTGTTACGATGAATCCTACGGGGTGAAGCGGCCACCAGGGCAGCCGGTACCGAAGCGTCGTAAAGATGACCATGAGCAGCCCGCCGAACCCAAAGAGCAGCAGTCGCTCCCAGGATGCGGGCTCGGGAGATTTGATTGCTGTGACGATGCCATCGTAGAGACTGGGTGCGTATCGTGTGAAGGGATACTCGGTGAAATTGAATGCCCCGTGGGTGTAGCCGAGGTAGAGTACCATGAACACATTAATGAGAAGCGCGGAAAGAAGGCCAAGGAGCAGGATCCAGAAAAGCTGCCGTCGGTTTCCTTTTACGCCGTCAATGGCCTTGGCTCCCTGTGAAAGGGCAGGCATGAAATACATCCAGCGGGTGGCGTGCGAAGTAGATGCCGCTGTAATGGTTTGAGCGGAAAGCGTTTCTGCCCCCAGTATTTGAAACCCCACATCGAGTGGGCTGGTCGGTATGCCGAGATAGAGTGTGCCGGATTCGCAGACGAAGCGTGCCAGTGCAATGTAGATGACGATTGTGGCCGGAACGGTGATGGACAACAACCTGAAACTGACGCCAGCCTGATTCAGCCACGCAATGATATAAAGCGTTCCCAGGATCAGGCCAATAACCGCTGATCGGTAGGACAGGATTTCACGGGAGTCGTCCACGTCGGGATCATTTTTGAAAGCCTTTCGATAGACTTCGGTCAAGTGGTGGCGCGCAGCCCACATGCCCCAACCCACAAATACGAAGAGTGCACCCAGACTCTGCCACTGAATTAAGGGATCGCCCCACCCTCCGCCCGAGGAGTGCATACGTCCAAGTTGAAATCCCGTTTTCCGGATCACAGCCACCTGTGACATCAGGACGAAGTGAAAGAACCAAATGGAGAATAGGATCTCCAGTTTAACGAAGTAACCGAATCCAATGGTGTACGTGTTGATGTGGGTTAATAACGGAGGGAATAGGCGTCCGAAATAGAAGAGACCCCCATTCGGGCTCATGTGAATCCGTGGCCAGGTGGGCCGGAAGTAACTCACCATGTTCCATGCGATGATACCGAATGCGAGTCCGAAGCCGACCCAGAAGAGTGAACCCTTGAACAATTCCGGCCACTTCCGCTTGCCCGTGTCGTCTGTTGCATCGTCTACGATTTCGAGGATCGGTGCGAGCAGTGGGTAATCCAGTCGCTCGTGTTCGACCCATTGTTTTCGCATGATAACGACGATGCAGATACAGACTGCGAATCCGGCCAGGATGAACGTGAGCCACCAGAAGAGTGGGAAGTACCAGACATTCCAGGGAATTTCGGCGCCTGTTGGGAGGCCCTCATAGAGCAATGAAGTCTGTTTTCCCTCGTTGGTGGGGTAAAGAAATGTAGGCAGGTGGGGATGGACAAAATCGATCCAGCCGTTTTCCGGAGTGCTCCGGTAATACGGCACGGCCATCAGGCCCAGCCAGATGCCGGTGAGTCCGCGGGCGGGGATCATGCCAGCGATCAGGCCCATGGCAAGCACCACGAGTATCTCGGATGAGGAAAGGGCCTGCAGGCGGGTGCGTGTACGAATAATAAGATTTGTCGTGAAGATGAGCATGAACACGACGAAGCATGAGACTGGAAGATGTGTGATGTTTACTGCTGAGGTGTTTGAGGCGGTTCTGGAATAGGTGATCCAACCGCTCACAAGCAGGGATGCCAGAACTCCGATTCCCACCGCACGCAGAGTGATGGTTTGCTGTTCCGTTTGGAGCGTCGATTCAGCTGCTGGAAGTGCCATGCCTCTTCTTCCTGTGAGAATTTGGACGATTGGGCTTGAGGGTGTGCCAGACAGGTTCAGCTATGGGGAACTCCAGACGCTTCGAATTCCACCTTGACGAAGCAACCAAATCTTATAGAGTACAGAGTCAGGGGATTTCATTTCCGATGTATCCACCTACAGTTGCCATTTCAGGTCTGGTAAAATATATCCTTTGGAAACCATCGTCAAGGAGCGAAAGAGATGGGTATGAGAATCTTTCCGATTTTGTTGATGCTTCTCTCTGTCCTACCTGGACGTTCCGATGCAGATTCCGGTTTTCTGGCCGAAAGGACGCTACTTGCCGACTACAACAACGAGTTGAGGGGCGAGGACGGCAGGCTGGATATCACGCAAATGGTCGCAAGACTTTCACAATTGAAGGTGGATACCTATTTCTACCTGATTTGGCACAGTGCACACGATTGGGAGGATCTTAAACTGTTCCTCCCCGAGGCGAGGGCAGCCGGGATCGATATCTGGGTATATCTGGTGCCTCCATCCGAGAGTCCCCCGTTGTACGGGACCCGTTACGCAGAACCATTTCGACTGGACTACATAAGATGGGGGGAGGAAATTGCGAAGTTGTCCCTTGACCATCCAAACCTTACCGCGTGGGTGATCGATGATTTCTATTCAAACCGGTCGGTATACACCCCTGAATACGTGGGCCGGATGACCAGCAGGGCAAGACTCTGGAATCCGAATATAAAGTTTTTGCCGTTGATGTATTACCATCAGATCGATCGAGAGTTTGTGACGCTGTTCAAGGATGTGATCGACGGGGTGGTCTCGGCATATCCTGCGGACGCCAATGCCATCAGAGAAGCCTGGCGGTTCCTGAACGACGATTTCAGCGAGCCGGCGAGGTATCTGATTTCCTACCCCTGGAATACACGTTCATCGATCGGGACATCCGGCTCGATGCAACGCAGGCTCAAGGTTTTGCCAGGTGGTCAATATACGATTTCCTTTACTCATCGAGACGATTACACCGGTCCCACGGCGGGTTACCACTTCAAGGAAATACTTGTAGATGGGCAGGTAGTTTGGGAAGAAGATGTGGCGAACGGGGACAGGTCCTGGCGGACGACAGAGCTGGACCTGAGAGGCGTGGTTCAGGGAAAGTCAGAGGTGGAGATCGACATTCGGGTATACGATCGGCTGGCTGTTTCCAATTTTGGTATTGAGATGGAGTTTCTCGAACTGGCATACAACGGGTTCGAGCCGGCCGATTTCTGGCAGAATCGGAAAACAGGTCAATGGATTTTCGAAGAGAGAGAAGCCTATGTGGGCGGCCGGAGGTTTCGCATCCCACTGGTAGTGATGATCGCGGGCGTGCGAAGTCAATTCGTCAAGCGAAATGGTGAACCGGCTTCTGTGGAGAGAATGAGAGATAAAATTCAGATGGCCATTACCCAGATGCGGCTAGGATTTGCGGAAGGCGTGGTGACATACGCTTTGCTGAAGGACTTCCGGGATGAGGTGTTTGGGGCCGTTTGGCAGTTGTTCCTGAGGGCGCGCCGCTCCCAAAGTGCGGATTTCGACGCGAACGGTAGAGTGGATTTCGATGACTTCCTGCTGTTTGTTCAGGCATTCGGCCGCAGTGTCGGCACAGACGATGGACCGCTCGCCCCATTTGATCTGGATGTGGACGGTGAAGTTGGCTTTGGCGATTTTGCACTTTTTGCCCAGGTCTACGACAGGTAGGCTGGAAAAGCCCTAAGATTATCATCGATGCGTGAGGAACCCCAGTTGGACCTAATCAATTCGGTTGTGTTAAAGCCTCAATAGGAAATGCGTCTGGTCCAGTCCAAAATTATAAAGCGTTACTTAACAGTAAATTAAGTGTTGTATCGGCGTTTCAGGAAATGATCGGCACGTCTCTTGCAACCTTTTTCTTCCGAATATTCGGTTGTGCGTTAAGACACACGAAATTTGGGGGCTTCTATAGTGTTTCGAATGCCAGGTCTTGCCATCGCCATATCCCTGGTGCTGATGATCGGGTGCGGCAGTAAAGAAAACGGTTCCTCTGTTACAGGAGACACGAAACCGCCAACAGGTGATTCTGGCGGGTCGACTTCCACAGGTGGGACCGGAAGTTATGCGGCAAGAGACCCTCGGCCAGGAGGCAATTATCTGGATGTGAATTCATTTCCGCAGGGTGATATCGTCAGTGGTGGCGTGGGGAAGGATCAGATCCCATCCCTGAATCAACCAAGATTTGTGGATCAGGATTCTCCCGAAGCCTTCTATATCCGCCCGGATGATCTTGTCCTTGGTGTCGTGATCAATGGGGAGGCGAAAGCATATCCCCACAACATTGGTTGGCACCACGAGATCATCAATGATGAGGTGGGGGGCCACAGAATCGTGGTGAGTTTGTGTCCTTTGACGGGCACCGGAATGGTCTTTGATGGGCAGCCGGAGAGTGGAGACCTTGTGGCAATGGGTGTTTCTGGGCTGCTTTTCAACAACAATCTCATTATGTACAGCAAGGTCGATGACAATTCGCTGTTTCCGCAGATGACGGGCAGGGCGATCTCCGGACCACAGAAAGGGAAGTCTCTGGAACTTCTGCCGGTGATAGAGACGACTTGGGATTACTGGAGAATGCTCTATCCTGAATCAAAGGTTGTAAGTGGCTTCACGGGGATATACGATGCAGGTCAGTACACCAACTATCCCTACATGTCTCAGGGAGATTACCGTTACGAGAGCAATTATATTCTGTTTCCAATGGCGCCTTCCCCAACCGTTACGCAGTATTTCGGCTTGAAGCAGATTACGCTGGGTGTGAGATTCGGGGAGATTGCGAAAGCTTATCCATTCCCGGCTATGGGGAAAGAAGCGGTGATCAATGATGAAGTAGCCGGAACAAAGCTCGTGGTCGTATTCTATGAGCTTCACAAACTTGCGATTCCCTATGCGCGTGCACTGACCGTTGATGGCGAGTCTCTGACGCTGACGTTCGACAAGATCGAATCTGACGACAGGGTGTATCCTTTTTTGATGAAAGACAGGGAAACAGCCTCCACCTGGAACCTGAAGGGGGAAGGAATCCGCGGTCCACTCCTGGGGCACAAACTCACGCAGATTCCGGCCCACAATGCGTTCTGGTTCGCCTGGACCACCTTCTGGCGCAATACGGGTATCTACTGAGTTGCATCCGCCCACTCGCACCTTTCCATGAGAATCCTTTCCTACCCTCCTGTTGTGGTGATGCGGCAAAGCCGGTCTGAAATCCATCAGAAAGGCAATAAATTATTAATTATAAAACAATTAGAAAAATACTAATGATGGCAATTGTCCCACCGGCACACGTCTTGCGTTACCATACCTGCATATATTAGCAGCAGCTCTCGCCGGAAGGTTAGATTGACCGAAGAGGAGGTTACGAAAATGAAAAGATTCTGGACTCTGACAACAATACTCGTTCTAGCAATGGGATTGTACGGTTGTGGTGGCAGCAACAACAATAGCGGAGGTGGTTCGCCGGTTGGCGGCACGGGTGGAACGGGTGGTGGCAGTTCGACGGGTGGAGGTTCCTCGTCGGGAGGCACCGGAACCAGCGGCAGCAGTATCGCACGGGAGGCGAAAACGGGAGGAAATTATCTGGACCCCTTTACGTTTCCAATTGGATCGATTCTGCCGGTGCAGTGTAAGGACTGTATTCCTGCACTTACCGACCCCCAATTCGTTGGCTCCAATGAGGAAGGTGCGGCATATCTCAGAGGCGACGATCTCGTGATCGGCGTTGTTGTCGATGGGGTTGCCAGGGCCTATCCACACAATATCGGCTGGTGGCACGAAATCGTGAACGACAATGTGGGAGGCACCCCGATCATAGTGACCCTTTGTCCGCTAACAGGTACAGGTATGGTTTTCAATGGCCGCTCCGCCACGGACGGAAGCAGGATTACGCTTGGCGTGTCCGGACTTTTGTTCAACAACAATCTGGTGATGTATGACCGGCGAGACCAGGAGACCCTTTACCCCCAGATTACCTACAAGGCGATGATTGGGCCCAAGGAGGGGGAGGAACTCGAACTGCTCCCCATGACCGAAACCACCTGGGACTACTGGAAAAAGCTGTATCCAAATACGACGGTGCTCAGTGGGAATTCGGGCGGGTATGGAATCAGCAGGTATACGGTCTATCCCTACACCGATCAAGGTGACTATCGTAGTGAACACGACTACATTCTTTTCCCGCTGACCGGCACGTCTACAGCTTCCTTCTTCGGTGCAAAAGACATGGCCATGGGAGTCCGCTTCGGAGAGATTGTGAAGAGCTATCCATTTCAGTCCATGCTGTCTGAGGACGTGATCAACGATGTGGTGGCAGCAGAGGGAATCCCGAACAATATCGTGGTTGTCTACTACGAGGCCGCATCCATGGCTGTTCCCTTTTCACGTGACCTTGTTGACGGTGAAGGCAAAGTCACGACCCTGACCTTTTCAAAGGTTAGTTCGAATCTGGACGCCTTTCCTTTCTTGATCAGGGATGCCGAGACACAGACTACCTGGAATCTCAAGGGCGAAGCAATCAGCGGCCCGAATGCGGGTAAGAAACTCCGCCAACTTCCATCCCATAACGGGTTCTGGTTCGCGTGGGGCACGTTTTGGGAGAACCTCGGAGTCCATTGATCGTGAATTCAGTTATCAGCGGCCAAGATTGTTAGCGACAGGCCCCCGGTTCCGTGCCGGGGGCCTGTGTTACTGTTATTCTCTCCAAATTCAAAGAAAAAATGTCCGGACAGGTGAATTTATGTTAATTTGTACAAATCTTTTTCGTAGGTCAGTCGTTTGATTGAAGTATACAGGAAGCAAAACCGAATAAACAGTAACGGAGTATGAGGAGTCACGAGTGATGTGTCACAGTATGATTTCACGCGCAATTGCAAGTCGGGCTCTATATTTGGGAGTTCTGCTCGCCCTTTTCGGATGCTTGACAGGTTGGCCTGGTGAATCCGCTGGGGATGAATTGACGAACCAGAGGGTAGAAGAATTATATAGCAAGGGGTTGCGGATAGAACACCGCGATAGTGTTCGGGCGATTGCAAGGACGCTTGAAGCCGCGGTAGGCGGTTACCCGGCCCCCGCAGTACTCAGGACCCGAATAGGGATGCTCTATGTAAAGGCACGAGATCCGCATCCCGCCAGATTGAGTTTTCGGAAAGCCCTTGAAGAAGATTCCACGCTTCTGGCTGCCAGGGTCGGTTTGGGGCAGGTATATCTCGACATGCTCGACAACCCGAAGAGGGCAAGACGGAATCTGGAGAGGGCGGTGGGCCTGGATTCTACCTACGCCGATGCGCATTACCTTTTGGGTCGGGTCCATTTCAGGATGGGACACAAGAAAGAGGTAGTAAGATCTGCGATGGCCGCATTGCGTCACGATCCACGCCACGCTTCAGCATTCATGTTGCTCGCCCAGTACTATATGAAGGGCGGTAAGGTCGACCTGGCCATGGACAATTTCCGGAAGTTCCTGAGGCTGACCCCTGAGGAGGATCCCGCAGCATTCGAATTTGCACTGAATATTCTCGAGTTGGGCAAATACGACGAGGTCTACCAGATCGCCACGTTGATGGATGACAACTGGGGGATACCTCTTAGGGCACTTGCCCAGTGTGGCTGGGGAGACTACGAGGATGCCCTCGAAACATTCGAAGGGTATATCAATGGGCTTCCTCAGCGTCTCAGGGATGTATACTACGACATTTCACTGGTGGGATTGCCCGAGGACGTAATCGAATATCAGAATCTGGCTCCTGAAGATCTGGAATTGTTCCTGAGGAGATTCTGGCTGGAACATGACCCCTTCAAGACCACTGGCGGCACCATGCGACGAGTTGAACATTACCGCAGGGTCTGGCGGGCAATGGCGTGGTACGGAGAGGTGATTTGGCCGTTCGACAGCCGAGGCCAGGTTTACGTTCGCTACGGAGAACCAGACTGGAAATCCAGTTGGAAGAAGTTGAACTCTGTTGTGCCAATCGATGTGCAGCGCGTTCAGGAACGGATGGCTTATCAGCTCTACGGAAGCAATGTTGGTGCACTGACCTTTTTTGGTCCCGTTTTCCCCATTAAGGCAGAGCGCACCGCTGAGCGTTCCTTCGAACAAAGCTATACCTACGGAGACAATCAGCCGCTGACCACCATCGATGAACTGGATATTGGACTGGAATTCCACAAGCCGGTTACCGCCGGTTCGGACAGATCTACCGTTGGATGGGAGGTTTGGATTTACACGGACATCGAAAACGGACTCGAGGTGGTTTTTACAGATGAGTTCTATACGGGCAACTACGATTTTGCACCCACGCCAACACCCAGCGCTGCAGATGTCGAGGAGTTCGGGATGCAGCGCCTGGGACCTATGCGGAGTATAATGTCCAGATTGCCCACGCTCGCGTCTGGACCCAGGATCGCTCGCCTTTCTACAGATATGCCCGAGAGATACAATCTTGCGCATCTGGAGCCGCTGGAGTTTTATTATGAAGTACTGACCTTCCGCGGAAAGAATGGCAAGGCAGATGTGCAATTGAATCTGGGATTGCCTTTGTCGAGCCTGGTAGTTGAGAGTGATGGGGATACGACGGTCACAGTTGAACGTCGGATCGCCTTGATTGATGAATCCTCTGTAGAGGCTCAGAAGCTGAGGGAACGGCTGGGTGTCGCCGTATCGGGAAACCATGTGGCCGAGGGTCGGATGGCCATCGACAGGGTAGACCTGGAGGCGGAAGTCGGCACTTACACGCTGGCGATGCAGATGGGACGAGTGGGAACGAATCTGCTGCAGGCATATCAGCAGGAAGTTATCGTGCCGGATTATAACAGCGGCTCGCTTATTCTCAGCGATCTCCAGTTGGCCAACGAGGTTGTGAAGGTAAAAGCAGGGGAGTCGCCGCAGTTCGCTCGGGGATCCTGGTCAATCGTACCATCGCCCTCCAGGGCATTCAATCCCGGTGATCCTCTTTTTGTCTATTTCGAGATCTACAACCTGAAGCGAGATGAGTTCGGCAATACCAATTACCAGGTGGGCTACGAAGTTCGGAGAGGCAGGCGGAAGCAGATCCAGACCCGTGCCAAGAAGAAATCCGGAGAATCCGTTTCCGTCAGCTACGAGCAGGTAGGCACCCGTGAAACGGAATACGACTATGTTGAACTGGACTTGATGAATGCGAAACCGGGGAGACATACGATACGAATGGTCGTGAAAGACCTGAATTCAGGGCAGGAGACTGTGAGAGAAGGGAAATTCCAGGTTATGAAGACAGAGTGAACTAAAGACAGGTATTTGGAAAGGGCAGGCGGCCACCTGATCGGATGCTGCCGGCCTTTTTTCATTAGGAGTAGGAAAATATAGCGGGGTTATGTTGAAATTGGAGACGGGGCCAGGTTGTAATAGTGTGCGTTAACATATATAATACACTTGAGTTTGTACATTGCCCTGCTTTGCGAATCGTGTACAAAAAAAACTTGACAAGTCCATATTTTGGGTTTAACTTTATTTCTTGATATCCCGTAGAAGGGGTTGGACACCTACGCGTATACCCGTTATTATTGATTCATTAAGGGCTTAAAGAATGCGGAATTCGCAAAAGCAGAAAATGAAATGCAAGCCGGGGCGTAGTCGTTTGTTCGCAAACGTTTAGGCCCTTTTTGTATGCCACAGGGCTTCGAGAGGAGGTGAAGTTGAATCGACAGATAATGCAAATGGTTAGTCCGTGTTGTTCGTGGGGTGGTGTGGTGTGGATGGGAGAGGTTTCCGTCTCAACTGAGAGGGAGGTGAGTAGATGAAACTGGTTCGTACAATTTTCTGCGGTCTTATGGCGCTGGCAATGCTGGGAATCTGGAACAGTGCCGTGCAGGCTCAGGAAGGCAGATGGGGAATTGGGGGATTTGTAAATTATACAATCCCAATTACACAGATGCGTGAACGGTTCAGCAACAACGCAAAGTTCGGAGGAACGCTGAATTACGTTGCCACCCAGTCTACCATGCTCGAGGTCGAATATCACTATTCGAAGTTCGAAAATGGCAGTCCGGCAAAAGACACGTTTACATATGTCGTGGATGGCACTGAGCAGACCAACCCGAACGGCGTCTCGGAAATCACGTTCAACAGTCTGTTGGTCAATGCATTGTTGTTCATGGGCGAAGAGAATTCTTCTCACGGATTCAAGGCGAAGGACTACCGCTACTATCTGGCAGTCGGTGGCGGTATCTATCGTTACAAGTCTGTGAATGAGAATCTGATTTATCCGAGGCAGAATAACTCACCCATCGATCCTACTCTGGTTATGGAATCTCAGGTTGACCAGCGTTACACGTTCGGTGGGAACGTTGGTGCAGGCGTCGAGGGTTTCGTTACAGAGAACCTGTCTATAGACCTGCGTGGTCGGTACAACTTTATCGTTGGAGAGCTTCGTCCTATGCTCTTTTATGGTTACGACCGCACTCGTCCGATTCAGGTGTTGGATATCGGCGCGCAGTTGAAGTTTTACTTCTGGCGATAAACTGATCGTTGGATGCGTTTTGCCGGGGTAACATCCAAATAGGAGGTACAGACCATGAAGCGCAAGCTTCTGATTTTTTGTGTTGTAACTGCGGTTACAGCATTGTTGTTCGGTACATCGGAGTTGATGGCCGGATCCACCGGTAAGTTGAATGGTGTGGTTCGCGACCAGGCCGGTGAAGTTCTGCCAGGCTCGAACGTTGTCATCAAGGAGTTGAACCTTGGTAGCACGGCCGATGCCGATGGTTATTATGTAATCATCAACGTCCCGCCAGGAACGTACACTGTAACCGGATCACTTATCGGTTATGAGACCGTGTCCCAGACGGGTGTTCTTGTTCGGGTAGACTATACATCCACCATCAACTACAACTTGAAAGAAACCACGTTGGAGTTGGGTGAATTGGTGGTTACCGCCGGCCGTCCGCTGGTGGAACCTGACAAGACAACAAGTAAGTACACTGTCTCGCTGGAAGAGGCGGAGCGTCAGTTGGCTGCTGCCCGTAACACGTCCGAGCTGCTGCAGCTGCAGCCTGGTGTGTCTGTGGACGGTTCCAACCGGATCCGTGGTGGTAATGTGGATGCCAGCTGGTATGGCAACGATGTAGCCTATGTGGTCGACGGTGTGCGTATGAACCATAACGACGGTCGCGGTCGCGGTGGTAACTTCCGTGACGTGAACCGTGGTGCCATCCAGGAGTTGTCCGTGCTTACAGGTGTTACACCTGCCGAGTATGGCAATGCCCAGGGTGGAGTGGTACAGATCATTACCAAAGATGGTGGCAGCGAGCTCAATGGTTGGGGCGAGTTTCGTTATGAGCCCTCCGGCAAGAAGCACTGGGGAGCCAATGTATACGACGCCCCTCAGCATCGTGACCATGTCAATTGGGACGATCCTGTGTGGATCAACGAGAAGTGGCCGGATCTCTCCGGTGACATCAGCAACCCGATTTTTAAAGAATTGGGTGGTCAGTTGGTCCATGTTCGTACCGACTATGAGGACAAGACGGGTTGGGGTGCAGAAGGCAACCTGTCCGGACCCCTCGGTGACGCGGCATCTTTCATCGTTACCGCCAAGCACGGCCACTTCTCTGCCACCCAACCAGGTGCGGAAGAGAGTGGTTTCTACGATGACCGTGGTCGCCTGCAGTTGGATCCAGGGAATATTAACCTCGGTGGTAGCATTACGTTCAAGCCCTCCGCCAACCTGAAGCTGAAGGTCGGTGGTATGTATCAGGGCTATGACTGGTGGTCCAATGGTCGTCCGGATCCAGTGAGCAAGTCCCGCGCCACGAACACCCTCCCCGGCATTAGCCGAGGGATGGGCAACAGCGGCCGTGATCTGTTCCTGCCCACCCAGTGGTCTGCTGCCGGTCAGCAGGATTTCAAGGAAGAGCTGGAGTATGCGGTGTTTACACACACGCTTTCTCCCCGCACCTTCTACGAAGTCCGTTTGTCCCGCAGTCGTTCCCAGATGGATACCATCACGGGAACATTCGACACCACCAAGGCAAATCACCTGGACGCTGCCAACTGGTTCAACATTGGCCGTCAGGCCGCCCGTTGGGGTCTGTATGACCGCACGCGTCTCGGTTTGAAGGTGGATCTTTCTTCTCAGATGACGAAGGGTAACTTCGTGAAGGCCGGTGTTGAGATGATTTACGGCGGTATCGATATGATCCACCGTTTCGACTCCAGTCCCGGAGCACGTGGTCTGCTTCTTATCGCCAACGAAGGTGTAATCGGCGACAAGGTGCATCCTTTCTTCTTCAACGCATATATCCAGGACAAGATGGAGTTCCAGGGAATGATCGTAAACCTGGGTCTTCGTATGGATACATTCAAGCCGAACTCGAAGCAGTTGACCTTCGGGTCGTATCGTGGTTCGGATATGTTCCGTTTCTACACACGTGCACGTGACTGGGCCTATCAGGACGGTTCCGAGTGGTCCACAGATTCACCGTGGCACGTACGTTTCAGCCCCCGTATTGGTATCAGTCACCCGATTACGTCGCGCTCGCAGCTGCGCTTCTCAACGGGTGTATTCCTGCAGTGGGCTGATCTGTGGTATTACTATGGCGAAGATTACTGGACGGAGTCGGAAGCATCTGATCGTGACATCAATGGCAACAATCAGATCGATACGACCGAGCGTTATAACAGTTTCTTCACCACGTATAGTGGTCAGAACGGCCTGCACTTGCTCCAGCCGACACGCACCACGGCCTTCGAGGTCGGTGCCGACTGGAACTTCGTAAGTGACTATACCGGCACACTGACGGCATACTACAAGAATGAGGTTGACTTCTTCACCTCTTATCCGAATGAGACGTGGCAGGGTCTTCGCACCTCGAGCATCCGTTACTCCCGTACGCTGGACAACGGTGCCCACGGTGATATCCGTGGCGTCGAGCTTTCACTGCGTAAGGCATTCAGCCACAACTTCTCGTTCAATCTTTCCTACAACTACCAGTGGGCGCAGCACTCCACCGGCAAGCGTGGAAACGTGATTCGTAACGTCTACACAGACTCCTCAACGGTTGCACGTTTGGCCGTCGAAACCGCCTACAACGACGGTGGTGTTGCGGTTCCCAGTATCTGGGTAGATTTCACGGCAGGTCAGGATGGACGTGAGATCCCGAAGTTCATGACGGATGATGACATCCGGTTGTGGGGTGGTCAGGCTCAGTCGCGTGTGAACGGCGCTCCCAACGGCGGCAAGCCGGGCGGCGTGCTGGGTACAGGCACCTGGGACGGACTGCGTCCCGTAGACAGCTCCCTTGGCGACAAGGGTGTGCAGATTCTCACGGGTAGTTACACCACCCTGTTCCACCGACCCAAGTCGGGTGACCGCCGGAACTTCGGTAGCGCGGCGCTGTTGGCCTCGTTCCCCGATGACTTCCAGTTCGCCCATCCTATGGTTGGTAACCTGCTGAAGAACATCCGCATCAATATGACCACCCGTATTCAAACGGGCGGTCTGTTCAATTACGCACCACCCGATGGTGGAAACAGGTACTATAGGGATCAGGCGATGGACTCGCGCACAGATCTGGCCGTTGAGAAAACTTTCAATGTTGCTGGCCGCGTGCAGCCTACCCTGTTCATGGACCTGCGTAACCTGTTCAACCAGAAGGATCGGTCCAGCGCCGCAAACGCCAGTCTCTACACCTACATCGGTGTTGACGGTCCGAACCCCGATGACGCGAATTACCTGTTGTACGGGGATAGCAGAGATCGGACCTTCGCCCACTCCCCGCGTCTGGTTCACTTTGGACTGCGACTTAACTGGTAAACAGTCAGGACATAGGCCGCAGGGAAGACGACAATTGTCTTCTCTGCCGGCTAAAATGTTCTGTAGTCTTTACTAGGAGGAGGTAGAGTAAGGATATGAAACGTTTGAATGCGATAACAAAAGGAATGTCGGTTCTGATGGTTGCAGCTTTTGTTCTGGGTGCGATCTACGTAGAGCCGGTACAGGCACAGTTCAACGCCGATGCGCAACCTGCGGCAAATAATCTCCGTGCGTTGATCCTCAACAGCTGGACCAATCTGGGTCAGTCTGGTGGGAATCAGGAGTGGGGTAGAGGACGCAGACGCAATGCATACCCCCATAACGGCACAGGTCCTGGATCATTTGGGATTGTGTTGTCACAGTTCACAAGCAACCAGAAGTCCCAGGTCAGCAATGACTACAAAGTATCCGGTGGCGAGGGTATCTGGTTGTTGAATGCCGATAAGGGAACCGTCAGTGTGACGGGCCCCCGTGGAACCCCCTGGTTGGGTGAGCGTCTTGTGCCTTTACCCTATGATCCAGTGGGTAAGGCGGAAGAGTCTTGGGGCGTGAAGAATCCGCTGAAGTCCTTTGCGGATGATGGCTTCGCTTCCATCTCTCCCAGCACCGCCGGCGCGAGCGGCGTCCTTGCCAACTACTGGCTGGGCGCTGTAAAGTCCGACGGCAGCACCATTTATGAGAACGACCTGTCGAAGGGTTCCACCCCTCCCACACAGATCGCCAACTACGGTTTGGGCGCCCACAACCTGGTGGATGTGACCAAGCCTGAAGAGACGATCATTGCACAGTGGGTAGACATTCGGAACGGCATCCAGGTGACACGTCGTGTGTATGACTGGAGCAATCCGGACTTCGATGATTTCTACATTATGGATCTGGAGTTCAAGAACACGGGCGACTTCGACGGTGACGGTATCGGCGAAGCCCCCGGAGCGATCAACCAGTTCTATATCGGTTTCAAGAACTCCGCGGTATCCAATGCTATGGGTGTTCTGGAAGAGTTCGGTTGGAACTTCTATCCGGGCAACGCACGTGGTGTAGACGATATCATGTGGTATACGGAAGCTGGTGGATATCCCAATGCATTCTCAGCGAATGGCGCCTTCGCAGGTCAGGATATGCGAGCCATCCTTCGCCGCGACTCGGATAACCCCCAGTCGAGCCACGATGACACAGGCGATCCCTTCTATAAGGCGATCGTGCCCTCGAACTACAATATTCAGCAGACCGAGGGTCAGCCTCGTGCACCAAGCACCCATTTCTTCGCACCGCTGGCTTTTGCCGACGATGCTGGAAAGTTCTCCTTCAACGACTGGGACAAGGGCAAGTATGCACAGCCCGCTACAGCGGACCAGCCGATTTCCTTCCAGTGGTGGCACGCACGGTCGGTGACGGATTTTGATGATCCAACGCCAACGACCACGGCGGAGCCGGACCTGGCTGCAGCCATGCTCAAGGGCGGTGTTCAGGACAATCCAGATGAAGCCGATCCGAATATGCGCAAGCCGTTTCTGGATATGACGGTGTATGGACCGTACGAACTGGCCGACGGCCAAAGTGCAAAAATCGTCGTCGCCATTGGTGCGGGTCACCCTTCGCTTCTGGCACCCACCCCTGCAAACCAGCAGGATGCGGGTATCCTGGCGTGGGACCGTTCTTCCGCAACACCTGAAACCAAGATCGCCGATGTGAAGACCAAAGGCGAAGTTGCAGCTCTGGAGAATCTCAACATCGCACACTGGGTGTATGACAACAACTACCAGGTGCCTGCTTCTCCGTCCGAGGCTTACATCACATCTGACAACCTGACCTCCTCTGGTGATGCACGCCAGTTGATCCGTTGGGATCCCAAGTCTGAAAGCGCTGTCAATCCGTATACGGGTGCGGCAGACGTTCAGGGATACCGGGTATACCGCTCTACGTGGTTTGCCTGGGGCCCTTGGGAATTGTGGGACGTTGTAGCCAAGGGCAGCAGCGGTACAACCGTGAAGGGCAAGTGGGCCCTGGGCGGCGGGTTGTATGAATATGAAGATCTCGACAGTGCCGCAGGCTTCTCTTACTTCTACTCGGTGAGGCCGTATGCTACCGGTTATGCTGCCGGCGATCTTCCTTACAGCACAGATGACCTGCCCGGACGGGTAAAGTCGAATATCGCCAAGGGGTATGAAAGCGGTTGGGGTCCCCCCACGGCACGGACGTATGATGGCGACCAGCGCAAGCCGTTCCAGCCTGTTACGCCCGAGACGAACAGCCTGTCCAAGAAGGTGCTGGTTGTGCCCAATCCGTACTTCATTGACGGTAAGCACACCTATCCCAACAGTCGTAACATCCGGCTGGTGGGTCTTCCTGCAAAGTGCCTGATCCACATCTACTCGGCATCGGGTGACCGAGTTCAGACGATTGACCACGATAATGCGGCCAAGGGTGAAGATGAATTCCGCCAGATCGCATTCAATATCGCCGGTGCAGTTCAGACCGGTCTGTATTACTTCGTGGTGGTCGCCGAGAACGGCGCTACCCAAAAAGGAAGTTTCGTGCTGATCAAGTAGCGGGCTCGACCGAGCCTCTGATATAAAGGAGGAATGATCGTGAAACGGAGTTATCTAATGATCGCGTCGGTTCTTGTCTTGCTGCTGGCTGCTTCACCGGCTTTGGCCGTGAAGTGGGGTGGTGTGACAGGCGAACTGGGCGTGAAGAAAGTGACACTGTCCGGGATGCAGTTTTTGAAAATCGGACAGGGCGCTCGAGCAGTAGGTATGGGCGATGCCTTTACCGCAGTTGCTGACGATATCAATGCAATCTTCTGGAACGGCGCCGGTCTCGTGCACGTGGAGAACGTGGCCTACCAGATGAACTACACCCGCTGGTTCCTGGATACGAACATCTATTCTGTGGCAGCAGCGTGGAACACCCGCTCTTCGCGTGGTGAAGTGCTCGGTTTTACCGTGGCATCGCACCACCCGAAGGACTCTCCGGAGACAACGGTGTTCCAGCCTAACGGCACGGGACAGGGCGTGGGTGTTCAGCAGTTGCAGGTGGGTTTATTGTATGCCATTAAGTTCACCGACAAATTCTCATTCAGTGCCAAGGCGAACTTTGTGCAGGAAACACTGTATACGCAGAAGACCAAGGGCTATACGATTGACATTGGTTCTTTCTTCTACACAGGTTTCAGAAGTCTGCGCATCGCTATGGCGTTCAAGAACTTCGGACCTGACCGCAAGCCGTTTGAAGAAGGTCACGGTTATTTGATGCCGCTGTTTTACAACATCGGCGCCGCAGCTGAAGTTTTTGGTGAGAAGGGTGATCCGAGTTACCTGACGGTCTCCGCAGAGAGTGTGTTTGCTGTGGACTTCCAGCAGCGCTGGCACTTCGGTGCCGAGTTGTGGCTGCAGAATGCTTTCGCAGTTCGCGCAGGGTGGAAATGGAATTACGATATCGAGTCCATTGCCCTGGGTGCAGGTGTGAAGCAGACCATCAGTGGACGCACAATCACAGCGGATGTGGCTGTCTCGATCCTGCAGAAGAACGCCGGGGTCAAGATGTTTGAACCTCCCATCCGTGTCTCCCTCGGCGGAACCTTCTAAGAGTTGTTTAGCTAACTTAGTTGGAACGCCGAAGAGAAGCAGAAAATCCGGGCGACTGCCGGGCCTCAGGCCCAGCAGTCGCCCGATTTGTTAGGAGATGGTTTTGCCGGCAAGGCGATCGAGGGCACTGAAAGGAAAGCAGGCAGAGAATCTAGAACCCGAAGGTTGGATCGAGGGCAATGCCTGGTTGCTCATGGTTGGGCTTTCTGCCGTGCTGGTCTATATTAATGCACTTGGAAATGGTTTTGTGTATGACGACCACTTTTTGGTCGAACGAAGCTGGTTGATTCAGAACCGGGATTTTGGCAGTGTGTTTACCACGCACTACTGGGCGGGCTACGCCGGAAACGAAACAGGACACTACAGACCCATCGCTGTTCTGACGCTCTTGCTGGATAGCCTGGGGGGCGTAATTCCCTTTCGGTTTCATCTGACAAATGTTATCTTGCACACGGTGAATAGCATACTTGCATTTCTGGTGTGCCGAGCCATAGGACTTGATCGAGTCGCCGCTGGTATTGCGGGCCTTTTGTTTGCTGTTCATCCTGTCCACGCCGAGGTTGCCGCGGGGGTTACCTTCGGGCGTTCGGATCTGCTTGCTGGCGGGTTCCTGTTGGCGAGCCTGCTGCTATATATCTACCGTAGCCGAACAGGAAAGTTGCATTTCTATATAGGATCGTTGGTGGCGTTCTTCCTTGGATTGATCTCCAAAGAGAGCGCTCTGACACTCATTGGGCTCATCGTTCTATACGACTTTGGCAAAAGCAGATGTGGGTGGAAGACTTTTCCCGGTGTAATCGCCCAATCGTGGAGAAGGTGGACGGGCTTCCTCGCTGTGTTCGGGTTGGTGTTGGTTACAAGAAGAGTCGCCGCCGGGCTGGGTTTTTCGCCAGACAGCATGTCGGTGCTTGTAAACCCCTTGTTTGGGGCCTCCCTTGGTGTCAGATTGCTTACTGCCGCAAAGTTGTTCTGGAATTACGCAGTGCTTCTGGTATTTCCAGCAGATCTGTCTGTTGACTACTCCTACAATGCAATTCCTGTTGCGGGGTTTCCACCTGATATAACGGTCTATGCAGGCATAGGACTTGCGTTGATCATCCTTACACTGTGGTTGCGGTCCTTCGGGAAATCACCCATAGTTTTCCTGTGTGGCGCCTTGTTCTGGGTGCCCTACTCTGCCGTGTCTCAGACCGTTGTTTTATTGAATTCGATGTGCCAGGAAAGGTTTCTTTACGTGCCGGTCCTGGGCGTCTTCGCGCTCGCGGGGTTGGGTGGCGAATATCTTCTCAGGCGGTTTCGACAGGCGACTATAATCGGTCTGTGTCTGATTGTGGGTGGTTACGCCTTCAGGACAATTGTTCGAAATCGGGATTGGAAGGACGACATCACCCTTTTCACCAGCGCTGTGTCGACCTATCCCGGCAGTGCAAAAATGCATCACGCGATTGCAGACGTATACGCAGAGAAGGGGTATCTCGACGAAGCTATCCTCGGATTTCGACATGCACTCGGGATTCGCGAAGAGGCGATGACCTATAACAACCTTGGAAATGCCTATGGGCTCAAGGGAGCATATGTACCTGCCAGGGCTGCATACCGTAAAGCGACCGACATAGAGCCAGAATTCGCAGAGGCATGGATGAATCTGGGTGTGACTGCCTTGAGAATCGGAGAGGTAGAAGTCGCCGCGGAAGCGTTTGGAAGAGCTGCGGACCTCAAAAGCGATGATGAGGAAACACAGTTCAATTTGGCCCGTTCGCTCGAGGGGATGCAGGAATTCGTCGGTGCGGTAGAGGCATACGAGCGAGCACTGGTCTTGAGACCCGACTGGCCTGAAGCACTGTTCAATTTGGGGAAAGTTTACTCGGAACTCGGAAATTCCCAGAAGGCATTGGATCGATACGAGCGTTTTCTGAGTGTTTGGAAGGGTGATCTACAGTTCAAGGATGCTGCGAGGATGCGGATTCGTGATCTTCAGGATAGAGGCCGGGGAGAGGCAGGGTTTTAGTGAATGTGATGCGAACTTTCAGAGCTAAGACAGAAAGCAGTGTCCCGTTGTTTCAGTCGGGAAAGGCACTGATGTTTGCTGTTCTTGCCACCTTGCCTGGATTTGTGGGTTCGGCCTGGGCGGTGCAAGGCACCGGATCGGTTTCCTTCTCTGTATCGGGACGCAAGGCCTGGACAACGACCCGTGCGCTCGGGGCAGCAGCCGTTACCGATATCTGGGTGGAGGCTCAGGAGGGTGAGTTTGACAGACTCGGTGTTTATCCGGGTGCTCTGGGCTGGATGGGTTGGTCTTCTGACGGGAAACGGGTGCTGTTCCGGGACCGTCCTCTGGAAGTAAGTGCGCTGAGTGCGGGAAAGCGAAGTGTGAAGGATCTGGTTCCTGAAAGTACCTGGGAATTGCTTGTGGACGGGAACGGCACACGACGGCTTGGAGACACGGGCCCCCTTGTAAGAAGCGGCCTGTGGGCGCGAACCGAAGGGGATGTCGCAGCAGGTGGGACGCGAACTGACTACAGCCACGTGCTCGGACAACTGAACAAGGCCCTGCGAACCGCTTCGCTGGCATACGGAGCGCTGCACCAGTGGGATTTCAGACTGGCGAAAAACTTGTATCGCTCTGCAGCCCATAAGTTCGAAGACCTGGCGAAGAGCAACGGAAAGTTCGGCATTCTGAAGGAACCCATGATGGACTATGCCGATGAACTCGCTCGAAGATCCCGGGAGGCCGGCGATGATGGATCAAGATGGGTTTGCAGAGAGCACCTGGCCACCATTGGGGAAATGTTGAAGGTTTACGAGGCAGCAAACGGGGGCGTACCACCACGAGACCTGGAGACGTTGAGGCAATGGACGCTGGGGGATGAGCCGGATGAAACTGTTGTGAGGTCCTTTACGACTTTGTTCCGTTCGCCGGCCGATCCTGTTGAAGAGCGCATCAGCTATTTCTACAATGCGGTTTCACCTATAGGTGGTGCAGTCATTGTCAGCCCGTTTTACAAAGGGCGTTTGGTCGAACTGATTCGGATCTCCAACGGTTTTGAGCTGGTAGACAGGGCCGTGGGACAGTCGCAGGTTGATTCCTTGATGGAGGTTGGACAACGACTGCTGACGGAGGACGGGCCCTCTGCAGTCCCTTCGTTGGAAGTGGTTACAAGAATGGCGCCCAAATTCGCCCTGGGGTTCTCCAAACTAGGATATGCTTATCTGAAAGAGAAGAAACCGGATCCGGCGATGCAGGCGTTCGAGCAGGCGATCCTCCTGGATCATAAATTGGCGGAGGCCTATAACGGGCTCGGGCTTGTGTATCAGGAACGGCCAAAGGAGCGCTATACGGCCATTCGCTACTATCAGAAGGCGCTTCAGTACGATCGGGATTATGTTCAGGCTCGGTACAATATGGCCCTGCTTCGACAGGCCCTGGAAGAACACGATGTCAAGCACGATGTGGAAAAGATCCTTGCCATCGATCCTGATTTCGCCCCTGCATACAAATTGTTGGGGGAGTGGCACGAAGTATACGAAGAGGATTTCGAACAGGCTGCCATCTACTATGCGAGATACATGTCTCTGGCCCCCCATGATCCTGAGGGACAGCGCCTCCTGGCAAATGTATATTTGCGGGCAAAAAATTTCGACCGAATTGTGGATCTGCTCACGGATTATATCGATGCCCATCCGGAAGAGGTCCCGGTTCTGTCAGTGCTTGCCCAGGCCTGTGTTGAACTTGGCCGTCTAGAGTGGGCCAAACGCTATTTTGATGACTTTCTGAAAGGTACCACCGAAGCCGAACGATCCTACTATATGGATCCGTGGGCATTGATGAGCAAGGCAGAAGTGGGCGCGTTTGAACTCCTTGGACCAGGTGATCGAGAGGAGTTTCTGACCAAGTATTGGCTGGAACGTGATCCTGATCTCACCACCAGTACCAACGAGCGCCAATTGGAGCATTTCAGGAGGGTGTGGTTCGTACGCCAGAACTTTTCAAAAGGGAAGGAGCCCTGGGACAGGCGGGGTGAAACATACATCCGATTTGGAGAGCCAGATTTCAGAACAACCTCTTCGATGCGAAACTTCCATCAGAGTCTGTCGGTACAGCGCGTTAGAGAACGGATTGCACGCGATCTTTACGGATCGGCCTCAGGCGAAATGAGTTTCATGGGCGGTCCGGTTTATGCCGTCAAGAGTTTGAAGACCTCCCTTGGTGGCGGCGTGAATCTTGGAGAGGGCTTTGGGGGCGACAGGCAAGTGGAAAGTGGCGGAGGAAGGCTGGCGGCGAATGCGACTCAGCGTACTACCGGAGACTCAGATGAAGCCCAGAGAGATGGGATATCCCTTTCCAGTGGACTGACCGCCGAAGGTGGTTTTACGGATGAGAGTCTGGAACTTCTCCGTACAGAGAATGTGTCCATGAGTGGTGTTGGGCCAATGGGTGACGGTACAGGTGGCGGGCAGAGCAACCAATTCGGGTACAAGGCCGTTACTGCCCAGGAGGACGCTTCCATGGTGCCCTGGGAAACCTGGGTCTATGTGCACGTGAAGGGCGGTATCGAAATTACCTTCACGGATGAGCGAATGACGGGGGAGTTCGACTATGCGCCACCTCCGGTGGATGGAAACATGCCCATTCAGCAGCTTGCGCGATTCAACCAGCACAATCCCAGAAGAGTTGCAGAATTGGCGGCTATGGTTACGCCCGATTACTACAAGCCGCCACCCAATGCATTACCGCTTGAGTTCTATTACGACCTCGCCCATTTCAAGGGCAAGATGCAGGATCCGGCATTCCTCGAAGTCTATTTGGGGGTACCCCATAAGATTGGAAAATACCATTCGGATCGAGACCTGACCGATATGGTGATCGAACGATCTGTTGCCGTCCACAACGCCAATACGGGTGCCGTGTATCGACGACAAGGGGATCTGATGTTCCGTGCAAACGGTGATTTGACGACACGCCACGGAGGGTTTGTGCCGGATCTGGTAGGCCTGGGGATGGAGCCGGGTGCGTATCGGATGGAGGTGCAGATCAAGGACAGGCTTTCGGGCAGACAGGGGAGATATCGGCAGCAGATCATTGTGGACGATTACCATAAAGATGGGCTTCAGCTAAGCGAACTGGAATTGGCATTCCACATAGGGGAATCTGACAAACCTGGCACATTTACAAAAGGCGATCTTCAGGTCGTTCCAATTCCGACCCGGACCTATGGTCCTAATCAGAGCGTATTTGTTTACTATGAGGTTTACAACCTGGAGCGGGACGAGTTCGGACAGACCCGATACAAAGTAGAGTACACGGTTGGACCCAAAGGATTGAGCGGTCGCAAGGCCAGTGGGATCATATCTCAACTTGTGAAAGTGCTCACCAGCAAGAAGCGGCAAATTGCGGTTGGTTACGAACAGCTGGGTTCTGAGCACTCCGAAGTCGCCTATATGGAATTGGATATGGATTCCGCAGGGAGTGGCAATTACTATCTGAAGGTAGATGTCACAGATCTGAACGGAGGCGCGACGGTCTCGAGAGAGGCTGGCTTTTCCGTTTTGAAATAGTGTTATGGAACCCGAGAAAGGCCCATCGGTCGTATCTGCCGGTGGGCCTTTTATATTTCTTGTTCTGAAATTTCTGCTTACCTTGTTGAAGATGGTGATCGGCCTTGCTGGCGATTCGATAAGCGTGACGATTTTTTCATATTGGGGAGGAACAGTGCAACAGGAACCGTTTGATCGAAAACGTCTGGTGAACGAGTACACCAAATTCGACAGAGAGAAAAATGGCGGAAAGGGTCAGTCCGAAAGTCCCGACTCGGGCCATCTGGGATGGAGTGAAAGCGGATGTCTGGATGCTTATATCAAACTCTACGAGTCTACGGGAGATGAGAAGTGGCTGCGCAAAATGACTTCTCATTTCGACCGGATGCTGAGAACGAGACAGGATCATTTCGAAGATGGGTCACCCACCTGGGTCACCCCCACCTACTCCGTAGCCCTGGTGCATACGGGAAAGATGCACAACCGGGGCACGGCACAGATCACCCCCGTCGAAGACAGGGTGTGGACCATCCGTGGAGGTGCTTCGATTGGCGATGGACGATGGATACTCGAGGTCAAGGATGGTGGAGGCTTTGTCGTCCACGACTATGGTACCCGACGACAGGCAGCGAAGGGAAAGTTTCGTTCGGGCGCAGATATTCCATTCTTCTCTCCCTTCAAGATCTCCATTGCAGGAAAACCGATGCCGGGAGATCGTTTCTGGGTGCAGATGTTCGAAGGGGAGCCGCTGGAGTATATCGTTCATCAGGGCATGTTCCTCTACCCGATGAGCCGATTCATAGAAACCGTCCTGAAGAACAGGGACCTCAAGGCGAAGTACGGTGAAAAGGCCGGAAAATACCTCAAGTTCATAGCCGAAGAGATTGCCGACAAACACGAGCGGGACTGGGTGGATACCTCCAGATCAACCGGGGGGTACAGATTTTCTCCCTGGATGACGGAGCGCTTCCCGAACAGGATCATGCCGCACAATCAGTATCTCGCCCTGGGGCGTGCGTACTTGATGCTCGGCAATGTCTCCCGAAAGCGATTGTTCGCCGACCGGACCGAAAGAATGGCCAGGAATTTCAAAAAGCATCTCAGAAAGACCGGAAATGCCTATACCTGGTACTACTGGGACTGGCTGGAGGCGGGGGATCCTGGAAACAGCAATGTAGAGGATACCAGTCACGGGCAGATCGATATCGGGTTTGTGGTAGATGCTTGCCGCAGGGGTGTGGTGTTCACGCCAGGCGACCTGAAAAGATTCGGCCGCACACTCCTAGACCAGATGTGGAACGGCTCGCTGGAAGATCCGGTCATAGGGGGACACGTGGACCGCAAGGAGGGGGACGCGAAGCCGGTCCGGGATTGGATCGATCTATGTCAGTGGACTCCGGACGTCTGGGATGTGATGTTTGCGAGTTTCTGCAAGCAGGGGCAGCCCGTTTCTCATATCCCATCCATTCTGCAAGGGTGGTCACGGTTCCATGAGGGTCGTAAGAAGAAATAGAGGATCGCGGGTTATTCTATAGGGAGCAATTGCCATGTTAAAGGCTGGAGCAGCGCGAGCGAATATTACGCCCTATCTCGGGTGTCCTATGGCTGGATATTCCGCAAGAGATCACGGGAGTGAATCCATTCACGACGAACTGTATTGCAAGGCGCTGGTTCTCGAAAGCGATGGGACCGAGGTCGCCCTCATCACGAGTGATCTGCTGGGTATCGGGGCAGCCCTGGCCAACGAGGTTCGAACGCTGGTGAATGAATCCGTTGGTATTCCTCCGGATCGGGTCTGGATTTGCGGATCACACACGCATTTTGGTCCAGAGACCGGTAAGAAACAGGACGAGGATGACGCAACAAAAGTCCACAACGCCTACCTGGATATAGTGATTCAGAAAATGGCTTCGGCTGTAAAGATCGCGCACGATGCTTTAAGACCTGCAAGATTGGGCGCAGGTGCGATCGACGCAGAGGGGATCAGCTATAACCGCCGGCTGATCCGCGAGGACGGGAAGGTGGAGATGAGCTTGACCCTGCCGTTGCCCTACGAAGAGCTGACCTTCGGCCCGGTTGATCCGGAAGTGACAGTGCTAAGGATTTTGGGGGAAGGTGATGACGATACGATCGCCACGGTGATCAATTTTGCCTGCCATCCAGTGTCCAGTACGGATCACTCGTATGAGATCTCCGCGGACTATCCGGGCTATGCAATGGACCTTGTGGAGAAAGTCGAGGGCGGGGTATGCCTCTTCGCCCTGGGGTGCGCCGGAAATATTGTACCCATTCAACGCAAAGGTCGGTCAAAAAGACAGGTGGGCCTGTCCCTGGGTGGGATCGTGCTGAAGGCGCTTCAATGGATACAGGTTTCATCCGATACCAGGATCAGGGCTGCAAGCAAACAGGTTGATTTGCCCCTGCGCCCGTTTCCATCCGAGTCAGAGATGGAAAAAGACATCGAGACTGCACAGGCTGCTCTGGATGAGGCCACGGAAAAACAGGCATCAGCCAGAACACTCAAGGAACTGGGTGAACAGCTGAGTGTGGCCAGATCGATGCCACGGTGGGCTGAAAGACACGGAAGGGCTTCCGTGCTTTCCACAGAAATTCAGGTGTTCTGGATAGGGGAGATTCCGATGGTGGCTCTCCCCGGGGAAATCTTCGTGGAAATGGGTCTGTCGATCAAGGCAGGATTGGGGACCGATGGTGCGTTCGTTGCAAGTTTGAGCAATGATTCTATTGGGTATGTACCCATACGCCAGGCCTTCGAGGAGGGTGGATATGAGTCTACTGTGTCTGCATTCGCTCCGGGCTGTGGCGAACATCTGGTAGAAGAGGCCTTGGAATTGGCAAAATCAACACGGTAAGGGTTCAGTTTCAAAAAACACGATGACCCAGATTTGTTTTTGCAGGCCGGGTAAATGAAAGGAGCACGTTGTATGATTCGGATTGTGTGTGTGCTAATGGCTGGATTGATACTATCGGCGACCTCCGTTTTGAGGGCCGATGAGCGCAGGCCATATTTCGAGATCGACACCGGATTCACGATTCCAGTCTCTGAGGGCCTGAGTGATTTCTGGAATTCCGGTCTCGGTATGGGCGTTAAAGCTGGGTATGTGTTGAACAGCAAATACAGCTTGTTGGGCTCAGTAGACTTCACGCGTTTCGGCATAAATCCAGGCAAACTGTTAGCGGCAAATGGTTATAGTACAAATGAAGGCACAGTGGAGAAGGGAAATGTGAAAACGCTCGCTGTGTTCGCCAATCTAAAATTCGGAGGGATCAGGCGCGAAGATCTTCGAACAGTACCTTTTTTCATGGTTGGCGCAGGATTCTTCAGATTTTCCTCGGATGAGATTCTGACCGTTTCCCTTGTAGATAATTTCCGAGAGAGCGTTACCCCATTTTCAGAGAATACGTTCGGTATTACCGCTGGAGGTGGTGTGAATATTCAACTCACCGATCGAATCGACCTTGTCCTGGAGGGTAGATTCGTGGTCGGGTTTACGCCCGAATCCAGCACACAGTACTTTCCTGTGAAGGTGGGGATCGGGTTTCAGTAGGGCAGTACGGAAAAGATGATCGTCGCGTTCCCTTGAATCGTGAAAGGCATGAGAGTGAATACCAGGGAAGAGAAACAGTTCTTTGAGGAGCAGGGATATCTTGTCGTTAGAGGGTTGCTGACCAACGCCGAGTTGGAAGCCTGCAATGAGGAGATCCACCGCCTGCATCGCCTCGCGGTAGACCTTGAAGAGAGCTCCGGTGAAGACCTGGACTGCTTTCAAAGGGAGCCCTTCGAGGCTGATGCGAACCAGGGCGACCTCCCGGTTCTCCGGAAGATCGAGCAGACCGGAAAGTTCTCCGAGGTGTTCAAGGAGCTGGCGGCGCATCCTGCATTGATCAGAGTGATTCGCGCGTTGCTTGGCAACGATCTGTTGTTGTTCCGCAGTACACTGATGCTGAAACCAGCATTTCACGGATCGGCACACGGCTTGCATCAGGATTCCGCCTACTGGCCTATGGATCCTCCTACTCTGGTCACTGTCAGCATTGCTTTGAGTGACGCAACACCCGAAAACGGCTGTATCCAGGTGATCCCGAAAAGTCATCTGTGGGGCATGCAGGAATGGGGAGATATTGCCAGAGATCAGGATGCGGAGTTGACAGAGCGAAAGGATGTGGATCTCTCTAACCAGATTGAAGTACCGCTCGAGGCAGGAGATGCGCTTCTGTTCCACAGTCTGCTGGTTCACGGATCTGGACCCAACAGGTCGGCAAACCCGAGGCATACGGCCCTCTACGCCTATTTCCCTCCCACGGTGCACTATGTACCTGCAGAGAATGCGCCCAGAGAGAAGACGTTTCGGGTGGTCTCCGGTGCGGGAGGACGGGATGAGATGACAATGGTTGCCGGTAGTCATAGAAAGGAACCTGTTGGTGAGTAAAGATATTCATGTAAAGCCGAGATATTACCGCTGGCACGTCGACCCCGGTGTCGAATGGCTGGAAGCCAACACCGGATATGGTTACCTGGACTGGCGGATCCCAATGCACCAGGCCGCTGTGATTCTGGTGGATGTCTGGGACGGTCACTATTTGAAAGAGACGGCAGATCGAACCGATGTGATCGTAAAGGATCGGATCGTTCCGCTGCTTTCAGCCTGTAGAGGTGCGGGCGTGCAGTTGATTCACGCGCCGGCGCCCGGGCTTGCAGAACACCACCCGGCCTGGGTAAATTTGATCCATGACGATGAGAAGTCAGGCGGGCCGGGTGAAGACTGGCCGCCAAAAGAATTCAGATCCAAGCGGGAGGCGTTCGCGGATTTCGCAAGACCTGAAGAACCGAGAGAAGCGGAACTTGTGGCGCGGCGGGCAAAGCGAAGGCTACATCCGCTGGTGGAGGTTCAAGCAGGAGAGGCGGTCATCTACAACGGTGAGGAGCTGCACCGCTACTGCAAGCAGGAGGGGATCCTGTTTCTGTTCTTCCTGGGGTTCAATACGAATGCCTGCATTCTCCTTCGCGACTACGGAACGGTGGAAATGAGCAAGCGTGGATACGAAGTGATCGTACTTCGAGACTGCGGGACGGGTATGGAATCCTTCGAAACACAGGACGGGCTGTGGCAGACTAGAGGTGCGATCCTGTTCCTGGAGATGTATGGTCGGTATACCGTTACTTCAGAAGAATTCATCGCAGGACTTCCATCATAAAAAATTCGAAAGGCCCTGTGGGAGGAAATACCATCCTTGCGCTTGGACACCGGAGGGCTTCGAGTAGGCCTCATTGCACGCGCCACGGTGCCAGCCGTAGCAGATAAGATAAAGACATTTGACAGCATTTGGGAGATGAGAAGTGAAGGTTTCGATTTTTACGGACGAAATCGACAGAGACAGTTCCGATCGTGCGATTTCACTGGCCGCGGAGTGGGGCGTGACCCACGTGGAGGTAAGGCGACTTTCAGGAGGAAGATTTCCTGCGGTGAGCGATGAGGCATTGGCTACTTTTCAATCGAATATTGTCGATGCAGGTCTCGCTGTCTCCGGCGTATCGCCGGGATTCTTCAAGTGTGCTGTGGATGATCCCCAGGTGGAAGTTTCCATGAAGGAGGCCCTGCCCAGAGCCTGCGACTGGGCCCGGCGTCTGGGAACAGAACGGGTGTCCTGCTTCGCCTTCCAGAGGGACCAAAGTGACGGCATACCAGACGAGGCGATAGATCTTCTGGGTGAGATGGCCGATATCACTCTGGGAGAAGGATGTCGCTTGATTTTGGAAAATGAGGCAGTCTGCTGGGGCGCAACAGGATTGGAGGTGGCCGAAATCATCCGGCAAGTCGGTAAGAATAGACTGACGCTGTGTTGGGATCCTGGAAATTCGGCAAGGGCGGGCTCTGTATGTCCCTTTCCAGAGGAATACGAGACGCTGAAGGATCTGGTGACACACGTTCACGTCAAGAACTACGATCCTGAATCCGGAAACTGGTCGATTGCAGAGTCAGGTGTCGTAGATTGGCCAGGGCAGTTTGATGCCCTCGAGGCGGACGGTTATGATGGCTTCGTGGTGGTTGAAACGCATCTGGACATCAGTCCGGACGCATTCGAAGTCGCGGACGAGGCGTTCACCGGGCTTGCTGCGAACAGCCTGAGAAATCTTGAGTTCGTGCGGAAGCATCTGGGAAAACAGGACTGAGAGGATCACACGGAGGGTAAAGAGATGCCGAAGAAGATTCGCCTGGGGTTGATTGGATGCGGTGGCAATATGCGGGGAGCGCACGTTCCGCGAATTCAGGAAGATCGCGACGTGTCCATCTTGTGTGTAGCGGATCCGGCGGAAGACCAGGCTCGCCAGTTGATGGAAAAGTATGGCAGAGAGGTCTCATATTACGCCGATTACAGGAAAATGTTGAAAGATGAGGAGCTGGATGCGATTTTCATCAGTTCACCTCATTCCCTCCATTACGATCAGGCCAGACTTGCGCTGAACCACGGGCTGCACGTTCTGGTTGAGAAGCCCCTGACCATTTCTTCCCGGCATACCAAAGGTCTAATTGCGCTCTCCGGGAAAAAAGGAAAATTCCTTCAGGTAAGCTATCAAAGAAATTACTACGCCGAGCATACGTTCGCTCGTGAGTTGATTCAAAAAGGGAAGATAGGGGAACTGAGAGGTGTGGTTTCCTACGTTACCCAGAACTGGGGAGGTATTCAGGGTTGGAGACTGGATCCTGAGTTTTCGGGTGGTGGCATGTTTATGGATACGGGTAGCCATCTCGTAGCTTCCACGCTATGGATGACGGGGTTGGAGCCGGTACAGGTCTCGGCGTTTATGGATAATTCGGACAAGAAGGTGGATATCAATGCGGTGGTGAACATCAGGTTCAAGGGCGGCGCTGTGGGCACATTGAATACGTTCGGAAACGCGCTTGTCCACGATGAGAGAATCGCAATCCACGGAAGCAAGGGATGTATCGTTTTCCATCTACACCAGTGGAAGATCCGGGATGTCCTGCTTAATGGTGAACCGATCCGTATCCCGTCCAGGATCCGCCAGACGTCACCGGATGAGGCCTTCTTCAAGTGGATCCGAAATGGCGGCAAGGGATACGAAGCGCCGGATTTTGCGTTACAGGTCGCCAGGGTAAGCGAAGCCGCATACAAATCGGTTCAGGCGGGAAAATCGGTGCGGGTGGCTCGATGACCCGGGATCTACTCGCCTGATGTCGCCAGAGACGCCACGGGTTGTGGCCATTGGGGAGTTGCTTTGGGATCGAATCCCCGGCAAATCCTGCCTCGGCGGTGCCCCGGCAAATTTTGCGGTGCACGCGGCTTCTCTGGGCGCCAGATCTGTTCTGGTGAGCCGGGTGGGCAAAGACCCCGATGGAGAGTCGGCGGCAAAAATGCTGTCCGCGAAGGGAGTGGATACCACTTTCTTGCAGATGGACGACAGGCTGATGACGGGTGAGGTCAGGGTAGAAATTTCCGACGGAGAGCCCTCTTACCAGATTGTGGAACAGGTCGCCTGGGATGCCATTGGCTGGGACGATCGCCTGTCTTCGACCCTCGGATCAGTGGACGCGGTGTGTTTTGGTACCCTGGCACAGCGTCACCCAATCTCCAGGGCAACGATTCAACGCTTTGTGAAGGAAATCGGGGACCGCTGTTTCAAGGTGCTGGATCTGAATTTCAGACAACACTACCATTCTCCTGAAGTGATCGCCACATCCCTACATCTCGCAGATATGGTGAAACTGAGTCTTCCGGAGCTTCCTGTCCTGAGGAAGTATGATCAGGGATCCGCGGATGATGGGTCCTACTTTGCGGATCTGAAGAGGCGGTTTGCACTGGATTGTATCGTGCTCTCCCTGGGTGCTCGCGGTTGTCGTGTAATCGGCGAGGATTATGATTTTACGATGGAGACCGTTCCCAAAGACGTAGTGAATACCGTCGGTGCAGGGGATGCGTTCACCGCAGCATTCGTTGTAGGTCGATTGTCCGGGAGCAGCCCGGAGGCGTGTGCGGAAATGGCCAACAGAGCTGGAGGGTTCGTGGTTACTCGGGAAGACGGCATGCCGATCCTCCCCTCTGAGTTTCGAATATTTTGAAGCGAATGACAGGAACGGAGTCTCGATGGAAACGTTGAAGCTGACCGGACGTTATTATAGACAATATCCACCAGGTGCGCATCTCGGTCACGCAACCGACGACCTGGATCTGAACCTGGATGATACGGCCTTTCTGCTGATCGACGTCTACGGCAAAGGATACGATGAGGATGGCGATATAGGGGATGTGCCCAATCTCTATTCCGCTGCCGTTGAAAATAATCGGTCGATCGTAGTGGATCACATCCGCCCGTCAAAAGATGCTGCAAAGTCTCTGGGCCTGCCCATTATCTATGTCACAAACTATCTGGCGCCTTCTACGAATGAGGGTACTGAGTGGAGAAATATGTCCATCCGGACGTGCGGTGTGGATGTTCTGGAGTCCTGGCCAGAACCGAACGACATTCTGGCATTTTCAGATGTGATCGCACCCGGCGAAGGCGAGTATTTGATCAAGAAGCAGATGTACAGTGGATTCTTCGAGACGCATCTGGATTCGCTCCTCCGAAGTTTGGGTGTTCGCAATCTGGTTGTGGTTGGATTCGACTTGAGAATTTGCCTTGGGACAACGGTAACGGAGGCGATGTATCGAAACTACAGGGTGGTTGTGCTCCGTGATTGTACCAGCACTTCGGAGTATCCTGAAACAGAAGAGGACCGGTGGGCGAACTGGTTCGGGATCCGGTTCATCGAGGCAAATGTGGGATACACTTCAACATCGGAAGCATTCATTCAGGCCTGTTCGGAGCGAAAAAGATGACCTCTCAAGATGCTGTTTTGAAACGAATCGACGGTGAGTGGATTGCCGATGAAGCGCTTAAATTGGTGTCGATCCCCAGTGTGACGCTTGAGGAAAGTATCGTTTGCAGCTGTTTCGAAGACCAGCTTCGGAGTCTTGGGTTTGATGTGGATGTGCGAGAGGTCACACCCGGTCGAAATAATCTTTATGCCAGGATTTCAGGAACGGGAGATGGCCCCACATTGATGCTGAATGGACATCTGGATACGATCCCCGTTGGCGATTGCATTGGTGTCAGCAGGGAGGGTGATCGAATTACAGGCAGAGGATCCACGGACATGAAGGGGGGCATTGCCTCGATGCTGGGCGCAGCGAAAGCCCTTGTCGAATCCGGCACCAAACTCAAGGGGGATCTCCTGATCACCGGAGTGGTCGGGCACGAAGAACCGGAGGCGGAGAAGGACGGTCCGCTCGCACTGGTCGAGGATGTCAGGAATGGCCGGATCGCCTGTGACCGTATCATCATCGTAGAAGGTGGCGCAGAGTTGTGGGTAATGAGCATGGGATCGATGGTTTTTACCATCACCCTGACATCTGACAAAGGGGGTACACATACCAACTATGTGTCGTTCCACGAAAACCCGATACGGCAGCTGGGTGGTCTGATCCAAAGAATCGCAGATCGTCAACAGGAGCTTGATGCCGGGGATTCCCATCCGCTCGCTGGGACAGAGCGCATCGATCTGGGTATTGTCAAAGCGGGTGACTATTTCAATCGAACACCCGGAACGTGTGTATTGACCGGGACGAGACGGTGGCTGCCGGGAAAGACCGCCGCCTCCGTGATGATAGAACTGGAATCACTCGCGGATCCATATGCAAGAGACGGAAATCTGAAGCTCGATGTCAGTATGACCCTCGAGAGAGAGCCGTTTGAAACACCGGTTGATGATCCCGCCGTACAGGCAACTGCCCAGGCGCACGCCGAGGTGACAGGAGCGGAAGTCGAGTATGTTGGACGAAGACTTGTGGGGGATGCAAATATCTATGCGAATGGGACGGGAGTGCCCACATTCTATTATGGGCCTTCAAATGAGACGGCGCATTCAGACGATGAATGGGTTTCTGTTCAGCGATTAGAAGACGCCGCCAGGGTATATGCGCTCACGGCAATGACATACTGCGGAGTCGAGTAAAATGAATATTCGGGATGAATGGGGGCTTACCCTGTGAACATCATTCGCAGAAAAGGCACGACTGCCGATACGGGTCGCTCCATCGCCAAATGGGAAGAAGAATTCCCCTCACTTGACCATGACACATATGGATCCGAAGGCAACCCGACTGGAAACCCGATCGGCGGCGGGAATGACTACAGCGATGTCTATACCGCAGGCGATCACACCGTAACCACGTATGATGAGCTGGCCTCGGCACTGGAGATTGCGAAAGCCGGCGATGTGGTCTTTGTTCCGGAAGACGTCCACATCGACATGAGCGATAAACCCGAGCTGCCCATTCCAGGCCAGGTGACACTTGCGGGAGGCAGGGGTAGCGGGAGTGGGGACGGAGGCATGATATTCTCCGACTCACTTGATACACCGGGATTGTTTCGAACGGATGGGGACTTTGTTCGCATCACCGGGCTCAGAATCCGTGGGCCATTCGACAAGAGAGACCGGGTAGATCGAACCTCCAACGGGATCGAAACGACCCACTTCGGTCTCGAGATCGACAATTGCGAAATCTGGGCATTCAGCGTAGCGGCTACACGCTTCGGGATCGGGGCGTCGAGAGGATACGTGCACCACAATTACATTCACCACAATCAAAGGGGCGGACTCGGCTACGGTGTCAGCATCAATGGCGGGACGGTGCTCATCGAGGCGAATCTGTTCGACTGGTGCCGTCATCACATCGCCTCGAGCGGGGCCCCGGGTTCAGGATACGAGGCGAGATACAACGTGTGCCTGGAAAACGCCAACGGTCATCTGTTCGATATGCATGGCGGGCGAGACCGGGGTGATGCCACGGATATCGCCGGGGATTGGATGAATGTGCACCACAATACGTTCAAGGCGGTGGATGTCCGAAGTCTGGTCATTCGAGGTGTGGCCAGCCAGGGCTCAAGGATTCATCACAACTGGTTCTACAGCAGCGATCCGGAAAATATCGTAAGAGCGTCCGGAACCACACACGTTTATCAGAATGTCCTGGGAGAATCACGCGAGTTGTTGCCCGAACTCGAGGTCGCATATGAATAAACCGGCCACAGACTTGCTGGGCGATGCCTTGCCTTCCGGAGCCCTGCAGCGTCTGGGAACCAGGCGTATGCAGGGACCTGTTGTAGATATGGCCTATTCCGCTGACGGTGAGCACGCGCTTGTAGTGACAGGAAGTTCACTTGCCGTCTGGAATCTTCCTCTGGGTGAACTGCTGAATACGTACACATTATCCGACGTGCCGCTTACAGCGATGGCGTCAACGGTAGGTGTGGACAGGATGACCGTTGTGGATCAGAGCGGTTGGCTGATCGATTGGGACCTTCAGGAACACAAAGAGATTCGCAGGATCGATACGGGACGAGGGAACGGTATTGCAACCCTCCAATATTCCCCGGATGAGTCACGCCTCCTTAGCGTCGATCGCCAGAACTCCATTGTAGAGGAGTGGGACATCTCCACTGGAAAGCGTCTCCAAGAGATCACCAAACCCGGTGGAAGTTTCAACAGGGCGATTTATGGTTCCGACGGTAAGACGGTGTTTTTGGGTCACCAGGAAGGAAACAACGTGTATCACTATGACCTGGTGTCCGGCGAGCCCCTTCAGATCTTTGTAGAAGACTATTGCAATTACGACATGTGTTTGTCACAGGATGGCGAACGGCTGTTTGTCGGGACGCGACACAAGGCGAATGAGTGGCGGTTGAGTGATTACACTTGCATTCAGACCTACACAGGCCATCTCGGGCACGCAGTGCCATCTGTGGCGTATACGAGGGATGAAGATCATCTACTCACCGGCTCCCGAGACGGATCGATTCGCCTCTGGAATCGCCATTCAGCGGAAGTGGTTCGAAAGTGGTATCCGCACCAGCGCCACGTTAAAGGTATGCGGGTATCACCCGATGGGAAGTGGGTTCTCTCCTATGGCGGGGATCAGTTGCTGGCGGAGACCTCCCTGGAGACCGGCGAAGGCAGGTTGAACTGGAACCGCCACCGGGCAGGGATCCACAGCCTGGCCTTTACAGAAGATGGGCGCCACGCGGTCTCGGGTTCAGCGGACAAGACGATTCGGATTTGGCATTCGGCGGAGTGGGAATCGGTTGGGCAAACGGTGGAGCTGGATACGGAAGTATACGCGTTGTCAGTTCTTGACGAAGAGTACTTCGCCGCAGGGTGTAAAGACGGTAGTGTTCGGATTATTTCACTTAAGAGCGGCGAGACTGTAAAATCCTTTGACGCGCACCGGGGATATGTACGGGCGGTAAGAAGATTGTCAAAGGAACGCATCCTGAGTGCCGGGGGCGGTGGATCGCTTAAGGTCTGGGTGTGGGAGCAAGAGAAACTGATTCGGGAAATGACCCGGCACCTCGGAGGCGTGCTCGCTCTGGATGTTTCCGCCGATTCCACCCGAGCGGTGAGCGGCGGGAGAGACGGAAGTGTTCACGTTTGGGATCTCGAAACGGGTGACGCTCTGGCGAAGATAGATGCGCACAGAGGATGGGTGGAGGCGGTCGCTTTTGGAGAGGGTAACGAACAGGTATTTTCGGCAGGTCGCGATGGTGTTGTGGTTGAATGGGATCTGGATGCCGGTGAAGAGGTCCGGGTATTCGATCACAGTGAGTGGATAGAAGCCTTAGCGATAGATCACGACAGAGTCTATTCTGCGGGGCGGGACGGCAGGATTGTCGTGTGGGACAGAAACACGGGTTCACCGGAGAAGGAACTGACCGGACACGAAGGTACGATCCATTCGCTAGTCCTGGATCCCGATGGCAAGACGATCATATCCGGATCCGAAGATACTACCCTGCTCGTGTGGTCAGCTGAGTGATCAATGGGTTCAGGAAACAAGTAAGCGAGGAGAATGTGTGGATCTGGTGACAATCAAGGAAACGGACCTGGAAGCGACAATGCGGGACGGCACCGTGTTGCGTTCAGATGTGTACAGACCGGAGAAGCAGGGACCCTTTCCGGTCTTGCTCTGTCGTACGCCCTATGATAAAGGGGCCGAAAAGCAGGTGGATATTGGACCGAAACTCGCGGAGCGAGGATACATCGTTGTGATGCAGGATGTACGCGGGAGATATGCATCCGACGGAGAGTTCAAACCCGGTTTCTACAGCGCAGATCATTGTGACGCAGAGGATGGGTATGACAGTGTGGAATGGGCGGCCGGTTTGCCCGATTCTACAGGTAAAGTGGGCACGTTTGGAAATTCCTACGATGGCTGGCTGCAATGGGAACTGGGCCACACGCGCCCGCCACACCTGGTGACGATGTTTCTCGGTGGAATTACCGCGAATCTACTGGACAGGGAACTCTGCGGTGTGCTGCGCACGGGTCGGGTGATCGATTGGACAATCAACAACCTTTCGGTGGATACAGCCAGGCTGCTCGGAGACAGGTGGAAGGCCGAATCCAAGGAAGAGGCATCCCGACTCTGGGTTGAAAGAGACCGCAGCAAATGGCTCTGGTATTTGCCGCTGATGGACATCCCGGAGGAAGCCATGCCGGGGATGGGTCAGCACTGGAGGCGATGGCTGGCGGACCATGCCACAGATCACTTCAAGTTCGAGGAAAAACACTCAGAGGTCGAAGTGCCGGTCCTCGGAATCGCCGGGTGGTACGATCAGCAGATTGGTATTTTCAAGAATTTTACCGGAATGATCGAGAATGGCAGGACGGAACTCGCCAGAGAAAACCAACATCTGATCATTGGCCCCTGGACACATACCCTCCTGGATTTGAGCCGAACAGTGGGGGACGTGGACTTCGGAGCCGATGCAGAAAAGAGTTTTTTCGATATCGCGGATGCCTGGTTCAGGCGCTGGCTAAAAGAAGAGCCTTCTGATGCGGCAGAGTGGGAGCCGCTCCAGATCTTTGTAATGGGGTCCAATACGTGGCGAGGGGAGCACGAGTGGCCGCTCGCCCGGACGAATTTCACCACCTATTACCTGCACAGCGAGGGCCATGCAGATATGCCCTCGGGGATCGGCGGCCTGAATACAGAGGCCCCTGGAAACGAATCGCCGGACGAGTATGACTATGATCCAAAAGATCCCGTGATGACGCTATACACACCCTACGGCCAGCACGCGCCCATAGATCAGCGGGCGCTGGATGGACGCAGAGATGTGATGGTGTATGCCACGCCTCCATTAGCGTCCGCCCTGGAGGTCACGGGGCCCATTGTTGTGAAGCTGTGGGCGTCCTCTTCGGCCAAAGACACGGACTTTGTGGCCAAGTTGATCGATGTGTGGCCGGACGGATTCGCCCAGGAGTTATGTCATGGGATTGTCCGAGCGCGCTACAGGGACTCCTTTGAAAGTCCCACGTTGATCGAGCCCGGGGAGATCTACGAGTTCACGATTCAGGTCAATCCTACCAGCAATCTGTTCAAGGCCGGACACAGCATCCGGTTGGATATCACGAGCAGCGACTTTCCCAATTTCAACCGGAATCACAATACCGGCGGAGATGATTATCGGGAGGCGGAACTGCAAACGGCAAAGCAGACCGTGTTTCATGACACGCAACATCCTTCCAGAGTCATCCTGCCAATCATCCCTTAGCGCGATCAGTTGCAGGAAAAACTCCCGATTAAAGCGCAAGCAACAAACAGGAGAATATGCACTATGAGCGAAGTTCTTGATTCGGTTCTGTCGGATGCTCGCGCCTGGACAGCCGAAACGATAGATGCGGAAAGGGCCTGGTATATGACCCTTTCGGATAAGGGTCTGGCCGAGCTGGACGGTTTTGTGAGGGCCCGGGACGGACACGTAGAGCCGACACCGGAAATCCGCATCGGCGAGGCTGATTTCCCCAACTGCAGGGAAGCACTCGAGCCGGTAATGGAGACCCTGAAGGCAGGTCGAGGGTTTGCTATTCTAGACCGGTTGCCGATGGATGACTATACATCGGACCAAGCCCAGGTGATGTACTGGGTCATCGGACAAATTTTGGGTCTGCCGTTTGAGCAGGACGTGAAAGGGACCCTTCTGTACGATGTGAAAGACACGGGTCAGAACGTAAAGGAAGGTGCGCGATTCTCAGTGACGAATGCGGAAAGCTCCTTCCACACCGACGGCGCCTTCAATTCGGAGGTGCCCGACCTAGTTGGGTTGCTCTGTCTTCAAACAGCCAGGTCGGGTGGAGAGAGCCAGCTGATCAGTGGCGCCGCGCTGCACAACGAAATTCTCACCAACCACCCGGGTGTCCTCGAGAGTTTGTATGAAGATTACTATCTCGACCGACGCGGACAGTTCCTCGAAGGCGAGAGCCCTGTAACAAAGACGACTATCTTTCGCTGGGATGGCGAAGAGCTGTGGTTTAGATATCTCTACTATTACATTCAGGTGGGTCACGAAATGATCGACATACCCCTGACCCCCGACCAGACGGCTGCGTTGAATACGCTCGAGGAGATCATCCGTAAAAAGGAGTTTCAGGTTGAATTCAGCCTCGAACGAGGACAGATGATCTTTACCAATAACAGGTGGATATTGCACAATCGTACGGCTTTCGAGGACCACGCGGACTTGGATTCTCGACGCCACTATGTGAGGTTGTGGCTGAGTCAGCGGAATTAGCCAGGGACCGAATATGAGTTTCCCGGACACCTCACCGACCGGCGACATCCGAAGGATCAGGATCCTGTGCCAAAATGTGTTCTGGTTCCAGGGCGCACCCTTCGCGCCTGAAATGCCGGGTGAACCCGTGCCGCAGATTTTTGAGGACCTGGTTTCCCTCTATAGTCGGCTGGATCCCGACGTGATCTGCTTGCAGGAGGTCCAGTCAGAGGCTGTTTTTGGCGATCTCCTGAGTGCTTTCGGTATGGAGGGGACCTATTGTCCCGGCGGCGTGCTGGCGCAGTACGGAGGCGTCATGATGTGGAAAACCGGTTCCAAGGTCGCTGATCCAGATTGGTTGAACGATCCGCCTCAAAGGATGTGGCAAATGGCCGTTGCGCCCGGCTCGGGTGAATTGACTGTATGCAATGTACACCTTCCGTCCAACAGGCAACTTGGGAGGGAACGCTCGAGGGTGCAACGCGTTGAAGAACTGAGGGCGGCAACTTCTGGAGGTCCCAACGTGGTGGTTGGTGATTTCAATGAGGCGCCCGGTGGTGCAGTTGGGGAATTCATGCAATCGACCGGATTTCTGGATGCTGCCGAGGTCACAGGCAAAGCAAACGCCCCTACGTCTATCAACGGAAACAGGGGAGACCAGATCTGGATCCAGGCTGCTATGGCCAACAGGCTGGTGGCATACGGCGTAGCCACCGACACAGACCTGGAAACTTCTGTACCTGAAAAATCGCATCTAAGCGATCATCTTCCCCTGTGGATAGATATAGAGATCGGACACGAACCTTGAAATTCGACGCGGTGTTCTTTGATTCCGGTGGGACCCTGTATGGTTACGCCAGGGGTACCGATCCCACCTCGGCCGAGGTTGCGGATGGGAGATTCTCCAGATTGGCTGCGGCATTTTCTGCCTATGGGCATCATCTTGATCCCGACCTGATCAAAACACATCTGATACCTTGTGAAGAATCCTGCATAAAGGCGTTTGGGCACGGGTGCAATTTTTTCCGAATGATGAAAGTGTTCTGTGAGGAATTAACTCCCGGAATTAAACCGGAGATCGTCGCTTGCCTCACGGATGCGTATGCGGGACCTCGATATGCCTCCTGGTTGTATCCCGGTATTTCCGATACTGTAAAGGCACTCTCTGAGAGCGGTCTGTATATCGGTTTGATCGCAAACACCTACTGGCCCGGTTTCTGCATGGATCGGGCGCTCGACGGCGTCGGGTTGCTGCGCTACTTCAAGACCCGGATCTACTCAGGCGACGTAGGCATCGCCAAACCGGATCCCCTGATCTTTAGTTTGGCAGAGGATATCGCCGGGCTCCAGGGCAAGTCCATACTGTATGTGGGGGACACGCTGGAGCCTGACGTCCAGGGGGCATCGGAAGTTGGCTGGAAGACCGCCTTCCATATGCGCAGAGGGTTCTCGAGTGACGGAAAGGCCGATCTGGACTACAATGACGCAGGTGAATTGCTGAAATTCTGCTTGAAGAACGATGAGCATTAACCCGGAGGTTACAGTTGAGCGAGATCGTGATTTATCACAATCCAAGGTGCAGCAAAAGCAGGCAGACACTCCAGTTACTCAGAGAACACGGAATACAGCCCCGTGTTGTAGAATACCTGAAAACTCCGCTGGATGAGGACACCTTGTCCAGGATTCTGGGCATGCTTGAAATGGATCCTATAGACCTTATTCGTACCGGAGAAGACAAATACGAGGAGCTGCATCTGGAGGAGAAGAAGGGAGACAGGCAGGCGCTGCTGAAAGCCATGGTTGAGCATCCCATTCTTATTGAGCGTCCTATTGTGATCAAGGACAATCTTGCAAGAATTGGGAGACCGCCTGAAGCGATACTTGAACTTCTTGTCGGAGAAAGGGCATGAGCGACCAGGCCTTCGGAGAGACATTCGTTCACCCTGCCCTGCTGGTGAGGGCCTGGGGCCAGGATATTTCAGGATACATCCTGAGCCGTTGCCTATGGATGATTCCAGCTCTGTGTCTCGTGTTTTCGCAGCCAGCCGATGCTGGCAACGGGATTATGGCGGGAGACCAGGCCTCCGATTTCGTACTCCAAACGCTGAAGGGGGAGCGCATAAGTCTGAGCAGTCTTTCAGGTACGCCGGTCTTTTTGAATTTCTGGGCAACGTGGTGCGGTCCCTGCAAAATGGAAATGCCGGATATGGAGTCGCTTCAGAAATCCCTGGGCAATAGGGTGAGGATTCTGGGAATCAATCAGGGTGAGTCTCCTGCGAAGGTGGAGGCTTTTGTTCGAAAAAACGGGTATTCGTGGACATTTCTAAACGACACTGCCAAGAAGGTAGGAGAGCAGTATCGGGTTTCGGGGTATCCAACCAGTGTGTTCATCGATGCAGATGGCCGGATAACCGGCCGTCGCGTGGGTATGATGTCCCGCGAGGAAATGGAACGCAGTATTCGCGTAGCTCTGGGAAGTGATGACCACGCGTTCAAACTGAAATTCCAGGAGATTACCCGCAACGTTAAGAGCGCGGATATCAGAATAAAGTCCGTTGAAGCCGGGGCGAATATTGGGACATTAACCTACGTCCTGGAGGATGGTGAAAGCTATGAGGTTTTCGCATTCGACCGAAAGGGAGCATCGGATAGGGCCCGGCAGATCGAACTTCAGGTACCTTCCTACGGACTGAATGAAATTCCGGTTTCGGACCTGCATGGCTATCTGTTGAACTGGAATCTGGATTACCAGGCCGGCGCCTGGGCCGTGGACAAACATAACAATCGGCTGACCCTGGTGGCCAGATACGGCGTCGATATGCTGGACGTGACCTCCTTTGCAAATGTCTGTTCTGAAATGGTGAAAACCGTGTCTGGTTTCGAGCAGATGATCGACAATCTAATGGCGGAATCTCAACGGTAGAATTAGACTATCGGCACGCATCAAGGGGTCAGGGCAGCATGTCCTGACCCCTGCTTTGCGTCTGGCTCCGATATTCTGATCGCATTACCTGTTGCACCCGTATTCGCCCGGCTTTATATTCTTTCTGCATACACTTCTGGACTACTCCTGCACCAGAATTCTGCCTTGTTTCCCAGTATCAATCGGTTATTAACGGGAAGGAAAAGAGATGTCAACCCTGAAGGCTGTGATCACCGTAGAAGAATTGAGGGCGAGGCTGGACGGGTTCTCCCGGCTCTCCCTGGCTGATTTGCCAACACCTCTTCTGGATTGTCCGAGGCTCGACGAAGCACTGGGTGGACCGCGGATTCTGGTTAAAAGGGAAGATCAGACCGGCATGGCCTTTGGCGGAAACAAAGTCCGGGAATTCGAATACTCGGTCGCCCCCGCAATAGATGGCAAGTATGACATTCTGCTGCACGGGGCCGCATCCCAGTCCAATCAGTCGCGCCTCACTGCCGCAATGGCGGCACGGTTCGGTCTGCGTGCGGTCATGGTCGGGAAAAAGGATGCCCATTCCGATCCGGTGAACGGCAACCTGCTGCTGGCGCACCTGTTCGGTGCAGAGATACATCTGACCGATCGACCAGAAGAGAAGGAGGAAGTCCTGGCGCGCCTGAGGGCAGAGGGCCACAAGGTGTACAACACCAGTTCTGATGGGTATTACCTCAGGAGCCTGTCATACGTCGATGGATTCCTCGAGTTGTGGGGGCAACTGCAGGAACGGGATATTCTGCCGGACGCTCTTTATGTCTGTTCTGGTGTGCATACCCACGTTGGCCTTGCAGTGGGCGCCCGTGCGCTGGGTGTTCCGCTCCGGATTGTTGGCATTAGCCCAAGCCCACAGGACAATGAAAAGAACAACGCCATGCTCGCGGAAGTGGCCAACGAGGTAAGCAAGATGCTGGACCTGGGTTTGACCTTTGGGCCGCAGGACATCGAGAGCTATGGCGAATACGCGGGTGATGCCTACGGCGTGGTTACGCCAGCCAGTAGAGAGGCGGTGGTACTTGCTGCTCGCAAAGAAGCCCTGGTGCTCGATCCCGTTTATACCGGGAAGACCCTGGGCGCATTGATTCAACACATCGAAGAAGGCCAGTGGAAAAGAGGGCAAACCGTGGTGTTTGTCCACACGGGGGGGACGCCGGCGCTGTTCGCCTACGGAGACGAGGTACTTAATGGCTGAACGCGGTCGCCGACGAATTGTGAGAGGATACCATGTCTGAGCAAATTGCAAATGTGCTGGCCAGCAGATATGCGAGTCGGGCGATTCGTGACATCTGGTCGGAAGCAGGAAGGATTGTTCTGGAACGCGAGTTCTGGATTGCCGTAATGAAGGCACAGCAGAAGCAGGGCATTGACATCCCCGACGCTGCTATTGCGGCTTACGAGGCCGTCAAAGACGACGTGAATCTGTCGTCCATTGCGGATCGAGAGGCGATATCACGTCACGATGTAAAGGCGCGGATCGAAGAGTTCTGTGACCTGGCAGGACACGAGCACATCCACAAAGGGATGACCAGCAGAGACCTCACGGACAATGTAGAGCAATTCCAGATCCTTCGTTCATTGCAATGTCTGCAGACCAAATATGCCGCCCTGCTGATCCAGTTGAGCAAGCGCGTGACCCAGTGGAGAGATGTGGTTATTGTAGGCAGAACGCACTATGCCGCTGCCCAGCCGACCACTTTGGGGAAACGTATGGCGATGTTCGGGGAGGAGATGCTGCACGCATTTCAGAGGTTGGAGCATCTCATCTCCGCCTATCCCCTTAGAGGTCTGAAGGGGGCTGTAGGGACATCGCTGGATCAGTTGACACTGGTTGGCGACAAGGATAAGATGGCTCAACTTCAGGAGGAGATACGGATCCACCTTGGATTTGGACATGAGCTGGGGGCCGTTGGCCAGATCTATCCAAGAGGTCTGGATTTCGAGGTGATCAGCTGTTTCTATCAGTTGGGGGGAGGGATCGCGAATCTTGCACGCACGCTGCGCCTGATGGCGGGAACCGAAAGTGCCACGGAAGGATTTGCGAAGGGTCAGGTGGGGTCCTCAGCGATGCCGCACAAGATGAATACCCGGAGTACTGAGCGAATCAACGGATTTCAGGTCATCCTGGGTGGTCACGTCCATATGGTAGGCAGTCTGGTCGGGGACCAGTGGTTCGAAGGGGATATTTCCTGTTCCGTGGTGCGTCGCGTGGCCCTTCCAGACAGTGTGTTCGCCTTTGACGGTATGGTTGAGACCATGCTTCACGTGCTCAACGATATGGGCATTTACGAGGCAGTAATCCAGAACGAGCTTGAGCGTTACATGCCCTTCCTGGCGACAACCACGCTGCTGATGGAGTCGGTTCAACGAGGTGCGGGCAGGGAACAAGTCCACGAGGCGATAAAGGAACACGCAGTGGCTTCCGCTCTGGGTATGCGTGAGATGGGCAAGGTGGAGAACGATCTGGCCGAGCGACTTGGGCGTGACGAAAGGCTGCCCCTGTCGACCAGTGAAATATGTGCGATTCTCGAAAAGAGTGAGGACTTCGTAGGTCTGGCACGGGAACAGGCGGACGCCTTCGTGGCTTCGGTTGGCGGGATTGCTGAACGTTATCCAGAAGCCGCCTCGGTAAAAAAGGAAAGAATGCTTTAGGTAATCTGATCTGTCAGTCTCTCCTTCCGGATATATACGGCAATAATCGTTTTTCCATCCTGAATCCGGCCGTCAGAGATCATTTGCAGCGCGGTATCAAATGAAATGACTCGGGTTCTGATAGCCTCGCCCTCCGAAGCCACTCCTGTGTTTTTGGCGAGTTCGTTATTCAGGTCTACACACGCAAGATACAGTTAGATTCGATCTGATGATCCGCCTGGACTCACGTAGAAGGTGATCAGGTATTCCAGCGGGCGAATCAGACTCAGGCCTGTTTCTTCGAAAATTTCTCTCCGGGCTACTTCCGGACCTTCGTCATCCTTTATTCCCGCGACGATTTCCAGCAGCCACCCACTTTCATTCAACCCGTTTCTCCTGATTCCGGCGAAGGCAGGATACCTGAACTGCTCCACCAGGAGTATCTCCCTGGATGCTTCCGAGTAGAGGAGCACTCCAATTCCGCCTTCTCAATTTCGAGGAGGACCTTGCCGCCCGGCAGTGTTAATTCATATTTGATATTCAGTTCTTCCATTTCAACTTTCATTTAACGCTCCTGTTCTGGATTATCTACTCCGGATTCGGCCTGCTCGATCTAGCCTGGATCGGAGTAAGTTACCATTTCTTGTGGGGACAGCCAATGTCGAGTCAACTTGCATTATTAGGTGGGAAGCCGGTCATCGAAGGTCCTGTTGCGGTGCCCTGGCCGCAGTACGATGAAGAGGAAGCCGCGGCGATTATGGAGGTTCTGGAGAGTGGAAACTGGAATCGCGGATCAAAATGCCAGGAATTCGAAGAGGAGTTTGCCCGCTTGCAGGGTGCGAAATATGGATTGCTGTGCACAGGGGGCACCTCGGCGCTGGAAGTAATCTGTAGAGGCGCCAGAATCGGGGTCGGGGATGAGGTGATTACCAGCCCCTATACCTTTCACGGAACGTGTATGGGGATTATGATGGCCGGTGCCACGGTCACCTTTGCGGACATCGACCCGCAAACGAATAACATCGATCCCGATGCCATCGAAGCTGCGATTACGCCGCGCACCCGGGCGATCATGGTCGTACACTTTGGTGGGCTGGCGTGCGACATGAAGCGTATCCTTGATCTTGCCGAGAGAAACGGATTGACTGTACTGGAAGATGCCGCACATGGGTGGGGTGCGCAGTATGCAGGCCGGGGACTGGGCAGCTGGGGAGCGGCTTCCGGATTCAGTTTCCAGCAGAGCAAAAATATGACCAGTGGTGAAGGCGGCATTGCGCTGACGAATGACGAGGAGATCGCGGATATCATCGGATGCGCCATCAACTCGGGTCGCTCGACTTACGACCGTGCACCCGAAGAACTGCGCTGGGGTGCTAACCACCGGATCACGGATTTTCTCGCGGCAATTTTGCTATGTCAGCTCGATCGGCTGGAGAAACAGAACGATATCCGGGAACAGAACGCCGAGATGCTTGGCCGAACACTGTCGGGTCTCGAGGGTTTGGAACCGATCAAGCGACTTCCGGAGGCAACGCGGGTCAGCTGGCATGTTTATGGCGCGCGTTATCTTGCGGATGCTTTCGAGGGGGTCTCCCGTTCTGCTTTTCTTCAAGCGCTCAGGGCAGAAGGCGTCCCCGCAAGTGGCGGATACACGGAGCCGGTTTACAGGAATCCCGTTTTCCAGCACGACTGGTCTGGGAGCGACTACAAACCCCTGGCCTGGACGACCTCGGCGCATGCCCCTGATTACAGGAATCTGCATCTGCCCAATGTCGAGGCATACTGCAAGGAGCGAATTTCCATTTCCCAGACGGTAATGCTGGCCAGTGAGCAAAGGATGCGGGAAGTGGGTAACGCCTTTGAAAAGGTATGTGAACATATTGAAGATCTGAAATCCTACAGCGACCAGGAGGCGTTATGATTTCGAATCCGATTGGACTCAAGAAAAGAATGCGCGAAGGTCAACAGATCCTGGGGGCCAGTGTACCCGCCACCGCAAACACTGACCGCATCCGCGAGGTCGTAGAGAGCGGTCCTTACGATTTCATTTCGGTGGACAGTCAGCATTCGCCCTTGAGCGAAGCGCGACTTGCAGCGTTCTGTGGACTGTGCGAGGAACTGGATGTCTTCGTTCAGTTCAGAATCAAGCATACCCGGAACGCCTACCTGATCGGGAACTATCTCGACCTCGGACCCTGCGGTGTCGAGGTTCCACAGACCGAATTGGACGAGACCGTGTCAGAAGCCTTGCACTACTTCTATTACCCACCCGAGGGCGGACGCAGTTACGGAGGTCGGGCGAGACGTGGTGTTTCCGAACATCCCGACCCGGTGGACTATGGCGCCTGGTGGAACACGTTTGGCATCTTGTGGCTCCAGATCGAATCGGTGGAGGCCGTCACACGTGCGCATATCTTCGCCAGGCCGGGGGTAGACTGTCTCTCATTCGGCCCAACGGATCTTATGTTCAATCTGATGGGACATCCCAACCACAACTTGAAAACCGTGGACGACTGCGTGGCGTATGTGGCGCGTTCCCTCGAGGGATCCGGTGTAGCCGTTTGCCATCGCATCGGACCTCCCGAGAACAGGCAAAAATATGTGGACATGGGCGTTACCGTGTTGCTGGAGAACGCATCGGTGTAGACGGGTTCGATCCCTTAGTAATGTGTCGACGGTCTCATGGATCATATCTGGACAGGAGGGACAAGCGTGCGAAAGATTACGATGTTGGGCGCAGGGTTTATCGGCATGTTTTACACGACCGTTCTACATGGTCTGCGCAGCAGGGACCGGGTCAAGATGGTCTATTCCCGCAGCGAAGAAGGTGCGAAGAAGTTCGCGAAGGACTGGGACATTCCCAGATGGTCTACTGACATGGATGCGGCGATCACCGACGATGAGACAGATGTCGTGGTGATCGGCTTGCCGAATGATCTGCACGAGGCGGCGGTGTACTCGGCTGCCAAGGCCGGCAAGGCAGTGCTTTGCACCAAACCTCTGGGGCGGAATGCCGAAGAGGCGAAACGGATGCTCGAGGCCGTGGAGAAGGCGGGTGTGTTTGCGGGCTATCTGGAAGATCTGGTCTATACGCCCAAGACACTCAAGGCCATCCAGTCCACCCGAAACGGTGCTCTGGGCAAAGTGCTGTGGGCGCGCTCCAGAGAAACCCATCCGGGTCCCCACAGCGAATGGTTCTGGGATATAGAAAAGGCGGGTGGCGGCGCTATAGTGGACATGGGATGTCACTGCATCGAGATCAGTAGAAATTTCATCGGGAAGGACGTTCGTCCACTCGAGGTGATGTGCTGGGCGGATACGCAGGTTCACCCGATCGAGGCGGAGGACAGCGCTGTGGGGCTCGTGAAATACGCCAGCGGCGCGATCGGACAGTTCGAGGTGAGCTGGACGTTTCGAGGCGGAATGGATCTCAGAGATGAGGTGTCAGGTACCGGCGGCACCATCTGGCTCAATCACTGGCTTCGTACCGGATTTGACATGTTCACTGCAGAAGGGGAGAAGGGGTATGTAGCCGAAAAGGCCGAGACGGAAACGGGCTGGCTCTTTCCGGTGGGCGATGAGGCAGGATCGCTTGGCTATGTGGAAATGTTCACGGATATGCTGGATTCGCTGGACAACGGAACAGAACCGATGGAGACGTTCTACGACGGGTATGTCGTGAACGCCATCATGGACGCGGCCTACCGGTCAGCAAAGACAAAGCAGTGGGAGCCGGTGGAACTGGCGGTTTGGCATGGATCGGATGAGGTTGGGACAGGTGTTGAACTGCAAGAGTTCGACGCCGATCATTTCCTTGTCAAAGTGGAGATCATGCCGGATGGCAGAACCAAACAGATATTGAAGGAGAAGAGCGGTGGAAAGATCGTGGAAAGAGTTTTGAAGCCAGACCGTTAATTCTCCATTGGGATAACTACCGAAGCCGGTTCAGATTGCTGAACCGGCTTTTCTTTTTACGCCCAAGCCGCCTTCGCACCTGGAACTGAAAAGTAAATCGCTGTTCCCAACAGCACGAAACGGGAGTTGGTTTTTCCAGTGATGATGAGAGATACAGCAAGAGAGACCCTGTTGGCCAACCCCTCCGAAACGAAAACCCACTCCGGATGCTTGTGCGCTGATTCTTCTTAAATGCCTGTTTGTTTGTGGTATAGCGCCATAAATTCTTGTGGAGACATCCGATCGATACAGATTACGCCTTTTCTTTCTATGGTCTGTTCTGGCGCGATGTCATAGCCAATGGAGATTCCTGCGTGAAGGCAGCCATAGTCCGGTCCATTCTGGCAAACTCGCTCAGAGCGGTCCCAGAATATGCCTGAGAGCCAGTCTCCTGTATTCCGCTCAATCGCCATCCAGCCGCCTGTGGTGGCATTGTTATGGACCTGCCACCCGTCGGTCGTCGCATTCTTGAGGCCCACGCGGTTGAATCTGTCGAATGTGTGGGAGAATTCGCACCTGTGGAGCTGGTTTTTTGGCCAGAAGGCACCTGAACCGTGGATCTGTTCGATCCTTTCCCGTACCGTGACCGGTCTGTCCTGCCATTCAACATAGGTACGCTCCAGGTCCGGGTCCCAGAATTCTACGGCACCGCGATGCTTGTAGCACATGGAAGTTTCCGCGATGGGCCACGGCTGATCGGTAATGTTTGTCACCTGGAATGACAAGTCGATTCTGTTTCCACGGGCAGAAGCGGTCCAACTGCCCATTGATCTGCCTGCCACAGACATTGACCCGACCAGCGTGTCATCCTCTACCTGTTCCCAGGAGATGTCGTAATAAAGACTCTCGAAGGGTGCTTCCTTCGTTGGATGGGATATCAGGAGTCTGTTATGCTCCTGCCACAGCACGAACTCATTTTTAAGAAGTTCCGTGTGGCTGATGAAGAGCTTCGGGCCTGAGGCGGTTAGAAGGACCACGTGTTCCTCGTCAGTAATGTTCTGAAGCTTTCCCTGGGGGCTTTCACTATTCGAACCAGGTGGGGCTGCTCCACGCTCGATGGCCGTCGACCTGGGTCACCCTGACGACGTACCAGTGTGAAGCGTCGCCCTGGGGATCCGACAATTCGCCTTCCCAGGTCCTATCACCAGACTCAACACTCTGGATGACAAGACCGTCACGGATCAGATCCACCTTTTCCAACGCATCGGAGCCCTCGACCTTCAACGAGAATGTCCTTGGTGTGGACAGCGGGAGAATGCTGCCCATGGGATTGTTCGACACGTCCAGATACAGTGCGATTCTGGCCCCGGTGGTGCCGTATACACGACGATCCAGAATGGCCCGGTGGATCGATTCCCGGGAGAGATCGTCCGAGAGTACGGCCATGAATCCTGCTGTTTGAGGGCAGCCCGGTTCGGGTGCGGGATTACCAGGCATAGAGTCGTGCGTATCGCTTGCACAGACTAACCCAAGACGCATGCCCTGATTCAGGAGGAGGAACATCCGCTCTTCCTCTGCCGCAGATCCCGTCTGCTTCTGCCACAGTTCGCCAAGGATTTCTCTGTGGAATTCGAGGGTATGGAAGTGTCCGGTGACAATGCCTCCGAACTGTTTGATGGTCTTGTAGAAATGGTCCAGGTCCTTGCAGAAGACCGTATCCGGGTGGAACCGGCGTGTAAAGCGTTCTTCAAGGGCAGGCGGGCGCTCTTCAAAAAAAATGGGTGGGACACCCACATGATGAAAGAAGTGCGCATTCCGGTGGCTGCCGTCTGGCGGTGTGCCGAACTCTACGCCGGAAATGGCGACAAATTCTCCCGGCTCCGTAAACCTGTCCGCCGTGTCCCTGACGTGGTCCCACACGTTCCCCACGCAGGTGTTGTAGCTGAACAGCATCGGGGCTGCAAAATCATATTTCGCAATGTGCTTTGCGTAGTTGTAGTAATCATCGAGAGGCCGCTGGTTGAACACCATGCCGTGGATCTCACCCCACAGTATGCCCGGTGTCTTCCTGGTGTTTTCCGGAGCGAAAGCCGGGTACATGCCTCTAAATTTTGCAGAGACCGACAGCGGTTGATCTTCCTTCGCGTCGGGATCTACGGAAGGAGCAAACTTCCGGTATGTCTTGTAGCCGGTAGGCGAAAAGGTCTGTTCCGGCGAACTGGATTCGACCAGCCAGAATTTGAAGTCATCAATGGGATTCTGCGCAAATCTCCATGGACCAGCATCCGAGCCGAGATCGATTCTCAGTTCATCCCCGGAGTTTATCCCTTCGCCAAGGCATATTTCGCAGACGTGCAGGAACTCTGGAAGTACAGGATAGTAGTCCAGTGTGCGGGCTCCGTACCCTTCACAGGAAACGGCAGTTCCAGAATTCAGATGGACTGAGATGTGGTTGGGTTGATCGGGATATTCTGACTGGGGCGGGCCGGCATCCTGCCGAATGTCGTAGATGAACCAGAGCCGGGATCCGGGAGCAAGTACGGCTTCCGGTTTGTAGCCGAATTGCAGGGCCCCATTGGAACCTGCCTCCAGATCTCCTGTGGTTATCAATGTAAAACGATTGCTCTCGGCTGCCATCTAATCTCCCCAAATGATGAGGTCTAGTAGGCCCCAAATTCCAGACCGGCTTGCGCAAATGCACGGACATTCTCAGGTGGGGTTTCGTATACAAGCGAGTTCGAGCCATCGAGGATGTAAGCGCCGCCGGGTTTGAGTATCTCGAGGCGCTCCTCGACCATTGTACGTATTGCCGAAGGTTCGCTGAGGTAGATCTCGTTAACGGCGTCCACACCACCCATCAGGACGACATCTGCTCCGTATCTTTGTTTAACTTCCGCTGGGACAACATCTCCCATAGGCGGGGGTGTAAGGGTCATCAGGCAGTCGATCCCCGCGTTCACATACATATCGATAAACCTGGACATCTTGCCATCATCGTAATAGACATACAGCGCGCCATACTCGTGAACTAATTCGACGTGCTTTATCAGATGCGGGAGGAACATCTCTTCATAAATCCGGGGACTCCAACCGTAGCTGGGCGAGGCGTAAAACCACCATGTCTGGAGTACTTCGAATCCAGCCTCGAGGACACAACGTGTTTCCTCCATCATGGCTTCGGCGCCGATATCCACAATTTCCCGAAAGGCCTCCCGGTCATCGTAGTAGAGCATCAGAAAATCGGCGGGTTTCAACATGTCTCGGCAGTCGATGGGACTGTACAGGCTGGTGATCATCAAGCCCCTGTCCCCGATGCTTCTGTCGACCTCTTTGGCTTTCTCCAGATCCAGTCGCTCCGGCTCTGCCTGCATATATCGCATCAGAGGCAGGTCCCTGTTGAAGTCCTTTACAAGGGGCTCCACGATCTCAGGGCCCGAACCGCTCCCTTCATGCACAATGAGCGCCTGCTTCACGTCGTGCAGCTCACCTTCGGGTGTGTAAATGGTGCGATCCCAGATATTGCGGTTGTTACGGACCTCGTGATTGACTTCCACGGTGATGTCTTCTCTCCAGGGCTCTGAGGTAGGTGAGAAGCACGGCAGGATCGGCGAGAGGGCATAATGCCAAAGATCGATACCGAATTCGTCGTGGGCACGCAGGGCCTTTTCCAACGGATCATTCGTATCTGGATAGTATTTCCTGAGAAACTTCCACATCCGCAGCGGCATGGGTACCCTGTCGGGCACGCCCCCACGCAGCGCGGTCAGCAATCGTTCTCTCGAGGTCATGAGCAATGCATCCGTAAATTACAGGGGGATTTTCACCGTGTCGATGGTGTCCGAGCCCCAGTGGTCCAGGGTGTTGACCTGTATCCACAGCTCCTTTTCAGGCGCGTGTGTCAATTCGATATCCAGTTTGGTCTTGTCGAATCCACGCACCGGTCCAATGGCGTGCCCAATCTGTGAAACAATCAGTGTCGCCGGATTCGCTGGCGAAGCCTCGGGGTCGGCAGGTTCCATTGGATTTCCGTTAAAGGCAACCGCCAGTGCCTTTCCAACATTGAACACACCCTTGTTTTCAACACTAACTCGGACGAAAGGCTTGCCACGCTTCTGCAGAACAGAGCATCTTCCCACATCTACCTTGAGATTCTGGCACAGTTGGTCTTCAGCGAGGGAGACCGCTTTGGCCGCATCGAGTATTCCCCAACCAAGGTATGGATTCCAGCGATTGCCTCTGGCGGTGTTCCTCAAAATCTGGGCGATCTGGTCGTTGGTGAGGTCGGGATACCGAGACATGACGAGTGCACCCACACCTCCGCCGAAACCGGACGACATGCAGCCTCCGGTGAACGGGATGTAGTTCTCGTGTCCGCCGGTAGACCACACGTGATCAAATTCTTCCTCGCCTTCCCGTTCTCCGGACGGTGTGGCCGCATCCACATAATCGGCAGTACAGCAGATGTTCGCGGCTTTTCCGTGTTTGTTTGCCGATCCCAGGACGAAAATGGTATCGAGGGCGGGCATGTTCGTAGCTACCCTTCGCCCCCTGTTGTCGGCTGTTCCCTTGAAGATAAGACACCCGGCATCGTAGGCTCTGTCGAGAGACCTTCTCAATTTTGGATTGTCCACCGGATAGCTGAAATCGGTACCCTGGTAAAAGAGCGGGTGCGGCGAGTCCTTCCCGTGTGTAATGAAACCGTGGGGAAGAATAAGAACCTTCGCACCGTGGTCTACAGCGTAGTCGACCCCCTTCCACCAGCTGTCCGGATTCTGATACCCGACTCTCACCGCCATCACCGGACATTCAGGGGCGCACATCATGACTTCACCCATCACGAACGCGTGGTGGCCCTTGTTGTAATTCGTTTCAGGATTCCGAAGGTTGTATTCGAGCGAGGCGTCGTCGTCGTGACAGTCCCAACCGTGGACGTCCCCTCTGGTAGGATCCGGGTTTACCCAGAGATGCCCTTCGTGATCCGGGTGGTAGGTGTATCCCAGATCGATTACCGCGACCACCACGTCCGAACTGCCCTTCGTGATCTTGTGGGCCTGAGGAGTGCGAAGGAGTCGCAAAGGCCAGCCGTAGGGTGTTTTGTGCAATGTGAAAAGGTTCAGGTTCTCGGTACTCATGTTCACCTCTTTCGAAGGAGTTTCCTGTTATCCTCTAATCTTTGCAAGCGCTTTCTGCACACCTGATTCCAGCGTTCGAAGGTCGCTTGCCATGTCGATGAACAGGAATCCTTCATTGATTCTTCTCTTAACGATTTCGAGGTCCCGCTCCGGCAGGCCAGCAGGTTTCCCAGCACTTTTGCATCCGGCAAGGAAGGTCTGGATGGCTGCTTCGTGATCGGGATGGCCGCGCTCAACGCCCATCGCCAAAGACAAGTCGCCCGGTCCGAGAAATCCGACATCGATGCCGTCCACCGACATAATGGCCTCGGTGTTGTTGATACCCTCCATATCCTCGATCTGGGGAATAATCAGAATCTCTTCATTGGCGGCTTCCTTGTAGCCGGGTCCATAAACCGCGATGCGTCCGGTGCCCGCCGATCTATGACCTACAGGCGGATAGCGCATCGCGTCCACCAGGGCCTTTGCCTGCTCAGGGGTGCTTACGTGAGGCACGATGATCCCGAACGCGCCTGCATCCAGTATTCGGGCAAGGGTTACCGGGTCGTGGTCCCAGGTGCGCACGAATGGAACCGCGCCACGAGCTTCAATAGCACGGAAAGTGTCGGCCATCAGGTTGATTTCAAAAGCGGAGTGTTCGGCATCGATCGCCAGCCATTCATATCCCGAGGCGGCCATGATTTCTGCAGCCATGGGGGATGACAAGTTGAGCCAGCCTCCGAGGGAAAGCTGGTTGTTTATCAGTTTTTCCTTCACGGGGTTTTTCATGTGCGCTCCTTTGAACTTTTCAGATGTTACCCCACCCGTTGGTGGGATAGATACGATGGAAGTTTGTATTTACTAATCATCCTGGGCGACTCTGAGTTCCCACCCATCCTGAAAGAGCGGCAGGTGGTTCAGCGGAGAGTAAGGATGTTTCTCTATCTCCTCGATATTCAGATCGATTCCGAGTCCTGGTGCAGTAGGCACATCGATATAGCCGTCCTTCACAGGGAATCGGGCACCCGTTGTCAAATCGTCCTCCCATTCCACATTGAACTCGTCGAACATTTCCTGAATGAAATGGTTGGGGGTACACGCTGCCAGTTGCATGCAAATGGCCGTGCAAACCGGGCCCTGGGCATCGTGCGGCGCAACCACGCCGTAGTGCGCATCGACCATATCGCAGATCATACGGGTTGACCAGATGCCGCCGCAAGCAAGTGGCTCGGGCTGCAGGATGTGTATGACATCGTGCTTGAGCAGTTCAGCGAATTCATATTTGGTATGCAGACTCTCTCCAGTTGCAATTGGAACCGGAGATTCTTTGGCCACACGAATGAGGGCATCGATCTTGTGGTGCGGTGTGGGCTCCTCGAACCAGGTGGGATTCGACGGCTCCATTTTTCTCGCAAATTTCAGGGCCGTACTGGTGCTGAATCGACAGTGGCCTTCCACCAGCACGTCCACACTGGGTCCGACCGCATCTCGTACTGCGGCAATGATGTCTATGGCCAGGGCCTCATCGTCCAGATCGGTGATCTGATAAGCTGAGCCGAATGGGTCGAATTTCAGGGCCGTGTATCCGCGCTTGACCACTGCTTTGGCTTTCTCGTGGAAACTCTCGGGCGTTCGTGGGCCACGATACCATCCATTGGCATATGCCCTTACCTTTTGCCTTACCTGCCCTCCCAGGAGTTCGTAAATGGGCTTGCCCAGACTTTTTCCAATGATGTCCCAGCAGGCTACCTCGATGGCAGAAACGGCGTGTTTGTGGACCTGTCCGCCGTCGGTATAAACATCCCGAAACATCCGTTGGACAAGACGTTCTGGCTGGAAAGGATCCATACCTTCCCATTGAGGTCGAAGTTCATGGATGGCCGTTTCGACCGTTTTCGACATGAAGTTGATCGTTCCCTCACCGATACCATACAGTCCTTCATCGGTATGAACTTTGGTGAAGAGCCAGTTCTTCCATGGATTACCTGCAATAAAGGTTTCCACGTTCGTAATTCGCATTTTGGCTGCCTCCGGGTTGGTGTCGAGTTGTAATCGGAGGTAATATCCGGGTTCGCTTCTGACGCGTCAAGTCGAATCTTGGCGACCAGGAACAATCGGGAGAATGTTGCGATTAACAATTTGTTATTATTGCTGTTAAAGGCCAGTGCGATGCTTCTGGTTGACGTGTCACGCGATATGAGGTCTATTAATCTGCAGAGACAGCAAAGAGAGCCGGATTCGAGAGTTCTACAAGACGCCGGTGTTCACCAGGTCTACTGGATCCTTCACCCGGAGCCGGGGGGTATCTGTGACATCAAGGGAACGAATCGAAAAAACGTGGGATTTCGAGGAACCTGATCGCGTGCCGTTCGAGTTGTATATCATGCCCGAGGTCAAGGACAATCCACTATGTGCGGGTATCAACGACCTGATTGAGAAATACGCTGACAACTGGTCGGGCTGGGGGCCTTCCTGGGGCTGGTTCGGGCTGGACATTGTTGACCAGGAAGAATGGCTGGATCACCGACCGGACGACTCCAGAATGAAAAAAACGACACGCCATACAGCGGCAGGTGACTTTACACAGATCACCCGTCACCCGACATCGACAACGGATTTTCACTATGAGAAGCATTTCATCTCCACCCTGGAAGATCTGGATCGTTTGACGCGCGCAGACAGGAAGAGAATTTCCGGCGAATCCTTCAACAGCGCGCGTTTCGTGGATCGTTTCGTGACGACGAGTCTGCCGCACCCCTTTGGTCAACTTGCGAGACATACCGACCAGATCACCTGCTACACCTGGTTTGCTACGGAGCCGGATGCGCTCCACGCCTTCTTCGATGCCTATACCCGTGACATTATCGTCGGAATTGACCAATTGATGCAGTCTCGGGTGCCCCTGTATTTTACACAATTGGGTCTTGAAATGGCTATAGATCCTTGGATGTCTCCCGAAATGCTCGAGCGATTCGTGGCCCCTTATGATTCCCGGATCAATGAACGGGTGCACGATTACGGTGGAAAAATAAGACACCACTGCCATGGAAATGTAATGGGTTACCTCGAGACGTTCTGTGGTATGGGGCTGGACGGTACGGAGCCCCTGGAACCCCCTCCGCAAGCGAATGTCGATTTGAAACGGGCTAAGGAACTGGTAGGAAACCGGATGCTCCTTTGCGGGAATATCCCCTCGCCGCAGTTCCAGACCGCTGATCCGGAAGAGACCCGGGAGCAGGTCAAACAGGCGATTGCGGCGGCCGCACCCGGAGGCGGCTTCGTATTGAGGCCAACAGGAGGTGACGCCGGCACATGGGAATTCAGAAATCTCGAAAATGTGGTCGCCAATTGTGAAATGATGATTCAGGCGGCTCTGGATTATGGTACCTATCCAATCCGGATGTGAGACCCAGAACAATGTAGAGCTGAGTTACACAGAGAAGGACCTGTGCTTTCCCGGGGTTGACAGACGGGACAATCCATCTATCTTCAATATCCCATTGGAACTCGAGCAACAAATCGGATGGTGCCAGGAAGGCGGCAGGTAAATGGTTCGCATACCGGATTCGGAAATCGAAAACACTTTAAGCGTGTCTGACTATCTGGATAGCTGTGACGAAGCCTTCCGGCTCTACGGTGAGGGGGCACTGCTGAGCCCTGCAAGAGAGGAGCGCATCTGGCGAGAAGAGGATTCAGACGTCTTTCAGTTGGTGATGCCAGCCCACTGGGCGGGGAGGTATCGGGCAAAGAAGACCATTCGGGAACAGTCGAATGTGTCGGAAGGCAGGCTCGGCGATCGGTCCGCGATCCTGGAAATAGAAGATCTGGTCACCGGAAACCTATTCGAACTGGACGCTGAATATATCACCAATATGCGGACAGGGGCCGCAGGCGTCCTCGGTGGGAAGTATCTGGGCCCCGAAGATATTCGCCTCGTTTCGATAATTGGGACCGGGAGGATAGCCGAGGCGCTCGCAAGGTGCGCAGACGCGGCATTTGGTCCCGATGTCATTCGGGTGACGAGCAGACGGCTGGAGAATCGGATTCGATTCAAGGAACTTCTGGAGGGTGATGTAGAAGCCCGTGTGGAAATTGTCGATTCTATTCCAGCCTGTCTGGAGGGCTCGGATGCGGTCTTCACCTCAGTACCCACACCACAACCCGTTTTAGGAGAGCAGGACCTGGGCAGGGAGGTTCACCTCTCGGTGATCGCCGGTGATCCAAGGACATCACAGCTCGAACCTGGCCTGATCTGGCAGAGGGAAATCGTGGTCGACCACGCTGAACAGGCCGCCAAATCAGGCGACTTTCTGTCAGCCGCCGGGACAGGAAAACCGGCAAGATTGTCGAAAGACCAGGAAGGAAAGATATTCACCATAGGGGACGCGGCATTGGGCAGGTTGGCAGAGCGGAGAGGTGAAGGACTGGTGGCTTATTTTACCGGTATGGCCTTGCAGGATCTGCACGCAGGCGTCGCTCTGCTGAAAAAACTCGGTCTTATCAGACCGGGCGGCTAACTCCAGATTCGCTTTAGAGGGCTTTTTTGGCCTTCTCCCACAGCAAGTCCATTTCTTCCAGGCTGGCGGTTCGGGGATGTTTGTCCTGTTTGGCGAGTTCTGCTTCGATGTATTCGAATCTACTCTGGAATTTGGTCATGGTCTTCCTCAATGCTTCTTCTGGACAGATGTCCATGAACCGGGAAAGGTTTACAAGGGCAAATAACAGGTCACCCAGTTCTTCTTCGGCATGATCAGCATTCCCGTTGGCGTGGGCTTCGAGAAACTCATCCATTTCCTCTTTTACCTTGTCAGCGACCTCTCCCACCTTCTCCCAGTCGAACCCGACTTTGGATGCCCTCTGCTGGATTCGGCGGGCGCGCTGCAGAGCGGGCAAGGCAAGCGGGATGCTTCCAAGGACCGAGTCGGTTTCTCCTTTTTCCTTTTTTTCCTGGGATTTGATGGCCTCCCAGTTGCGAACTACGTGGTCCGCATCGTCCACTTCCGTATCGCCAAAGATGTGGGGATGTCTGCGGATAAGCTTCTCTGATATGGCCTCCGCGACATCCTCAATGGTAAAACGGGATTTCTCGCGGGCGAGCTGTGCGTGAAAAACCACTTGCAACAGGACATCTCCAAGCTCATCTCTGATGTCCTGATCGTTTTTTGTATCGATGGCCTCCAGGAGCTCGTAAGCTTCCTCTATGAGGTAAGGTTTCAGGCTCTCGTGTGTCTGATCCCGATCCCATGGACAGCCATCGGGCCCTCTCAAACGGGACATGATTTCTACAAGACGGTCGAAATTCGACATCTGGATATGACTCCTGAAGATCTGAAGAATTCTTGTGGACGGCAAGATCAAGTCTGATATGGAAAAAGTAACCGGGCGCAGCGGGCAAGTCAACCGGATTCGGGGGATACGGGATGAATCGAGAAAACGTGTTGAATGGGCTTTCCTGCGCGGGTTGTGCGGCTTGCTGTGTTGCACCGGACATCAGTACCCTGAACAAGCCGGCGGGCGTTCCGTGCCAGCATCTGAACGAAGACTTAAGATGTGGTATATATGAGGACAGGCCAGAGGTTTGCAGGAATTACAGGATGGACGAGTCCTGCCTTGAGATACAGGCTGACTCCCTGCAAGAACGGGTGGCTCAATACGGGATTCTGTTCGATCTGCAGCCCTAATTTTGGCGTTGACAAAACACAGGTGCAGGCGTATGTTTCAGGATGTATTTTGTGCGGAAAAAGGCGAAAAATTGGGTCTATTCGAGATAAATTCCAGACGACGTGATCAGGGCGAATACAAGAGGTTCTAACTCTACAGAGGTGAGGAATGAGTGACTCGCTGAAAGACATCATGCGAAAGGCCGGCAATAAGGATTTAAACGATGATGAAAGGGCCAGATTCCACGAGAAGGCCGACGAGCTTGCCGAGTATTATGACAATGTAGAACAGAAAACAGAACTCGAAAAACGCCATGACCGTTTTCGCCAGCGCCAGGAGTATGCCAGCAGGCTTGGTCCAGCCGCGGAGCGGCTTCCAATCATCACCAAAGAAGAACGGGAAAAGCGCCAGAAAAACCGACCTGTGCGCAGACAGATTCAGTTCGAGGGCCCGATCGAGAAGTTGATCGAGAAATACAAAGATCCCAAGGAGGTGTTCAACCACCTCTCGCATGGTCAGTTGATGAAGTATGAGCTTGACGCTGAAACGGGCTGTATATACGAGAAGGGCAAATTGATTTTCGATGGCGAGAAGCTGATTACGGATACACCCTGATTTGAAAAGGGAATGATGTTATGTCCGTAGACGATATTGTCCAACAGATCGGTCAAACTGAAGGATTCCCGGAACTGCCGTCTCTTGCAATGGAAATTGCCAGGATGACGACGGATCTGAGCGCTCCCGTTCAGGAAATTGCCGACAAGATACAGCTCGATGTGCAGCTGCTGAGGAAGATGCTCAGGGTTGTGAGTGAGCCGTTCTACGGTCTGTCTGGAGGATTGGGGAAAATAGCGGACGCCATTTCTCTTATCGGATACCAGAAGGTCTGTAATCTGGCAGTCGCAGTATCCATTCTGGACCTGTTTCCGACCAAGGCAGAGGGCGGGTTCGACTACGGCGGTTTCTGGGAGCGCTCCCTGTGCTCGGCAGTTGCAGCTGGTGAAATTGGCAATCGTATAACCAAGGATCTGCAGTCCGATGCGTTTTCCCTGGGACTGCTGCAAGATATCGGCGTATTGTTTCTTGTCCGGAGCCGGCCTCTCGAATATGGCGGCGCCATTGGCGTTTCCAGCAGCCAGAATCTCCATATTGCCAAAGCGGAACGAGATGTCCTCGATGTGGATCACGCGGTGGTCGGTGCGGCCATGTGTAAGCACTGGCGCTTGCCCGGATTCATAGGGGAAGCGATTCAGCATCACCACTTTGCTGAATTCGAGGAGTCTGTGCCGGCCGATTCGAAAACGATCACGCAGGTGGTGAATCTGTCGAGTCTGGTCACGGCGTTCCTCTATGCTGACGGCCGTCATGAAGAAGAAGCCCGCCGGATTCTGGACGAGCGCGGGAAGGAGTTTTTTGGTTTCGGTCCGAAGATGATCGATGCCATCATAGAGAAAGTCCCCTCCCAAGCCAAGGATATCGGCAAGGCATTCTCGATTGATGTTGGTGCAGACGCAAAGGAAGCTACGGCTGCACAGGAGGAGAGCTTCCACGAGGAATGCCCGCATTGCAAAGCCAAAGATCAGACTGGAAAATTTTGCAGCGAATGCGGCGGCGCACTTCTGGTCGAGAAGAAGAAGCCAAAGGTCGAATCGCACAAGGTCCTGATTGCCGAAGATTCGATTGCCAGTCGGAGGGCTTTGATATTTGTCATCAAGAAGCTGGGTTATATTCCTATTGAAGCGACGAATGGAGTCGAGGCGGTAGAGATGGCCAAGAAGGATCTTCCGGGAATGATCCTGCTGGATGTGATGATGCCCAGAATGACTGGCCTGGAGGCACTGAAACGCATCCGTGAAGACGAGGCTACGGCGGAGATTCCAATCGTCATGCTAACCTCCATGACCGACAGTGAAACGGTTGTCGAAGCGGTTCAGGGTGGCGCGAATGACTATGTGGTCAAGCCTTACACCGCCGACCTGATCGCTCAACGATTGAAAAAATATATGCCGGCGCCTAAGAAAAAGAAGAAATAGCTGTACCCGAAATTGAAGTCAAAAACCGCCATCCGTGTCGCAACCGGATGGCGGTTTTTTTGTCTATCGATGGCGGCCGGTATTTAACTATCCGACTGTGACCTCGTCGCAGAGATACACATCCTGGATCTCATTGAGGAGATTGATTCCGTCGTCCATGGGGCGCTGGAATGCCTTGCGACCCGAAATGAGTCCTGTACCACCTGCTCGTTTGTTGATCACCGCAGTACGCACGGCCTCGGCATAGTCGCTTGCGCCAGAAGATGCGCCACCCGAGTTGATGAGTCCTGCGCGACCCATATAGCAATTCAGAACCTGATACCTGCAAAGGTCGATGGGGTGATCGGAGGAGAGCTCAGTGTAGACCTTGTCGTGTGTTCGGCCAAAATTGACCGCGGTGTAGCCTCCGTTGCATGTGGGGAGCTTCTGCTTGATGATATCCGCCTGGATCGTGACGCCGAGATGATTCGCCTGGCCGGTCAGGTCCGCGGCTTCGTGGTAGTCGACATCGCCCTTCTTGAAACCGGAGTTGCGGAGGTAGCACCAAAGCACAGTGAACATGCCAAGCTCGTGCGCCCGCTGAAAGGCTTCGCTGACTTCGACGATTTGTCGATTGGATTCCTGCGATCCAAAATAGATTGTTGCGCCAACGCCCTGCGCGCCGAGTTCCCACGCCTGTTCCACCTGGGCGAAAAAGACCTGATCATGGACACTTGGATAGGTCATCAACTGGTTGTGATTGAATTTCAGAATAAGCGGAATCTGGTGGGCATACTTTCTGGCCACCATGCCGAGTACACCCAGGGTCGTTGCCACAGCGTTGCAGCCTCCCTCGACCGCCAGTTTGGCAATGTTCTCGGGATCGAAATAAATGGGATTTGGGGCGAATGAGGCGCCCCCAGAGTGTTCGATTCCCTGGTCTATGGGCAAAATGGAAACATACCCGGTTCCGGAAAGTCGACCCCCGTTGTAGAGCTGCTGGAGCGATCCGAGCACACGAATCGATCTGTCCGAATTCGCAAATACGCGATCCACGAAATCAGGCCCGGGCAGCTGGAGCAGATTCCTGGATACCTTTGGTTTGTAAGTGAGCAGATCTTTCGATGCCTCGCCCAGATGTTCACGGATTTTTTCGATTCCCATCGTACCACTCCTCTCAGGTTACGTTTTTTCGGCCGTCGCTCAATTCAGGCGGCCTGGTCGCCGGATGATGGTAGTTCATCTCCCATATCGTCAAAAGGGTACATTGGTCTGCTAATGTGTTTCCAGGGGAACGCCTCGAGATTGGGAGCGCAAACCCCGGGGATGTCGAGCAGAATGATCTCTTCAGCCAGAGAATCGTACGCCGCCCGGAAAGCTGCCGGGGACTTCACGGCCACCATTTTTGCCGTCATAGGCTCCAGACCCTGGCTGCGATAGAGTTCGGGATCCCACTGAATCACCGGTTTCTCCATAGCCACGATGTGAATTCCGTCACTAACGATGACGGCAGTTCTCCCCATCTGAAATTCCACGCCATGGAAGCCCGGACCCTTGTTACGGAAACTTCCTGTGGAAACTGACTTCACATACCCATCGAGGCTCACCGGCTGGTAGAACTCAGTAGTAAATGTTGCGCCAATTTGAAACCGGCCTTTGTTCCCTACGCCTATTCGGATGGCTTCTGCCACCGCAGGTGCGTCCACGATGTTGAGAAACGCGATCTCCCGAACCTCTTTCTTTATCAGTGCACTCAGAAATGCCGTACTGTCTCCCGGCGCACCGGAACTCGGGGCATCCGCGGAGTCCGAAAAAATTAAGGGACGCCGCGTATCAGACAGAGCAAGATCTATGGCCTGATCGACCGGGACCAATCGGGGAGGGAATTCCTTTCTTCGCTGCCAGAACGCTCCGGCGAGTCTTTTTGCCTCCCGATCCGCTCGTTCCTGATCACCGTCAGTGATGACCACCGCACTGCATCCCATTTCAGGAAGGTCCAGCCAGGGCTGTACAGAATAGGCCGCTGCTGCCAGTATACCTGCCTCGACTTCCAGTTCTTTCACCATCTCCATCACTGCGTGGTAGGGTCCCTCCGTTGTCTGTCCATTCTCACTGGGCAGGACCATAGGCAGCTGGTAAAGGGACATTGCTGGCGAAACGCCTCCCTCGAGGATCCGGATGAGGAGCTCCATTGCACGCCGGCCGGTGTCACCCTGATCGATATGCGGTGCGGTATGGTAGCCCACGAGCGCATCGGCATTTGCGGCCATTTTCCGGGTCACATTCGCGTGCAAGTCGAGTGAGACCACAACGGGAATCTCACTGCCTACGACTTCCCGGACCTGCGCGATGAGGTCTCCTGTAGCGTCTCCACACTGCTGAGCAAGCATGGCCCCGTGCATGGCAAGAAATACGCCGTCTACACGCTGGGCATCTCTCAATTTGCTCAAGATCGATCCGGACAGATGATCGTATGTATCGTGTGTCAGCGGCTGACCCGAGGCCCCGGCGGAAGCATAGATCAACGGAACGATGTCGTGGCCTTCTGCCGCAGATAACGCCCCGCCCACCTCGTGGTTGAGTCCCGAGAGCTCGGCCACAATGGCTTCTCCATCGAGCAGATATCCTGAGCGGAACTGGTCGAGAGACGCCAACGCCGGGGAAAAGGAATGGGACTCCTGATAGATGCCTGCAAGCGCGATTCGCATGGGTCCAGACCAAAAAATAGTGGTGCAATTGGTGTGCCACGTCGGACGTTTGAGTATGGCAAAATAATTGCAATAAAAACAGTGTCTTGATTTGTGTTTCGAGAGTGCGTTCGGGTTTTGACCGCCACAACTGAAACCCGTGAGTCACATCCGTATCGAGAGATGCTTCCCGGGAGATCGCCATCGATGGCTCAGGCAAGTGCCTTGAGCGTATCGTCGATGATATTCAGGGCAAAGTCGACATCCGCTTCGGTATGCGCCGTCGAGAATCCGTGATGCGCCAGACCGCCGCCATAGTCGTGGAAGTAGACGCCGCGATCCATGGTTTCCCGAGAGAATGCCAGGGTCATGTCCCGATCGTACTGCGCAGCTGCACGATAGTCCACGATTTCAACGTCCGGATCCAGACCGAAATAGATGAAGAAGCGAGGACCCAGGTGCTGGAGTCTGGCCCGAATGCCCGTATTCCTGATGGATTCTCTGATCCCGTTATATAGGCGATCACCCAGCGTGAACATCCGGTCATACACCCCAGGTTTCGACAGCTCGTTCAGGCAGGCCAGGCTGCCTATGACTGGAATCAGATGTCCCATGTAGGTGCCGCTGTGTTCCGCATTTCCAAGCGGCCGAAGTTGGGTCATGATCTCTTTCTTGCCTGCGATGGCGCTGATGGGTAATCCACCACCAGTCGCCTTGCCGAGAATGGCGAGATCCGGAATAACCCCCAGGAATTCCTGTGCGCCGCCCGGAGCGATTCGGAATGCGGTGAGGACTTCATCGAAGATAAGCAGGGCATCGTTTTCCGTTGCGAGTTCCCGCATCGCTTCGAGGTATCCCGGTTTTGGCAGGATGCACCCGGCATCGTAGTTCACCGGTTCCAGGATGATGCCCGCCAGGTCTTCCCTGTGCGTTTCCACAGCCTCCCGCAGCGCGTCGATGTCATTGAATGGCACAACGACCACATAGTCGGCGATTTCCTCGGGAATGCCATCGGACTGACAATACGGTACAGGATGATCGGCCGGTCCGGCCTGATCCAGCGGAGGAGCGGTGCTCCAGTAGATGTAGTCGCTGTATCCGTGGAAATGACCTTCGAATTTTATGAATTTGTTACGCCCGGTGAATGCCCGTGCGAGTCGCAGGGTGTGCATGACCGTTTCGGTGCCCGTTCCCGAGAAGCGGACCATTTCAGCACCTGGAACCATCTCGATCATCTTCCTTGCGAGTGCCACGTGGTGCTCGGTTTCATACGAGCACAGGATTCCCATTTCAAGGGCCTGTGTCACGGCCTTCTTTAGCGCAGGATGGTTGTGTCCCAGCAGGGAGGCCCCGTGCGACATGCACATGTCCAGGTATCGTTGACCATCAACATCCGTTACGTATGCACCATCTCCACTGGAGAAATACATGGTCTTTCCAAGGGCGCGATTGAATCGGACGGTGGCAGCACCTCCACCAGGGGTCAGTTGAGCGGCCTCGGCAAAAAGGGTTTCTCCCCGGGTCTTTTCGGCAGGGACACTGCTGGGCATGGCTACACTCCTGTGATCAAAAGATGCCGGATCCTGCGACACTTGCACAAACAAGCGTGCCGTTGGTCAAATTCCGTGGTTTGTAAAACTCGCTTTCGAGTTTATCGATCAGCTGGTCCACAGCCGATTCCTTTACGATAACAAGCACGCATCCTCCGAGACCCCCGCCAGCGAGACCTGCACCCACGACGCCCTGGACGGTGCTTGCCAGGTCTACAAGCAGGTCCAGTTCCTCGCAGCTGCAATCGTAGCCGCCCGTCTGGAGGTGAACCTGCGCTGCCGCCACCCGTTCTGGGACACCGCTTTCGAGGTCTGCTACGAGCTGGTCGATATCGGAATCTGAAATCCGGTTATCTACGAGATGTCGTTCACCATCAGAGAAGGTGAACTGTCGGTCGCCATTATGTGAGCAGTATTTTAATTCACCGAAGCCGTCGATATCCCCCGATTCGAGAAGTCGCCTGCAAAGTGCGCCTCTTGCACACTCGGCCAGCCCGAAAAGCATCACCTGACGAACCCTGTATCCGTCGCCTGGCTCGGTGTGCGGGGAAAAGAGCGTTTCGAGGCGATCGCGCTGACCCGGTAGTGCACTCAGAATTTCAGTTCGCGTCATACGTTCAGGAAGCGATTTGAGCATGCTGTAGATCTCGGCGAGGGAAATGCCCAGATTGTCTGCGGACAGATCGCGCAAGCGGTCGAGTCTGGAGGCGTGATCTGGATACCGGTTTTTGATCAAGAGGAAGCCGATCTCGTAGGTGGCGATGCGTTCGTTGAATATGCCCGGAGGCGCGTGCTCCACAAACGAGTTGCACGCCACCACGCGATATCCCTCTGGCAGCGGGGCTTCGCCTGTTTCCAATGGAAAAAATCTGAGCGGGAGTACGGCCTGGCGTTTCGCATACAACATGGCAGCGTGGTCTCCGGCTCCGCCACGTGTGCCTGCATACCACTCGGCATCTCCGCAGAATTCCGCAATTTGGTCATAGGGCAATGACAGGTTGTTGAATTGCATCGCAGCCTGCAGCGCAGTTACGACCAGCGTGGAGGAGGAACTCAAACCGGCCGCAATCGGCACATCGCCCGTGACGGAAAGATCCATCCCTTTCAAGGTCCTGTCACTAAACCTGTCCTGGAGGTGCAGCACGGCGGCCTGCACATAGTTCGCCCAGTCTCCGTGCGGCAGATCCACGGAGTCGATGTAGGACAGCCAATCGCCCCTCTTTTCAGATGGCAGCAGCGCACCGATTGTGAAATTCCTGGGGGGAAAGCGATCCGTATTCGAGTTGCGCATCTCCACAGTATCGTCCTGCCTCGGGGAGGCCACCATTAGCATATCCCGGTTGATCGCTATGTAGTTAACAAAGCCACCCCGGTGATCGATGTGATTGCCCAGCAGGTTGATTCGCCCGGGCGCGCGGGAGATGATGACTTCGCGTTCTTGGCCATAGTGAGTTGCGAATCCTTCCAGAGCACGGAGGAATACCATCCGCCTGCTCTCCAGGATGGGTTCATCATCTCCGTAGATCTCCCGCAGCCGATTCAGGATTCGGGTGTCCGAAGTCTCGAATTCCTGCAGAAACTCTCCACAGGCCATTTTTCCAATCGATGGCACGTTTATTCCTTCCCTCCCTGGCTGACAGAAGAACTCGCGAGGGATTCCAGATACTTCCTGATTTCCTCGCCGCAATTGGGATCCTGAAGTGCGAAGTCTATGAAGGCCTTGTAATAGCTCTCGTGGCTTCCGATATCATATCTGACCTCTTCTTCGTTGAGCTGTACACATCGAACGTCATATCCGCCCTCTATGAGGCCACGGATGGCATCGGTAATGCCCAGTTCGCCATCTGCTGCGGGTGCCAATTTCCGGATTTCGCTAAAGATCTCGGGTCCAAAGATGTATCTTGCGCTCACGGCCATCAGGCTTGGCGCCTCATTGGCAGACGGTTTTTCTACGATATCGCATATTCGAAAGCTCTCCGCATCGAGGGGATCGCCTTCTACGGGCTTCACGATGCCATACCTGCTGACAAGCTCGATGGGCACAGGGCGAACGCCAACAGTACACGTGGCGTTATGTTTGAGATGAGACTCGATCATTCTGCCGATAAAGTTCGGAATATGCTCGGAACTGATGATCGTATCGCCGTATGCGACCACAAAATGTTCGTTGTCTACAAAGCTTTCACACGCAGCGACCGCCGCCGCAGTGCCCTGTGGTTTTGTGCTTCCGGGTGGCGCCTGCTGCCGGCTGTAGAAGAATTCCACACCCCGGCGACTGTAGTCGAAATCACCCAGATCGTGGAGCCGATCGTTCTGCTCGAGATGGAAGACGACATCCACATTGTTATCGAACTGATTCTCGATGATGGTCTTGCTGCGGGAGGTGATAAAAAGGAATTTCTTAAGGTTTGCTGCGGTCATTTCTTCAACCACATGCTGGATCACCGGGTATCTTCCGACCGGCAACATTTCTTTGGGGAGTGCCTTCGTTGTGGGGAGTAAACGTGTCCCCAGTCCGGCGACAGGGACAACGACTTTTCTTACGGACATGGGCTCTCCTTGGCGGTTTGTGGGTTCGAAAACCGGCACAAAGATACAAGTTGCCGTCTCGGTTGTCAACGTTGATAGGGAACAGGTCGAATCTTTGGTCCCCCTATTTTTTCAGAGGCTTCGCCAGACTTTCCAGAAAGAGAAATGCTTTGCGGCAGCACCTGTTATTGGATAGATTTACCGCAATTCAGAACGCTTCCGCGCAGCCAGGGCAGTATCCAGATGGACTTGCAGAACCGACTGGATCACAGACAGAATACAACCCACGATGGAGTCGCTCACCTGCCGTGAACAAATTCCTGAATCATGCCGCAACTGTCCTGTTTCTTGTCTTCAGTCTCCATTTTCTCTCCGCTCCCACGGCTTCCCAGACGCGTTCGATCGCCGATTCGCTGCACGCTGAGACGAATCGTCACCTGAGATCGGGAAGGCTGTCGGAGGCGTTGGAAGCACTGGAGCAATACGTGTCATCGGGTGCGTTGGGCGCAGACAAACACGTCTGGGTCGGGCAGATTTACACGAAACTGGGCGCATTGAAAAAAGCCATAGCCGCCTACAAGCGAGCGGTCAAGGCAGGTGACGAGGCGAGTGGTTATAACGGGATCGGACTGGTGTATCTGGAGCAGGGCAAGAATCCAAGACGTGCAGAGGCGAATTTCCGAAAGGCTTTGAAACGAGACAGGGGGTTCGCAGAGGCGCAATATAATATAGCCAGACTCTATATGAAGCATCGGCCTGGCAAAGCGAGACAGGCGTTCGAGAAGGTCCTGGAAATGGACGCAGGTCACCTCGATACGCACTATCAGCTGGGGATGTTATTCGAAATCGAAGCGAGGCCACTTCCTGCGATCGAGGCCTACAGAAAACAACTGCTCGAGGACCCCTCGCACGGCCAGTCTGCACTACGGTTGGCCAAACTTTGGGTGGCACAAGGGGAAACAGGAGGCGCCATCTCGCTCTTAACAAAACTCGCCAATAGCGGGCAGTATCCCGAAGCGATCCGGGACCTGGCGCTGATCCGGCTGAATGAAGGTGCGTTCGAGCGTGCACAGGAACTGTTCGATACCTATCTTGGAGCGATGACCGAATCCGAACGCCGAAGGTGGCGCGGCATCCGGCTTGTGGTGAACCGGGAGGAGCGGGAGAGGCTGGAAAGTGATTCGACTGGAGGGCTTTCCGAGACACGGTTCTGGGACTGGAGTGATCCCGCACCGCTAACGAAAGCCAATGAGCGCTTGCTGGAGCATTACAGGCGAGTGGCATTTGCGCTCGAGCATTATCCCCGAGGTGAGAACTGGTGGGACAAGCGAGGTGAAATTTTTATCCGATTCGGGGAACCGGACCACATCAGCCGATGGGACGACATCAACAACGAGCTGAATCGGCGTGTGCAGGATGCCCGAACAAATTTTGCGGACCGGTCGAAAGTCGGGTTACGAATCAACCCCGGGCAACCGATGTTCCCCTTACCTGCCACTGCCAGGTGGGAATACTGGATATATACACAAATCGATGGTGGGGTGGAATTCACTTTCGTGAAGGAATTCAATCATCAGGAGTATGAATTCGCGCAGATGCCACGCGGCATTTCCCCTTCTCTGGAGGTGGAAATCGCTAAGCTGCAAAGCGGCGTCATCATTGAGGCCATGTCTGCACGAACACCTGCGATTTACAAGCCTGATTTTGCTGATCTTCCGATCGTTTTTTACTATTATCCGGCTGGATTCCGGGGCGAGAACGCCAAAACGCGTCTGGAGATCTACTACGGGTTGCCTGCATCCGAAATTTCGCGGTTGAATGTCGATGAATCGACCGATCTGATTCTCCTGGACCGGGGTGTGGCCCTGTATAACAGCCAGTGGGAGGAGGTTTACCGAGTCGTGGATCAGCTGGCCTTGAGCACGCCTTCGGAAGCCCAGGTGGAGGAGGGTGCGTTCATACCCGGAGCGCTCCCGGTGGACTTGCCACCGGGCGAGTACAAGATCGCCCTTCAGATCAGGGATGTGGTCTCCGGTAAATCACAAGTCTATCAACAACAGATTCAACTCGATGACTACTCCGGCCTCGAAGACCTTCAGATCAGCGACATCGAACTGGCATTCAGCGTACTGGAGACAGATGGGCAAGGTGACTTTGTCAAAAACGGGCTGAACGTGATCCCGATGTCTTCACGGTCATTCCGAAATAATCAGAGTGCATTCGTATACTTCGAGATCTACAACTTGAAGGTAGACGCCTTTGGCCAGACCCGATATCGAGTGGATTACACCTTGAGGTCGCACGAGAAAAGGTCAGCCCCGAGCCGTATCCTCCGGGGGCTGGGAAGCGCGATCAGGGTTTCGGAGAAGGACCAGGAAATCGCAATATCGTATGATCAGGTTGGGGAGAAGGCGGATGAGGTGGCCTACGTGGAACTGGATCTGAGCGGAACCAGGACAGGTGGGCAGCTTGTGCGTGTATCTGTGACAGATCTCGTATCGGAACAAACCAGCTCCAGGGAGATCACGTTCAGAATTGTACCGTAAAGCTGAGTCATCGATCATTATAGACAGGGATAGAAAGTGGCAACAAAACAAGAACTGGCACTTCTGCCTTCCGTAGACAGTGTCCTCTGCACACCTGAAATCTCGGTGTTGGGCGAAACATGCGATCCCGTGTTCCTGACCGAATTGGTCCGGACCGCTGTAGGTGAGACCCGAAAGTCGATCCTGGTCGGGAATGGGGAGCACGCGACACGGGCGGATCTGCTTGCCGGTGTTGTAGCGGTGGTCCTGGAGAAATTCAAGGAGATGGTCTCACCCAGATACAAAAAGGTGATCAATGCCACGGGGATCGTTCTGCATACCAACATGGGAAGGGCTCCACTGCCCCAACAGGCCATCGATCAAATCGCGGAGGTCGCTGGTGGCTACAGCAATCTGGAACTGGATCTTGAAACGGGAAGCCGAGGATCCAGGACCGATCTGATAGAAGACATGCTTTGCCGGCTGACATCGGCCGAGGCGGCAGCCGTGGTTAACAACAATGCTGCTGCTGTATTGATCAGTTTGAACACCCTGTCGAACGGCAAAGACGCCCTTGTGTCACGCGGCGAACTCGTGGAGATCGGTGGGTCCTTCCGAATCCCGGACATCATGTCGAGGAGCGGCGCGAAAATGGTCGAGGTGGGGACCACGAACCGCACCCACCTCGAAGATTTCGAAACTGCTATTACGGAACAGACCGGTGCGATGCTGGCGGTACACCCGAGCAATTACAGGGTCCTTGGATTCACCGCAGGGGTCTCGCTGGAAAAACTGGTCACCCTGGGAGCAAGCCGCGGCGTTCCCGTGATTCACGATCTGGGCGGAGGCATTCTGGTCGATTTGAAGCGGTTCGGTCTCCCTCACGAACCCGTTGTGTCGGAAAGTGTAATCGCGGGCGCAGACGTGGTGACCTTCAGTGGTGACAAGGTTCTGGGTGGGCCGCAGGCAGGCGTGATTGTTGGAAAACGTGAGGCGATCGAGGCGATTCGAAAAAATCCCCTGATGCGTGCGCTTCGGTGCGGCAAGTTGACTTATGCGGCTCTCGAGGCCACATTGAAGCTCTTTCTGAATCCGGAAGCGCTACAGGAGTCGCATCCCACGTTAAGGATGTTCACGGAGTCGACAGACGTTCTTCAGGAGCGAGGGGAAGCCATCGTCGGTGCACTCGCCGACATTTCAGGCCAGGATGTCACCATACAAGTCGGCAGTTCAATTGCTCAGGCAGGCAGCGGGACCTTGCCTCTCGAGGAGATTTCAAGTGTTGCACTCGTCGTCCAGAGCAAATCGCCGTCGGTGAACGAGCTGGCCACCCGGCTCCGGCGAAATGATCCACCCATTATGGGTTATCTCCAAGAGGATCGACTGTTTCTGGATCTGCGAACAGTTGACGAGAAGGATCTGGCGGCACTGGAAGCCGGACTGAGAAAGTCGATCTCAGCGTGAAACCGGAATCACCTCAAACGTAACGATAGACCGAAGAGACTATGGCACACGTTATCATAGGTACGGCAGGACATATCGATCACGGAAAGACGGCGCTGGTAAAGGCGCTCACCGACATCGATACCGACACGCTTCCAGAGGAGCAGGCCAGAGGCGTGACCATCGACATCGGGTTCGCCTACTGGAAGGAGCACGTCACCATTATTGATGTGCCCGGACACGAACGTTTCGTCAAAAATATGGTCACTGGTGTGTGCACCATAGATCTCGCACTCTTCATCGTAGCGGCAGACGACGGGGTTATGCCCCAGACCCGTGAGCACCTCGGCATCTTGAATCTGCTCGGCGTCAAACGAGGTATCGTGGTCCTGACAAAAACGGATCTGGTGGACGAAGATTGGGTCGAACTCGTCACGGAGGATCTCAGAGATCTTTTGACCGGATCCTTTCTTGAAGGCGCGCCCATCGTCCCTGTCTCGTCGATCACAGGTTCCGGTATCGACGCGCTTCGCACCGTTTTGGAACAGGAAATCGAGCGAACGGAGGAGCGTCCGGATCGTGGCGTGTTTCGTCTGCCCGTGGATCGGGTATTCTCGGTCCGGGGATTCGGCACGGTGGTCACAGGAACCGTCCTGTCCGGCAGTGTGAAGCAACGAGATGAAGTCATCATCCAGCCGCTGGACAAACCGGTAAGGGTTCGAGGGATCCAGATCCACGGCAAAGATGCAGAGTCTGCTGAGGTGGGGGCCAGAGCGGCGATCAATCTGGCGGATACCGAACTGGAAGAAGTTACACGAGGAGACATCCTCGCGCAGCCCGGCTACTTCAGCTCCACGTATATGATCGACGCACGACTCCAACTGCTTCCAGACGCACCTGTCCCTGTCAAGAATCGAACTCGCGTGCATCTCCACCTTGGGCCGCGCGAGGTGCTTGCACGTGTGATCCTGCTGGAATCGGACCAATTGCTTCCTGGAGAGACTCAACTGGTGCAGTTCAGACTCGAAGAACCGGGTGTTGCAGCGCGTGGAGACCGCTACGTCATTCGCAGATACAGCCCTGTACAAACGCTGGGCGGGGGGGTGGTTTTGGACCCTCAACCTCACAAACACAAACGCATGCAAGAACGGGTTGTAGACGCTCTGGGCGGCCTCGAGATGGATAACCCCGCACAGGTGGTTTCGCACAGACTGAACGAACTTGGAATGGCAATGCGCTCGTGCAAGGCGCTGGCTTCGGAAGTCGATCTCAGCGAGGAAGAAACGCAGGACTACCTGGACTCGCTCTGCACCCGTGGGGAAGTGATCACCAGAACACATGGCGGGGCAACGCTCTTCGCCCACGTAGATGGTTGGAAACAGGCGACCGACAGGATCAAGGATCAACTGTCTGCATTTCACGAGAAGAGTCCTCTGATACCGGGGATTCGCAGAAGGGAACTTCAGACAAGGGTGGGAGGGGCTGCCTCCCCTGAAATTTTCGAGGCGGCAGTTGAATATCTTCTGGAGACCGACACCCTCAAATCCAACGGACCTGTGCTCAGTCTTGCAGCGCATCGGATCAGTTTGAATGAGGATCAGGAACAAATCAGAACGGGCATCCTGGCGTTGGTGGCAGAGGGCAAGGGTTCACCGCCGGATCTGAATGAGATTCTTGAGAAAGTTCCCGGCGATGGGGATGAGGTGCGCCAGATCGTGGGTGTTTTGCAGGCGATGGGGGAGCTTGTTCGACTTGAGGACACCCTGCTTTTCGATCCAGGTTCACTCCATGAGATGGAAACTTCTCTGGTCGCCTACCTTTCTGAACACAAAGAAATGGGCGTGTCCGAATTTCGGGATCTGGTGGGTACCACCCGAAAATACGCAGTTCCGCTGCTGAACTATTTTGACAACCGCGGGGTGACCATCCGTGAAGGCGATGTGCGGATTCTGAAGTCTGAAAGGGAGTCTTGACTTCAGGTTTGCAACGGAGTAAATTCCTGAACAACTGTTAAATGCAAGGGAATTGAAAGGGTATTATGAAGCACGTAAAAAGGATTGTTTCGGCCATCGCGTGCCTGTTTGCGACTTTAATAATCGTGAATGGAGACGTGCCGGCAGTGGAGGCGACTATGAAAGACCTGGTATTCCAGCTGGATGGACAGGCTGTTGCGATGCAACCCGGTCCAAGGCTCGATGGTGATCAGATCCTTGTTCCGCTCAATAGATTTGCAGAGGCGGTGGGTGCTGAAGCCAAAGTACTGGAGAATGGCGGCCCCCTGGCGGTGTGTCGTGATGACCTCTGTATTCCCCTGAATGGAACGGATTCGTCAACGGTAGAGATTGAGCAGGTGCTTTATGCAAGATTGGGAGCTTTCGGTGAGCCCCTCGGTCTTCGCTGGGAGGTCAGTGCAGACACCTTACGTGTGCGATCATCGAGCACTCAGGTGCAGGCAGGACTTGGCATCGGAGATATGCCGCCTGCGTTCTCCTTGCCTGATCTTTATACTGGCAGGCCTGTTTCGAACAGTGATTACAAGGGAAAGAAAACAGTCTTCTACATGTGGGCTTCCTGGTGAGGATGCCGGGGCCAACTGCCTGGATGGCAGTCTTTCTACGAAACACACGGGGATCAGGTAGAGATCGTAGTCATTGCAAACGATGTACAGGGGGCTGAGGTCGCAAAGCCCTGGGTAGAGAAGGCGGGCGGGACCTACAGAGCATTGCTGGATCAGCACAATACCATTGGAAAAGCGTACGGCCTGAAATTCGTTCCCGTGGGCATTATCCTGGATGAGGACGGTCGTCTTGCCCGGGCAGTGGGCAGTGTAAATATCGATCAGGCCGAATTCCGTGAAGAACTGGAAAGCTGGGTAAGGACGGGTGTAATTCCCAAAGGGTGGATCGATGCGGACGACGGCAGGGAAATCCAGGAACTGACCGTTGAAGAAAGAGAAGCGGACGCGAGATTTCAACTCGCAATCGTTCTACTGGAGCAGAACAAGAGGCCAGAAGCGATCACAGAACTGAAACGGGCGTTCCGGCTGGACCCAAAGAACTGGCTTATCAGGAAACAGCTCTGGGCGGTGGAACACCCAGAGGCATTTTACGATGGCAATGTTGACTATGGGTGGCAGAAAGAGCAAATGGCCAAAGAAGATGCGGCGCTCGCGACGGATTCATAGAAACCCCAAGCATCGGGCTATGGATTCCGGGCAGGGTCACAGGAATACGGGAGTGGATGGGGCACTGGTGGCCCTCGCGGGCTTCAAACCCGTTGCGGTGTGCTAATCCCACACTGGGTGGGTTCGATTCCCACACATTCCCGCCAGACAAGAGCGGAGGCCTTCCGGGGCCTCCGTTTTTCATTAGCCAGACGTTGACAAAGGGAAATGGCTGCCGTAGATTGCACAGGAAATAGCCGAGACTGTGAATTTTTACGCATCCTCCAAAGTGGATCGAACATGCGAAAAGCACTTCTGATTTCTTTTGGAATTGTTTCCATTTGGACGACCCAGTGTGACGCCTGGTGGCCTCCTGGACACGGAATACTGACGCGCGCTGCCCTTCTGGCGCTTCCAGATGAAGTGCCGGTTTTTTTGAGGTCAGGCAAGGGTACTGCGGTTCACGCAGTATATGACCCGGATGTGCTTCGTGGGGTCGAATTACCGAATAGACGCACCCATATCCGGAATGCAGACCGACCGGAGCATTACATTAATCTGGAGGTGTTGGGAGGCCGCGAGCTTCCTCCGGAACGGTATGACTACGTAAAGCTGTGCGCGGATCTGGATGTTCGACCCGAGCGAACAGGCCTCCTGCCCTATGCACTGGCCGAATGGACCGAGCGGCTCGCAGCAGCATTCGCAGAGCACCGGAAGTGGCCTGAAGATGAAGATATCAGGAATAAGTGTCTCCTGTTCGCAGGCTATCTCGGTCATTTCGCACAAGACGCGTGTCAGCCGCTTCACCTGACGGTGGATCATCACGGAAGGACGCAACCAGATGGGTCCGTCGTACCCGGGTCGATCCACGCGAGGGTAGACGGTATGGTCCAATTTCTGGGACGAAAGCCGAAGGAGCTGGCGGCTGGACAGCGAATTGAACCACTCGAGAACCTATTTCCTTCAATAGTCGGTCAAATTGGACGAGGATGTGCATTGGTGGACACGCTATACAACCTGCACGAACGCTTTCCAGGTCTCGTAAAAGTGCCAGGAAAATCTTACGAAGATCTGGATCCCACCTGGCAACGGGATCCGTCTGTGGTGAAATTTATCGATTCCAGGGCCCGCGAAGCCACACGATTTACTGCGGCTCTGTATCTGACCGCCTGGCACCTTTCGGCTCAAATGGTGCTTCCGGAATGGTTCGACTTGAACCAGGTCGATGTAGACTGACTATCAAACCGAGGAAAACACAATGCGCATTCGAATACTGATTACCGCACTCGCGATCTTATTTACCATACAAGCTCCCGCTGACGCCTGGTGGCCCAAGGGGCACGGGATTCTGACGCGGGCCTCGATCCAGGCTTTGCCCGAGGGCATACCGGAGTTCTTCCGGGCAGGAGAAACCACAGTCGCACACTGTGCTGTCGATCCCGACCTTTCGAAGAACAGGGGGACAAAACACCTCGAGCGAGCCAATCACCCGTCCCACTATTTCAATTTTGAACATCTAAAGGACAAAACGTTACCCGTTTCCAGATTCGAATTTGGACGTCTCTGTGGTGAACTGGAACTGACTGTGGAAGCGGTTGGGACGCTCCCGTACGAGGCCGCTGAATGGACGGAGCGACTGGCGCTGGCGTTCGCTGAGCACAGAAAGTGGCCGGACAACGAAATCATCCGTCAGAAATGCCTGGTCTACGCAGGTCACGTCGCCCATTATGCTCAGGAGATCTGCCAACCTCTGAATCTGACGATTCACTGGGATGGACGACTGGATGATCAGGGCAAATCTCCGCGCAAGAAGACCCACGAGCGCATGGACAGTCTGATTCAGTTTCTAAAGCTGAGTCCTTCATTGCTGGAGAAGGATCAAACCATCGAGTCGCTCCCGGATCTGATGGCCGGGATTTCGGATCAAATCGCTAAATCACGCGAAGTGATTGACGTTATTCTGGACATGGATGATCAGATCCCATCGTCTTCGATCAAGGACTGGAGCCCAAACCCCAAAGTGGAGAAGATGGCGGTTGAAAGGGCGCGAGAGTCGACCAGATTTACGGCATCGCTGATCCTGACGGCGTGGGAGATGTCATCGGGAATCAGGATACCCGGATGGATCGATCGGACAGGTACAGACAAAGGTGACTACAAGTAGTAGGGCAACCACATTCAGGGACTGCTCCCGGGGTTAAGCATATTCCGGGAGCTTTTTTGGTATTGTTATGGTCTTCCCGATTTAGTGGACAATGAGTTAAGTGTTTTGTATCTGTAGAGTGTCTTCTCCACCACCAGGAGGCATATCTATGGCTCGCAAGAATCGCAGGAAGTTCACTCGAGAGTTCAAG
>Ga0114999_10000251_pt1 | contig 79580 bp, 92 predicted proteins | sample ArcticOcean_MG_C_3_FD_89820 | JGI IMG/M metagenome (GOLD analysis project Ga0114999, IMG submission 89820) | Marine microbial communities from western Arctic Ocean - ArcticOcean_MG_CB8_126 | ecosystem: Environmental > Aquatic > Marine > Oceanic | place: Arctic Ocean: Canada Basin | collected...
ACCAGTTAAAAACAAAATGTGTAACCGGTAGCATGTCTGATATTCCGTTTTTTAGATACGTCTATGTTGGAAAGAATAAAGAAGAGATCAAACGAGACACTCAGCACGGTTTGCAATGGACTTTCGATATGATCCAATGGAGGCGCAGTTTAATTGAAGAAAGTGAAGTGAACAATAAAATAGATGACTGGAGATCAGAAAAAGAAATTAAGCCGTACGAATTTGATGATTTATTAAATAATAGAGTTATTGTCGGCACTCCTGATGAATGTATTGAAAAAATTCTTGCATTAAAAGCTATTGGGATAGAGCATTTCGGCTGTAATTTTGCATTTGGCGGAATGCCTCATGAAACAGTAAAGTCTGGAATTGAATTGTTTGCTTCTGAAGTTATGCCTTATATATAAGGTTTTATTTTCTGATGATCGTACCAACTAGCCCTATACAAAGAACAATTCCTAATGTCAAAAACGTTATCTGTAACCCAGATACAAATGCCCCGGACATTTCCGGAGTTAAATTATCTAAATTAGAGGATGAACCACTAAGTGTCATACTTAACACAATGATACTGGTAGTGATAGACATGCTGACAACATTAGCTGAATTTCGTACTAATTGAGTCATAGCAGACATGACACCATATTTTGATTTGTCGATGGCATTCAGAATAGAGCTGTTATTTGGTGAATTGAAGATACCATTTCCAGAGGTTTGCAACATTAGCATTGGTACCAGGAACCATAAAGTAGATGTCTCAGATACCCACAAAGATAGCAGTAAGCAAGAAGAAGAAGATAATGTTAACCCTAATATTGTAAACCTTTTCCAACCATACTTGTCTGACAAGAACCCACTAATGGGAGAAAAAATCACCATGCAGAAGGCAGGCGGTATCATGGATAATCCTACTGTTAATGGGTCTAGATGTAATACTCGTTGCATGAAAAAAGGCATGATAAATCGCACTCCACCTGTTCCAAAAAATGAGACCCAGCTACTCATTATCCCCAAGCCTATTAGCGGATTTTTGAATATTGTCAGATCTAATAAGGGAGATTTTATTCTATTTTCTACACGTACAAATAAAACTAGCAGTATTATCGCAAAGCAAGTAGCTATTATTATCGGATATGAACTCCATCCTAAGTTGTTACCGTTGCCGAAAATTAATAATATAGTAGCTAATAAAATGGATGATAGTAGAGCTCCTTTCCAATCAAAAGGATTTTCTTTAAAATCGATTTTGTCTGATACTTGAGTCCCTAACACCATGATGGCTACCAATATTCCCAAGATGCCTACTGGTACATTTACCAAGAACACGGATCTCCACCCGAATGAATTTATCAGTAATCCGCCTAAGGCAGGTCCAATGATCAATCCTGTACCAACAACGCTCAAATGGCTTCCTAACGCTTTTCCTCTTTCGGAAGATGAAAATGTAGAAATTATGATTGCAATGGCATTTGCTTGAACCATTGCAGAGCCTATTCCTTGTAATATTTTACAGATTATTATTGCTGTTAAATTTGGTGAAAAAATGGCCAACATAGAGGCTACGGCAAAAATAAACATACCCAGCATGTATATTCTGTTTTTACCAAAGTAATCTCCCAGTCTCCCCATTGGTAGTAAGAGAGCACTGATGGTTAGGCCATATCCTACTACAACCCATTGAACAGAAGACAACTCTACTCCAAAATGTGACTGTAATACTGGTAATGCTATCAGCACGCTCCCATGATCTACGACAGAAATGAAAGTACCTATTGCAATTGTTATAAACACTAACCACTTGTAGTGTTTTGTGTTCTTTAGTTTAGTTTGAAGATGATTTATATTGTTCAATTGAGTTTGCGAACTCTAGGAAATGCTATTGCAAAATATATTCCAAGCAGTAAACCAATTGATCCTAAACAAGCTATACCCACACGTACTGACGTTAAATCTATCAACCAACCAGCTCCGATTGCTGACAGTATGACGAATCCTTTAACATAGAAATGCAGAGTACTGATCCGGCCTCTAAGATTGTCAGGCACAAGAGATTGTATTAGCGCACCATTAGTGGTTCTAAACAAAGATTGGGCAAATGCCATAATGAAAATCAGTAAGAAAGCTGCAGGCATCCAGTTTGAATAAGCGAATAATATTACCGCTATAGAACTAAGAATTGTAGCTCCTAGCACAATATGCCCTTTTTTGAATACATAACCAAACGAACCCAAAATTAATGGTGAGAAAAACCCTCCAAGGCCAGTCACTGCAAATAGGTAACCTCCAATTTCAGGACCTTGCAGCAGGACGTCAGCAGTGAATATAGGAAGGAGGAACCATACAGGATGTAAAAGTAATTCCGGTATAACAGTTAATACTATTAGGTTTAATAATGCTCTATCTACTTTCCAAAGATATACTAAACCCTCTTTTAATCCACTGAATATATGAAGTTTTTCTTTATTATTATTTTTTTTGCCGTTTGATACGGTGAATGGTATTAAGCACAATATTGTTCCCATATATAGTATCGCTTCTATTACAAAATTCCAGCTAAATCCCAAATTCGCTATTAATATACCTCCTACAAAAGGAGTTATTAATCTGGTACCAGTAATAGTAAAAACATTAGTTGCCATCGCATTTCCAATTAATTCTTTTGGTACGGTAGTAGCAATTAATGCATTTCGTATGGGCTGAGTGACGCATAAACATGATCCTGAAATAACCACGTAAGCTATAACGTGCCAAACTTCTATATAGTCGGTGGTATTCCAAAACGCGAAAAACCATGCTACGCAAGCCATAAATCCTTGGAGAACCATTATCAAATATTTTCTATTTAATCTATCTCCTAGAACTCCTCCAATAGGCCCTATGAGTAAACTTGGTAAAAGATTGATTCCGCCTACTAAAGCCACCAATAATCCAGTTGTGGCTAGATCGGCGCTTAATGTTTGGACTAACCATCCGGCTGTGAACAACTGTAGCCATTGTGCGCCATTAGAACAGATATTTCCTAAAAATAAGAATCTGAAATTTCGTGAGTTACGCCAAGAATCGAACGTCTGTAATTTAGGTAACTTCAATGTGCAACCTTATTAGCCTAGATAGGGAACTTGAGACTGAATCATAACACAATAGTTATTAATAATTGTTTAATTAAACAGGCTTAAGAAATTGCTTAAGATATCTTTTCCATTAGGAGTCATTATAGATTCAGGGTGAAACTGAATACCTTCTGTCTGATATTCTTTGTGTCTTAGGCCCATAATTAGTCCATCTTCTGTCCATGCAGTAATTTCTAAACAATCAGGTAGGCTTTCCTTCTCTACTATCAAAGAATGGTATCTGATAGCTTGAAACGGATTAGGTAACCCATTCATCAAGCCTATATTATTATGATGAATCCATGATGTTTTGCCGTGCCTCACTTCTGCGGCGGCTTTGATTGTTCCACCAAAAGATTCTCCTAGGCATTGATGCCCCAAGCATACTCCTAATATAGGTAATTTAGGTGCGAAATATTTAATCACGTCATTTGATATACCAGCTTCAGAAGGGCTACAAGGTCCAGGAGATATTATGAGGCCATCAGGATTTAAGAATTCTATTTTTTCTATAGAAGTCTTGTCATTTCTTAACGTTTGAACCTCTGCTCCGAGTTCTCCAAAATATTGGTGAAGATTATAGGTAAATGAGTCATAATTATCTATCATTAACAGCAATTGAATTATCCTAAAGGTATTATTGGGGCTCATTATAACAATTATTTCTTTAGAAGGAATTATTATAATTTTTTTAGTGTTCCAACATATCCAGTCGGCATAGATTTTAATTTTAATTCAGGGTGCTGGTTTTTCTTTTGTTCATCAATTTCTGAATAATGCCCGTTAATGATGATGTCTCTGTTGATTTTATATGCAATCCTAGATATCAGGATCGACATGTTTAACATAAAGGTAGTTAATGTTGACAATAAGTTGTTGTTGTTTCTGATCAAGGTTTTATAAGTAGACAATGATGCCCATGGATTAAATCCATTATGTACTGGTTCAATTTCTATTATTTCAAGTTTATGTTCAGTGAACATTTTTTCAAGAGCAAAATAAGAATATCTGAAATAATCATAGGGTGTTTGATGGAGTCCAGAATGATAGGGCACTGCAAATAGGAAATACCCATTGGGTTTCAACATTTTTAAAGTATTGTTTAAAAAATCATTGTAGTTATATACGTGTTCTAGGACATTTACATATGATTACATCAAAGATTTCTTTTAGCGGTTGCGACTTTGTTAAGTCACAGATTATATCTAGATGATTGTTATTTTGAATATCTAAAGTGTAGTACTGATTTGAATTAATATCTGGGTATATTTCGGAGAGATTATGTGATCCTGTTCCCACGTCTAGAATGTGCCAGTCTTTATCGGAGTGAAGATTTAAAAAATTTATGACGTGGTTATGGTTTGTTTTTTTCCATCCAGTAAATGTTTTTTGTAGTTTACGGTTGTCTTCTAGATTTTCTATACTTGGTTCAGAAACTAAAACATTGTCTATTATTTTCATATTGCATTCTTTACAAGGAGGAACATTTTCGGCAGAAGATGTTTTAAGCGAACAGTCTTGATTGCAATTGACGTTGTTTCTAATAAAGTGTCGCATTAATTTAGATGAATTTATTACCATTACTATGCATTCTATCAGAATAAGAGCATGTATTGGAACAGGTGCGAGACCAGTAATCAATATTATGGTCTATCAAATTGATTGTGATTAGGATCACTGTATTAGCATAAAATCATTTGTTAAACGCAAATGTATTATTAATAAACGCTATAAAGAGGTTAATCACATATATTATATGGTAATATGTGTCAGCTAACATATTGCTAGTGGAATTTGGAGAATATTACTTGCCTAATAGCGGACTCATTAAAGAAGGTGTAGAAAACGTTGCGGCATTAATGAAAATCAAAGATTTTCGTTATTTATGGTCTGCAGGTGGCTTATATCATATAGCTAGATGGATGGACCCAGTTGTAATGGGTTTGATGATGTTGGAATTGACAGGCTCTGCGGCTCAAGTGGCAATACTTTTAGGACTAAAATGGAGTCCTATGTTTTTGTTTGCTTCCTTTTCTGGATATATCTCAATGTTATTTAGTCGTAAAAAAGTAATGCTTATCACACAAGCTGGTACAGCAGCGACCATGGTAAGTTTATTGCTGCTGACGATAATGGGCCTTACAGAATCATGGCATTTGCAAATAGGAGCTTTTCTGCTTGGTGTATTTTATGTTTTAGATTTTCCTGCAAAACGCACTTCCATTCATGATGTTTCTCAATCCAATAGACTATCTAATGCGATGTTTTTGGATATTATTAACCATGCTTTAGGTAAAGGAGTTGGCCCGTTTTTAGCAGGGGCAGCTATTTACTATTTTAGTTACGCAGGTGCTTTTACAGTATTGTTGTGTTTGTCGATAAGCTCATTTGCATTATTACTTAATTTTAATTTCCAACAACCGGCTGTAAAAATTCTGATAAAAGAATTACCAAGAGAATTTGTACAAGGGTTCAGTAGAGTATTGGGTAATAAAGTAATATTAGGATTTTTGCTGTCAAATTTGATTTTTAACTGGTTTGTTTTTAGTTGTGAGTCGTTGCTTCCCGTAGTTGCAACGATAGATCTCAAAGTAAACCCTCTGTATGCCGGTATATTGGTGTCAGCATTTGGCACAGGAGCCTTTGTAGGCGGTCTGACTATGACATTTGTGGGCAATATGGAACTAAAAGGCAGAGTTCTGACTTTCGGAATTTTAATACAAATTCTTGGCTTCTTTGTTTTCGGATTATCTGGATTTTATATGTTGTCGTACGTGTTTTTATTTGTTGCAGGATTTGGGAATGCCCTATTAAGTGCTATGGGTACATCGATTGTGTTATTGAACATAAGCCAAAAAGATCGACCAGTTGGGTTGGGCATAGTAGGACAGTTTGTGGGATCAGCAGCGTTTGGAGGCTATGCTACAGCTTATTTAGCAAGTCAATTCGGAGCATCTACTACCATGGTTATAAATCAAATTGCCGGACTAAGTTTATTTATTTTAGTTTTAATGTTTTTCCCAATTTTTAATAACCGAACATAAATATACTAGAATGTTAGATTTGGTAAAAGACATTAATTTCCGGAATACTTGGCCAGTTTAGCCCTTCTCCTTCATTTTCACGATATTGGTCCCAAAACTCCCAATTAATTGGAATACTTTCACAATCTGTATACACGCAACATCTGTAAGGTGAATCTGAAAAGTCAGAAATCCCTAGTTGGGATTCTAATTCTTTAATAAAGTCTTTCACATGGCCTGATTTCGATAATGCTACCGGATCAGTATTAGAGATTTCTAACGAAAAGGCTCTTTCACAAAAAGTACAAAAAATCCATATCATCATATATATCTCAGAATAACTCTACTAGTTCGATCCAGTTTCCGTCCGGGTCTTGAGCATACATAGCTTTTCTTAAAAGTTTTCCGGTGTCATCATGTAATGAAGCAGGAGAATTAACAGCTGTTAATCCTTTAGATTTTGATGACTCGTAAAATTCTTCTATATTTACTACTAAAAAAGCTAGATGTGCTGCACGAACATCATTTTTTGAGAATTCCGCTCTAGAACCTTCAGGCGATAGATATTGAATTAATTCAAGCTGATGTCCAGCTCCTAAGTCCAAAAAACCTCCTTTGATATGAACATTAGGAATACCCAGTAAACTTTCCGCAAATTCTCCAGTTCTTTCAGATCTACCCGCAAGCGTTAATCCGAATACATCCTGGTAGAATTGAATTGATTGATCTAGGTCTGCTACTATAAATCCAGTGTGAAAAAATGATGTAATCATAAGACTCCTTTTTGTAATTAAAATTGCTCTTCCGCATTATCAATGGCTTTTAGTAAAGCATTGGATTTGAAATATGTTTCTAGATATTCATCTTCGTCAGTGCTATCGGCTACAATACCTCCTCCTGCTTGTATATATGCAGTACCATTTTTTATCACGCTAGTTCTTAAAGTGATGCACGTATCTAAATTTCCAGAAAATGAAAAATAACCAACAGCTCCTCCGTAGGGGCCTCGTTTTTCTTGTTCTAATTCTGCAATGATTTCCATGGCACGTATTTTTGGAGCTCCTGATAAAGTTCCCGCTGGGAAACATGAGCGGAATGCATCGAAAGGGTTTAGCCCTTTTTTTAATTGACCCTTTATATGTGATACGAGATGCATTACGTGTGAGTATCTTTCTATACTCATTAAGTCCGTAACTTTAACGCTCCCAATCTCGCTGACTTTTCCTACATCATTTCTGCCTAGATCAACCAGCATGATATGCTCTGCGGTTTGCTTTTCGCTGGTTCGGAGCTCTTCTGCAAGTTGCTCATCTTCCTCTGGAGTAGCACCTCTAGGTCTGGTACCCGCAATTGGATGGTAGTCAATAACTCCATTTTCTACTTTTACTAAAGTCTCGATAGAAGCTCCAACTATATGGAAGTCAGATAGATGGAGGTGATACATATAGGGAGAAGGATTTAGTGCTCTTAAAGATCGATATATATTGAAAGGTTTTGCAGTTGTTTTCCGTTCGAATCTTTGAGACAACACTATCTGTATTGCATCACCTTTATAAATGTATTCGATACATTTATTAACAGCATTGAAAAAACCTTTTTTGGTAAAGTTTGACCGTATATTAGTATCAGGGCTTTTTTTTGAGCTTGGAGTATGGCTATATACGGAGTTATCAAGAGGTGTGGATAATCGTAGGGCTAAGGCTTCTATTTTTTTTACGGCATAGTTGTAAGATTCTTCAATATTTTTGTCAAGGTTTACATGGCTCACTATTTTAATGTCATGTCTTAAATGATCGAATATCAATATGGTATCAATAAACATTACAACTGAATCAGGGAGTGCTAATTTATCAGCTTCTAGCATTGGAATTCTGGGTTCAAAATAATGTATATTATCGTATCCTAAAAAACCAACTCCACCACCATGGAATCCTGGCAAGCCATCAACTGTCACGTTTTGGTACTTGTTAATTTCTTCTTGGATCAATAATAATGGGTCTACTAATCCGGATTCTTCGTTTATTCCTGTTTTTACTACTTTATAAGGTTCAGTACCTATGAAACTATATCTGCTAAGTTGTTCTCCACCAGCTACGCTTTCCAGAAGGAATGAGTAGGATCCGGTAGCTATTTTTAAGTAAGCAGATACGGGGGTTTCAAGATCAGCATTGATAGTTTTATATATCGGTATTAAATTACCTTCTGTTTTGTATTTGTGTATGTCTTCAAGTTTAGGGTAGTACATCGATGATCCTTTTTTAATAAAGTACATATTATGGCCTTCATTGTATCAATAGAATTCCGATCTTTGATAGATTTAATTATATTGTTAAAATAACTTTACCTGTTGTCATTCTACCTTCCAGCTGTCTGTGAGCTTCTGATACTTCAGAAAAAGGCAAAGTTAATCCTAATCTTATGCTGAGTAGATCATTTTGCACCCATTCTAAAACTGTATTTGCTCTATTAAGCAATTCGTCTCTAGTAGAAGTGAAATCACCTAACATTGGGCATGTTAAGTATATCGATTTTTCTCTAAGCAAATTTCTGTCAAAGTCTGGGTTAGTTCCACTAGCTGTTCCGTATAGAACCATATAACCACGCCTCTTTAATATACTAAGACCTTTCTTGAATGTTGTTTGTCCTATTGCATCGTAAACGATAGTTATTCCGTCAGGGTTGTATTTTTTTATAGATGTTTCAAAATCTTCTTTGAGATAATTGATTGTTAGATCAGCTCCAGCTGCGATTGCTAAGTCAGATTTTTCTGGAGTTGAAATTGTAGTAAATGTATATACGTCGAGCATTTTAAGCATTTGGATCAATAACAACCCTACTCCTCCAGCCCCAGCGTGAACTAACGCTGTATCCGCATTATTTAAAGAAGTTATGCTATTAGCTAAAAAATGTGCTGTCATACCTTGGAGTAATATTGCAGAAGCAATGTCGTAAGGCATGCCATCTGGTATTGGTACAGTAAGCCATGCTGGGACCGTAGCATACTCCGCGTAAGCCCCAGTTATCATAGCGTACGCAACATTATCTCCGATTTTAACTTCAGTTACATCTTCTCCAACTTCTACCACTACTCCGGCAGCTTCTCGTCCAGGAATCCAAGGGTAATAATCTGGAGGATTGGTACCCTTTCTGCTGGAAACATCAGTATAGTTAACTCCTATTGACTTAATCTCTATAAGTACTTCCGTGCTGGTAGGTTTAGGAATAGGGATTTCTTCAATTTTCATGACTTCTGGTCCACCTGTGGAATGTATTCTTACTGCCTTCATATTTAACCTCCTAAAATTGATACTAGACCTGTTATATCTGCAATGTCCTGTAGATTGGTGATTTGGCTGATAGCTCCCTCGATATGATCTGGCGGTAGTATGTACCGAGAACAGTATAAAAACTTAGCTTCTAATTCCGTTTGATCTAATGGCAATACTGCTGTACCTCTAGCGAAATCTACTATATTGCTTATTTCCTCGCCGTTGTTGAATTTAATCACAACCTCGCTGGTTCTGAAGTTGGAAGACGTCAGTGATGTATTTTCGGTTATTGTGATTTTTTTCATAAAATCATGGACCAGCTCCAATTCAAAGAAAGGTTTTGTGAATTGTTCTATAAGTGGTTGCCCATAAATTATAGTTGATGCTACGATGAACGGTAGGCTTGTTTTGGATTGGGATTCGGATAAAGGTGGATTCAAGTTGCATTCCCGGATAGTTCTATGTGGCACTTTTATTTGGACAGAACTTATTTCAAAATGATCAATATTATATTGTTGTAACAATAGCAGTATAGCTTCAATGCATTCATGTGATGCAGAAGGGCAAGGGTATAATTTTAGAGCAAGTCCATCAGAATGGAGTAAAGGCACAGTAGAAAGAGACTGGATTATATTTTGGTGATCTTGGGGGCCCAAACCTAATGATCGTAAAAACATAGTAAATGAATCGTTTTCCAAATCTGAAATTGTGAATCCATTTTGAATTGATAAGGCGGTAGTCATTACGTTCATAGAACATTGACCGTATAGGTATGAACGCTCTTGAATAGTTGAAAAATCACTTTTAGTCACAATGGAATTACTCGTTATATACAAGCTGGTCTCAAATTGATTGTCATCGAAGTTTAATAAGATAGATGCAGCTAAAATTCCTCCTAGTGCGGCGCATTTCATAAAATCTTGCGATTGCCTTTCTTCAGTTTTATCTAGTAACTGTAAACAGTATTCGATGCCTAAAATATATGCCCGCAATACTTCTTGCCCCGTGTATCCATGAATTTCTCCTAAGGACATGACTATAGGAAATATTACAGCAGAAACGCTGTCATGAGATTTTGAGATTTCTTCATTGTAGTCTAGTATGTTTATTATAAAACTATTGCCGAATGCGGCATATATAGGTGAAGTACGGACACCCATGCCGATTAACGTACATTTTCCTATACTGCCCATATTTTGGATAAAATTTGAGATTGATACAGAAGCTGGTTGGGAAGCTCCAGCTAACCCGGCAGCGGATGCATTGAGCATACATTGTTTTGCTGCTTCTACTACATCATTCGGCAAGTTTACGAAAGGTATGTGTTCTTGAATGTATGATAAGGAGTAATTTAACGAAGGCATTTTATTTCCATATTTATGTATTTATAGTGCATTGTACAGAATACTAATCTTGAATAGGTAATTGCAAATTTTAAGTTTTTTTATTATTGTCTTTACATTACACTTGGTATGTGGTTTATTTATAATTAATTAGTATTTGAATGATATACGTGTAAGAGGAGTTAAGATGACTTATAAGAATATAAAGTTAGAAAAATCAGATCGAGTTGCAATAATCACTTTGAATAGACCAGATGTGTTAAATGCGTTGAGCTTAGGCTTAGTAACTGAGGTTGATGATGCTATTACGGAAATTGAAAATGATGAAAATTTGGGTGTTATAGTCTTTACTGGTGCAGGGGACAGAGCATTTTCTGCCGGCGCAGACATACATGAGAATCGTGAAAGAACCCCAGAAGAAAGAGATGCTGGAGGTGATATCAGAGCTGAATATACTTGGCATCTTACTAATTCTTCGAAACCAGTGATTGGTGCTATAAATGGTTTGTGCTATGGAGGTGGTACAGTAATGGCTACCTCAATGGATTTCTTAATTGGTTGCGAAAAATCTAGCTTTAGGTTTTTAGCTGTAAATTATGGTCAGATGAATGCAACTTGGAGTTTGCCAATGTTGGTAGGAATAAATAAGGCTAAAGAACTTTTGTACAGTGGCCGAGAAGTATTTGCAGATGAAGCTTACCACTTAGGATTAATAAACCATTTATTTGATTCGAAAGATTTATTAGAAAAAACCATTGAAATAGCTAGTGGTATTGCTAAAAATCGTTCTCAAGGTGTAGCTAACATTAAACAAATGGTTACAGAACATATTGGAGAATCACTGGGCGACCAATTTCAAGCAGAAATTACCGCCCGGAAAGGCCGCTTTAAAGGTCTTTCTGTAGAAGAAGGATTTAGTGACTTCTTAGCTAGGAAAGGAAGAAAACCCAATACTACAGTTTAAATTGAATATATATCAAGTCGTAAATAAGGAGAATTATGGACGGACAAAAAGCAGAATTAAGCCCAGAATTAATAATCGAAGAGTTTAAAAGACAAGGTGTTACACATATAGTCTGGCTACCAGATAGCGAAACTAACTTTTTATATGTGTTAATGGAACAAGAACCCTCATTGACGCTGGTGCCCGTTAGCAGAGAAGGTTTAGCTTTTTCAACTGCGGCAGGATTGTCAACAGGAGGAGCAAAGCCAGTCATATTGATTCAAAATACAGGAATGATGGAATCCGGAGATTCCATTAGAGGGTGGTGTATGGGCATGCACATTCCAGTAGTTATGATGGTTGGATACAGAGGATTTACCAGACATGGCCGTAATCAGGACACTGCAGCAACTTATACTGAACCATTTCTGAACGCTTTTAATATCAAATACTACTTGATAGAAAGCAATGATGATGCTGAACGTATTTCTTGGGCATTTGAAGATGCAGAGGCAATACAGGGCCCAGTAGCTGTGTTAATAGGCGACGAATTTCACGGATTTAACTAATTTTAATAGCAGGAGAATTTTAATGATAGATACTTTGGAAATGTTCAAAATATTTAATAAATACCGAGGCGATAGTATAGTATTATCTGGCCGAGGTGGTAGGCATTGGCAATCGGTTAGCGAACAGCCAGATTTAGATATAGCTTTAGGTGACCCTGCGATGGGAGGACACTCATCATTTGCTTTAGGCTTAGCTTTATCTAGACCTAATGAAAGAGTCGTTCAATTTGACTCTGAAGGTGATGTTTTAATGGGCTTGGGAGCATTACCGACGATAGCTGAAAAAATGCCAACTAATTTTTATCATTTCATGCTAGATAATGAAGTTTACGGAACAACCGGCGGACAACCCGTTCCGAATGCCCAAAATATAGCTTATGACATGATAGCTAAAGGATCAGGCTACCCGAATACTTATGCCTTTGATAATATTGAGGATTTTGCATCGAGTATTGAAGAAATATTATCTCTAGAAGGACCGGTTTTTGTAGCATTGAAAATCATTCCAGAAGTTACTAATGTTCCTATAGGTCAGAGAGTTAAATGGCAGACTCGTACAAGAGATCAAATTATTTCAGACTTTAAAAACAGAATAGGAACTTCTTAAAACCAAAATAAATTTTCAGAGTAAATTATGTCTAACAGTTATGACATAGCAGTTGTGGGAGCCGGAGCTATTGGGTGCTCAATATCCTACTACTTAAGTAAATTAGGACTTAAAGTTGCATTGATAGATGAGAATTCTATTAGTAGTGGCGCATCTGCGCATGCAACAGGTTTTTTGTCTAATAATCACGAGTTAAGTATTGATCCAAATATATCTGATTTGTTGTTTAGTGGTAGTGACTTATTTTTCCAAGATTTGCCTGAAATATCTGAAATCAGTCAAATTGACCCTTTATGTGTAAACCGAGAGGGATTGAGATTAGCTTTGTCAGAAGAAGAAAATCAACAATTGATTACTCGTTGTAAATTGGGGGAAATGAGAAATAATTATCCCTTTGAGTTTTTGACTTCTGACGAAGTCCATAAATTAGATTCTCGATTATCAGAAAATGTGACCGGAGCGGGGTTAATCCCTAGAGAATCTCAACTAGATAGTTATAAATTCACTTTGTCATTGGCTGTAGCTTCCGAGAAATTAGGAACAACTATCTATCAACGTTCTGTTACTGGAATTGTAGAAGTTGATAATAAAGTAATAGGTGTTCAATGTGAAAATGACAATATTTATGCCAGTAATGTAGTGCTATGCTTAGGCGCAGGCACGAATAATTTATTACAATATTTACCAATAAACTTCTCTGTAAATTTACTAAAGGGACAATCGATCAGGATGCAATATTCTGGTGAACCAATGCAATATCATATTGGTGGAGTAAATTCATGGCATTTGATTTCCAGAGGAGATGACCTCATTAGTGCTGGGAGTACTTCTGAATTTGGTAACAGTGATGAATATCCAAATCAAAATTCTACTCAAAATATATTGACTTGGGTTATGTCTGTAATGCCTTGTTTGCAAGATGCTCGTATTGTTGAAACAATGCATGGATTTAGACCTATGTCACCTGATGACATCCCAATCGTAGGTAGAATGCCAGGTAAAAGTAATATTTATGTTGCTACAGGGCATGGACATAAAGGTATTCATTTGAGTCTAGTGACCGGAGTTATAATTAGCGAACTAATAAGTAAAGGTTTTAGTACATATAATTATGCGTTTATGGACCCAATACGCTTTATAGAAGAATAAGAACATATGAACATTTCTAAAATATCTACAGCTATTGGCATTGCTATACTTGGTGTATCAGCGATATGCATATATTTGTTTGCCGATATTGATTACCAAGCAAAAATAGCAATCTTAGTTATGATGCTAGCAGTTATATTGTGGATTACTGATTGGATGCCTGGGGTAGGAACAGGTTTTTTATGTATCATTTTATTGGTTGCGTGCGGAGGAGTTAATTCATTAAGTGAAGGAGTTATAGGATTTGCTAAACCTATATGCTATTTTCTTATAGGAATTCTAGCTATCGGGTACGCCGTGAAAAGATCAGGATTAGCCGATAGAGTGGCAAATTATATTATTGGATTGTCATTGGGTAATCCAGTGTTGTTATATTTTCAAATGTTAGGATCATTTGTGATTCTGACATTTTTTTTACCATCTGCTACTACTCGCGGAGCAATTATAGTAAACATGTATGAAGAAGTTTTGGATACGTGGAACGTACCAAAAAGTCACCCATTCCATAAAATGTTAATGCTGGCTATGCTTGCATTAAATAGATGTGCATCCACGGCATTATTAGCTGGAGGTATCACTCCTGTGGTAGCGTCCGGCCTAATGGGAAATTTCTCATGGATAGAATGGTTTGTGATAATGAGTATACCTTTTTACGCAAACTTATTTGTAGGTGGGATAATAATTTATGTATGGTATAGAAAGGGAGCCAAATCCGTGCAAATCATGCCATACAAATTGCCTCCAGCCAAACCTATTACCATCGCAGAAATTAAAACTATAGTCATTATATTTATAACGGTATCATTGTGGTTTACTGATTTTATTCATGGATTGCATGCTGCAGTCCCCGCTATTTTAGCTTTAGTGTTAATTATGTTCCCGAAAATAGGAGTGTTGAGCTGGGAAGATTTACAAGAAGGAATAGCTTGGAGTAATTTTTTTATTACTGCAACGGCATTATCTTTAGGCTTGTCTTTATTGAATAGTGGAGGGGCTGATTGGCTAGGATCAAATATGGTAGATTGGGGTCTTAAAATAACAGACAATGCTACCTTGTTGATAATAATGATGATGATTTTAGTTGGCCTAGCAAGGATTGCTTTTAACAATATATCATCATATTTGGCAATAATGATTCCTATAACTATGGGATTTTCAGACATACTGGGAGTTAGCCCTTTATTGGCTGGATTTTTGACCGTTGTTGTTGGGGATTCTCTGATATTTTACTGTGCTGGTACAGGCTCAGGTTTGATCATTTTTGAGCGAAGTGGATTATCAAATGCGGAAGTATTCAGATTTGCATGCGTGATGTTGGTAGCAGTAGTGATTGTAGCTAATATACTTGTTTTACCGTACTGGAAATTAATTGGATTTCAATAAAGTAGTATCCGCTAAATATTATCGCAAAATATATGGTAACTTGAATCATTAACAAGTATATTTAGACGATACTAGATTGTTGGAAGTAAAGATGAGCATAGTAAATAAAGGCGATAAAATTAGCGTACATTACACAGGTAGACTAACCGATAGTAGTATTTTCGACTCCTCTGAAGGTCGTGATCCATTAAGTTTTACAGTGGGTGCTGGCCAAATGATACCTGGATTTGACGCAGGCGTCGTGGGTATGGAATTGGGGCAAGAAAAAGAGATAATTATTCCTCCTGAAAAAGCGTATGGCATTCATGATCCAGCTAAAATAATTACTCTACCTAAAGATCAATTCCCTGCAGACCTCAAAATTGAACCTGGGTTGCAACTATCTGCTAATCAAGAGGACGGTAGCGCAATACCATTTGTAGTAACTGAGGTTAAAGAGTCAGATGTGATGCTAGATGGCAACCATGTTCTAGCAGGCAAAGAACTTATTTTTATAGTTAAAATAGTATCAATCGATTAATAAGAGCATATTAGTATTTTTGTTGGTCTAACGTACTGTAAGTTACGGGGCTAGCCACTGAGAGTCCGGCGTCTACGGGCATAGTAACACCAGTTATCCAGCGGGATTCATCGCTTGCGAAAAATAAGGCAGCATACGCTATGTCCCACCCAGTCCCTTCAGTGCCTAAAGGAGCTGCATTTTTGCGAGTTTCCCTTAAATCGTCATTCATTCTAGGAGCGACCATCGGAGTGTAGGGAAGCCCTGGAGCAATGCAATTCACTCGGATTCCTTCTCTCCCGTGGTCTGCTGCCATGGAGAATGTCAGACCTATCACGGCTGCCTTGGATGCCGTATATGGGGTACTACTATGTGCTCTTAGCCCAGCTATAGATGATATATTTATAATAGAGCCTGATCCATTTTGGTGCATAGCGGGGATAGCATATTTACTAGCTAAAACAATGCTTTTGACATTTACGGACATAACTTGATCCCAGTCTGATTCGGAAATTTCTAAAACTGTGCCTCTTCTTGATATGCCTACGTTGTTATCTAAAATATCAACCCTGCCATACAATGACATAGCAGTTTCTACCATGGATTTACAGTCTTGTTCATTTGTGACATCTGCTTTGAATACTGATGCGATGCCATTTTCTTTTTGAATAAGTTCTAACGTTTCTTCAGCTCTTTCAATTTGAGAGTCTACTAAGAGTACCTTTGCCCCTTCTCTTGCAAATAATAGAGCTGTAGCTTTACCATTACCTACCCCTGGGCCACTAGATCCGGCACCGGTAATAATGGCTACTTTGTTCTCTAATCTTTGACTTGTATTGCTCATGAATCGCTCCTAATTTCAAATTTTAGTCATTTGAAGTTTATTATTTAGTTTGATTTCCTAGATTGAACCATAATTAATGATTTTATTCTATTATATATCCTTAGAGTTATTCTGAATAAGCCAATGTCATGGTATTATATATATGAATAGTAGTTACATAATTCGGATTTGACCAAATATTTAACAAACTCTTTAAGATAAGAAGTTTATAAACTCAAATATATTTGTAAACAATTGAAGATTCTATAAAAACTACTAAATAATAGATATTTTAATAAAATATCAAATAGGAAGTTTAATGAATAATGATTTTGCGCTAGGAGATGTAGCGCTATTTATAGATTGGGAAAATTTTAAAATCAGCTTAGCTGGGGGGCATCGTTTACCTAACGTTTCTGCCCTAAAAGAAGAAGTCTCTAATCATGGGCGAGTTGTAGTAGCTAAGGCTTATGCCGACTGGGTCACTAGAGCACCTGAATTAAGAGGAGCTAGTCAATTCTTGAATGATCCTCCTGCGCTTTATGCCTCTGGTATAGAACCTGTTTATGTTCCTACTAGATTGCCACTTGTAAACGCTCAAGCTAACACTTACCGCACTCAAAGAGTGAAAAATAGTGTTGATGTAAAAATGACAGCGGATTGTATTGAGTGCGCACACTCTTATCCGAATGTTAATACATTCGTGCTAGTATCAGGAGACTCAGATTTTATACATGTAATAAACGCTCTTCGAACCATGGGTAAGAAAGTTATTATAATAGGCATTTCATGGACAACATCTAGGAGACTGTCAGATTTAGTTGATGGGTTGATATTTTATGATATTGACGTGGATCAAGGATCTAACCCAGCACCTATCAATCCTGTGAATAACACTCGAATAGGTAATAATTATACTAGGCAAGAAATCCCAGCTATTTTGACTGCTATTGAGGATATTGTTAGTAAAGAGAGAGAAGCTGGCAGAATGCCATTATTGACTTCAGTTAAGCAGAGGTTAATCCGGCAATTTCCAGGGCTTGACGAGAGGCGACTAGGATTTACAGGATTTAAGAAATTAGTTCTGAAAGCTACTGAGCAAGGCAAAATTCGTTTAGTTACAGTTGGTATGGCTGATTGGGTTATTTTGGCGGATGAGCCCGATCCAGAAGAAATAACATCTGAAGACCCAGAATCGGATCAAAATGATTCACCTAATAATGAAAATGTAGTTGAAGACGCCGTAGGTGAAGACGCCGTAGGTGAAGACGCCGTAGGTGAAGACGTCATTGAAGACATTAATATTGAAGTTAATGATGAAAGAGAGAATTATGCACAAGCTTTAGTTGAGTTATTGAATAATTTAGAAAAAACTAAGAGTAATAAGGATTCCAATGACGAATTGAGAATTAAGCAATTAATTGTAATGGCGGATTATTTGGCTGGCACTACAGATGGCCAAAATATTCCTGCTAATGTTTTGGGTGATGAAATAGCAAAAAATATTAAAAATGCTCTGGATGCAGATGTTTCTGAGATAACAGATGTATGGGGAAAAGTCTTCTCTAAAACCTATGTTAATAAACTTATAAAGACTCTTTCTGACGAAAAAATATTTAACAAAAAATGGAGTTTTGTTTCTGAAGAAGGATATGAAAAATCTCGTAGAAAAAGAACGTTAGTCCTTAATGCGGAAAACCCTATAGTTTCTCATTCGCTAAGTGATCATTGGGGCAGTAACGCAAGTGAACATTCCTCAGACAGTCAACCGATAGATGGTTCTATTGTGGATAATGGTTCAGGATTAGCTGGTAAGGTGATGAAATTATTTTCTAGGTAGTCCGTTAGACCACGGCTTTGAAATTTGGTCAATTTTGAGATTGATCAAGCTACCTAATTTGAATATGCCAGCGGTAGTTTTGCCTATTTTTAAAACAGGAACGTTATTATCGGCTGCTTTAATGAACAAATCTTTGCTATTATCACGAACGCACGAAACCACTATTCGAGATTGGCTTTCCCCGAATAATGTGGCGCGCCAATCGCATAAGTTGTTAAAAATCTCTTCTCCGTCAAATCCTATGGAACCCAAAATACATGACTCGGCTATTGTTACTCCTAGCCCACCTTCAGAGCAGTCATGAGCAGAAGATATAACTCGTTGACTTATTAGAGCTCTGCAAAATGTTTGGACCCGATGTTCAAGATCTAGGTCAATTGATGGAGTTCCTTTCACTAGGTTGTGGATGGTTTTTAAATATTCTGATCCTGCTAGGGAATTTAATGGAAAATCAAGTGTGTCTGATCCTAACAAAAATACATCAAGATCATTAGATTTAAATGATGACGTCATCGGAGTTATAGTGTTTTGCATTACTCCAAGGCACCCAATGATAGGTGTCGGATATATTGAGGCATTCGCTGATTGGTTATAGAGACTGGCATTACCGCTAACTATTGGAGTTTTGAAAGTCATGGATGCTTTTGACATTCCTGCTATACTTTGCTCCAATTCAAAATATATTTCAGGTCTCTCAGGATTAGCGAAATTCAGACAATCTGTTAACGCTATGGGTTCTGCTCCACTACATGAGACATTACGGCAAGCTTCTGCTACCGCAATCTGAGCTCCAATAAAAGGGTCTAAATAACTATACCGGCTATTACCGTCAATGGATAAGCTAATTAGCTTAGACGTGTTCTTTATTCGGAGTACTGCAGAATTTTGGGCAGGGCCTACCACTGTATTAGTTTGTACTTGGTGATCATATTTCTCATATATGGGGCTTCTATCACATATGTTTATAGATGAAAGAAGTTGAAGTAAAATTTTTGTTGGCTGTTCTTTATGTTTTGTATTAGGTATGACCAATGCCTGTCTACGAATTTGTTCACTTGACTGCTTGCTGGTTGGCTTATATGAAGGTGATTCAGTTAAATATTTTATAGGAATAGTAGCTATTGTTTTATTATTGTCTGTCACAATTATGTTTGGTTCTTGGATAATTTTACCAATGGGTGCTGAATGGATACCCCATTTTTTGAATATGCTGTTGATAGTGTTTAAATTAGAAGGATTTATAAATAGCAACATACGTTCTTGTGACTCTGAAAGCATTATTTCATAAGCTGACAGTTTTTTTTCTCGCACCGGTACTTTTGATACGTCAATTTCCATTCCTAAATTAGCTTTGCTGGCTGCTTCAACACATGAGCTAGTTAAACCAGCTGCTCCTAAATCTTGTATTCCATCTATCAAACCGGTTTCTAATGCTTCCAAACACCCCTCAATCAGTAGTTTTTCTAGAAATGGATTCCCAACTTGAACGGTCGGACGCATTTCTTGATCAGTATCGAGTGATCTAGAAGCTAGTCCGGATGCACCATGAATCCCATCACGGCCTGTTTCAGCTCCGACTAATATAACTAGGTTACCAACTGCTTTGACTGAAGAGCTGGCAATTTTGTTGATTTGGACTAACCCAACGCATAAAGCGTTAACAAGTGGGTTATCTTCATAGCAGTCTTCAAAATAAATTTCTCCACCTACGTCTGGAATACCGAGGCAGTTACCGTACCAAGAAATGCCGTCTACGACACCTTTATATAAATGTTCTGTATTTGCATTGCTTAAAGGTCCAAATCTTAAAGAGTTAAGTAGTGCTATGGGCCTAGCGCCCATAGCTAATATATCTCGAACAATACCTCCAACTCCTGTAGCAGCACCTTGGAAAGGCTCTATTGCAGAAGGGTGGTTATGGGATTCCACTTTGAAAACGATGGCATGATTATCACCAATATCTATAGCTCCAGCGTTTTCAGCACCGCTTTTAGATAATACTTTTTCTGATGTACTTGGTAATGTTTTTATTAGATGTTTGGAATGTTTGTATCCACAGTGCTCACTCCACATTGCCCCAAATATTCCCAATTCTACGTTATTTGGAACCCTCCCCATTAAACCTACAATACTGTGGTATTCATCTAGGCTCAGAGCTATTTCATCTAGAATGCGATTATCTATATCCATTTAATCCTTGTTCAACAGCTTCGATGATTGATTCAAAGATCAGACTGCCGTCAGTACTTCCTAGAATGTTTTCACAACATCGCTCTGGATGAGGCATCATTCCAAGTACATTGCCAGCATGGTTTGTTATTCCTGCTATATTATTTAAAGATCCATTAGGATTGCTTTCGGGAGATATGTTCCCATTGATGTCAGAATATCTGAATATGACTTGGCCATTGCTTTCAATAAATTTTAAAGTCTCAGAATCAGTGTAGTAATTACCCTCTCCGTGAGATATTGGGATATTTAATGTGGTATTGGTAAGACAGTGGTTAGAAAAAACAGTATCTGTTCGTTCCACTTTTAATTGTGTCGACACACATCTGTATTCTAAACTTTCATTTCTTAATAAAACTCCGGGAAGAAATCCAGCTTCACATAATATTTGAAACCCATTGCAAATTCCGATTACAATTTTTCCTTCAAGAATAAATTTCTGTAATGAGGGAATTATTGGCGATAGTTTTGCTATGGCGCCAGTTCGTAAATAATCACCGTAAGAGAATCCTCCTGGTAAAATAATGCAGTCATATGATGATATATCTGTTTCTTCATGCCATACATAACTTACATCAAATCCCAGAACATTGTGTAAAGCATAAAAACAGTCAGTGTCACTCCATGTTCCTGGAAATACTACTATACCGAATCGCACTTAATCACCGATTTGCACTTTAATTTATTAAAATTTGGTTTACTATTTGGCTTACCATAGCACCGTCTGCAGCACCCTGCACTTGTTTCATTACATGCCCAATTACTTTCCCTTTGTCTTGAGCGCTTGAAGCATTTAGTGTGTTTATAGATTCTTCAACGATTGCCTTAAGGTCTTCATGAGTCATTTGTGGTGGTAGGTATTTTTCAATGATCGATAATTCTGCAGTTTCTTTTTTTACTAGATCTGGTCTATCGCCTTCAGTGAACATTTTGATGCTTTCTTTACGGTCTTTCACTTGTTTAGCAACTACTTTTTGAACACCATCTTCATCTAGTTCTGATAGGTCATTTTTTTCAACTAACTGTATAGCATTTTTTAAAAAACGTAATGCATTTAGCCGAAGTTGATCTTTGGCCCTCATTGATTCAATTATATCTTTTTCGAGGTCGGATTTTGTCGTCATATCTTTTATCTCTAACAATATATAGTGTTTAGGTATTATTATTGTAGATTTTGAGGTTTGAAGCTGTCAATCGGTATAGAGCCAATTAGTAGTGTGTTGTTGAAAGTGAAAATTAAATTATATTTGACATTTGTATGAAGCATTATTAAACTACGTCTATGAAAATTAACCGAACAGCTTGCGTTTGTATGTGTTGTAGCCCTCCTTAGGGAGCAACTTTTTACGCTTGTGATTCCGTTGCACTCCCTAAGACTAGAGGGGGTGTTTTTTTTTGAGTATAATTAAAGTGGTTTTTTTGCGGCATTTTTTATGATAAAGACAGAAAAAATAATCAAATTCAAACAAAAATATTTAGGATGGGTATTGCTGCCATTCATTTTCGTTATCTCGTTCGCAATATCAGGTAATAACGGTTCGGACGCTGCAATTTGGATAGCTGCTTGTGGCTTAGGTTTTATACTCCAAAAATCCAGATTTTGTTTTGCATCTGCATTTAGAGATTTATTTCTTTTTGGATCAGGACACAACATGAAAGCACTATTGTTGGCTATCGCGATAGCATCAGTGGGATTTGTGGGGATATTGGTATGGATTTTACCTAACCCATTGCCTGGAGAATTTCCTTCTTCAGCTCATGTTTTACCGTTCGGAATATCCACAATAATTGCGGGATCTGTATTTGGCATAGGTATGGTATTGGCTGGGGGATGTGTTTCCGGAACCATATACAGAATCGCTGAAGGATATATTGCTTCAGTTGTTACAATGATTGGTATTGTTATAGGAACTATTCTATTAATCGTCACATGGGATTTCTGGTGGAATGTATTTATAAGCAATGAACCAAAAATATTTCTGCCATCGACTCAATCTTTGGGATATGGTTTTTCTCTATTACTAACTATATGTGCCTTACTTTTAATATATTTTATTGTGGTTTTCATTGAAACCAAGTCTGGAATTACTGAATATGTGATTACAAAAGAAAAATCTCTTAGCTTAAAAACATTTAGCCAGAGAATAAAAGAAAGCACAGAAAATGTTTTTTCAAAAAGTTGGTCTGCAAAATCAGGTGGAGTTGCATTAGGGTTTATAGCAATAATATATTTCTTGTTTCATTCACCTCCTGGCGTTACAGGAGAAATAATGAAGCAATCCATGAATATTTCATATTTATTGAATTTTTCAGACGGTCCACTGAAAGGGATAGCTTCATTAAGTGGTTGCCTCGGATCTAGTATTGAATCAGGAATTATTTCCCATACATTTGTCAGCACTGTAGGTGTTTTTTTTGGAGCCTTGGTGTCAGCATTACTTTCTCAAGAATTTAAAATAAGAACCCCCAAAGAATCAAAAAGATACATACAGTCGATTTCTGGAGGAATCCTTATGGGTTATTCAGCTAGTTTAGGAATAGGATGTACGATTGGAGCATTTTTTTCAGCTATTTCCTCATTTTCTTTGTCTGGTTGGTTGTTTGGTTTAAGCCTTGGAGTCGGTGCTTATGTTGGCACCAAATTAATAAAGGTAATAGGATGATTTATGGGTTCTTTTGTTGAAATAAACCTAATAAATGAGAACCCAAAAGATCAATTAGAAAAAGCGAATGCAATTGTAAAAAATTTCACAGAAGAGGATAAAAAGATTGTGCTTACAAAAAATGAAATGTTAGTAAAAATCATTCCATTAATAGCAATAAAAAAACAAATCAAAATCAAAATCAAAATGGTCGACGATATTTGGAATATTACGTTAGAAGGAAGGAATTATGTCTGAACCAATTTCAAAAACGCTAGATTTAAGAGGAGAAATATGTCCGTACCCTATGTTGAAAACGAATGAAGAATTGGATTCAAACAAAGAATTAAATATCTTAGAAGTTATAACTGATCATTCTCCTGCTTTATCAACAATCCCTCCCCAGGCTGTAAAAAGAGGATATGAAGTTGAAATTATGGAAATAAATAACAGCGAATGGAAATTGATCTTAACCAAAGAAAATAATAATTAAAGGTGGACAAAATGAAAATCAAATTTTTAACTTTAGCAATACTTTTATTGGCATTAGCAGCATGTTCAAGTTCTGTAAATGTTGATAACTCGTTTGAATCAAGAGGATATGCAAATACTGATAAATTAGTTTCGGCTGATTGGTTAAATGATAACTTGGATAATGTAAAAATTATTGATGTCAGAAAAGAAGAAGATTATGCGGCAGGTCACATTCCAGGTGCAATTAGGATGACTCCTAATGAAGTTTTTCAATGGGAAGATGGTAATGGCGTGAAAGGAATGCTACCTTCCGCTGATCATATTGCAGCAGCCTTATCATCTGCAGGAATAGAAGAAAGCGATACTGTTATTATTTATGATGGTATCAAAAACTTATGGGCTTCAAGAGGTTTGTGGGCGCTGGAATTTTATGGCCATAACGATACAAAACTTGTTGATGGATCATGGGGATACTGGTCAGAAAACAACTATCCTGTAACTACTGAAGCAAAAAATGTTACTACAACAAATTATGAGTTTTCTGGTACGCCAAACACAAATTTAATTGCTTCATGGGAAGAAATAGTGGCAACTGTTGATGATCCTTCTAAAATTGTGTGTGACACGAGAAGCCCAGATGAATATGCAGGGAAAGATGTTAGGGCTGATAGAGGTGGTCATATTCCTGGATCCGAAAATGTAAACTGGGTTAACGCAGTGGATGAGAGTGGTCAGTTCTTGGATTCGCAGAAATTGAGTGCGATTTATGAAAGTAAAGGTATAAAAACAGACAAAGCTGTATACACTCTTTGCCAAACAGCTGTCCGAGCGACTCATACATGGTTCGTTTTACAAGAATTATTGGGTTATGATAATGTGAAAGTTTATGATGGATCATGGATTGAATGGGGTAATTCTGACTTACCTATAGAAATCAATTAAATAAAGAATTGTTATTTTGGTTTCTGACCTTAATCAACAAAAGTAAGATTTAATCAGGTTATTGTCATAGTGAAATTATATAAACCTGAATTCACTGGATATTTAAAATAGATTAGAATCAGGCCTTAGGCCTGATTCTAATCTATTGGCTTTCCTCTCCAGAATTTCTTGTGCTTGTTTTTAGTTTTAAGCGTTATAGCAAATAGGATAATAGCCACTAAGAATACTGTGATTAAAATTTTTATGTTTGTGCTAATTAATAGCACGGCAGCCATTATGCAAGATATATAGATTAAAGGATTTACTGCCCGCAATAATAGTGCCGAAATTTTCCTCGGTTTTTTTGGAACTGCATTCTGGGGATGCTGAATTGAGGCGTCATGCTCAGATCCGGCAAGAATTTCCTCTATTTCTTCTATGTATCGGTCATTCATATAAAATTTACGTCATTGCCTTTATGCTATTGCCGGTTATTACCAGTGATTAAATAAACCACACGTTCTGCAATATTTTCGGACCTGTCTCCTATTCTCTCAAAGTCATGGGAAACCCACATGAAATATGTGGCGTGTTGGATAGTGGCAGAGTCTGTAATCATAGTATTTAGTAATTCGTCAAAAATACTAGAATATAAACTATCTACTTCTTCATCAGAAGTAATGACTGATTGAGCCAATTCAAGGTCGCGGTTGGCGAGAGCCAAAATACTATTTTTAACCATAGTAGTGGCTAATTCTGCCATAGTTACCATTGAGGTTAATATAGACAGAGTTGGAACATTACCTATTAATGAAGTGATGTTGGCAATTCCTTCAGCGTAGTCCCCGATTCGTTCTAGTTCGACAGATATATGAATGATGGACATTAATATCCGTAAATCGTTGGCAACGGGCTGTTGTGTTCTAATGAGATTGAGCGCACTTTGTTCAATAAAATCTGTCAATTCATCAATAGGGTCGTCATCTTCCTTAACTTGAGTAGCCAATGATAGGTCTTGGTTTTTCAAAGACCAGAATGCATTTGATAAGGAACGTTCTACTAATTGACTGAGTTTCACTAAAGAATTTTCTAATTCGTGGAGGCTATTGTCAAAATGAGCTCTAACCATATTAATCTCCTGTCTTTTCAATGTATATTATCATTATTGTGCTTAACTGTTTAACCGAATCTTCCGGTTATGTAATCTTCAGTGGTTTTATGTTCTGGATTGGAAAATATTTGATCTGTATCTCCATATTCTATTAACAAGCCGATGTTATCTCCTTCATTCATAAAGAATGCTGTTTTATCTGAAACCCTGGCAGCTTGTTGCATGTTATGGGTGACAATTACTATAGAATAATTTTCTCTCAGTTCTCTCATAAGTTGCTCTATAGCTAGTGTTGAAATAGGATCTAATGCCGAGCATGGTTCATCCATTAATATTACTTCAGGTTCTACTGCTAAGGCTCTGGCTATACATAGGCGCTGTTGCTGGCCTCCTGACAGGGAAAGTGCGCTGTCTTTCAATCTGTCTTTGACTTCTTCCCAAAGAGCAGATTTCTTCAAAGAAGTTTCAACTAGTTCGTCCATGTCGCCATTGAACCCAGCAACTTTAGGCCCGAAAGCGATATTGTCATATATTGATTTAGGAAATGGATTAGGTTTTTGGAACACCATGCCCATTTGATATCTGATTTCAGTTGGATCTAGATGAGGTTCATAGATATTTTGGCCATGAAATATTATCTGACCCGAGACGACCGCTGATGATATAAGATCATTCATCCTATTAAAAGATCTAAGAAGAGTACTTTTACCGCAACCAGAAGGCCCAATTATTGAAGTGATCTGGTTAGTAGGAATGTCGAAAGTTACGTTGTCTAATACCTTTTTTGCACCGTAATGGACCGACACTTCTCGAACTTGGAGTACTGGTTTTTGAACTGTCATTTCTTACCTATCCATTTTATTTGTAAATTTATTTCTTAGGAACAGTGCCAAAGAATTCATTAAAATTAAAGTAATTAATAGTACAATAATTCCAGCAGCAGCGATTTCATGAAACCCTTCTTGAGGCCTTGACACCCAGTTGAATATTTGAATTGGGAGTACTGTAAATGGGCTCATTAATCCGTCGGGCGCAAAAGGCACAAATGTTAAAGCACCCATTACTATAAGTGGAGCAGTTTCACCAATAGCCCTGCTTACAGCGAGGATAACACCAGTTAAAATCCCTGCAAACGCCTGGGGTATAACCAGCAACGAAACTACTTGCCATTTTGAAGCTCCTAGGGCAAACCCTCCTTCTCTTATTGAAGGAGGAACGGCCTTAATTGCCTCTTGAGAAGCTATGATTACTATAGGTAATATTAATAAAGCAATGGTTAATGCTCCCGCTATGACGCTTCTTCCTAATCCTGCGAAACGAACGAAGATTTCTAATCCTAGTATTCCATACACTATTGAAGGTACCCCTGCTAGGTTAGCAATGTTAACTTGGAGTATTCTAGAAAATTTAGTGTCTCTAGCATACTCTTCTAAATATATCGCTGTACCAACACCTAGGGTAAATGCAATTATTCCTGCGATACCGATAACATAGCATGTTCCCAAAAGAGCTCCGAATATACCAGCTCTATCTGGGAATCTAGAAGGGAAATTAGTTAAAAACGACCAAGTGAGACGATTTAAACCTTGATCTGCTACATACCAGAGAAGTAACCCTAACATCGTTATTCCAATGATTATTGATAATATACAAAGATATTCAAAGATTTTTCCAGTTCGTTGCCTTTTCACTAATCGTTTTCTGTATTGCTCTGTATTTAAGTAAGGCACATTATTCATATACGTTCCTAAATTTCCGGACTATATATTGGCTAACCATGTTTAGTGTTAGCGTGATAATAAATAGGCTTATACCTACTGCAAATATAGTTTGAAACTCTATGGATCCTGTAGGAGTATCTCCCATGCTAATTTGAACTATATAAGCTGTCATAGTTTCAATTGGTATAAATGGATTAAATGTGAAAGTAGGATTTTGGCCCGCTGCGACAGTAACTATCATTGTTTCTCCGATTGCTCGAGATATTGCAAGTATAAAAGATGCCACTATTCCCGATATTGCAGCAGGAGTCACTATTCTCAATGACACTTCTAATTTTGTAGCCCCTAAGGCATAAGCCCCTTCTCTTAAAGACCTAGGTACAGCTCTCATAGCGTCTTCACTAAGGCTAGATACCATAGGCAGAATCATTATTCCCATAACTATGGCTGCACTCGCAGCATTAAATACTTTCACATTGTCGGACACACTCTGGAGTATAGGTGAGATAAATAATAGAGCAAAATAGCCATAAACTACTGTGGGTATACCGGCGAGTACTTCTAAAACCGGCTTTATTATTTTTCTAACGCTATCTGGAGCATATTCACTTAAATATATGGCGCTCAGTAATCCTAACGGTAATGCAATTATCATTGCTCCAGTTGCAACTAGGAATGTTCCTGTTAGCAAAGGGAGAATTCCAAAATGTTTTGAAGCATATAGTGGAGTCCACCTAGTTTCAGTTAAAAATTCTACCACGCTCACGTTTTGGAAAAATAATGCTGCTTCAAATATCATAACTGATACTATTGCTACAGTTGTAGCTACTGAGATAGCAGATATAAGCAGTAGTACAACTTTGATAAACTGTTCAAATTTACCAGTTCTCCATCTTTTGTTGGAGTAGTTTTTTGGGTTTAATATTCCGTTTAAAATAGCTGTCATTTGCCCTTTTAAATAATAATTTAATAACAGTGTTATGTCTGGAACCTACGTTGGTTTAACTCACAACGTAGGTTCCAGACAGTTAACATATTGATGTTACTGTATTCGGATTATATTTTGTTTATTTTTTGTCATCGGTTATCTTTTAGCCTTTCCAGAACTCCGCCAGTTTTAGGATTGTCACTGCACCATAGGCATTCAGTATTTATATTGGTAAACCTTTCTAGGGCCAAGTCGTAAACGTTGTCTGGATAGGCAACATAACCCACTTGACCAAGCAATTCTCTGCCAACAGGGCTCAAATAGAATTCTACAAAGGTCTTTATTGGCTCTACGTCAGCAACATCGCTTCTAACGTAGATGAACAATGGTCGAGACAATGGATTGTATTCTCCATTGTTAATTGTTTTATCGTCAGGAAATACGCAGTCACCAACCTCGTTTACGATCTCGACAGCTTTTAACTTGCTAGAGTTTTCAGAATAATAGGCATAACCAAAATATGCTAATGCATACTTGTCGCCCGCAACACCAGTAATTAGAACATTATCATCTTCACTGGCGGTGAAGTCGCCTCTAGAAGCCTGAGATTCTCCATTTACAGTTTCAGTGAAGTAGTCAAAGGTTCCAGAGTCTTGGCCTGGGCCATAAAGCTCCATTTTTTCAGCTGGCCAACTAGAGTCTATTTGATTCCACATGGTTATTTTATCCTCTGCGGACGGGTTCCAAATTTTGTTCAATTGTTCTACGGATAAGCAGTCAATGAAATCATTATCTTTGTTGACCACGACTGTTATACCGTCAATAGCAATCGGTAGCTCAATTGAGCTCAGTCCAGATTCTTGACAGAGTGCAATTTCTTTTTCTGTTTGCGGCCGAGAAGCGTTAGAGATGTGAGTTTCTCCGCGACAGAACTTTTTCATCCCTCCACCAGTGCCAGAAACACCGACTGTTACAGGAGATTGTCTTTTGGTTTTGATATAAAATTCTTCAGCTACTGCTTCAGTAATAGGGAACACTGTGCTAGAGCCGTCTATAGAAATAATTTTTATATTCTGTGGCTTTACTGCTGATACGCCGTCTTCCATTACTATTGAAGGAGTAGTACAAGCTGTGATAATTCCTATGACTATTAAAGCTGTTGATAGTGTAGTAAATGTTTTACTGAGTTGATTCATTATTTTGTGTTTTCTCCAAATAATTATACTTTTATTTTATTAAAAAACGATCTGGATTGGTCAGGTTTATTTATTTATGTCTCCTGATTTTTTATTTTTGTGCATATGAAGAGACCCTGATGTTTTATTTTTGAGTAAGTTACGGTTGTCAGCATATACAGTAGAATCTAGAGGAATGTAGTTGGCAGATTTTATATGGTTAATTGTTTGTTGGTCTAGTAAATATTGAGCGAATTTATTGAAATATAGGTTTTTTAACAGGTCTGTCCGTAAATAAACGAATATTGTTCTAGAGAACACGTTGTATTCTCTATCATTTACAGATGACGACGTTGGAGCTATGCAGCCTGTGTTCGAAATAGATACTGGTAGAGCTTTCAAATACTGTGCAGATGGTTTGTATATAGAATAATTTAAGAAAGCTATGCTATGGATATCGTTGATGACATCTATAATTAATGTGCCATTATTTTTATTCGTATTGTGTTTGGTATTATGTATTTCAGTGTTAAATTCTCTAGATAAATAAGAAGATAAATCTGAATTTAGAGGAGGGCCATAAAGGTGCATTTCTTCCCCCTGAAGCAAATAATTGGGATTACTCCAAATATTTTTCATGTCATTTAATGTGACACATTCAGTAACGGTATTGGCAATATTGGTGGCTACTATAATCGGCTGCGTGGTTAAAGGTAATTCAATGAAAGAAATACTAGAATCATTACAATATGTTGATTCTGACTGTGTAATTGGCCGTGACGAATAAGCCATGTGCGACTTACCACTGCATAATAGTTGAAATCCATCATTGGAATTACTAAATTCAGTAACAATTTCTGTTTTACCTGATGTAAAAATAAAGTATTCATCATTTAGAGTATTTATGAGGTTACTAATTTCATCTGGCCCAGTAGTGTAGATTATATCTGGGCTCGATGCATTGGATGAACATGATAATAATATGGATAGTAGTATTATGGCTATTATGAGAGCCACTACGTTGTGCGAAGATGCCTCTTTCAAGTTAGGCTGCACAATCAAATTCATTTATCACTTTACTCTATTAATATTCTTCATTCCAAACGTACATATTATTGAATTTTGAATTGAATTTGTCAATTGATTTTGTTCATATTTTTATATTAGTGTAAGGCTTTTATTAAAGGTTTAGTTTTTTCTGTGGTATTGGAAATTAATTAGTGTACAATCAGATATTAATAAGGTAAAAGAGTTTATTATGGCAAAATTAAAACTTAGTGTTGTTGATCAATCTCCAATTAGAATGAATGGAACTGCAGCCGACGCTTTAAATGAAACTGTTAAATTGGCAAAGGCAGTAGAATCGTTTGGATACTCACGATATTGGGTTGCAGAACATCATAATATCGCAAATTTTGCAGGTACTTCTCCCGAAATATTGATTGGCCAAATAGCAGCTAATACAGAACATATTACAGTTGGGAGTGGGGGAGTCATGTTGACCCATTATAGTGCTTTTAAAGTTGCAGAAGTATTTAACATGCTTAATTTATTTTTCCCTGGTAGGATCGAATTAGGATTAGGCAGGGCACCAGGTAGTGACCAGATTACTGCCGCTGCTCTTGCATTTCCTTCTTCTCCATTAGGAGCCCAGCATTACCCGAGACAAGTAACAGATATTCTTTCATATTTTACTGATTCCCATAAGGAAGAAAATTTGTTTAGTAATTTGACTATAGGCCAGAAAGCAGGTCCAATTCCCAATGTTTGGCTTTTGGGTTCTAAGTACGAAAGTGCCTATATGGCAGCTCAAATGGGACTGCCATTTGCTTATGCACATTTCTTTGGTATGGGATCTTCAGAGGGTCCGTTGATAGTTGATGCTTATAGGCAAAATTTTGCACCTTCGCAGTTTTTAAGTAAGCCTTTGGTTAATGTAGGTGTACATGTGATTTGTGCAGAAACTAAAGAAGAAGCCGAAAGATTAGCAGCGTCAAGAAATTTGGGTAGGCTATTTTCCATAACTGGTAGAGCAAAAGGAATACCTTCACCAGAATATGCAAGTAATTATCAATATATGGTTGATGAACAAGAATTCGTTCAAAATTACGCTAAAAATTGTGTGGATGGTGACCCAGAAACCGTAGCAAATGCTCTTAATATTATATCTGATAATTATGAAACAAATGATTTAAGTATTGTTACAATTTGCCATAGCTATCAAGATCGAGAGAATTCTTATAAATTAGTTGCTCAAGCTTGCGGTATTAACATACATTAATGGACAATCAGTTTGTTACTGGTGAGTTGTTTAGGATATTACGCTCCCACTTTTCCAGCTAAGTCCACAAAATCAGTAGCCCAAAAATCAAATGGATGGTCTGATTCCTTGGGTAAATTTGTATTGAGTGTACCAAATTCCATTGGCCGAGTAACAAACGCAGTTTTTAATCCCACTTCCTGTGCAGCGAGCAGATCTCTTTCATGAGCAGCTGTCATTACTACCTGATCTGGAGTGCACCCTAGAATTTCTACAGCAGTTAAATAGCTTCTTGGGTGAGGTTTGTAGTGTTGTGCCACTTCTGCGCCCAAAATACAATCCCATGGCATATTACCGTTTTTAGCCATGTCTGCCATCAATACTATGTTTCCATTAGACATGGGAGAGATTATGTATTTATTTTTCAATCTATATAATCCAGGCACAGTGTCAGACCAAGGCTTTAAGTTGTGCCAAAAATATACAAGTTCATCGATTTGATTGTCATTCAAACCGTTGATATCTAATTCTGCCAAAAGCTCAATCAATGACATTTTGTGCAGTGCGTCTAGATTAGTCCAAGGTAGTTCTCCTGCTCGCACTTTATCCATGTAAGGTCTATATTTACCTCGCCATTTGTCTGCGAATTCTTCCCAATTTGTGGAAATATTATATTTGGCACCAAAGTTTTCGCCTTGGCTGATAATGCTTCCTCTCCAATTCACTACTGTGCCAAATACGTCAAATATGAAGGCTCTAATATTATGAGTGTTCGTCATTTTTTACCTCTTATGCCATTAACTTATAAAGATTCCAACGTCGTTTTAATTTCATTATAATCGGGTTCAACTCCAGGGTTTGGTGCTACCCATTTATAAACAACAGTACCCACTGAATTTATTATATAAACGGCTCGATTTGCAGTGTTATACCCTTCCAAACCTGCTAGATTCTGCCATACTACATCATATAGTCCAACCACTTCCCGATTGAAATCACTGAGCATAGTGTACGTGATATTGTTTTGATTTTTCCATTCTTGTTGAGCGAATATTGGATCAACGCTGATTGCCAATACTTTTGCATTTAAGTTGTTATATTCTTGTGAGTTATCATTCAGTGTACAAGCCATGGTGGTGCACACTCCAGTAAATGCTCCTGGGAAAAATGACAAAACCACGTTTTGGCCTTTTTGGTCACCTAAAGCGACCTGATTTTTATCCGTGTCATAGAGAGTGAAGTTAGGCGCACTATCTCCTACATTTACAGTCATGTTAAACTCCTTGAATTCAAATTGTTTATTAATAACGTTATAATATACGTTAATATAGATGTAGGCAATCGCATAATTTGAAAAATTAATTTACACAAAATGGAGCGTTAAGATGTTTTTTGATTCACGTAGATCCACTGTTCATGCTAGTAATGGAATGATAGCAACTAGTCAGCCTTTGGCAGCAATAGCAGGGCTTAAAGTATTATTTGACGGAGGCAATGCCATAGATGCTTGTGTCGCTGCCGCTGCAGTATTGAACGTTGTAGAACCAGAATCTACTGGAATTGGCGGAGACATGTTTGCCTTAGTAAGAATGGCGGATACTAAGACTGTTGACTCCTTGAATGGTAGTGGAAGATCAGGCTCTGGCGCTTCTATCGATGAATTAAAATCAAAAGGATTGAACAAAATTCCAGATATTGGACCATATTCCATTTCAGTTCCTGGAACAGTTCATGGATGGGAAACTATTCTTAATAAATATGGAACTATGGAATTGAAAGATGTGCTAAAACCGGCGATAGGTTATGCCATAAATGGATTTCCTGTATCTGATATTATTTCATATCAATGGCGAAGCCAAGTAGATAAATTAAGCGAATATCCCTCTGGTAATGAATTTCTAATAAATGGCCAAGGACCTTCTGAAGGTTCGCTTGTGAAGCTTCCAACTCTCGGTAAAACATTACAAGCAATTGCAGAAGGAGGTTCTGAGGCATTTTACACTGGGCCTATAGCTAGAAAAATTGCACAATTTGTACAACAACACGGGGGATGGGTTACCGAAAATGACTTAGAATCCCATCATTCGGATTGGGATCAGGCTATCAGTACCGATTATCGTGGAATTACATGCTGGGAATGTCCCCCAGCAGGGCAAGGAATAGTGGCATTAGAAGCCATGAATATAGCGGAAGGATTTGACATTTCCAGTATGGGTTCACAATCAGTAGAAACTTATCATCATATGATTGAATCTGTGAGACTGTCTTTTGCAGATGCCAGTCAGTACGTAGCAGATCCTAGAGTTTCTGATGTTCCAACTGATAAATTACTTTCGAAGAAATATGCAAGTAGTAGGAGAGCGTTAATAGATTCAAACAAAGCCTTATCAAACGTTACCTACGGCAATGTTTTGAAGGACGGCGATACAGTGTATATATCATGCGTCGATAAAGATGGTAATGCATGCTCGTTCATCAATAGTATATTTACTAATTTTGGTAGTGGTATGGTTGTTCCAGACACAGGAATTGTATTGCAAAATAGAGGATCATTGTTTGAATTGGACTCTAACCATTTGAATGCCTTGGCTCCGAATAAACGCCCATTCCATACTATAATTCCTGCTATGGCGACAAAAGGAGATGATCTATTTTTGTGCTATGGAATTATGGGTGGATATATGCAACCACAAGCACATCTACAAATTGTTAGTAATATGGTGGACCATGGCATGGATGTTCAAAAAGCAGTTAATGCGCTTAGGTTCATGGTATCTCCTTCAGGAGTATTCTTGGAAGAAGGAATTGATCCGTTAATAGTAAAATCATTGAAAGATATGGGTCATAATATTCAGTTGATTTCTGGTCACGCCAGAGTAGGCATGGGCGGAGCACAAGTAATCAAACGTGATCCCGAATCCGGCGTGTTGAGCGGTGGATCTGAGCCAAGAAAAGATGGATGTGTTGTAGGATGGTAAATTGCTAGTACTTGAATTCTTCCCTGACTGGGCTAAATATATCTAAAGCTACTGCTGCCTTATCATTGGTTTTAGCGTAATGATTTACCTCTCCGGGAATAATGTACATGTCTCCAGGGTTTAATACTTTGATTTCATCACCGATACCCATTTCTAATTGGCCTTCTACTAATATGCCCGCTTGCTCATGAGGATGGGTATGCCAAGGGACTTCACTGTTAGCATCTATAGTTACTAGTGAAAGAAGTACATTATCCCCCCAGAAAGTTTGGGTTTTAGCACCTGGAGCCAGTTCTTTAAAACCCCGGTTTTGTGTTTCTTTAAAATATTTCAAAATACTCTCCTAAGTTATTTTTTAATCATCCCAATTCACAGACGAAGTGATTGATTGTTCATATTCTGTTATTAATTGTAAGTTATTGTTTAGATCTTGTACCGCTTTATTAGTTTTAGCTAAAAGTTCATCGGTTTTGAATCCATTATATTTGAATTTAGCTAGATCGTAGACTTCTATTAAACTGGTACGTTCCTCTATCAGAGATTGATGTATAGCAATACTTTCGTCATACGATAATTCATTTTCGATCCAAAATCTTGGAGTAATGGTTTTTACACGATATATTATTTGTTGTTTACGAACCAGGCAAGAGTCTTGAGTTTTATTGTTATCGCCTTGGGTCATGTACTTGATCGTGTCATATCCAGGTATAATTTGAGTGATGCGGTGAATTATGTAACCCTCAAATAATGTCACGGAATTTCCGTATACTGGGCAATCTGCAGTGGCGTCTATATCATTGGCATTTTGCCTAAAGGTAACGATATCACCTACTTCTAGTGGAGGGCCTACATTTGCTGGCTCATATTCGACCTTATCTCCGCAATATAGTACTGGCCTCATGCTTCCAGTGCATGCTACTCGTTCAGGGAAGTCTTCAGTTGTTATCGTTAGATTTTCGTGTACCCATTCGATATTTGTTTCTTCAAGCAACAGAGGATTTATTGGAATTTGACCATAGTAAGTTTCATTCTTAGTTTGATGCAATTCTACTATATATTCTTCAAAGTCTTTTGAATTCTCGACCGAAACTTTTTTTATAGTATTTTCATACGTAGTATCTATCAACGTTACCTCTATCTGTAATAAATTTACCTGATTCTTGTTTAATATCCCGACAACTTGTGTGGTATTTTGTTTTTCTGATGGCTCGATGAATATGACAGTTAATTCGATTACTGAAGATTGTAATGGCTCGCTGGAGGTATTATCAGGATCTGCAATGTTTGATACAGGTTCGAGTTTTTGAACTTCATTATGATTTGTTAGCCCGTCTGTTGGAGTCACGCTTGTTTTGAATGCTTCTTTCGAAGGACTATGAAATTCAGGAATAGTTACTGTTGGTACGTTTTGAGTCGTCAGTGGTGTTATTGTAGGAATTACAGTTGCCTCAATAGGATAAGAAGATGGCACAATTTGATCTGGTATTATTACGTGTTCATTTTTACTAATGCAAGATAGGCAAACTAAAAGGATTGTTATTAACATAGTAAGTCTTGATAAATTTAGAGTATGCATGTGTAATCCAGAGTTTTTTTGGTTTTAATCCAGTATTGTAACGTTTAAAACGAAAATTTTGAATATTCCCCTTCATCTTTGGTCATAAATTCTAGCACAGCTGGTTGACCGTTTTGTGTGGCCTCAATCCCACGCTTTATCGCGGGTATTATATCTTCAGGGTTTGTGATTTGTTCGCTATAAGCTCCTAAGGAACTGGCCATACTACTAAATTCCCCAGATAATTTTTTAATATTGTACTTTTCAACTGCAACTGGGAACCTTCTGTCATCATAAATAGACATATAAGCATTGTTTATGATTATTGTCAGAATAGGTATTTTACACCGCACGGCAGTTTCAATATCTATACCGACTGTACTGAAAGCAAGATCTCCCATTACGTTTATAGCTAATTTATCTGGTTCTGCTAACTTGGCTCCCATTGCTAAGCCTAGGCTGTACCCTAATTGTGTTGATTTACCCCACCCTATGAAACTTCTAGGGTGCCTTGCTTCCCAAAATGGACCGAGGTATTCCCGAGAACTACCAGATTCGTGAGTAATGATGGTGTTATCTAGGTCTACTGTATGCATAAGATCCCATATAACTCTGTAAGGATTGAGAGGTTTGTCATTTGAAGTCAGTTTATGCTCCCATGATTGAAGCCATTGTTTGTGCAGTTCTTGTATATGTTCTTGTAGCTCATTGTTCACCGGTTTTGGTTTGGATATGCGATGAAGTTCAGCAATTAGTTGTTGCAATACCAATTTCGTATCTCCTAAAATTGGAAATTCAGTGAAAAATTCTCGATTAATTGCATCCTCATCATTAGTTGTGTGGATGAATGTCTTTTTGCCTTTTATTGGTACTGAAAAGCTTGTTTTAGTAAAGCTACAGCCTATACCGAAAATTGTATCGGATTGAGGAAGATAATGATGTACTGCTGAAGTAGTACTTGGACTTCCAGTGCCAACATGTAGTGGATGATTATGAGGGAAAGCGCTTTTACCCGGTAAAGTTGTCATTACAGGGCACTGCAAGAATTCTGATATTTCTATTAATTCTTGTGTGGCTTCTGCATAGAGAACTCCTTGACCGGCATGTATGAGTAGATTAGATGCTGATAAAAGAGCTTGAGCAGCTTGCTCAATGGCACTAGGGTCTCCAGACTGCTTTAATTGTTTAGGAGGTAAATACGCGTACACTTCGTTGTCATTAATTTGGCCATCTGCAATATCTTGAGGAATTTCTAGAAGTACTGGGCCTGGTCTACCTGACCTTAATTTTGTGAATGCTCTTCTTAACAGGTCTGGTACCCGTTCTACTGTATTTATTTCCTCTGACCATTTAGTGATGGTCTCGTAGCTTTTCGTAGGATAGAAATTGGGATGGACTCCGCGTTTGCTTCGTGGCATACCTGCGGGAAGTAATAAAATAGGCACGGATTCTGAATACGCTTGGGCAACTCCACCAAATCCGTTTTCAGCTCCTGGGCCATTTTGCATCATGAAAACCCCAAGTTTTTTACCATTGGTAACTCGTGAATATCCATCAACCATGTGAATACCGGTTGATTCTAGCCTGAAAATTATAGGCCTGATATCTTCCCTTGCTGCTGCTTCAAGAAGAGGTTGATAAGGAACGCAACCTATAAATTCAACGCCTTCTAATTTGAGAATTTTAGCTATTGCGGATATACCGTCCATCTTTATCACCCCTTTAACGTTTCTGACATTCTATATGATAATAAAGTTTTATGAAATCAAGTTGTTCTCTTTTAGAGATTCAATTTCTGCACTTGAAAGCTCTCCTAGCGTTGTAAGTATGTCTTCAGTGTTTAATCCTAATTTGGGAGGTTCTTGGTGTGCGATATTTTCACAGTTACTAAGACGAATAGGGCTGCCAATAGACGTAAACTCTCCGCCTATTGTATTGTTTACTGTTGCAAACATATTTCTTGATTTTAATTGTGGGCAGTTATAGAGATCTCTTGCATCTTGAACTAATCCCATAGAAAATCCCAGTTTAGTTAACGTTTTAGTGACTTCCATGCGACATTTGTTAACGGTCCATTTTTCGATTTCTGGCAATATATTAGCGAAATAAAAATTTCCACCGATTCCTTTTCCTAAATAATGAGGGTCTTTTGCAAGATCAGGACGTTCTAAAAGTTCCCACAGTTTTTTGAATTTTTCTTCTCCTCCTGTGCTTGATCCGGCTCCTGCCAAAACTACATAACCGTCGTTTGTTTTTAAAGTTAATTGTGCATTAGTTACATTTTCTCTGCTTCTGGTAGTCGCTTCTCCAGTAGCCCCTAAATGAGACATAGCACTAACCATGTGCGCAGCCATACAGTCATACATGGCCATATCAACGAATTGCCCTTTCCCACTTTTATGTCTAGATTGCAGTGCTAATACTATTGATAAGGCAGTCCAGACGCCTGGCACAGAATCACCTATATTATCTCCTACAGCTTTAGGAGCTCTGTCTGGATCACCAGTAATTTCCATCCATCCTCCCATAGCTTGGGCATTTAAATTATTTGCAGGCCAGTTGGAATATGGGCTATCAGATGGTTGATTGCCATATCCTGTTATTGTGGCATAGATTAATTTGGGATTTATTTTACTTAAAGTTTCATAATCAAATCCTAATCTGGCGAAAGAACCAGGGCCCCAATTATCTAAAAGAACATCAGATTCTTTCAATATGTTAGTAAAAGCTTTTTTACATATCGGGTCGCGTAAATCTATTGCTATACTTTTTTTATTTCGGTTAACTGACAAAAAACGGGCGCTTACTTTTTCACCAGATTTGTTTTGAATATAAGGAGCATTATTACGTGCTAGCTCTCCAGTAACAGGTCTTTCTATTTTAATTACTTCAGCTCCCATATCTGCTAATATCATAGAACAAAAAGGGCCAGCCACTATATGTGTGGCATCTAATACGCGAATACCTGTTAATGGCAGTTCTTGTTGATTACCGTCTGAGTGCATGTAAAACCTCCTTTTTATTTAAGTAAACCTTTCACCCCATTTGTTTATAGAAGTTGGGGATATTTTAATTATAGGTTGATTTTCTATGTCCATGTTTTCGTAATTGGGATATTTGTGTATTAATTTATTGACAACTTGTGATATAGGCTTATAAAGCAACTGAGCAGTACCATTAACTTGTATATACCATAATGATTTCCAATCATCATCATAATAATCAATTATAAAAGATACAGATGGATTGGATTCAATATTCTTCACACGCGTTAGAAGATTCACAGGAATGGATTTTGGTTTTTTATCTAGTATCGAATAAATATGAGAATCCAATTCTATAAAACATATTGGAATCACTCTTGGTATGTTTTGGTTGCTTGTAGTTGCTAAGTGACCAATAGTATGTGAGTTCAATAAAGATTTAATTTCATTGCTTATAATCATTTTACTCTACTGTAAGTATAGTCTTATAATCCTAGCGGGTCTTCTATAAAGGCAATGTCTTCTAATGCTATAGTTACTAGATCAATGATTTCTTGATCTTCGTCGTTCAGGTATGCAATTAACGCTTCTTTCGCAATAAGACCACCTAATTTTCCTAACCCGGATATTGTGGTTAGTTTCACCTGATAGTCATCATCGTCTAACAGAGGAACTAGGTCATTTATGATACTATCATCTCCAATCTCTACCATAGCGTCTACTGCTTCATAACGAATTTCAGGCTCTTCACTGCTTAGCTCTTCAACTAATAAAGGAAGCCATTGTGTGTTACAGGTTTTACCCATAGCGTATATTGCGCTTACTTTTAGGGCGGGTATGTCTGAAATATATGCTTGTTTTATATATCCAGTAGTTTGTTCATCATCAATATTTGCTAAAGCTTCTAAAGCTCTTCTTCTAACTTCTACTGGCTGTTTGATGTCTAAGAAGTGCTGTTTTAAAATACTATGTACCGTTGAAATCAAATTTGGGTTTATTTTTCCATCTAACCCTAGAAGTAAAAATCTAGAAAAGTGAGTAAAAGTAGCACCTTTGATGTGCGCAGAAATTTTGTCCGTTTCAATTACTCTAATTAACTTTCGTAAAATATCATGGGTTTCTGATTCCCACAGCCCGTCTAATGATGCATACACTACATTTTCATCTTCAGAATCCAAGGCATCTTTATAAATGCTTTCAAAATTTAATTCAGAATTTTGTTCGCCTAGTTCATACAAACGAAGTATTAGTTTTTGTTGATGTTGAGCATCGAGATCGCCCCAAGCTAGTTTAAATTGCTGTAATTCGCTTTCGCTTAAATCAGAAAGTTGCAAATAGTCTGATTCAGTGAGACTGTCAGGGTCTTCTATTAGAGCTAGTAGTAGATCTTCTAACAACATAACTGCATTTCACTTATTGATGAATTTGGTTGTTACTATAACTGAGGCTATAGCATAATCTCTGGAATGTGAGAAGCTAAGAGCTAGATCAGTGCATCCTAATTTGTCATACCTCTTTAATGCTCTTTCATATAATTTTATACTAGGGGCTCCACTCTCAGCTCGAATAACTTCAATGTCTTTCCATGAAACTCCTCTAGTACCAGTGCCTAAAGCCTTCATTGTTGCTTCTTTTGCTGCGAATCTACCGGCAAGGTTGGCAGGACGATTGTTGCAGTAATCAATTTCTTGTTGAGTGTATATCTTTTTAAGAAATCTTTCTCCATATTTCGATAAAACGGCCTTTATCCTATCTATTTCTATTATGTCTATACCAGTTGAGATATTATTCATGAGACTTCCTTATTCAGATGGAACAAGGTTTAAATTGGTTAATATTTTTTCTATCGAATAATTTTTGTTGAGAACGTAAAAATGTATTCCCGGTACACCTTGCTTAAGCAAATCCTGTACTTGTTTTGTAGCATGCTCAATACCAAGCTGGATAGCTGCGTCATTATCATCTTTTACAAATTCTAATTGTTTATTTAGTTCCATAGGAATGGATGCCCCGCATAATTGGGTAATTCTTCGTATTTGGGGAACACTTAAAATTGGTAATATACCGGGTATAATTGGAACGTCTATTCCTGCACTTCGAGCTCGATCTACAAAGTTGTAGTAGTGATTGTTGTCAAAAAACAATTGAGTTATTAAAAAATCTACTCCAGTTGATACTTTTGATTTTAAATGTTCAATGTCTTGTTCTATATTTAAGGATTCAATATGAGTTTCTGGGTAGCCTGCTGCGGCTATTCCAAAGTCAAAGTTTTGGGTAATATGGCTTATAAGCTCTGAAGCGTATTTGAATCCTCCAGGTGTTTGAGTGAAATCGGTTTCTCCCTTTGGAGGATCTCCACGTAATGCTATGATGTTTTTGATATTGCTAGTTAGTAAGTTGTTTAGCATATTGTCTATTTCATTGGCTGTTTGGCCTACGCATGTTATGTGTGACATTACTTCTAACAACAAGTCTCTTTTGGCTATTCGCGAGAGCTCCTCAGTGAAGCTTTGAGTACTTCCTCCTGCGCCATATGTTATAGATATGAAGTCTGGGTTGTATTTCGATAAAACATTCATTTTATCAATTACATTTTCCATACCACTAGCAAGTTTAGGTGGGAAAAATTCAAATGATATGGTTTGCTTACTTTTTAGTATGTTCCTGATTTTCAATGAGATTCCTCGTTCTGATGTTCTTGGAATAATTATATCTTAAATAGCGCGTAGAGTTTAACTGAAATTAGGTGCTCGTTTTTCTTTAAAAGCTTTCAATCCTTCTTGGGGATCATTATGATTAGAAACATAAGTTGAAAACATGTCATTTTCAAATCTGATCGCATCGTCACGTGAGCTGTGTCTGCTATGATTCATGATATTTTTAATTCGAGTTAATGACCCATAACTTTTGGTTAGTATGTTGTTTATAAAAGTGTCTACTTCGTGATCGAATACTTCATCGGCAAAGGTTTTGTAGATAAGACCTTTGGCCTCTGCTTCAGTAGCATCCATCCATCTACCTGATATTATCAATTCAATTGCGGACTGTTTTCCAATGCGTTCTTCAAGCCTTCGAGTTGATCCTCCTCCGGGAATTAAGCCGAAGTTAATATGTTGGTCTCCAAATCGTGTTGACGAAGAGGATAAAGTTATGTCGGTAGATAGCATCAATTCCAACCCTCCGGCTAATGCAAAGCCGTGAACAACTGAAACGGTGGGTATATTAAGGTTTTCAATATTAAAAAACACTTGATTTAGAGTATTAATGTAATTTGCCAGTTCTTTTGGATTAGTTATTATAGATTCAAAGAAAAGTAAATCTGCTCCTGCGCAAAATGCTCGACCATTCCCGTTTAGTTTCAATAGTTTGAACTGTTTGCAATTCTGCACTATTTCGAGTGCATGCATCATTTCAACTAATAACCCGCCACTTAAAGCGTTCAGTGATTCAGGCCGATTTAATGTTATTTCTGCAAGTGCACCACTTACATTCAAGGATATATTTTTATATACCACGACACCCCTATGATTATTCTTTATAGTAGTAATATATCATTAAAAACCATCCCATAGGCATTAGTAGATTAGTTTTTTGGACATTAACACAATGACTAACCTTAATATAAGTGTAAATTGGGTTTGATTATAAAATGAACCTTATTGAAAAATGAATAATTACCATATAGGATATGCTTAAGTTACTACATTTTTTTGTTAGAGTTTTCGTATGGATTATAGTTATTTGAACTTCAATTGGATTATAGAAGGGGCATTAGCAGGTGCTATTGGCGCCACAGCTCGTAATGATCTATATTATTTTAAAATGCAAGAAATAAGATCAGTAGTGCGATTAGATGAGAATTGTATATCTGCTGAGCCTTGGCAATTAACCGAGCTATATGAACCCGTTACAACAGCTGAAGATTTAAGTGTAGAACAAATACATAGAATCACAATCTTTATTGAAGAGCAAGTTGAAAAATGGGAAAAACCAGTAGTTGTTACTTGCGGTACAGGTCTGGAGCGTACTGGAGTAATTCTAGCTTGTTATTTGATTTTAGTAGGGCATCAAGCACAATCCGCAATTAACTTGATACAAGATTTTAGAAATGGATCCTTAGACACTGATAGCCAAAAACATATTGTATTTAACTATGAAAAAATGCTTCGATCTATTTGATATGTCAGTGTAAAAAAACAAGATTATGGCTGATATAAAACTAATACACATTCCAAACAATATATTATTAGCAATGTATTTGGAAGCCCGTAAAGTATTCCCTCACGAATGCTGTGGCTGGTTGGAAGGATCGGCTACAGCATTAAAAACAACGATTATCAGACCCTGTACCAACTCGCAGGAAAAAGGTAATCATCCTACGGAATCACAAAGAAGCGCAGAAACGGCTTATGTGATAGATGGTAAAGATTTACTAGAATTTAATGCAAAATTAGATTTGGAAAATCGGCCATTGTTAATTTATCATTCACATCCGAATGGTAGAGCGTATTTGTCTGAAACTGATCGAACGGTTGCTACAAGCCCTTGGGGTGATGGACCTGCTTACCCAGTACAACAACTAGTAATAGGTATCAACGATGAGGAAATTGTAGAATCCGTATTATTTGCTTGGTCAGATACTGAAAATGGATTCATAGAGATCAAAAGATTTGTAGGATCTAGCATTTAAATTATCCTACTGTAGCTATTACTACTGCGCCTATGATGTAAATAACTACTATAGATATTAAGCCGATCACCAAAACGGGTTTAGGTAGTTTTGATTTCCACATTATAAGTATTAGACCTATTAACATAAGCCCGACTGCTATGGCTCCGGCGATTAAATGAGACGGTTGAGCTTGGTTGGTAAGTAGACCGTCTCTGTAAAAGATATCCGTGTAGCCTATGATAGTAACGTTGAATACACAACTCCCAAATAATCCTGCTACGCCTAAATCATAAGCCTTGATTCTTGCCGCAGCTATTGTTGCAGAGGCCTCGGGCATTGTAGTTACAATCGATACTACGATTATTCCTAGAGTGCTTGATGCTATACCTGTTATAGTTGCAATTTGGTCTGTGCTAATTGCTAAAAATACCCCTCCTATAACTACTCCTATAGAAACGAGCCCAAATAATCCCCAAGCTTTTCGTAAACTAAGATCGGTGCCCACAGTTTGCTCATTTTGTGAGGATTCTTCTTGCGGGCGTTTTTTATATATATAACGCATACCTAAGACATAAACTACTAGTATTATGATTGCAGGTAATCCAATTTTGAATATGGATATGTTGGTTGGTATTGATACTGCTAAAATAGCGATCGCTGTCATTATGATTGCTAGAACAACCAAATATTTTTGTTCTGGTGAAATTTTAGATAAAAATGTATATCCACCAAATGCTAGTGCTACGGCGCCGAATGTAAATAGGTTAATCATATTTGCACCAAATACGTTACCTATAGCAAGCGCTGGATTCGGAGGATCTACTATTGTTACAGCTGATATGTTGGTTGCGAGTTCTGGCAAGGAAGTAGCTAAAGCTACGAGAATGCTTCCGACAAACAGTCTCCCTAATCCTGTCAATTCAGCTAATGCATCTCCATATTCGGCTAATTTAGTCCCGCAAAATATGACTACTCCTGCACTAGCCAAAAATATCAATACTGGAATTGTTAATTGAGATATCATTAAATTATTTCACTATCGTAATTAATTAGAGTTTAGAGCATTATAGTAAACGTAAATGTTTTGGAATTGCAACATACATAGGCACCTAAAAAACTTAAATTTGCTCTACTATTTTGTCTGAGAACAATTCAGTTGTTAATTCAGTTGTTCCTGAGCTTTTCAGGTCTGCTGTTCTCCATCCTTCTTGCAGTACGCGTTCCACAGCTTTTTCTATACTTATAGCTTCTTCGTTTAATCCTAACGAATATCTCAACATAAGAGCTGTGCTTAATATAGAGCCGGTGGGATTGGCTATCCCTTTGCCTGCTATGTCTGGAGCAGTTCCATGAATAGGTTCATACATTCCCATAGTTTTAGCACCGATTTTTGGAACGTCAGAAAGGCTCGCAGACGGCAACAATCCCATAGATGCGGTCAATATTGCAGCCTCATCAGTTAAGATGTCACCGAAAGTATTCTCTGAAACGATTACGTCGAATTTTTTAGGATTTTGAACAAGCTGCATTGCGCAGGCATCTACGAGCACGTGTTCCACCTCAATGTCCGAATACTCCAGAGCTAATTCTGTAGCTATTTGCCTCCATAACCTGGATGTTTCCAACACATTGGCTTTATCTATAGAAGATAGCTTCTTCCTGCGATTTCTCGCTAATTCGAACCCAACTCTTAACACTCTTTCTATTTCTTTTTCGGTGTAAAACATCGTGTCTGTAGCTGTCATCACACCGTTTATTACATTTCTGCCTTTTGGTTCTCCGTAATAAAGGCCTCCTGTTAATTCACGAACTACTACTATGTCTACTGAATCTAGTATTTCAGGTTTTAGAACACTTGTGGCAACTAATTCTGGATATACTTTTACTGGTCGTATATTGGCGAATACACCCAAAGTGGATCGTAATTTTAGGAGTCCATCTTCTGGTCTTGTTGGCGCAGTCGGGTCATCCCATTTTGGACCTCCTACTGCTCCAAATAAAACTGCATCACTGTTTTTGACTATTTCTTCAACTTCTTTTGTAAGAGCTTTTCCGTGCTTGTCAATAGAAATTCCTCCTACATCCCCATATTTTAGATTAAATTTGTGTCCGAATTGTTGGCCTATTGCGGTGAGGATTTTTACACTTTCATTTGTAACTTCGGGACCTATCCCGTCTCCAGGTAATACAGCAATTGTGAATTCCATAAGTAGCTCCTAATGTTTCCTGTTTCTTATATTATGGTTATCTTCGAACATATCAATAAACAAATCAAGTTTTATTTGATTAAAGTTTAAAGAGAATATTATTAGTCTTTATTATACAATTGTATTAATAAAGATAACTGGATTGAGAATTGAGTGGTTATATTACAGATTTAGAACTGATAGTTGGCAAAGACAATGTTATATCCAATACAACTGACTTGACAGTTTATGAATATGACGGGTCTATTGATAAGAATAGACCTCCAGCAGTAGTGTTGCCTTCTGATTCGCAACAGGTAATCAATATTTTAAAGTATTGCCACAGACATGACATTAATGTTGTAGGCCGAGGCTCAGGCACTGGCTTGAGCGGAGGAACTATTTCTAAAAATGGTGCCATCCAAATAGTCTTTACTAGAATGAATAAAATACTCCACTTAGATGTCTCAGGTTGTAGTGTAACAGTGCAACCTGGTGTTATTAATTTGGACTTAGATAATCATGTCAGAAAATTTGGCCTTCGTTATCCTCCAGACCCCTCTAGTCAAAGATCTTGCAGTATAGGTGGTAATATCGCTGAAAATGCAGGAGGCCCTCATTGCTTGGCATATGGCACTACAACAAATTATGTATTGTCTATTGACGTTGTTTTGGAAGACGGATCTACTATGCAATTAGGCGCCAAAAGCAAAAATTGTTATGGATATGATTTGAGAGGAGTGTTCGTAGGTTCAGAAGGGACGTTTGGATTAATAACAGCTATAACGTTAAAATTACTACCAGTCCCCGAAAAAGTCGGTACATTTTTAGGTGTTTTTGCTGATGTAGAATCTGCGTGCGGGGCAGTGTCTGCCATCATTGGGAAAGGTATTATACCCGCTGCGATGGAGATGTTAGATAAATTGACTATTAAGGCAGTTCAAAACGTAATGGATTCAGGTTATCCGATAGATGCTGGAGCGGTGCTCCTTATTGAAATTGAAGGAATGGAAGAAGAAGTAGAAGAAATGTCTTCTGATGTTAGTGCCTGCATTTGGGAATCCGGTGCAACAGAATTGAAATACGCTACAGACATTAATGAAAGAGAAGCTTTATGGGCTGGTAGAAAAGGAGCCTTAGGTGCTATGGGTAGCCTCGCGCCGAATTATTTCTTGGTCGATGGAGTGGTCCCTAGAACTAAATTAACTGATGTTTTAAGAGAAGTACAAATTATAGCTGAGAAGTTCGATATTCAAATAGCTAATGTATTCCACGCTGGCGACGGTAATTTACACCCATGTTTATTGTTTGACGAACGAATTCCTGGAGCACTTGAAAATATAACTATGGCAGGTGGAGAGGTTTTAAAATCCTGTGTGGCTTTAGGAGGAGTATTAAGTGGAGAGCACGGCATAGGCCTAGAAAAAAAAGAATATATGCCTTTGGTATTTGCAAATAAAGATATGGATGCTATGAAAAAACTTCGTGACGCTTTTGCTCCAGGTAATAAAATTAATCCAGGTAAGATTTTCCCGGATGGTGAGGTAATAACATTACAATCCCATAAATCCGGCCCGGAATTAGTTATATAAAGATAAATATGCATAAAGAAGCGAAATATTTATTTCCTTATAATAAATTAATAAACCAAGAGCTTAATGAGCAATTCGCTATTGATGGAATTGTTCCTAAATATGTTTTCATGCCAGAAAGTATTTATGAATTACAGAATATTGTTAAAGTGTGTAATGTTGAAAAGCTGAGCATGATTATTGATAACAGACATAGTGGAAACTACGTCGGGAATACTCTTAAACGAGTGGATGTCGTGATTGATATGAAAAATATTAATCAGGTAATTGATTTTCAACCAGCAGACTTGACCGTGACAGTTCAATCAGGAGTAATTGTTGATACTTTACAGCAAACATTAAAAAAAGAATTAAAAAACCTTGCCACAGATGGGCCAAATTTGGATAAAATGTCAATTGGTGAAATACTGTATTCAAACACGAATGGATTTCTTAGAAACCATTATGGATTGATTAGAGATTCTTTAATCGGATTGACTGTAATTGACAATACTGGAGAATTAATTAAATCTGGCGGGAAAGTAGTTAAAAATGTGACAGGTTACGACATGAATAAATTGTATGTCGGTTCATATGGTACCTTAGGCATTATTGCTGAAGCGACGTTTAAACTTTCAACATTGCCATTGAATGAATCGATTATATTGGTTCCAGTAGAATCGCAACAGCAAGGGTTATTAATGGTGTCTTCTATGACATTTCAACCTTGGGGGCCTTCTGCTGGTCATTGCATAGATTCGAACCTGTTAGAAGATATCGGATATAAAACATTTAAGCCACAAACTTTAATTTTATATGTTGACGGTAGAGAATCAACAATTAAAAGAAAAATTAATGAAATAACAACTTCAGTGAGTGTGGATGATATGACTATAATTAGTAATGACAATTGCATTTCTGCAATTAAAAAAATTAATGAAATCAATTCTGACTCAAATTTAACTTCATTGATGAGAATGCGTTGTAACGTTCCGATATCAAATCTAAAAGCGTTTATTTTTGATGTTGAAAACCTGTGTCAAGCATCAGATCTGGTAATGTTCACAGATTTACTTTTCGGAGTTTGCGATATTCATTGTTTGAATGAAATCACTGATGACAAATTGCTGCCACTTATTAATAAAATCAGGACCTTAACAGGCAGACATGAAGGGAATACACTTTTAGAGAAATGTTCACCTTCAATAAAATCTCAACTAGATGTATGGAATAGTAATAATACAGATACCATGGGTTTGATGAAATCTATAAAATCAAAATTTGATCCAAATAATATTTTTAACCCTGGACGCTTTTGTGGAGGTATTTGATAGATGACTAATGTATTTGATAGTGTTGTACCAATTCAAATGGCTGATGACGAAGATATGTACAAGTGTGTTCATTGTGGTCTGTGTTTGAGTGTTTGCCCAACGTATGTTCAAACAGGATTAGAAACTGAATCTCCGCGAGGAAGAATTCATTTTATGAAATCTGTATCAGAAGGTAAGCTAATTTTGGATGATCAAGTCATATCTCATTGGGATATGTGTTTACAATGCCGCGCTTGTGAGGCTGTTTGCCCTTCTGGAGTTCCTTATGGTAGTTTAATTACTTCTGTCAAAAACAACATAAATTTGCAAGGTATGACCTCTCCAAAAACGAAACGACTTAGTCTAGTTTTATTGCGTGGTATGCTACCGCACCTTAATAGATTGAAACTTATAGCTCAATTGTCAATTTTTTACAAAAAATCTAAATTGTCATATGTCTTTAATAAAATTGGCGTTTTTAAAATTCTTCCAACAGAACTTCGTCAAATGGAAAGACAATTGCCTAATTTTACAAAACCTTTTTTTACCCCCAGAAGAACTAGTTATTTACCACAAGATGGAGTAGTAAATCATAAAATAGCCCTGTTATCTGGCTGCATAATGCCATTGGTGCAATCGGATGCTATGCGCAGTACGGTGAGAGTTCTAAATAAAAACCATTGTGAAGTGATTGTTCCAATTGGGCAGGGATGTTGTGGAGCATTGAACCTTCACGCAGGAGATCTCGAATACGCAAAAAAAATGGCTCGTATAAACATCGATATTATGCTGGAATCTTCACCAGACTACATTTTGACGAATTCAGCAGGATGTGGGGCATCAATGAAAGAATATGGAAAACTATTTTCTGATGATGTTGAATACTCAGCTAAAGCACAATTGTTTTCAAGAAAAACGATGGACATCCATGAATTTTTGATAAAAATTGGCCTGAAAATTCCTGAGAAAGAATTTAAATTTAAAGTAACTTACCAAGATGCATGCCACTTGGCACATGGCCAAAGAATCACTTCTCAGCCCCGAGAAATATTAAAATCTATTAAAGGGCTGGAGTTTATTGAGATGGACAATTCCGCTATGTGCTGCGGCTCTGCTGGCATTTATTCAATGCTTAACCCTTCTATGGCTCAGGATATATTGTCAGATAAGCTTGATAATATAATTTCAACACATTGCGATATTGTAGCTACTTCTAATCCTGGGTGTTCTATGCATATCGGAGCCGGATTAGAGAAGAATAATTTGCCTTATAGAATAATGCACGTTATTGAAATTTTGGACCAAGCGTACTTATAATCATCCGGTAATGAAGCTTTGTTGCGCTGCTGCTAGGCTTGCTCCAGACCCAACTTCGTACCCTAGTGAACCAAGGATTTGCTCGAGGCCAGACAACACAGCAAACACATTGGATTCTCGGGCAGTTTCACCCATCAATCCTATTCGCCAAATTTTTCCTTTGAGATCTCCTAACCCACCGCCTATTTCTATGTTGTAATCTTTTAAAAGAAGAGATCTGACTTGAGTGTCTTCTATGCCTTCTGGTATTTTGACTGCAGTTAATGGGTTCAGTTGATATTCAGGTTGCGTTAATAGATCAAGTCCTAAAGCATTTAATCCAGATCTTAAACCATTCGCAACTTTTTCGTGTCGTTGGATTCTGTTGTCTAATCCTTCCTCCAATACCATTCTTAAAGCTTCTCTTAAAGCATAAGTCATTGAGATGGGAGTTGTGTGGTGATAGGCTCTGTTATCTCCCCAATAGGTTTCAATTCCTTTTAAATTAAAGTAAAAACTTTGCACGTCTGAAGGCCTGTTATTGATTATATCTATCGCACGGCTACCTAAAGTTATAGGAGCTAACCCAGGAGGGGCTCCTATACATTTTTGGGTTCCGCTATAACAAATATCGATATCCCAGTCATCAATTTTTAATTCATGGCCTGCTAAAGAAGTTACAGCATCTACAAGTAGTAAAGAGCCATGTTGGTGTGCTAATTTTGAAATTTCGGGAATTGGCGATAACACTCCGGTTGATGTTTCACCATGAACCATACCCATTACTTTGATATTCTTATGTTTATTAAAAGCGTCCTCTACAATTTCAGGAGTTACAGGCTTCCCCCATTCCAGTGAAATATCTATTACCTCTGCTCTGCAGCGGTGGGCTATGTCGGCCAGGCGGACCCCAAAATATCCATTTGTAAAAATCAATATTCTGTCACCCGGCTCTAAAATATTGGCGCATGCGGCTTCCATTGCGCCTGTGCCAGTAGATGATAATGGCAGAGTTAGGTAATTTTCAGTTTGGAATACCTTTCTAAGCATCACACATACTTCATCCATTACTTTGAAAAACTCAGGATCTAAATGCCCAATAACAGGTAAAGTCATAGATTTTAAAACTCGTTGATTAACCCCGCTGGGACCGGCTCCTAGAAGTATTCGTTGAGGAGGCAGAAGCTCTCCTTTGTATGATTCAGTCATTTGTGTATGTTTAACTTCTGTACGCAGTAATTATAATACTGCTGAAGTCCCTCCATCTATATTTACAGCTATACCTGTTAAGTAACTTGCCCTAGCAGATGCCAAAAATGCAATCACATCACCCGCTTCTTCGGTCTCAGCAACTCTACCAATAGGGACTCTTTGACCTAGTTGATCATAGTATTCATCTAAAGTAAGGTTGTATTCTTCTTTATCTAAGGCCTCGTATCTTCTAAAATGTTGCCCGCTTTTTACTAGCCCAATGCATACTGTGTTTACTAATATATTATCTGATGCTAGGTCTTTAGATAATGCTTTAGTTATGGCAATACCAGTAGCTCTGGATATGGAAGTTGGCATGGAAGAAGGTCCTGGAGTACGGCCACCTAAGTTTGTAACGTTTATGATTCTTCCGCCGTTAACCTTACGCATTTCTGGAATTACAGACCTGATTAATCTAACTGCACCCCAAACTTTTAAATCAAAATCAGATTCCCAATCATCATCGCTTACAGATTCAAAATTTTTGGCCATTGAACGACCTGCATTATTGACTAATATATCCACTCGTCCAAAGTTGGTTACAGCAGTTTCGATGGCTAACTGAGGCAGATTAGGATCAGATACATCTCCGATCAATGGTATTACTGTTCCTTTTACTCCTGTGCCTATGTCTTTTACTGCCTCATCTAATGTGGATTCTGTTCTAGCTATTATGATAACGGAACCGCCTTCTGCTGCTATACGTTTTGCAGCAGCTTTACCGATACCGTCACTTCCGCCTGTAATAATTGCTACTTTACCGGTTAATCCTAGATCCATTTTTTTCTCCTCTGTGAATGTATTTGTTGTGTATCCATCTTTGCAGATCCAAACTCTAAAAAAACCTATATTATTTTAACTATAAGAGGTTTTTTTAGATTGAATTTCATACATATATTGTGCCATGATACTACAATTTTATTAGCTTTACATAATAGCTGTTCAGTTGATATTTTCCTTATCAGCTACAATAGAAATATCTTTATCCCCTCTCCCGCTTAAACAAACTACAATGATTTCATCTTTTGGCAAGGAACTTGCCAACTCACATGCATAATATACGGCATGGGCTGTTTCTAAAGCAGGTATTATGCCTTCGATTTCAGATAGAACATGGAATCCTTCCAAGGCTTGATCATCATTTACTGACACATATTGGGCTCGTTCTATGCTTTTCAGATAACTATGTTCTGGTCCTACTCCAGGGTAATCCAATCCAGCGGAAATACTATGGGTACTGATAATTTGTCCTTCCGAATCTTGTAGCAAATATGACATAGTGCCGTGTAGCACACCGGGGGATCCTGCGGTCAGAGTAGAAGAGTGTTTTGATGGAACCATTTCCGTTCCTCCGGCCTCTACTCCAGTCAATTGTACAGAAGTATCATCTATAAATTCATAAAACATTCCAATGGCGTTGCTTCCACCGCCAACACAAGCGATTACATGATTAGGTAATCGGTTTTCAGATTTCAATATTTGTTGTTTGGTTTCCTTGCCTATTATTGATTGAAAATCTCGTACAATCATAGGGTAAGGATGAGGCCCGATTGCGCTTCCAATTAAGTAATATGTGTTATCCACATTTGTTACCCAGTCACGAATAGCTTCATTTATAGCGTCTTTCAACGTTTTGGTTCCTGAAGTCACGGAAATGACATTCGCCTTTAGTAACTTCATTCTATAAACATTTAATGATTGCCTCTGGATATCTTCCTCTCCCATATAGATGTCACATGCTATACCAAGCATGGCACAAGCTGTGGCTGTAGCTACTCCATGTTGCCCAGCTCCTGTTTCTGCAATGATTCTGGATTTACCGAGGGTTTGGGCCAGCAATGCTTGCCCAAGGGCATTGTTGATTTTATGTGCTCCAGTGTGGTTTAAGTCTTCTCGTTTCAAATAGATTTTTGCCCCGCCATAATGCTTCGTGAGGTTTTCTGCGAAATATAAAGCAGTTGGTCTTCCAGAATATGTCTCCCATAAATGGTGAACGCGATTCATGGATTTGGGGTCGTTCTTAAAAACTTCGTATGCAGTCTCCACTTCTTCTAGTGCAGCCATTAATGTTTCTGGTACGAATTTACCACCGAATTCACCAAATTTGCCGTCTTTGTCTGGTAAATTAAATTTTATGCTTGCCATTTTATGCGACCCTCTTTACTTGTTATTTTATTAATTTTAATACATTGGTGATTTTAGTGGTATCTTTAACTCCGTCGGTTTCTACACCACTAGATATATCTATACCATATGGATGGATACTAGAGATTGCTTTTTCAATATTTTCATAATTAAGCCCTCCTGCGAGGAAGAATTTATAGCCTTTTGCCGATAATTCAGACGCGATGGACCAATCAAATGATTTTCCAGTGCCGCCTCTTTCTGAAGGGTTGCCGTTGTCTAATATAATATTGTTTACATGGTTCTTGTATAGCTCGAATTGGATTACCAAGTCTTGTACTCGCGACCTAGGTGAAACATGAATTACTTTTAATACCGGTATAGCCAAGCCACTACAAAATTCTGGACTTTCATCTCCACACAATTGAAGAATGTCGAGATCACACTGCTCCACTATTTTATCAATTGCATGAGCAGTTGAGTTTACAAATAAGCCAACGCATTTTATTAAGCTACTAGGATGTTGTTTCAATTTTGTGATAATTATATGAGCTTCGTTAGGATTGATATATCGTTTACTTTCTTTATGAAAAACGAAGCCAATGTAATCAGCGCCATGGTTTTGAACTGTAAGTGCTGAGTCTAAATTTTTAATGCCACAGATTTTTGAATATGTCATCTTGGTTCTGTTATTCCTTAAACTGATTGGAACAGACTGTGAATCTTATTGGGAATGTCAGCAGAAGTGACTAATGCTTCACCGATAAGGACTGCGTCTACATTGATCTTGCTTAACATTTGAATGTGTTCTGGATCATTAATCCCGCTTTCACTTATAATAATTATATTGCTAGGGATTTGAGGAGCTAATTGAATAGTGGTTTCTAAATCCGTATTGAAAGTTTTAAGATTGCGGTTGTTTATTCCAATGATGCTGGGATTTATTTTTAGTGCTCGCTTGAGCTCTGATTCATTATGGACTTCGACTATGATGTCCAATCCTAGATCCTGGGCTGTTTGATGAAGAGAAATCAAGTTGTCTTGATTTAGAATGGCCACTATTAACAATATTGCATCTGCACCAGCTGCTCTGGATTCGTATATTTGATATGGATCCAGAATGAAATCTTTACGTAGTATAGGCACAGTATTTGTTTTTGGGTTGGCTTTTATGTCTGACAGGTGTTCCAGACAACCTTGGAATCTGAGGTCGGTGAGAACCGAAATTCCCGCAACTCCATGTTCAGTATATTGTGTTGCCAGGTTAATATGATCAAAATCAGGGCATAATAGTCCCTTTGAAGGCGATGCCTTTTTAATTTCAGCTAAAAGATTTACCTGTGACGTTCTCTTGAGGGATGTAGACAATCTTAAGACGTCATTACTGTGTACGATTTGTTTTTTCAAGAAACTTATATCTGATTTTCGCTTTGCTTCAGATATCTCTACCAGTTTCGCCTCGACTATTTTATCTAAAATCGTTTTCATAACCTAAACCATTTACCTTAGTGAATTTGTTATTTCTTTAAATTTGAGAAACTTATCTTTAGCTCCACCAGAGTCTATCGTGTATTCAGCCATTTCAATACCTTCGGTAACGCTACTTACTAAATCACACATAAGTGCAATTAGCCCACAATTTGCTACCAGAACATCTCTATGAGGTATTTGTTCCCCTGATAGAATTTTTTGAATGAGCTCAGCGTTGAATGCTTTATCTCCACCTTTGATTACTGATAGAGGAACATTAGCCATTTTTAAGTCATCAGGATGGATTTCGCTTTTTATGACTTTACCATTATTAATGGACCACAATAAATTAGTGCCTGCCAAGGAAAATTCATCAACCCCGCCATCGTCTGAAGTGCCATGCACTACAATTGCCTTTTGAACACCTGTTTTTATTAATGATTGGGCCATTTGTTCTCCGATAAGCGGATCCGCTATTCCGAGTAACTGGTGAGTGGCATGGGCTGGATTTGTAAGTGGGCCTAATATATTGAACACGGTTGGGAAGCCTAGCTCTCTCCGAACTGGTCCTGCGTATTTCATTGCTGGATGGAATATGGGAGCAAACATGAAACCAATGCCAATGTCTTCAATGCATTTGGAGACTTGATTAGGTTGTAATTCAATATTGATGCCAAGTCCTTCTAAGACATCAGCGCTGCCGCATGAACCTGACGCAGCTCGATTTCCGTGCTTTGCTATCTTTAGTCCCATTGCGGCGCAAATGAAAATTGAGGCCGTGGATATATTGAATGTGTTTTGTCCATCTCCGCCAGTGCCACAGGTGTCTACTAAAGGGTAATCTAGCTGTATCTGAAGTGATTTATTTCGCATAGCGACTGCTAAACCAGCTATTTCATCTGATGTAGGTCCTTTTATCTTCAATGCTACTAAAAAAGCAGATAATTGAGTGTCGGTTACTTTGCCTTCCATAATGGCATCCATAACGCTCACACATTCTTCAAGCGTTAAAGACTGTGAACCTATTAATTTATTAATTGATTCTGTAATCATAATCTACATCCGTGATATATATTGCTCACATTATACAGAAACGCCAACAAGAGTTCTAAAAATACTATATTGCATTAAGAAAGCTGTTATGAACAGCCGAATTAATCTTCTAATTCAAAAACGGATCCTGACGATTTAAGATGCGGATTATCTTTTTTCTTATGGCTTGGGCTAGGCATAGCTAATAACTCGTCTTTTAATTGTTTTATATCTGAAAGATCGGAGCTGTCACCGTTCATTATGATTCCTATCACTCCAATTTTTCTCAGTGCTTCTAATTCTTTAGCAGTGGGGGCGTTAGATACTGTTAAAAGGCAATATTTGTCGGTTCCATGAGTTATTAAACCAATTTTACTTAGCTGATCTAAGTTGATCTGGCTAGATATATCATTGAATTCAATGATATATCCATCAACTGGTAGAGTGTTTATTATTGTCAATTGTTGCCAATCCATATTAATATTTAATTTAAGGAAAACTCCTAAATTGTCTTCTGCTATAGTTGTTGCTGAAAATGTTAAATCGCAGCATAAACTGTCGCAACCGAGTTCTAGTAAGGTTTTTAAGTCTTCGGCCGGGTTAGCTCCATCTAATATCCAAGGATTGGCTAGTTTGTCACTTACAGATTTTGATGGAGGCGCTTTGAAAATGAACCCGTCGCATACCGTTGACATTTTTTTAATTTGATCTTGGTTGGGCTTGGCTAAAGATACTACTAATCCCAATCCCGGGTATTTTGCTCCACGTGTAGCACCGAATCCTATTGGAGTTGGTGCGGCATCGCTTATTTTATCTAAAAAGTCTGTGATTTTACTCATAGTGTATTTGTCTGTTCCTATTATGAAATTTCAGTTAATTTATTGGGTTCCAAGTCCTTCTGCCATCTATTGTTTTCACTTTTCCAAAAACTTGTCCCGGAGGAAAGTGACCTGCGCAGACTACCATGTCTTCTTGTTCAGCTTGTTCTAATAATGCAATTCTGTTTTTAGCGCTAGCTGCCTTGTCTATGTCAACTCCGGCACACCAATTTGGCTCACTGACTTGAGCAATTGAATGGAGGACATCACCTACAACAACTCCTTTTTGGCCAGCAGAATCTATGAATACCACTCGGTGCCCTGGAGTATGCCCGGGGGTTGGTTTAGTGATTATTTCTTCATTGACCTGGTAGTCCCCTTCTACAATTTCTTGCAGTCTGAGTCTTCTAAGTGGCATAATTTGTCGTTGTATGTGAGGGAAAGATTCCAATCGTTCAGGGTCTGAAAAATAGTCATAATCCTCTTTTGGTACTAAATACCTTGCTCTCCTGAATGAAGGCGCAGGCATTCCGCCTTGGTACTTTAAGTTCCAACCGACGTGATCTGCATGAAGATGAGTGTGTATCACAAAGTCTACTTGATCTGATGGTGAAACGTTTGTGTTTTGTGTGTTATCCGGTGGAGCTAATATAGGTCGAATTGCTTCATACAAGTTACCTGTTATATTTCCTCGATCAGGGTGAGGTCCAGGGCCCATTCCTGTATCTATCATCATTAATTGATCCATGGATTTCAATACAAATGCGTTGTAATACAATTGTAGCTGACCATTTTCCAGAGAGCTTTGGTGATCTTTCCATTGGTCGTCAGACACATCAGGAAACATTGCTGATGTAGGACGCGGAGGTGGAATCATATCGAGCACGCAAGTTATTTCTACATTGCCTATTTTGATCGCTTCAGTCATAAAATCTCCTGTCTACTACTGTAATTATGGTTAATGGTTCTAATCAGGTTTAAAATATCAGATTTCTTGAACTTTTTCTACTGGTAAGGTTGGAATATTAAAAAGTAATCAAGGAAGTCAAATTGAGATCGCTAAGTAAAGCCCTGCCTTCGAGTGCTAATAATTCAATTACTGTGCAAGTATGAATGTTTGTCGAGCCGCTTTTTCTGATCAATTCGGCAGCGGCTTTTAAGGTCCCTCCAGTTGCTAACACATCATCTAGGATTAGAACTTTTGATCCAGGTTCTATAGCGTCTTTATGGATTTCGATGACTGATGACCCATATTCCAATTCATATTCTACTTCAATTGTTTCTCTAGGTAGTTTTCCAGCTTTTCTAATTGGTACAAATGGTGTTTGCAATTTTAAGGCTAAAGGGCAGGCAAAAATGAACCCCCGGGATTCTATCCCAGTGATAATATCGAATTTTTGGTCCCTGTATATATAGGCCAACTGGTCAATGGATTGTGCGAATGCTCCTACATCTTTAATTAAAGGCGTTATGTCTTTAAAGAGAATTCCGGGGCTAGGGTAATCTTGGACGTCTGTGACATATTGTTTCAGGTCTAATTTCATTAAAAATCTCCGTGGAATAGTAGTGTTAATATTGAGTTGTTCAGCCATGAGTTTATTTGATAAATGAATTGTACGTCAATAACTATTGAAATGTCGTATAATTTGGTTTGACTTTTAATTTGTTGTTTAATATAATTTGTGTGACAAGAAAGCCTTTTTTGATAGCCCCGTTAGTCCGGGGCTATTTTATAGTGGTTTTCTAGGTGCGCGGGCCCCTGTGGCGCAATGGTAGCGCAGCCGATTTGTAATTGGCAGGTTTGGGGTTCGAGTCCCCACGGGGGCTCCGTAGGTACCAAGAAAGGTTACTCTAAACGGAGCGGTGGGAGAGTGGTTAAATCCACCAGACTGTAAATCTGGCGTCCGGAAGGACTACGTTGGTTCGAATCCAACCCGCTCCACCATTGCAAAGGGTTTGTAAAAAACAGGCCCAGGTAGCTCAGTGGTAGAGCGCGTTCTTGGTAAGAACGAGGTCGGCGGTTCAATCCCGCCTCTGGGCTCCGGAAAGAAAAAAATAAAATAAGGTAAGGGACCAAAATGGCAAGGGAAAAATTTGACAGATCTAAACCACACGTTAACGTCGGAACAATTGGCCACGTTGACCATGGGAAAACTACTCTAACTGCAGCGATTACGAGATCTTTGGCAGAACGAGGACAAGCTGAGTTCAAAGGAATGGACGCAATTGATAATGCTCCTGAAGAGAAAGCTAGAGGTGTGACAATAGCGATTGCACACGTGGAGTACGAAACCGATAACAGGCATTATGCTCACGTTGATTGCCCTGGACACGCTGACTATATCAAAAACATGATCACAGGTGCTGCTCAAATGGACGGCGCAATATTGGTTGTTAGCGCACCTGACGGACCTATGCCACAAACTAGAGAACATATATTACTTGCCAGGCAAGTTGAAGTACCAAAAATTTTAGTTGCTTTGAATAAATGCGACATGATGGATGACGAAGAGTTATTAGAATTAGTGGAAATGGAAGTAAGAGAACTTTTGACTACTTATGGTTTCCCTGGAGATGATACTCCTATTATTAGAGTGAGCGGATTGAAAGCTCTTGAAGGTGATCCTGAAGCGATGGCCGAAGTTCAGAAACTAGTTGACACTATGGATGAGTTTATTCCAACCCCAGTTAGGGTAACTGACCAACCGTTCCTTATGCCGATTGAAGATGTATTTGGAATTAAAGGTAGAGGAACAGTTGTAACCGGTAGAGTCGAACGTGGACTACTAAATCAAGGTGATGAAGTCGAAGTTATTAGATTTGGAGACGTTCTGAAATCCACTGCAACAGGATTGGAAATGTTCCACAAATTCTTGGACACCACAGAAGCAGGCGATGCAGTAGGAATATTATTGCGCGGAGTTGATAGAGAAGAAGTAGAAAGAGGGCAAGTTGTTGTTGCGCCTGGTTCTATGAAGCCTTATTACAAAGCAGAGGCTGAAGTTTATATATTGAGCAGAGAAGAAGGTGGTAGGCATACCCCGTTCTTTGATGGATATAAGCCTCAATTCTATATCAGAACCAGTGACATAACAGGCTCAATTAAACTTCCTGACGGAGTGGAAATGATAATGCCTGGCGATAATATAACCATGGGTATAGAGTTAATAACTCCTGTAGCTATTGAAGAAGGAGTTAGATTCGCAATCAGGGAAGGCGGCAGGACCGTAGGTGCTGGCGTATTTACTAAATTAATAGAGTGATGAAAAATGGCTAAAAGTGGAGTTAGAGACGTAGTAACGATGCAATGCACTGAATGTGGAGAGCGTAATTACACTAGCGAAAAAAACAAAAGAAATGACACTCAAAGAATTGAATTAAAAAAATTCTGTTCTCGGTGTCGAACCCACGTTGTTCATAGAGAAACTAGATAACTAATTATGGTATCAGTACGATCTCGAAGAACATCTGGAAATAGAGTAAGCTTGGTAGGCTTCTTAAAGGAAACCATATCTGAGTTAAGGAAATCTGTGTGGCCAACTAGAGAAGAAACTATAAGATTGACTATTGTTGTTCTAGTTGTAGCGACAATGATGGGATTCTATCTGGGTGGACTAGATAGAATATTAGCAGCCACTTTCGGTAAATATATCTTGTAGACCTGCACAGGCAATAGGAAATTGTAAACGAAATGACCATATCAAATGATAATTTAGAAACAGAACTGTATGGACCGAAATGGTATATAGTACATACTTATTCGGGACAAGAGGATATAGTAGAACGTAATTTAAAACTACGTGTTCAAAGCCTTGGGATGCATGACAAAATACTGGATGTAGTAGTTCCTACTGAAGAAGAAGTAGTATTTAAAGACGGACAGAGAACTCCTGAAAGGAAAAAATTATTTCCCGGATATTTATTAGTCCAAATGACTATGGATGATGACAGTTGGTATATAGTTAGGAACACTCCCGGAGTCACTGGATTTGTTTCCTCTGAAGATGGCAATGATCGAAGATCAAAGCCAGTACCTCTAGAGGACAGTCAAGTCGACGAAATATTTAAGCAAGTAGAATCGGCGCCAACGAAAGTGAAAATAGGATTCCAAAATGGCGATGTTGTTCGCATCACCGAAGGACCTTTCGCAGATTTTATTGGTGCGGTTAATGATGTTGATGAAAGCAAAGGCAAAATACGAGTACTAGTTTCGTTCTTTGGCAGAGAAACACCTGTTGAGCTAGATTTCTTGCAAGTGGAAAGAGCGTAAGTAATTTTTAGGAGAAAATAAAAGTGGCAAAAAAAGTTCTGGCAATAATAAAACTTCAATTAGAAGCTGGAAAAGCAAGTCCTGCACCTCCAGTTGGCCCTGCATTAGGGCAACATGGTGTGAATATAATGGAATTTGTAAAAGAATATAATGCTCGAACGAGTAACCAAACTGGAACAATTGTTCCCATACACATGACAGTGTATGAAGATAGATCGTTCTCATTTGTTACGAAGACAGCGCCTGCTTCAGAACTACTTAGGAAAGCAGCGGGAATTGGTAAAGGCTCTGGTGATGTTAGGCAAGGTACGATTGGAGCAGTTAGCAGAGCATCTTTGAAAACTATAGCTGAAACTAAATTAGAGGATTTAAACGCTTCTAGTATCGAGGAAGCTATGTCAATAATAGAAGGCACAGCACGAAGCATGGGGATATCAGTAGAGGGATAATATGACTAAATTAAGCAAAAGAATGTCAGGAGCCGCTGAACAGATAGATAGAGATAAATTGCACTCACCGGAAGAAGCTGTAACTATTTTAAAAGATATGTCAAAAGTTAAATTCGATGAAACAGTAGAATTGCATATCAAAACTAACGCTGACACTAGACACGCAGAGCAAATGGTAAGAGGAGTGACATTATTACCTAATGGATTGGGAAAACCTGTCCGAGTGCTAGTTTTTGCTAGAGCCGAGGGCGTAGAAATAGCAAAAGGAGCAGGAGCAGATTTTGTTGGTGAAGATGATCTGATTAGAGATATAGAGGGAGGATGGTTAGACTTTGATATAAGTTTAGCAACGCCTGATGTGATGCCAAAGATATCGAAATTAGGACCCATTTTAGGCAGAAAAGGATTAATGCCTAATCCTAGGAGTGGCACTTTAGTACAAGCCAGAGATCTTCCGAGAGCTATAGATGAGGCAAGAAGAGGTAGAGTAGAGTTTAGAACTGATAGAACATCAATCATCCATTGCCCGATTGGGAAAATTAGTTTTGAAGCTAGCCAACTCGTTGATAATCTAACTGCCCTGATTGATGCTATTAATCAGGAGAAACCAGACGATATTAAAGGCTCATTTTTCAAAACAGCTTTCTTGACTTCTACCATGGGTCCTGGTGTACAATTGGACGTACAACAACTGTTATCATTGAAAACAGAATAATAATATAATTTAAAATTAAATAAGCGCTTAAGACAGCAGGTTAATTTATAATGCATTTCTTAGAGATGTCCCTGCCAAGGCGAATCATGATTGAATATGATTTAAACCTGTCTTAAGTAGACAGGTTTTTTTTTAAGAAGGGGATAGATTGCCTACAGAACGTAAAATAAATCAAGTAGAAACCATTAGAGAAAAATTGGAAACTTGCACCATAGCGGTCACTGCTGACTATTCTAATATAGATGTTAATTCTATGAATGAACTGCGTAACTCTATGCGAGGAGAAGGGATAGAATTTGTAATTATCAAAAAAACATTGTTAGAATTGGCAGCTGATTTGTCAGGTAAACAAAATGTTAAAGATATAATTCAGGGTCCAACGGGGATAGCTTTCGGTTACGATGACCCAACTATAGTTGCTAAAACACTGTCAAATTACATAAACAGAACGGGTTCTGCTTTAAACATATATGGAGCAATAATTGGTGATTCAGGATCCTACTCTAAAGATGAAGTGGAATCAATGGCCAAGCTACCATCAAAACCACAATTAATAGGCAAATTAATGGGACAACTGCAATCTCCGCTATATCAATTAGCTGGAGCTTTGAGTAATCCTTTGAATAGTTTGGGCGGGCTTTTACAATCGAGAGTGTCTCAATTGGAAAGCTCAAGTAATTCTTAAAAATTAAAAGATATAGGAGAACAACATGGTAACTACAGATGAAATATTGGATGCAATATCAGAAATGAACATAATGCAAGTTCAGGAGTTAGTGAAGGGCATGGAGGATAAATTTGGTATCACTGCTGCTGCACCTGTTGCTGCTGCTGCACCTGCTGGAGATGCTGGCGCTTCAGATGCACCTGCTGCTGAAGAAAAGACAGATTTTGAAGTAACTTTGAAAGAAATTGGTGAAAATAAAATCAATGTAATTAAGGCAGTGAGAGAGGTTACAGCTCTGGGATTAAGAGAAGCTAAAGAATTGGTTGAAGCTGCTCCAACCAGAGTAAAAGAAGGCGCAAATAAAGATGAAGCCGACGCTATCAAAGCAAAACTCGAAGAGGCAGGAGCCACAGTAGAAATCGCTTAGATTAAACTCAACGAAAAATAACATACAAAGGAGCTATTAATGATAGTAGTTACCGTATTATATGAAAATGATTCATCAGATGATTTCAATATGGATTATTATTTGAATACTCATATGCCGTTAGTTAAGGAACAATTGGGCCAGTATGGATGTACTAAATATGAAGTACTATCTGGCATATCTGATGCTAACCCTGCCGAACCAGCAATATACTCAGTTATAGCATCACTGTATTTTGATACAGTTGAACATGTACATGAAGGTTTTAAAGCAACTGGCCGAGCAGTTATGGGTGACATACCTAATTTTACTAATGTAAAGCCCAAATTTCAGATAAGCGAAGCTACTGAAGTCTGGCTATCGGATGATTACGTACATAGCAACAATCATTAAACTCTGAAAGTAACTTCTCGGAAAGCTTCTAGATAAATTGAACCCGGTTTGACTTGTTCAGACCGGGTTTTTAGTTGCCTTCTCAGTACACCGTAGTCAGTGGTATTTAACTGGCTTTTATGCTCTGAGACGGATTTTATTTTTAACGGAAATGTGCTTTCAATATCTATATAGATATTTGGATGTTCGCTACCCCAGAACCAAATTGTTCCAGTATTGTGGGGCTCTAATTGTTCGTTTTCCCAGAGGTCTTGGTAATGTAAATGATCTCTTGCATAAGGGTAGACGGAATCTAAAGCAACTTGCCCTGTAATTCTATGGTCTCTGTGCCAGGATAATCTTTTTCTATAGGGTTCAGAAGTGATAACCAAGTCTGGTTTTTGGCGCCTTATTTCTTTAACAATTAATTTTCTGAAAGTGTCATCATCTTCTAGTTCTCCATCAATTAACTCAAAAAAAGTAATTGACGATACCGAAAGATAATCTGCGGACATTTGCTGTTCTTGCATGCGCACGGATTTTAAATTTGCACCCTGGTAAGGATCTACGGATGTTTTGGAGCCGTCACTGCAAATGGCGTAATGAACAGAGGATCCGTTTGCAATTAATTTCGCTATTGTTCCTGATGCCCATAAATCTGCATCATATGGATGCGGAGATATTACTAATACGCTAGAAAATTGTTTCTCATTATACTCTGACATAATATACCTTTTTTGTTCCTATTGAATTGTTAATGCCGATATACTCTGCTACAATCTGCAGGCTATGTCAAGAGTATATGCTTGGAGACAGTCAAGCAATATTTCAGCCTAACTATATGTTTGTTTATAGATTAAAGGATTAAAGTGATCCATTTGAATTTCAGATTATTTAATACTTCAGATTTGCTAAGTCTTATATCAGCTATCGAGCCATGTAACTCCGAAGCTAGGCAGATTCTGAAAGAAAAATTATTACAACCATGGATAGCTGTTCATGAAAATTGCATAGTGGCAACAGAAACTAGCACCAATAAAATTATAGGATATTTGTTAATTATTGAAGAAAATCTAATTAACAGAATTATAATCGAGTATGGAATTGCTCAGGAATTGCAATACGACGTTATACTATCTGGATTATTGGATGCCGCTATGATTAAACTCAATGCTAAGAAAAACAGAACTGTCCATTGTTGTATATCAAGAGAATCTGATCGAAATCTATTATCAAACATTGGCTTTGAATTTAATAGAATGTATTGGAAGTTAAATCGTGAGGGTACAAATTGTATAGATATAACAGATGTGGAAGGCATTAGAATTTCTACTTGTGGGGAAGATGAAATAGAGAGTCTCGCCGACATACAAAATGCTTGTTTTTCCAGCAGTTGGGGTTTTTGCCCTAATACTCCAGACCAAATACGATACAAATTGTCTGTGTCGAACACTTCCTTAGGCAATGTCTTAATAATGCAAGATAAAGAAAATATAATTGGTTATTGTTGGACATACGAATATGGCGAAGCAGGGAATAAAAGAGGAGCAATCAGCATGATAGGGATTCATCCTGAAAAAAGAGGAGCAGGGTTGTCGAAACTGATTTTGGGATGCGGTATCAATAAGTTAATAAAATCTGAGTGTTCTAATGTTTCCTTGGAAGTAGATTCAAGCAACATACCTGCTATTAAATTATACACATCATTAGGATTTGTAAAACAGCAAGATTTAATATGGTATGAGTACGTTAATTGATTAGTTATTTACAATTTTTCTGAAAGGCCTTGGGCTAATAGCCCACCAGAGACAATTATTTTCATTGCTTCTTCCACTGTGATGTCTGTGAAAGTTATATCCTCATCGGGTACTAAGAGTAGATATCCTGATGCAGGCAGAGGTGTGGTTGGTATGTATACGGAAGATGTAGGTTTGCCGTCTATTATTCCAAGACTGGATGTTAACAATCCTATTGCTTTAATCCCAGGCCTAGGGAATTCAATTAATACCACACTATGGTAGTCTGGATCACTAGAATTGGATACTACTTCAATAGCGCTGCGTGCCGAACTGTACAAGCTTTTTATTCCAGGAACTTTTTCAATTGTGTCATGTAATTTTTTCATTATTTTGTCACCTAGGATATGTTTCGTGAAAAGACCTATTATATAGATGCAAATAATTAACGTGATTAAACCCACTCCGGGTATATTTGGAGTATCATATATCGAATTTAGTAAGTTTTTTACTCCTGGATCAATTAAATCGAAGAGATATTTAAGAATTAAAAAAGTGAAACCTATAGGGATTAAAGCTAAAATACCAGATCCTATAGTAGATTTAATATGTTTAAATATTTTTTTCATAAGCTCTTCATATGTTTAAATTCTTGCATAATGTTTGTTGTGTGCCATACTGTCATAAATTGAGACCATGTTATTTGCTAAATGATACCAGCTCATGGTTTCTGCTCTTGATCTAGCTTTGAGTCCCATGGTTTGTTGAAGATTCGGGTTTTTTATGATCATTTCTATAGATGCTGCAAATGTCTCAGGGCAACGCCACGATTTCAAGTATCCAGTTGATCCATGTTTTATGATTGTTGGCAATCCTCCGACTCTTGATGCTATTACGGGTGTTCCACAAGCCATAGATTCTAGAGCTACCAAACCAAAACTTTCATAAAGAGACGGCACAACGCATACATCAGCAGCATTGTAATATTGAGGAAGGTCTTGGTGATTAATTTGTCCGATGAAATCCACTATTTCAGTTAAGTTAAGCTTTTCAACCAAACTAACAAGATATTGGTTTCTATAGCTGGTTTCAGAATCCCCGCCGGCTATTAATACTTTCAATGGTTTAGGAGAGTTAATATACGCGGAAGCTTTTAATAACAGATCTATTCCTTTGAGAGACTCTAATCTACCTACAGATAATAATACATTGTTATTTTCAAGACCAAGTTTACGTCTAGCTAACCCGATGTCGTTAGGTTTAAACAGTGATAAATCTACTCCGCATGGTAATGTTGCTATTTTTTCAGGATCTCCTCCATAAAAATTAACGATAGCATCTTTTTCATTTCGACTGAAGGCAATTATTTTTGTTGTGTCTTTGATGATTTGTTGCTCTGTGCTAATTCTTTTTTGTGATTCTTGTGTTCCCAATCCAGATTGCATTTTAAGCTTGGCAAGGGTGTGGAAAGTTGTAACATGTGGTATGTTCAACTCAACACTTAGCTGTTCTGTTACAAAAGCGGAAAGCCAATAATGTGAATGAAAAATTTGATAGGGTACCCCATTAAACTTTATGAAGTCTCGCAGCTTATTTTTAAAAATTGGTGCGTTATTGATTAGGGCGTTGGGGTCTGTTTCTACACTTTCATCATCTAAATGAATTATTCTTACATCCTTATTCAAATGTTCGATATGATCGTGTCCAGGGTGCGCTCTTGTGAATATGTCGATATGAATCCCCATTTGACTTAAAGATGACGCTAATTCTGACACATACACATTCATTCCTCCGGATTTACCTTCGCCGGGTGAGTTCAAAGGACATGTATGGTAACAAATTAAAGCAAGATTACTAATCATTTTTAGAAACCTCTAAAGTGTACACTTGCTTGTTTGAACCACCTAGCCTGTATTTGTATTGTTCGTCTCCTCTTAAAAAGTCGAAATATTCAAAATTGTTGTTGATTGCATCTTTAATCGCTAGCGAATGAAGAAGTAATCCTACGCTGTAATAGTCAAAATCGTGGTTATTGCCACTGTTGTATAGTAGACGTTTACCTTTGTAATCAAAACACAGAGAAGCTGATGCATAAGTACCGTCAATTGACATCAGAAATAGTTTTAAATATTTATGGTCTGCTGCTATTTCAAATATAGATTTGAAATAGGATTCTTTTTCAACATCCAGGTAGGATTCTTTTTCTGTTCTGCTCATTTTCATCAACTTAATAAATATTGAGAAATATTCATCGAGCTTGTCTGAATCATCTATTACTTGGACAACACAATTTTCCACTGTATCTAGACGCCTTAGTTTTCTTCTTAGTTCATGTCTATCTTTTTTGTTTAACCCCGCTAAAAAATCGTCCCATGTGTTTGGTAATATTATGCCTGGAGATACATCTTCTTCAGTGATGTTTATTGTCAAACCTTTTTCTTTGGCTATTTTGGGCAATAATGTTTTTGTTTGTGAGTTTTCATGAATCGAATATAAGTTAAGGTAGTTATAATTGGATATGATGAAGTGATCAATAACCGAATTTAAAAACTCTTCTGCGTATTCTGGAATAATTATGAAGTCGTTGTAGTCAACGGTTTCTGTGTTTCCGATTAGAGAAAGAGTATCTCCAGTACCCCACATAGGAGCTATACCGACTATCTGCGTATTTTTTTCCAAATATAACCCATGCCAGGTTTTGTCTTTAGAGAAATGATTCCACCATACGGATTCCCAGAGAGGTGTTAAAAAAATTGTGTCTGTGTCTGATTTTGCTAACAAGCTAGACCACATTGATTCAATATCACTAATAAATTCAAACTGTTTAAGCATACATTGTACTCATTTTATCATGGAGGTAAGTAATTCTAGATTATGGGTTTGTTCGTTAGAGGATTTGAATTGAGCTATAGTTATCACTGATGATCCTGGTTGTTTTATACCACGCATAGTCATGCACAAGTGTTCAGCTTCTATATATACTATCAAAGCGTGTGGATTGAGCTTTGTGATCAGGCAATCCTTCATTTGGTTTGTAAGTCGTTCTTGAACTTGAGGGCGTTTTGCTAGCACATCCAATGCTCGGGAAATTTTACTTAGTCCGACGATTTTGTTCGAAGGTATGTATCCTATGTTAGCTTTACCCCAGAAAGGAAGTAGGTGATGTTCGCACATGGAATAGAATGTTATGTCTTTTATAATGACTGGATTTTCTGTTGTTTCTTCAAATAAAGGTTCTAGTTCCGTTAATGGGTCTTTTTTAATACCTGAAAAAGCATCTAACAGAGAATCTGCGACTCTTTGTGGTGTGTTTGTGAGTCCTTCCCTTTGTATGTCTTCTCCAATAGCTAACAGTATTTCTTTTACAGAATTAGAGATTGAATTGTTGTTTTTGGAATTGATAACATTAATCCTTTGTGCTGTTAAAAATAGCTTTTGAGAGAAGGCTCATTTCTGGTTCGATTTCTATTGAGTTATTAGGCATACTGGTTTTTGCAAGGTCAGGGTCTTTTAATCCGTTCCCAGTTATGATGCATACTATAGTGTCATTGGTAAATTTTTGCCCTAATCTGGACAACTTAATCAACCCAGCTAAGGAGGCTGCCGAAGCAGGTTCTCCGAATATACCTTCTTCTGATGCGAGTAACCGGTATGCTTCTAAAATTTGATCGTCAGTAACTTTATCAATAATGCCACCTGCTTCATCTCTTGCTATCAAGGCTTTGTCCCAGCTTGCTGGGTTTCCAATTCGGATGGCACTGGCAATAGTTTCAGGGTTGGGTACTTTTTTGCCTAGAACTATAGGTGCTGCACCAGCTGCTTGGAATCCCATCATTTTAGGAGATTTGGAAGTAATACCTAATGATTTATATTCTGAAAATCCTTTCCAGTACGCTGTTATATTTCCTGCATTACCAACAGGGATAAATAAATAATCGGGAGCCGCTCCAATTTCATCGGACACTTCAAAAGCGGCAGTCTTTTGACCTTCAATTCTATAAGGGTTAACAGAATTAACCAGGGTTATTGGGTATTCCTCTACAAATTCTCTAACCAAAGTGAGTGCTTCGTCAAAATTACCATTGACTATAATAATTTTTGCGCCGTAGGCAACGGCTTGCACGAGTTTCCCGACGGCTACTTCACCCTTAGGTACCAATACGTATGCATCGAGACCACAATGTGCACTGTAAGCGGCTGCTGAGGCACTGGTGTTTCCTGTAGACGCACATATGACTCCTACGCTTTTAGATTCTAAAGCCTTGGCTATTGCCACTACCATTCCACGATCTTTGAAAGAACCACTCGGGTTACAACTCTCTAATTTAAAATATAATTCTTTACAGCCTATTAATTTTACTAAGTTGTTCGATCTTACTAGTGGCGTATTACCTTCCCCTAAAGAAACCATAGGAGTACTATCGTTAACAGGCAGTAATTGTTTATATGTTTCTAAAACACCAGATTTCATTTTAATTCCTGTTTAATCTTCTATTCTAAGGACTGTATGTATTTTGATTACCACTGTTAAGTCTTTGATGGCGATTAAGGCTTCCTGTATAGAACTTTCTGTAGACTCATACGTTGTTATTATAAGTTCGGCAATATTGTTTGAGGCTACATCGTCTTTTTGAATCATTGATGCGATGCTTATACCCAGGTTTCCAAATATGGTAGATATTTGTGCTAAAACACCAGATTCATTAGTTACGCTCAGCCTTATATAAAATTTTTTAACTAAATCATTAATGCTTTTTATTTGGATGGTATTAGAATTATTTGCTGATTTATGGTTATCTTGGGTTGAAATCTCAATTAAGTCGCCTATGATACCGCTGGTTGTGGCATTTTGGCCGGCTCCTTCACCATGCAATACTATTTTACCAGCTAAATCACCCTCTAATTCAATTGCATTATATACGTTGTCCACCTTAGATAACATCTGTGAATTAGGAATGAGTGCTGGGTGCACCCTTGCAGTTATTGTATTATTACTCAGCTCACATATAGCTAAAGGTTTTATGGAGTACCCGAGTTCTTTTGCGATTTGGAAATCCTGAGGTTCAAGTGAAGTTATTCCTTCTTTATGGACTTGTTCAGGTTTAATTTCACAGCCAAATGCTAAATTAGCTAATATACATATTTTGTATAAGGCGTCTGTGCCTTCAATATCATTAGCAGGATCAGCTTCCGCGTAACCGAGATCTTGAGCTTCTTTTAAGGCTTTATCAAAGGTGGAGTTACTATTAGCCATTTGCGTTAGTATATAGTTTGAAGTTCCGTTTATTATGCCTCGTATAGATTCTATTTTATTGCCTGATAATTGAGTTTTGAGGCTATTAATTATAGGTATTCCCGCTCCCGTACTAGCTTCATATAACAAGTGTGATTGGTGTTTTATACTAATAGCTCTAAGTTCTTCTCCATGTTTGGCGATTAATTCTTTATTTGCAGTTACTACATGTTTCTTGTTTTTTAGTGCGATTTTGATTGAATTGTAAGCAGTGCTTGCGCCGCCAATAACTTCTATTATTACATCTATACTGGGATCATTCAGTATGGTATCTGGATTGTCAGTTATGATATTAGTTGGTATGAAGTCTGGACGTTCTTTATTTAAATCGTTCACTAAAATATGTTTTAAAAGTATTTTACGACCAATGCGAGATTCAATATGGTCATTATTTATTAGTAAAGACTTAGCTACACCTGTCCCTACCACTCCTAGTCCAAGTAACCCTATACTTAGTGGATTATTATTATTTTTCAAAATGTAATCCTTTGTTACTTAATAATACGAGGAGCTGTTAATTGCACTTGGTTAGTTACCCAGGAGTATTTCTCACTGTCAAAATTAAGTTTGACCCACCCCTCCTCTGATCCAGTTTGCATTTGCTTTGCTTCCCATTGATCCATCGACTCAAGCGCTAGTTTATATTTTATAGGATCTTCAACATCTTTGGATGCATATTCAGATAAAATTTTTATTATAAATATGCCACTTTCAGTAATTAATAAGTCACTAATGTCTCCGGTAGCTTTTTTGGAACCATCTTCAGGAAAAATAAAGTTATTAAATTCTGGAAATGCTCCATTGGGCACCCATCCAAAATATCCATCTTCTTGCCCTATATCTCTTGCAACAGTTTCAAAATCTTCTATGTCAATTTGTGAACGCACTTCATCAGGAGGTATGCTACTGTCTCTGTTCAGGACTATCAACGATATTTCAACTTGTTCTTGAGGAGATTCCATGTTCATAAAAAAACTTAATGTCAGTTTTCTTTCTCGAAGAACTTCAGCTAAAAGGCCTTCATATTGCTCTTCAGTTAATGTTGTGGCAGTTAAAAAAGCTCGATAATTACTTTTGAATTCTTGTTCTAATTGATTCGAGCCAGTTTCTTCACCGGGTTTGATTTCGGGATAAAATTGGCCTCTCAATTCCTCTTGAATTTCTTCCTCAGTGACATCAATGCCTAATCCAGGTGCAGCTTGTTTTAGTATTTCTGCATGCACAAGCTTTTGTAGAAATTCAAATGGAGTGCTTCCCAAATCCAATATGTATTCTGGGTCATAACGATTAAGCCCTTGTAATACTCGGATTCGTTGAACTAAGTCACTCATCGCGAACTTTACTCCACGAACCTCTCCGGCCATTATTCTGGGTGGGCTATAAAATTCTCTATAATATCCAACTAGTATTATCAAAAGGATAATACTAACTAGAGCCCCACCAATTGAATACGCGACTTTTTGTTTTCGTTTTTCCGCAATATCTCGGGCGCTTAGGTGGGTTTGGTCATTTTTATTCTTATTTTTCTTATCTCTTTTAGAAGATAAATTATTGTCTTCTTGCGACACCATAGTAAGCTACCTCACCTAGACGAGTTATTTCGATTCCCCAGGGTTTCCTTTCCTTATTAACGTCGGCTTGTGAATCTGAAAGATTGTCCAGGTATGAAAGGTATAAGAGCTAAATGCCGAGCTTTTTTGATTGCAGAAGCCAACATTCTTTGATGTTTGGCACAGACTCCGGTTTTCCGAGGTGGTTCTATTTTTGCCCGGTCTGAGATGAATCGTCTCAGTTTGTCTACTTCTTTATAATCTATAATTTTGGCATGTTCTACACAAAACGAGCAAACTCTTCTTCTGGGGAAGAAGCGACCTCTTGGTCCTCTTGGTCCGCCAGCGTTACGGTTTTGAGGCCTATATCCGCCGCCACCGCCTCCTGTATTTTCAGAAGATCTATATCCGCCGCCACCGCCTCCTGTATTTTCAGATTGAGGTGATGTGCTTGTAGTTTGAGTTGTCATATTATAATTTCTCCTATATCTGATCTGCCACTAAAATGGAAGATCGTCGTCATCATATTCAGAATTGTTAGCTTGTTGTGATTCTCCAAATTGTGGAGGAGAATCGTTGTTTTGAGAAGTTCCTTGGTCGTCTTGTCTGTTATTCAAGAAATGCACGTTTTCTGCATTTACATCCAGTGAGACACGAGTTTGCCCATCTTGTGTTTGGTAAGTTCTACTTGATAGTCTTCCTTCTACGTAAACTTGGCGACCCCGGGCTAAATATTGGTTACATATTTCTGATAATCTTCCCCAAGCACTAACATTAAACCATTCTACTTCTTCTTTGCTTTCGCCGTTGGAAGTAGTGTACTTATACGTGCTGGCCACCGAGAATGATGTGACACTTGCGCCATTGGGTGTGTATCTCATCTCAGGATCTCGTCCAAGATTTCCAATCAATATTACTTTATGCAAATTACACCTTAACCATTATTCAGATTCTTTGGTTGGTTCTGTATCTTCGGTTTCTACAACAGCGGCAGGCTCAGCCTCGGTTGCTGGAACAGCGGCAGCTTCAGTTTCAGTTGCTGGAACAGCGGCAGCTTCAGTTTCGGTTTCTACAACAGCGGCAGGTTCAGCTTCGGTTTCTACAACAGCGGCAGGTTCAGCTTCGGTTGCTGGAACAGCGGCAGGTTCAGCTTCGGTTGCTGGAACAGCGGCAGGTTCAGCTTCGGTTGATGGAACAGCGGCAGCTTCAGTTTCGGTTGCTGGAACAGCGGTCGGCTCAGCTGTTACTGGATTTGCAGTGACAGTAGCTCCTTCGGTTGTTGATGGACTTTGCGTTGCTGTACTTGATTCATCTTCTCTTCGGTTATTATAATTAGGTCTCTGTTGATAAGAAGGTCTTCTTCCTAATGGGGCATCTGCTGAACCAGGATTTGGATCTGTGAGAGATGCTAATGCTTCTGCATCAGAAAGAGATACTATCAGAGATCTGAGTACTCGCTCATCTAACCTTAATAAATTTTCTAATTCCTGGTTAAAAGGGACTTCTGTCTCAAACCGTGAGAGATGATATGTTCCTTCTAAATATTTTTGTTGCCCTTTTTGTATCGGATATGCTAGCCTTCTGGTTCCCCAAGAATGCTCAGCTACTACAGTGCCATCGTGGCCAGATATAAATGTTTTAACTGAATCCCAAGCTTCAGTATCTTCTGTTTGATTCAGCATTGGGCTCGTTATAACTACTATTTCGTATTGACGCAAATTTACTCCTAAACTACTTTACAAGAATGAGGCCAATTATACCAAAAGTTGCTGTTTGACTCAACTCGGATTAATTTATACCAGGAACAGGGTGAGTAGACGCCAAGGATTGCACTTTTTGGGCTACTGAAGATAACACTGTTTTGTCACTTTTATTAGTTAAAGCCGATATTATTAATTTGCTTACTTCTTGAGTTTCTGTGACTGTGAACCCTCTGCTAGTAATTGCAGCGGTACCTAGTCTAATTCCGCTTGTAACCCGAGCAGGCTTTGTATCCCAAGGTATTGAATTCTTATTGGCTATGATTCCAACTGATTGCAAAACAGATTCTGCTTCTTGGCCAGTTAACCCAAGAGTTGTGACATCAGCTAAAATTAAGTGGTTATCAGTGCCTCCTGAAATAAGACGTATACCAGATTCTGCGAGTTCTTTAGACATAGTCTGTGCATTTTCAACAACTTGGTGTGCATATATAGAGAATTCAGGTGTCATAGCTTCCCCAAAGCAGACTGCTTTCGCTGCGATAACGTGCATAAACGGTCCTCCCTGAGAGTAGGGGAATACTCCGTAGTCTATTTTTTTTGCAAGATCTTCTGTGCACAATATTAAGCCCCCTCTGGGTCCACGGAGAGTTTTTTGAGTGGTAGATGTAATTATATCGGCGTAACCTGCAGGGGAAGGGTGTGCTCCACCTGCTATCAATCCTGATATGTGCGCCATATCAATCATTAACAGTGAATTAGTTTTTTTGGCTATGGCTCCAAGTTTTTCGAAGTCTAATATTCTAGGATAAGCACTGCAACCAGCTACTATAAGTTTTGGGGAATGTTTCATTGCCAAGGATTCTATTTCATCATAGTCAATAGTTTCAGAATTTTGTTTTACTCCATATGGTAAAAAGTTATATAAATTTCCGGAAAAACTTACTTTAGCACCGTGAGTTAAATGTCCTCCTTGATCTAATTGCATTCCTAAAACGGTATCTCCAGGCTTTAATACCGCAAAATATGCAGCCATGTTAGCCTGTGCCCCGCTATGTGGCTGAACATTTGCATGAGGCATTTCGAATAATTGTTTTGCTCGTTCTATTGCCAACGTTTCAACTTTATCTACGTGCTCGCACCCACCGTAATATCGGCGACCAGGATATCCTTCCGCATATTTATTGCCCATCAGACTGGATTGTGCTTCTATTACGTTTGCGCTTGCATAATTCTCAGACGCTATCAGGACTATTGAATCAGTCTGACGAGTAATTTCTTGCTGCATCGCATCAAAAATCAATGGGTCTTTAGTGTTCAAAGTTGACATGTTAATCCTCGTATATTTAATTTAATCTATTTGTCGAGTTGATTGATTTGTTCGTCAAGCGTTTTAACTCGTAAATAATCACCTTCAGACATTTTGTAACATCTGTCTAAATATAAACTGGCTATTTGTAAACTATTAGGGTTCATACAATAGGCTGCTTTTAGAAGTCTTGGCAATTTAAAATTTTCAGGAAAATGCTTGGCTAACATCTCTAATTCTTGCTTGGTTTGACTCGTGACGATTTGGTCATCGTTTTCGTGACTGAATCTCAACTTACTTAATAACTTAGCCACTTCGGTCAGTTTGTCTTTTTCGGACATCAAGCCAAATAGAACATCATTAATAAGGTTATCGGAAGTATCTTCCAGCTCCAGGGCTTCTGATACAGAAGAACTAGTAACAACTTGTGAGTTGTTTGATGTGTACAAATTTGTGTATTCGGTCACTGAGTTATTTACAGCTTCCATTAATCGGGTGACGTCATAAGAAAATATGTCTCCTCCGTTTAAGAGGTCATCATCACGGAAAGTTGCTAGGTCGGATAATTGAGTTATGTTCATGGAATCTTCTGGTACCGGAGGCATAGCAAATGCAGAAAAATTGTCTAATGGCATGTCGCCTATAGTAGATGCAAGAAATGGAGGAACATATTTAGACAAGTCAGTTTTTATCGGTAATATGACAATATAGGAGGAGTAAATTTTGCCTGGTTCCGTGCCTATAGTGAAATATATTAAACCATGCCCTTTTGGCTTGTTCATATCGCCTTGTTCGAAAATTATTGCCATATATTAACCACACCTTACCTATCATTATAAAATATTTAACCTCTTACGGCTATATTTTTTCTCAAATCAAATCAAAGCCTCAGCCATAAAGATGATATTTAACTTATTATGTCAAATAATGTATTATTATGAGAAATCAGGATAATTGTGGAGTCTAGGAGTTTGTATGGCAGAGGAAAATTTAAAAAATTTCGTATATGAAGAAATCCAAATTGGAGAAGAATTGGGAAGTTACTCGTATGTTTTGACAGATGAAATGTTAGATACATTTCGTAAAGCAGTTGAGGATCCTGATGCGCCGTTTCCAACATTGGGAGTAAAGCATGATGCTACTGCATTTGCTATGGTATATGATGATAAAATTGGTGGTGTTAACGCAGGTAATGAGGTTGAATTTTTTAACCCCCCTATACCTGGGAAAAAAATTATTGTTACCGGTCGTGTGCATAACAAATATACGAAAAGAAATAACCCCTATATTGTAATAGAATCAACTGCAGAAGACGAAGATGGACGATTGATTGAAAAATTAAGAACTTATCAGTTAAAAAAACCAGAGGAGTTAGGGAAAAAATGGCAGAAATAAATGTTAATGATAAATTACCAACAGTTACCAAACATATTACACAGGAAAAAATCGAATTATTTGAAGATTGCGGAATATTGGACAGGCAAAATATTCATAATAACCCAGATATAGCCAGAGAAAGGCTTAAATTTGACTTTCCTATAGCATCTGGACGAATGTCTGTTACTTATGCTTCTGAAATTATACGACGATTTGTAGGAACCGATGCGTTTAGTCATTCCGGTACTGTTAATTTAAAATTTCTTAAGCCGGTAATACAAGGGGATACAGTAAATGTAAGTGGTTCTGTATCTTCCACTGAAAATGTAACTGGAGGCACCCTTGTAACTATGAATATTGAATGTGAAAATCAAAATGGTGAAAAAACTGCTATTGGACAAGGCACAGCAGTTATTAAATAATTTAGAAGGAGAATGAAGATGCCTACAGCTGAATTTGGTAAAGTCGAACTAGAAATTGTTTACTGTGTCCCTTGAGGATATCATGCTTTGGCCACGTGGTTGGCCACTGAAATTTGGAGAGCTCACGATGTTGGTGAAGTAGCAGTTAAATTAACTCCTGCAGGTAATGGAAGATTGGAATTGTATTTGGATGGAGAAAAAATCTTTGATCGTAAAGATGAAGATGGTGTTTACCCAAACTTAACTAGAGTGAATGAATTGAAAATGGTAGTAGCTGATAAAATTTTTGAAATTGATGAATCTATTTCAGCTTCTATATAGCAGAGAGTGTAATGAATTCTGAGCATTATGGTATTGTTATCAAGGGAACAAAATATTTAAATAAATGGCGAGAAACTGTATTGAACCAGCATGTTCAATTAGATCTTTCAGAATCTGATTTGTCTAATTTAAATTTAGAAAATGCAAAATTAGGCAACGCTGATTTAAGATCAGCAGATCTTAGGAATACTAAATTAGCAAACGCGAATTTATATATGGCTAACTTGACGGATGCAAATTTAGAAGGATCTGATATGGCAAGAATCAAATTAGAGAAATCTATAATTCATGGGGCGAATTTATATAATGTGAATTTGTGCTGGGCTGATCTTAATAATGCTACCGTAACATCTTGTAATTTAAAAAACTCAAGACTAATGAGAACTTCTTTTGTTGGCTCTGATCTGAAAGGAAGTGATTGTAGCCAATCTACGATGATAGAAGTAGATTTTAGGAATGCTAATTTAGAAGACGTTTCTTTTAGAAATTCGAACATGAATGGCGCAGATATGAGTAGATCAGTAATGGCAGGAGCTGATTTTTCGTATGCCATGTTGAGGGATTCTCATTGGATAATGGCTAACATGATAGGAGCTAATTATACCAATGCAAGTTTGTATAGAGTTGATATGACAATGGCTAAATTCGATAGAACTACAATTTTTCCTGAAGGTTTCGATCCAACTTATTCTCCAGCTGATGACTATTAGAAAATTAATAGGTAATTGAGGTAATTGTGGCTGAACTGTATGTAACATCAACTAGTGCTAGAGCGGGTAAAACTTTGTATTCAGCTTCAGTGGCTAAGAATAAATTAGAAAATAATGAGAGTGTGTACTATATAAATCTCGGAACAGGAGAAACCGATAAAATAATTGAAGAGATGTCAGAGTCTTATGGGACAGATAAACTGGAATACCAATATATAATTAAAGACGAACTTGACGATTCTTCTATAACTGCGATTGTGTCTGATAAAAATAAACTATTTGACAGTGTAATCATTGATGGATCAATTGGCGATGTTGCTAATATTCAAGAACCTTCCGACGCAGCGATTGTCGTTATTCATGATTGCTCACTAGGCGTGGAATTCGAACTGGCATTGATAGCAAACTACGCCGACCACGGCAGCGTTTCAATACTGTTTAATAAAATCCCTAAATACAAGTTTAAAGAAACAGCCCTGATTGCTCAAGCTTGTGGAGCAACTGTGATTGGCACTATTACAGAAGATAGAAGCATCAATGGTTTAGCATTTGATGAAATCATGCAATGCCTAAATGGTAAATTAATTGACCTAACTGTTACAAACAAGCCTTATATAGAAAAATTCCTCATAGGCGGAAATATGATGGACTCTGGCAAAGAGTATTTTGGGAGATACCAAAATCAAGCCGTCATAACAAGAAGTGGAAGACCTGATATACAAATGTCTAGCATAATGGCTGGTACTAGATGCTTAATTCTTACAGGGTCAGCGGAACCTACGGAGTATATTATTTCAGAAGCACGTAAACACAGAGTACCGATGATTCACGTTGAATCGTCTACTGAAACTACAGTGAACATGCTGTCAGGCGCTTTTGGTGATAATCCAGTGTGCATAGAACGTGTTGACAGGTTTGCGGAATTATTAGTGAGTCATTAAGAACTACATGTCTGAATTCAACATATCCAAGATATCATAAGTTATGCATGTC
>Ga0114999_10000253_pt1 | contig 79028 bp, 74 predicted proteins | sample ArcticOcean_MG_C_3_FD_89820 | JGI IMG/M metagenome (GOLD analysis project Ga0114999, IMG submission 89820) | Marine microbial communities from western Arctic Ocean - ArcticOcean_MG_CB8_126 | ecosystem: Environmental > Aquatic > Marine > Oceanic | place: Arctic Ocean: Canada Basin | collected...
CCGAATCCGCGGTTACGTCTCGACGCTCCGCAAAAACGACCTGAAAATCCTGGACGGCATCCAATCCGCCTTCCACCAGTCCCCCAACCTGCCAGCGCACATCTTCGTCACTGGGTAGTTACTATCGAACAAGGAATAACGAAGTCAGAAGTTTCGACAAGAGACAACGGATCGGAATTGGTCGTTTTGCATCGAGGGAGCGGGTTTCTTTCAATTCATAATTCGACATTCCTTGTTCGATATTCATTATTCAATAAAAAAACGCCCGGCTTCTCACGTGAGAAGCCGGGCGGTGTTGTTTGTTGTTTGACGCAATGAAGAGCCTACCGTTCTCTGGTGGCCGCCAGAGATTCCGGTTCGTCTTCGAAACCCCAGTCGATGTCTTCGCACCATTTCGGTTCGCACTGTACGACGAGTGACGCCCGTTCTTCCCGCATCAGTTTGTAACAGTCGCCATCGACCCAATCGAAGAACTGGCGGAACCAGAGCATGTTCTTCACGTGATCCTGCGGTGAGTAAAGGCGAATCGATGTTCCCTGCTCGTGCCAGTCGAACAGCATGCCGAAGAACCCGCTGGGGATGTATTTGACGTATGTCAAATCGACGCCGATGAGTCGCTTGCCTTCGGTGGTGATCAACCGATTCAACGTTTCGCGCAATAGAGCCAGATCGGCTCCGTCCCAGATCTCGACATCGCCCAAATCGAGCGCCCAATAGCCATTCCGCTGGTGGATCGTCATCCGATTTTTTTTCGACGCCATGCTGCCGGTTCCTTTGCTGGAGTCTCATCGATGGAATATGGGGCGATTGGTCACTTCAGTGGCCTGCCTCGCCGCCCCGCGTTGTCCCTTGCACATCGCTGGACCAATTAAGCAAAGACGAGACCAACCGGCCGTTGCAGGGAGACAACTTCCGGAGTGTCGGCGTAACGCGTGTCCTGGCAGTCGGTTACGAATTGTTCTCCAGCGTTGGAGTCGCCGGTCGTCCTGCAGTCGTGTGTAAAAAATACAACACTACGGGTGTCACGTTGATTTCGGACATCATCCGAAACCACTTGAAAGCGACTATTCATGGCCCGCCCGGTTTCCTCTTTTCCCGTTCTGCGTCATCCGCCATACTCTGCCGCGTGATTTGCAATTGTTCGGTTTCTCAAAAGGATGTTTTGCGTGGAAAAACCAGCGACCTACGTTTTCGCCGGCGGCGCCAGCGGCGGGCATCTGTTCCCGGGACTGGCGGTCGCCGAAGAATTGCGCGCTCGAGACCAACGAATCAAAATCGTGTTTATTGGTTCCGAGCGCGGTGTCGAGCGCGAGATTGTTCGGGAACATAACTGTCGGCACGAACCGTTGCCGGTTGAACCCTCGACGATGTTCCGTCGGAACTCCGTGCGGTTTCTGTGGCGGAACTGGCAGGCGCGCAATCGGGCGGCGGCGCTGCTCGATGAATTGAAACCGGCAGCTGTCATTGGCCTGGGCGGCTTCGCCAGCGTGCCGGTGGTCATGGCGGCAAGTTCCCGCCGCATTCCAACGGTCTTACTCGAACAGAACATCGTGTCCGGCCGCGCCACTCGCTGGCTGAGCAGTCGAGCGTCGCTGATTTGTCTTTCCTTTGACAAAACCCACGGCCGCCTCGCTACGGGAACTTTCACCAGTGTCACCGGCAATCCCGTCGGAAAGCAGATTGCCAATCTTCGGAATCGCGCGCGATCAACAGCTCATCACGATGCGCCCACATTGCTGATTCTCGGAGGCAGCCAGGGCGCAACCGCGGTGAATGAGATGGCGATGGGAGCCATCGACAACCTGCATCTAACAACAATGGGTGCCACTGGCGTGTCGCCAGTGCAAATCCGCGATTGGACGATCATGCATCAAACCGGTGCGGCACAGCATGATAAAATCGCCCGTCGATACGCCGAGTTGGGACTGCAGGTGGAAACCGCCCCGTTCTTCACCGACATGCCCAGACGTTACGCGCAGGCAACTTTGGCCATTACACGCGGAGGAGCAACGTCACTGGCCGAACTCGCAGTGGTCGGCGTGCCGACAATCATTGTGCCGTACCCTAACTCGCTCGGCGATCACCAACGACTCAACGCCCGATTCTATGCAGAGAATGGCGCGGCCAAGATCGTTGAGCAAACGGGCGATTCAGTCGCCGCCATGACAAATGCCGTCACCGAGTTGGCCACCGATTCGCATCGTCTCCGTGCGATGTGCGATGCCATGCACGTGTTGGGTAAACCGCACGCCGCCGCAGCCGTCGTCGATCAGCTACAGCAACGGACCAGCAGTGAACAGATTGAACGACGACGATCGGCCTAACGTGGGTTCGTCGTTACGAGTCGCGCAGCAACGTCCGCCGACGCCGACGCCGGTGAGAACGCGAGATCGTCCGTTCGCCATCCTCCGCTTCAACGAAGAACGAACCGGCCAGCAATCGGTAGAACAGCAAGAGCAGGAAAGCACCTGCAGTTCCGGCGGCGAAACCCATCGGGCTGATGGGAGTGACTTTCGCGCCTTCCCAGAAGAAGAACAGCGTGCCACAACCGATCACGCAGCCGGAAATTCCCATCAGCAGCGTCGCGATGGCACCGCCGGGATCGCGTCCGGGCATAATCGCCTTGGCGGCTAACCCCACCAGAGTGCCGAAGCCAACCCACACCAGAAACTCATTGCAGCTCTGCTCAATGAGCGGTCCCCAACTTCCGTCCGGCATGTGCGGTTCCCTCCTGTGCGGCGATAAAGCGGTATCGTCGTTATCGTCAGAACGATCGGCAAAATGTGAATCGAATTTCCAATCCATCGCGGACGGGCGTTCATTTCTTGCCGTGCAGTACGCCCGCCAATGCCGCGTTTGCCGCATGAAAACCGCACATTCCATGCACGCCACCACCGGGAGGCGTCGACGCCGAACACAGGAAAATGTGCTTTGTCGGCGTGGTATACGGATTCCAGCGAGCCGTGGGGCGGGTGAACAACTGACGCAGATCCATCACGCCGCCGGTGATATCGCCGCCAACATAGTTGGCGTTGCCCGCTTCAAAATCAGCCGGCGATGTCGCGTGCCGGGCGAGAATCAGGTCGGGAAAACCGGGGGCGAATCGCTCCATTTGCGCTTCGATTCGTTCCGTCATGTCTTCGGTCGATCCATTGGGTACGTGACAGTAACCCCAGCCGGTCTGTTTGCCGGCCGGTGCGCGGGTGGGATCGAACAGGCTCTGTTGGGCAACCAGCAGAAACGGCCGGTCGGCACAGCGGCCCTCCCACGGGGCGCGCTCCGCTGCCGCGATTTCGTCCAATGTGCCACCCACGTGAACCGTGCCGGCCCGTGCACACTCGGGCGAACTCCACGGAATCGGCCCGTCCAATGCCCAATCGAGTTTGAACACACCCGGCCCGTGACGGAATTTCTGTAAGTTCTTGCGGAAACCGGCGGGCAACGATTCGCCGGCAATTGAACTGAGTTGTCGTGGGGTGACGTCGAACAGGTAAGCGTCGGCCTTCGGTAAGTCGCCCATCGAAGTCACGCGTCGATTGACGACAATCTCGCCGCCCAACGTTTTCAGGTAACGCGCCATCGCATTGGCGATTTGTTGGGAACCTCCTTTTGCGACCGGCCAACCCTCGCCGTGTGCGGTGATGCCGAGCATTAGTCCGACGGCTGCGGTGAGATGGTCCTCCAATGGCAACACCGAGTGTGCCGCCATGCCCATGAATAACCCTTGGGCGCGGTCGCCACGAAACCGGCTTCGTGCTAAACCGCAAGCGGAGCGCACGGCCCGTAAACCGAATCGCGTCATCAACCACGGATTTCGCGGGGGGCGCAACGGTCCCAGATTCTGCGCCAACAATTTCTCTCGGCCATCGACCAACGGTGCGAACAGTTTGCGATACGCATCGCCGTCGCGTCCGAGTTTCTCGCACGTCGCTTCCAGCGACCGCTCGGCGACCGCCGCGTCGCCGTCATCCAGCGCATGCGCCAACGGGGCGTCGGGGTGAATCCACTCCAACCCGTGCTCATCGAGCGGCAAGCTCTTGAAGAAGGGCGAAGCAACGCCCAGCGCGTGAATGGCGGAGCAGACATCGTGTACGAAGCCGGGCAACGTCAACTCCGCCGACCGCGTGCCACCGCCGATAGTCTCGGCCGCCTCCACAACCAACACACTCCGCCCGGCCCGCGCCACCGTAATCGCCGCCGCCAACCCATTCGGCCCCGCCCCAACAACAACGGCATCGTACCGCGTTTCGGCAGGTTCGGATGAGAATTCGAGGTGATCGGGCATTGTTGTCAAATGGTTTCAAAGGAACGCTAATCTGCACTAATCTACGCTAATCAATGAGTCGCTCGCCGTTCCTAAAATTAGTGGAGATTAGTGGAGATTAGTGTTCCAAATCATAGATCCGGCTGTGCCGGACGGAATCTCGTCAGGTTGTCATTCGCCCATTCGCGGCCGGCACAGCCGGCCCTAAGTTACTCCGGATTGTCAAAAGTCACGTCATCAGCAGTTGCTCTCAAATCAGACAACTTGACAAGCCACAGTTCCGCAAAACGAGATGGAACCTCAATTGTTATTGTAAGGCTCCCGTCGGGATGATCGGATGCGACATAGGATGACGTACACTCTATAACCATACTTATCTCTTGAGGAGTCATTCGGGAGAATCTCCTGATAAGTAGATTCTGCGATGCGAGAATTCGACTTTCTTGTTCTTCACCATCTTGCACTCGATCAACTGGGTATGTGACGGTTCATGCGGTTCAATTCGAATCGAACTACTCGCAATCCTTAGGCAGCCGGTAAATCCGAACCTACATCTCAGTGAGCGTTCCACGCACGACCTCCACCAATTCCCCATCCGCCACCGTTTGCTGTTCGCCCTTCGTCAAATCCTTCACCTGCCATTGGCCGGTGGTGAATTCGTCGGCGCCGGCGATGATGGCTAAGCGGAAACCCTTGCGGTCGGCGTATTTTAGTTGTTTCTTGATGGGTTTGGCTTCCGGGTAGACTTCGGTGGCGATGCCGGCGGCTCGTAGTTCGCGGGCGATTCGCAGGTAGTCGCCTGTGTGTGCGGCGTCGAAATGAACGATCAGGACCGGGGCCGGGGTTGTGCTTTGGTCGCAAAGGCCGAGTTCTTCCATGGCTGCCAGTAAGCGGTCGAGACCGAGGCTGGCACCGACGCCGGGTAGCGATTGTTTGGTGAACAGGCCGGCCAGATTGTCGTAGCGGCCGCCCGAGCAGACGCTGCCGATGCCCGGCAACTGGGTGAGAAACGTTTCGAAAATGGTGCCGGTGTAATAATCGAGGCCGCGAGCAATCGAGACGTCGAGTTCGACCCGCTCCGCCGGAATGCCAACCGTGCGACAGACGTCGATCAATTCACGCAGACAGGCAACGCCGGACATTCCCTGCTCGTTGCCCGCAAGTTGTGTCTCCAGCCCTTCGAGAATGTCCTCGGCACTGTCGCCGGACGTTTCCGCCAATTGCAGCACGCTCTCAGCCTGTTCGGCCGTCGTGCCAACCTGTTCGGTCATTTCGGCGATGACTTTGTCGCGGCCGATTTTGGCCAGTTTGTCGAGTGCGCGAAGCACGCCGGTCGCTTGTTCGGTCAGGCCGAGTTGTTCCAGCAGCCCGTTGAGTACGCGGCGGTGATTCACGCGGATGACGAACTCATCGAAGCCGATGTTCTGCATCAGGTCGTGAATGACCAGCAGCGTTTCGATGTCGGCCGTGTTGGAGTCGGTGCCGATGGTGTCGAAATCGCATTGCATGAACTCGCGGTAACGGCCCTTCTGCGGTTTTTCGGCTCGCCAGACCGTGCCAATGTGATACCGCTTGAATGGCGTGCCGAGATCATTGAGGTGCTGGGCGGCAAAGCGGGCGAAGGGAATGGTGAGGTCGAAACGCATCGAGACGTCGCGTTTTCCCTGGTCGGTGAAGCGAAACATCTGTTTGTCGGTTTCGTCACTTCCCTTGCCGAGCAGGATTTCGGAATATTCCAGCGCCGGCGTGTCGATGGGGCTGAAGCCGTAACTGCGATACGTTTGCCGGGCCGTCTCGATGAGTTGCTCGCGAGCCATCATCGGCCCGGGGAGATAGTCGCGAAAGCCCTTGAGCGTTACAGGTTTGATCAGTTTGTCGGTCACTAGAAATGTCCGTGTTTGGTTCTCGGGAAGTCCCATTTAGCCGGCTAGCTTGCTCGCCGTGTTTGCCGATGCCGAATTACGATCACGCCCCGCAAGCGAGGCGGCTGAATGTAACGATAGGTGTCGTGCTGGTCCAGCGAAATGTCACTTTTTAAACGTCGATTTCCGCCGCAGGATGTGATGGTAATTCTGCGCGAAGCGGTGGGATTCGTCGCGGACGTATTGTAACAACCGCAGACCAAAACTGTGTTTGCTCAGTCGACGCGGTTCGGCTTCGCCGGGAACGTAGACTTCTTCGTCCCGTTTGGCGAGAGAAATGGTGAGCGGCGGTCGCACGCCGATGGCATCCATTGCCGCCAGCGCGGCGTTCAGTTGTCCTTTGCCGCCGTCGATCAGCAGGATATCGGGCAGTGTTTCGCCCTCTTTGTCGAGACGCCGCAACCGCCGGCTCACGACTTCGCGGATCGAAGCATAGTCATCGACACCCTCGACGGTGCGGATTTTGAACCGTTTGTAACCATGCTTAAAGGGCAAACCGTCGATGAATTGCACGAGGCTCGCCACGGTTTGCCCACCCTGCAAGTGCGCGATATCGACACCTTCGATGCGGCGGGGCAGTTCGGGCAATTTGAAAATCTGTTTCAGACCGGCCATGCCGCGCTTGGGGTCGATGTAGAACACTTCCGGTTGGGCGTGTTCTTCCAGGTCACCGCGCAGATTGAGATTTTCGAGCAGTTGGATTTCATCGCGCAGCCGGGCCGCCTTTTCAAATTTCAACTCGGTCGAAGCCTGCTGCATGTCCTTTTGCATTTGCTTGAGCAGCCGGGTCTTGTTTCCGTCGAGAAACATTCGCAAGCGGCCGATGTCGCGGCGATATTCCTCGCGGCCAATTCGCAGATTGCAGGGGGCCGTGCATTGATTGATGCTGGCGAGCAGGCAAGGGCGGAACCAATTCCAGCGTTCGTCGCCATCTTCGATGTCGAGCGAACAGGTGCGGAACTTGAAAATCTTCTGCAGAACGGCAATCGCGCCGCGCAGTTGTTTCGCGTTGGTAAACGGCCCGTAGAGTTTGGTGCCGCGCGTTTGCGGTGTGCGGGTGAACTCGACACGGGGAAAGTCTTCGCGGATGAAGATTTCCAGGTACGGGAACGTCTTGTCGTCTTTGAGGTCCTGATTGAATCGCGGTTGCGTATCCTTAATGAGGCGGGCTTCCAGCAGCATCGCATCGACTTCGCTGTCGGTATCGAGATACTCGACGCTGGCGATTTCCTTCACCAGTTCCGCCGTGCGGCGGTCTTCGGCCGCCGCCTGTGTGAAATAATTCGACACGCGACTGCGCAGGTTGACCGCTTTGCCGATGTAGATGACCCGCCCGAGTGCGTCTTTCATCAAATAGACGCCGGGCGTGGTGGGAAACTCGCGCACCGCGTCGCGGGGAGAGGTTTCAGCAGAGGAATCGTCGGCCATGTGGGGACACGCAATAGCGGCGAAATGAATTCACAAGCGGTATTGCTGTATTGTAGAGACCGCTTCAATCCTGTGAAGGCGACATCGCGTTCGCTGCGGTGTAATGTCCCGCTGTCTGCGCGCCGTTGGCCCGCAGCTATGGCGACTACCCGTTTCGTTCCAACATTTGCCGCACGACTTCTTGCAGGCTGTTGGTTTCTTCGAATATTGCCAATTGCTGGGCGGCTCCGGTTGTGGAGGGGAGTTTGGTGGCCGACTTCAATTCATCGACGCAGCCGAGTTTTCTTGCCCGCGGCAGGAGTAGTTCGATCATTGAATCGACTGTCTCCTGCACCGAATACTGCTTGTAGTCGTCGGAATCGACGAGCCGAGCTTCGCCGCCGAAGCGTGTCGCTCGCCATTTGTTTTGTTCCACCATCATGGGGTGATAACCGGAGAGAAACGTGCCTTCGTCGATTTCCTCGGAAATTTCCTGTACCAGACATTGAACCAGCGCGGTGATGGCGAGCACCTGTTCGAGATTGGCTGGCATGTCGCACATGCGGATTTCGACGGTGCCGAATTGGTGGTGCGGGCGAATGTCCCACCACAGCTCGCGAATGCTGTTGATGAAGCCGGTATCGACCAGGTGATTGACCAGCCAGATGTACTCGCTCCAGTTCCGCATCTGGTGCGGCAAGCCGGCCGTCGGCAGACCTTCCATGACCTTTGATCGATTGGAATGCACGCCGGTTTTACGGTTCTCCCAGAAAGGCGAGTTGCACGACAACGCCAACAACAGCGGCAAATGCCGCATCATGCGGTCGCACACCATAATCGCCTTGTCGCCGGTATCGACACCGATGTGAACGTGCAGGCCAAACGTGACCAACCGGCGGGCGATGTCCTGCATCAATTCCACCAACCGGTAGTAGCGGTCGTTGACGGTGATCTTCTGGTCGCGCCACGACGAAAACGGATGGGTGGCCGCCCAGAAAAGTTTGAGGTCCAACGGCGTCGTTATTTTCTCAAGCGCAATGAGCTTTCCCGAGAGGTCGTCGGCGACTTCGCGGGCGGTGTTACAGACACCGGTGTTGATTTCCAGATAACTCTGCATCAATTCGGGTTTGATATAGTCGGTCAGGTGTGTCGGCAGTCCTTTCAGAACTTGTTCGATGGAATTCGACAACGCCAGCGTCTCGGCATCGACCAGCTGCAATTCCAGTTCGACACCAATGGTCGGCGAGTCGTTTCGCGTGAATTGCAGCGTCGTCATGCTGAGTCCTTTTCGGCATTTTTTCGCATATCGGCAGACAGAACAAGAGCGGTGCGCAGGAGAATCCTCGCGCCGAATCCAATGGCCCGCTCATCAATATCGAACATTGAGGAATGCAGAAACGTCGATTCGGCTCCGGAGATTCCGCAACCCAGTCGCAGCAATGCTCCCGGTGCGTGATCCAGATAGACGGAGAAATCTTCGCCGCCCATACTTGGCTGATCGATGATCGCCGTGTTTTCCGGCCCGAGCACGCGACGGGCGGATTCCTCCAATGCCGCGGCGATTCGCGGATGATTGACGACTGCCTTGAGTGGTTGTCGAAACCGGAGTCGTATCTTCGCGCCGCTGGTTTGCTCCACGCCGGTGCAGATGTCTTGCAAGCGGGCCTTGAGCACTTCACGGGTTTCCGAATCTGTCGTTCGCAATGTCCCGCACAATTCGACTCGTTCGGGAATCACGTTCGGGGCGTAACCACCGCTGATCTGGCCTATGGTTACGACGGCGGCGTTACGGGAATCGACCGTGCGGGGCAGGAACTCGTATAACGTACTCACGAGATGGGCGGCGGCCGCGATGGGATCGACCGAGTGATGCGGCCGGGCGGCATGTCCCCCGTGTCCGTTGATCTCGATTTCAATTTCGTCGCAATTGGCCGTCAGTGCGCCGTAACGAATACCGACTGCTCCGGCGGTCCGCTCCGGATCGACGTGCATTCCGAGTACGGCATCAACACCTTCCATCGCCCCCTGGCTGACGAGCCATTCGGCTCCGTGCGAAGTTTCCTCGGCCGGCTGAAACAAGAAGCGCAGCCGAATTCCGTCATCGTTGGCTAAGTCGCCGGGCTGTGAATTGATTGCCGACATTGCCAACGCCGATCCGAGCAGCACGGCCGTGTGTGCGTCGTGTCCGCAAGCATGTGCCACGCCGGGAATGCGCGACGCGTATTCGACCTGTTTTTCGTCCGGCATCCGCAATGCGTCGAGGTCGCAACGCATCGCGATCAACGGAGCATTGGCGGCGGGTTTTCCAATCGTCAAGTCGGCGACGACACCCACACGATTGCCAACGTCGCTGCGGGCTATCCAGGCATCAACTCCTGCTTGCTGAATTCGCTTCGTGACAAACTTTGAGGTTTCAATTTCCTCCCCGCTCGGTTCGGGGTGGGCGTGAAGATGACGCCGAATGCGAATCAGCTCCGGTTCCAGCTTCGCGAGTTCCTCGTCCAGCCGCCGCTCCCACGGCTGCAGTCGCTGCCAGACTTCTTCGGAGAAGTGCATGGAACCTGCCTGATACATCATCGTCGTCCAAAAGCTATCAGCTGTCAGCGATTAGCTTTCAGCTTCAGTTCGTAGGGAGCCTTCGGTTTTGCTGGCTGAAAGCTGACGGCTGAACGCTTTTCGCACACGTTGGAAAACCAAAGACTATCCGTGGTCGTCTACAGCGCCATTGTTGCAGGGCGGGGCAACTGCGACAAGCGGGGAAAGCGAGCAACTCAATTGGTGGAGGCGAAGAGGGAAGGGGTGGCTGTCGCAGCAGTTTTGTTGCTACGGTGAGAAGAGGTGCCGGGCGAGGAACGTCTTCCCATGCATCGGCTGCCCTCACCCTGCTTCAATCGCCTTCGGCCTTGAAGCTGTCCCCTCCCCCACCGGGGAGAGGGTTTGGAAACCGTCTCTACCATTTCCAGTCTAAAACGCCTTTGAGATTCTGAATCGCCCAGTCCGGCCAGCCGCCGCCGTGCAATTCGATGACGATCTCGGCCACCATCTTAAACGTGTCGTGAAATGACTCGTTGTCGAGACCGGCAACGTGTCCTGCCAGCAGGATGTTGTCCAGTTCCAGCAGTGGACTGGTGAGCGGAAGCGGTTCTTCCTCAAACACATCCAACCCGGCGGCACGTACCCGGCCCGATTTGAGGGCGTCGTACAGCGCGCTTTCATCGATCAGCGAGCCACGGGCCGTGTTAATGATGACTGCGTCCTCTTTCATCTTCGCGATGGATTGGGCGTTGATGAGGTGATGATTTTCGGCGGACATTGGCGCGTGCAGCGAGACGTAATCCGAACGAGACAACAATTCGTCCCGCGAAACCAGCTCGATCTGCATCTGCTCACAGAATTCCTTCTGGGGGTACGGCTCAAAGGCAATGACCTTCATTCCCAGCCCAACACCACGCCATGCGACTGCCCGGCCGATGCGACCGAGACCGACGATGCCCAACGTGGTTCCCATCACCCGCGGGGTGGGGACGCGTGCCCATTGATTTTTTCTCACGGCAACGTCGAGGCGGGGGAAACCGCGAGCGACGGCCATGAGCAGGGCGATGGTATGCTCGGCCACAGCGTGGTGATTCACGCCGGGGGTTGTTGTCACCACGATCTTTTTTTCGTTGCATGCCGACAGATCAATCGCGTCGAACCCCACTCCCGTACGGCAGATGGCTCGCAAATTCGGCAACGAATCGAGTACCGATGGCGTGTAGGGTTCCGACCCGGCAATGACCGCTTCGGCGTCGCGCAGAGCTTCAACAATCGTCGCCTCATCGGAGAGGTCCAGCTCGGAGGAGATTGTCTCCAGTTCGAATCCGGCCGACTTCAGCAACTCGACGTGCGGGCCGGAGTCTCCAATCAGCGATGTGCAGGCAACTTTAGGCATCGGGGGGCTGGCTCCTGTTTGGTTGTTCTTGCTTGTGGTTCATTGACGCAGCAGTACGGTGTCGCGGCGCGATGTGAGTCAGACTACCGAACCACTGCGTCGGTTGCCAGCAAGCGAACCGTCGTGTCGATTAGGAATCGACGGCGTTGGGCCGAGAATTCGGCGTATCCGTCAGTTGTGAACAATCCCCTGAGCCGATTAGAATAGACGCTGCACCTGAGATTGAGTCTCAATATTGTCCGTAACCCACCGATTGCATCTAAACCGTCGGGAAACCCCCCTTTTGCAACAGTTTGTCCCCCTTGAGTTTCTGCGCGCCGGCGAAGAAGGCCGGGTCCATCAGATCGACGGCGAACACGCTCTTGTTGTTCGACTTGAGGAAATGGGTCTACGGCAGGGGGTCGATGTGCGGATGATTCGTCCCGGCTCGCCGTGCATTGTCGCCTTCGACAATCATCGCCTCAGCGTACGAACCGACGAAAATGCCGTTGTGATGGTGGCCGTCAACGGCGTGAAAGCCGACTGACGTTGTTGGGTACGCTACTCGTTGACACCCCGTGATTGTGATCCGAATGACCACCCTCGATACATTGAATGAAAACCAGCGGGCGCGAATCGTCGATGTCGATGGCGACGATGGCATTGCTGTGCGTCTGCTCGAAATGGGGCTCACCGAAGGTGAGGAAATCGAGTTGCTCGGTTTTGCCCCGTTGGGAGACCCGATCGAGTTCTTCGTTCGGGGGTATCGAATCTCCCTGCGAAAGAGCGAAGCGCATCGCGTGCAGGTTGAGTTAATTGAAGTTTAGCGGCGGGGCATCGCCCCGCGTCTCCGGAAAACAAGAAAATAAATGACCGCCCTCAATTCCAGTGCATCTGATTCCAAGTCGGCCGATGGGCCGTCGCGTCCACTCAAAGTGGCGCTCATCGGCAACCCGAACACCGGCAAGAGTACACTGTTCAACGCCTTGGCCGGTTTGAGGGCGCGGGTTGGCAATTATCCGGGTGTCACAGTCGAGAAGAAAATCGGCCGCGTACGTTGGGACAACCGCGACATCGATCTCATCGACCTGCCCGGAACATACAGCCTCTCGCCGCGCTCGCTGGATGAATTGGTGTCGGTGGATGTGCTGTTAGGACGGCAACAGGATGTGGGACAAATCGACGCAGTGGTTTGCATCGTCGACGCTTCCAATCTCGAACGCAACCTGTATCTGCTCAGCCAGATTCTGGAATTGAAGCTGCCGGTGGTGTTGGTCCTCAACATGTGTGACGTCGCCAGCACGCGAGGCACGGTGATTGAAGGCGAAGCACTCGCGGAGAAACTCGGTGTTGTCGTCGTTCAAACAGAAGCCCATCGTCGCGTGGGCCTCGATGCATTGCAGCAGGCGATCGTCGAATCCGTTTCACGCGATGGCATTGAACCACCAACCCTCTTTCCCGACGCGTTTTATGCCGAATGCGATCAACTTGCGGCTCTGTTGTCGGAATGGAACGAGCCGGCGATGCCCGGTTATCTGTTAGAGCGAATGCTGCTCGATGTGGGCGGTCAGGTGGAAACACAACTGGCCGAGCGGCAACCCGAACGTGGGCTTTCGTCGCTGACTGCGGCCCGCAAGCGATTGAAAGAAGCGGGTTGCCGCATTCCGATGACTGAGGCACGGGTGCGTTACGCCTGGGCGCGCGAAATGCTCACCGGTGTTGTCACGCGGTCGGCCGAACGTCGGGTGACCACCAGCGATAAGATCGACAAGATTTTGACCCACCGACTTGGCGGGCTGCTGATTTTTTGCGGCCTGATGTTTGTCGTCTTTCTGTCCATCTTCACCTGGGCTGAACCGTTCATGGGAGCGATTGAAACGGCGCAAGGCTGGGTCAGCGATTTCGTCACCGGGTTGATTCCGCCGGGGGCGCTACGCAGTCTGCTGGTCGATGGCGTAATCGCCGGAGTCGGTGGCGTGATCGTGTTTCTGCCCCAGATAGCGTTTTTGTTTTTCTTTCTCGCGATTCTTGAAGATTGCGGCTACATGGCGCGTGCCGCGTTTCTGATGGATAAATTGATGACACGCATCGGCCTCAGCGGAAAGTCGTTCGTGCCGTTGATGTCGTCGTTCGCCTGCGCGATACCGGGCGTGATGGCGACGCGGGTGATTGAGAACCGTCGCGACCGAATGGTGACGATGTTGGTGGCACCGCTGATGAGTTGCTCGGCCCGGTTGCCGGTTTACGTGCTGTTGATCGCGTTGTTTATTCCGTCGAGACAATGGCTCGAACGCGGCCTGGTGATGTTCGCCATGTATTCGTTGGGCGTGGTGGTGGCGATATTTGTGGCGTGGCTGTTGAAGAAGACATTCTTCAAAGGCGAGACGCCCCCGTTTGTGATGGAATTGCCCAGTTACAAATGGCCGTCACCGCGCATCGTGTTTCACCGCGTGTATGACCGCTCGAAGGCGTTTGTCACACGGGCTGGAACTTTGATTTTCGCAACAACTGTGGTTGTGTGGGCGTGTGCGTATTTTCCGGGCGATCACGGTGAAGTGAATGCCGTCACGCGTCAGATCGAATTGTTCAACGATGAGTTCGGCGAAGAATTGAAATCGAAAAGTTTACGTTCATCAAAGCTTCAGGGGCAGTTGGAACTTTTAGGGATATTGAGGTCATCGGATACATCGGATGATGATAAACATGTCGCATCCAGCAAATTGCTTAAGCAAAAACGGATTGTAGATACGAGCGCTGAGACAGTCAGAATGGCCGCAACAAGATCCAGTGCGCAAAACGAGCCTTTACAGCAGCGGATCGATGAGTTGAACGCAAAACTTGCCCCGCTGACGAATCAGCGGAACGAACTCAGCGCTCAACTCATCGAGGGAAGCATTCTCGGCCAGATGGGACACGCCATCGAGCCGGTGGTGAAGCCGCTTGGTTGGGACTGGAAGATTGGGGTGGGGGCGATTGCTTCGTTCCCAGCGCGTGAGGTCATCGTCGCCACGCTGGGGACGATTTACAGCTTGGGGAGCGAAGTCGATGAAGAAGACGCGGGGTTACTTGGGGCCATTCGCGGCGCCGAGTGGCCCGATGGACGCAAAGTGTATAATACTCCGGTGGCGCTGTCGGTGATGGTTTTCTTTGCGTTGTGTGCGCAGTGCGCTGCGACGCTGATGGTGATTCGACGTGAAACCAACAGCTGGCGGTGGCCGGCATTTACGTTCGTCTATATGACTGTGCTGGCATACGTCGGGGCGTTTGTTACGTATCAGGTTGGTATGATGTTCGTGTGATGACGGTGTGAGCCGTTGGTGTGGGGCCGCGAAACCGCAAGCGATGTTCGGTGCGTTATGGGAAATGTAGAATGGCAACTTGTAATCGCGCTGCTGGCGGTCGGCGTTGCCGCGCTATCTCTTGGCCGCCGGATTTATCGGCTGGTGAAGGGCAACAAGGACGGCGCCTGCGGCACGAGTGGTTGCGGAAGTTGCTCGGCCAACTCAGCGCCACAACAAGCGGGTCGCGAACTGCCGCTTGTCACCCTCGAAAAGGCACCGAATAGTGATTTTCCCTGAGCGCGCATAAAAAAGCCCACGGGCCGCGGCCCGTGGGACTTTGTATCTCTGGTGCGTTTTACTCAGCAATCTTGCCATACGCTTTGAAGCGAACCGGTTCGTCGCGTCCGGCGATGGTCACCGTGAATTCTTCGGTGAACTCTCCACTCTCAGCCGGTGGAGTAATCGTCAGCGGCAGCACGTGCACGGTGCGTGCAAGCTCCGGCAAACGAATCTTGAAACAGTTGCGATCCGATTCGCATTCAATCTTTTCGACTTTGATCGCTTTCTTGCCCCGGATGACCACGTTGACGGTCTTGGCTTTTCCGGGAACCAATATGCCCAACGAAACGAGCGAAGGTGTGACGGTGACGTCGGGTTCGACGCGTGCTTCAATCAGAATCGGAATGTGCGGGCGGCTGACATCGTCGGTCACCAGCGTGATTAGCTCACGCAGTTTGCCAATGGGAGCTGATTTCTTCAGCGTCAACTGCAATTGATACGCGACGCGGCCACCTGCACGCGACTTCTCAACCACTTTCGCGTCGAGATGCGGGCTATTGACCTTAACACTTTTGACCTTCCAATCTTCGCGGCCGGCGTAGGCAATGCTGATGTTCCGCGTGGCGTCATTTCCGTATTCGGTCCCACCGAAGTTGGCACTACCCGGTGTTAGCACGACGTCGGTGCGAATGTACGCCGAGACCGGAATGCGGACTTCGGCATATCGCGGCTGATCGAAGGTGATGATGACGTTGGAATCCTTCTGGCGCGTGAACCGCTTGGTGTTCATCGTCAGTTCGACACAGGCCGTCTCGCGGCTGGCGAGCGTATTCTTCGATGGCTCGGCTGCGGTGCAGCCACATGTCGTTCGCACACCGGAGATATGCACGGTTTGCTTGTAAAGATTCTTGATTTTCAGGCGGTAGCGTAGGTCCGATCCACGTGCAACGTCGCCAAAGTCGTGCCGCTGCTTCTCGAACATCTTTTGCGCCCAATCGAGTTCCTGTGCCTGTGCCGGCAGGATCGGCGTCAACGACAGCAGCAGGGCCAAGGCAAGAAATCGTTTGATGACTGTTGGCATGGTATCTCTCATTCGTTCGTCGGATGCCGGGAGTGAAGACAACCGATCTATTTTTTGACAGCGACGGATGAACCGTCCGGTTTGCTGCCTATGAACTCTTTCCGGCTTCCTCATGAAGCAAGCCGAAAACCGGGCCATCGTCAGCCCAATGTAACATAGGTCAGGAAGGGCGGCTACACCCAAGGCGTGACACAATAATCGCTTACGGAAATAGACTTTATCTGGATGGCAGATGGGGGGACAGGTAAGGAGGTTAATCCACGCGGTCAAAATTGTCAATGTCTTCCTGACCGCAACAGTCGATGGTTCGACTGTCCGAATGACCGACAGATCCCGTTCGATCATCACGAAGGGATTGGTCAACCTCGTCCAACAAACGCTTGGAGAATCCGTGTAACCCATCCAAACATCGTTCAAGATAGACGCTAACTCTCCCCTGACATTCTTCCATCGGCTTACCAGCGGCTACTTGAACGGTTGATCTCGACGCCCGCCCCCTTTTTGACTAAGTTCCCCACCCTTTCAATTCGGCACACGTGCACCAAGGCACGTTCAGATGGGCGACTTAACGCAAGGAGGCGTGTCGTGCGGTATTTCTCTATTCCATGTTCCTCTGTTCGATTTGCCTGGGCATTCAGCTTGGCAGCGGCGTTGTTCTTCGCCGGTTGCGACGACGTTCAGCAGACGCTGGAACAGGCTGGCAATCAACCAACCGTTTCAACCGGTGGCGTCTCGCGTGGGCCAACACAGAACACGGCCGCCGCGCTCAAATCGCGCGATACCGTCAGCATTGCGTCTTTCAACATTCAAGTGTTTGGAATATCGAAATTGAAAAAGCAGCCGGTGATGGACGTGTTGGCCAAAGTCGTGCGACGCTTCGACGTGGTGGCGATTCAGGAATTGCGCGCGAAAGACCAGACTGTTATTCCGAAATTCCTCGAACTGGTGAACGCCGACGGTTCAAATTACGAATCGGTCGTCGGACCGCGACTGGGTCGCACGTCGAGCAAAGAGCAATACGTGTTTCTGTACGACAGCAATCGGATTCAGCTTTCCCGTTCGTCGGTGACAACCGTGAGCGATCCGCGGGATCTGTTGCATCGCGAACCGCTGGTGGCGCGATTTCGCGTACGCAGTCAACCGGCCGAGAACGCTTTTTCCTTCACGCTGGTCAACATCCACACCGATCCCGACGAGACCGACACCGAACTCGATGCATTGGCCGACGTCTTCCGTCGCGTACAGGACGATGGCAGCAACGAAGACGACATCATTCTGTTGGGCGACCTCAATGTTGATGAATACCATCTGGGCCGGTTGGGCCGCCTGCCCAATATTGCCTGGGCAATTGCCGGAGTGAAGACGAACACGCGTCGCACGAAAAGCTACGACAACATCGTGTTCGATCAGCAGGCGACGGTCGAATACCGCGGTCAATCGGGCGTGCTCGATTTACTGGCCGAATACGGTCTGTCGAAAGACGAAGCACTCGACGTATCGGATCATCTGCCGGTATGGGGTATCTTCAGCGCCTATGAGGGAACCCGTGGTCCGTTGGCCGAGAACTCCACCGAAACCCGCTGACGCGCGAATCATGTATCTAGACCGGCGTCCAAATTCGGCCGCCGCGCACTACTTCTCAATGCGGTACAGATGCCCTTCGGTTCTCAGGAACAGTGCCTTTTCTGCAACAGCCGGCGATGCCATGAAGCCGCCGTCGAGCTTATTGATTGCCAACTCGGTGTATTTGCTGCCCGGCTTGATGACCGTTGTCTGGCCATCCTGGCTGCAGATATAAATGCGGCCGTCGGCGTACAGCGGCGAAGATGAGTATTGTCCGCCCAGGCGATGCACCCACTTCTGCTCGCCCGAACGGGCATCGAAACAGGTGGCGACACCGCCATCGCTGACGGCGTAAATCAGGCCGTCAAGGAAAAGCAGTGACGGTTTCTTGGGAGCTTGCCGATCGGAATGCCAGGCGACGTGCGTCTTGGTCACCTCGCCGCTGCCATCGTAACGCACGGCCAACAACCGCGACTTGAGATAGCTGGTGCAGATGAAGACCATGCCGTCACCAATCACGGGGCGTGGAACTGTGGAAAACCCAAGCTGCCCGTAATGCGCCCGCCACAATTCCTTGCCGGTCGCCGGGTCGTACGAGTAAACCCAGTCGGCACCGGGTGAAATCAGTTGGACGCGTTTGTCGTCTTCGATAATCAGCGGCGTGCAGTATGCTTTCTGAAACTCGGGTCGCGGGTTCATCTTGCCCGAACGCGCTGTTTCCCAAATAACCTTGCCGCTGCGTTTGTCGAGTGCCGCTACGAATTGCCGATCGATCCCATCAAGGTGAATGATGACCAGATCGCGCCAAACGACGGGCGAACTGCCCGGTCCGTTCTGATGATTGACGCGGAGATTGGTCTGCTTCCATTCGATTTTATCGGTGTCGGTGTTCAGGCAGATGGTGCCGTAGGTGCCGAAATGGCAATACAACTTGTTGCCTGCGATGACCGGCGTGGGCGAGGCGTAACTGTTCAGCGTGTGAATTGGCTCTGGCTCTTCGACGGTCAACAAAGGAATCTGCCGCACGACCTTACCGTTCTTGCGGTCAACACAAACGGCGATCAACGCCACCCGACCGCCAACCGACAGCCCGTTCGAGTTCTTCAGCTTCGCCAATTGGGCTTTAATTTCTTCCGGCGACAGTTTTTCGATCTTTGCCGTCAACAGCCAGATCTGATTGCCGGAAATCACCGGCGAGGAATGCCCACGTCCGGGAATTTCGGTTTTCCACGTGACGTGTTCGGACTCGCTCCATTTCATCGCCAATCCCGTGGCGTCAGCATGACCCTGTCCACCGGGGCCACGAAACTGCGGCCATTCATCGGCCGCTTGAACGAAGGTTGTGGCGGTCAGGACGAAAATCAGAGTCGCGAGGCATTTGGAAAGTCGTAACACGTGAGTTCCTTGGGCTGAAAACGAATTCGAGGCAATGGCCGAAACCGCGTGTTACCATTGTAACCGAGATGGTCGCCTCACGAAAACCAGCACAGCTGCGACTCAACGAGTCGCCGAACTCTGCGATGCAATGCATCGAAGCTACGGGTTTCGTCTTCCGACGCGACAAGGTATCATATCAGTGAACACCGATTTGCTCCTCACACTAACGGCAGACGGATATGCTTCGCATTCTCGATCAATCAACGCGACTCTGCGACGGCATTCGTCGTCGCGAGATGTTGAGTATCGGTGGCCTGAGCGCGCTGGGGCTAACGCTGCCTCGATTGCTCAAAGCACGCGATACGCCGCCCGATGGTGTCCTCGATGCGCCGACCTTCGGACGCGCTAAGAACGTCATCTACCTGTGGCTGCAGGGGGGGCCGCCGCAGCATGAGACGTTCGATCCCAAGCCAAATGCGCCGGTCGAAATTCGTGGGCCGTTCCAACCGATTCAAACGAACGTCGTCGGCACACAGTTCTGTGAATTGCTGCCGCGAACCGCGCGGATTGCCGACAAGTTGGCGATTGTCCGTTCACTTTCGACCGGCAACAACATTCATTCATCCAGCGGTTACCACGTGCTGACGGGGAACAAGTACCTCGGGGCGAATGCCCGCGCCATTTCGCCGAAAGACTGGCCGTGGTTCGGCTCGCTGGTGAAGATGATGAAGCCCAGCGAGACGTTGCCGCCGCTGAGTACGGCCTGGATTCCCGAAATCATGCGGCTGAACGAAAACGTCACCCCGGCAGGTCAGTCGGCCGGTTTTATGGGCCGACAATGGGACCCCGACCGGTTCATCGGCGATCCGTCCGATCCCGATTATGAAGTCGAAGGCCTGCGGCTATCGGAAATTCCGCCGGTGCGGTTCGACCGTCGGCGTTCGCTGCTCAGCCAACTCGACCGGCATTTTCTTGAGTTCGAGCGCGGTCGAGGGCCGGAAACGTATGGCAAGCTGCAGGCGCAGGCTTACGATTTGTTGACGACTGACCGGGTTCGCGACGCGTTTGCGATTCAAAAGGAACCGGAATCGCTGAAAGACAAATACGGGCGCACCGGCTGGGGGCAAACGGTGTTGCTTGCGCGGCGGCTGGTGGAATCGGGCGTGCGATTGGTGCACGTCAACTGGGTGCGCGAGCCGGGCGATTCAGCCGTCGATAATCCCATGTGGGACACGCACGCCCAGAATGCCGACCGCATGGAAGACCGGCTTTGCCCGATTTTCGACGTCACGTTTCCGGCTCTCATCGAGGACCTCGACCAGCGCGGCTTGCTCGATGAAACGCTGGTGGTGGCGATTGCGGAGTTTGGTCGCACGCCGAAAATCAACGCCAAAGGTGGCCGCGACCATTGGGGGCCGGTCTTCAGTTTTGCGATGGCCGGTGCCGGCGTGTCCGGCGGGCAGGTCTTCGGCGAGAGTGACAGGAACGGTGCGTACCCGTCCAAGGATGTCGTCACGCCCGGCGACGTGACAGCAACGCTGTTTCATTTGCTGGGCATCGATCACCGCGGCACATTCAAAGACCCGCAACGACGCGAACGACAACTCACAACCGGCGAGCCGTTGTGGGGTATTCTGTCGGGGGGAGCGCCGACAGCGAAAACAACCGAACCGGGCGGCAACATCGCTCGCGTTCCACCGTATAACGACAGCCTGTTGTTGAACACCGATTTCGAAGCCGATGTGCCGTTGTACGCGACCGATCTCGGCTCGCGGCCCAAAGGCTGGCGAGCAACGCCGCGACTTGAATCCGCTGAGAGCAATGAGTTCGGCATTCGTCTTATTGAGAATGACGCGGCCCGGTCGTTCAGCGGCGAACAGCACGTGCAGATCGGTTTCGGCATGGGCGACGGCACGGCGGATGTGGCCATCAACAAAGGTGCGCAGGTGCTGCTCGCGCAAGAGATGCGCAGCCCGCGAGCCGGAACCTATCATTTCAATATCAGCGTCTGCGGTGGAGGCACGTCCCGAAAGTTTTTCGAGCAGACGTTTCTCAAGCAGTTCACCTGCCGGTTGGTCATCTACCGTTGTGCGGAAGCGACAAAGAACCCCGCAAAACGGCAGGAGTTAGGTTCCTTCGAATTCAAGCCCACGTTCTGCGACGACAACAAGCCAATCTGGCAGGAATTCAAATTGTCGAAGCGACTCGACAGCGCAACTCCGGGATCCAATTTCAGCACGGGACTCGGTCTCGGCGTCGCGGTCGTTATAGAAAAGACGGCACCGGGTGTCTTATTACACGAAGGCGGCAGCGCCTACTTGCGGATCGACAACGCCGCCGTCGAATTCACAAGCCGTAGCATCAACGACGACGTGAAGGTGTGACGCGTGTGCCATTTAGCCGCGGGGCTTGCCCCCTGTGTCGTGCCACGTCCCGCGAGCGGGCGGGCTAGATGATTGCCAACTATTCTAGGAATTCGCCGCAAGTTTCCCATACGCATCCAGAATCAACGATTCCGTCTCGTCCCAGCCGATGCAGCCGTCGGTGATCGAGACGCCGTAATCGAGTTCCGCGAGGTCGGCCGCGCCCGCTTGTTTGCCTGGATTGAGATTGCTTTCCAGCATCAGGCCGATAATCGTCTTGTTTCCCGCGGCACGCTGGCCGATGACGTCGTTCCAGGCGATCGATTGCCGCGTGTAGTCCTTATTGGAGTTCGCGTGACTGCAATCGACGAGGAATCGCGGCGAGAGGCCGGCGGACTTCAGGCTTTCGGCGGCGATGCCCAGATTCTCGGCATCGTAATTCGGTTCGGATCGGCCGCCACGTAGAATGAGGTGACCCCAGGGATTCCCTTTGGTATTTACGATGCAGGTGTTGCCATCCGGATCGATGCCGAGAAACGAATGCGGTGCCAACGCCGCCTGTTGGGCGTTGATTGCCACATCGAGGTTTCCTTCGGTCCCGTTCTTATAGCCGACGGGCATCGACAGCCCGCTGGCCATTTGCCGGTGCGTGGGCGATTCGGTCGTGCGTGCCCCGATGGATGCCAGCGTGATCAAGTCGGCAATGTATTGCGGAGTGATCGGTTCGAGCATTTCGGTGGCGGCGGGCAGGCCCATCTCGGCCGCTTCGAGCAGAATTCGTCGGGCGATCCGCAGGCCCTCGTTAATGTCGAACGTGTCGTTCATGTGCGGGTCGTTAATCAACCCTTTCCAGCCGACGGTCGTTCGCGGTTTTTCGAAGTACACACGCATAATCAGCAGCATGCGGTCGGACACTCGGCCGGCCAGTTCTCGCAGTTTTTGTGCGTATTCGAGCCCCGCCTTGGGATCGTGAATCGAGCAAGGGCCAACCACCACGATGAGTCGCTCATCGGCGCCGTTGAGAATCTGTTTTATCGCTTCGCGGGCAGTGAAAACGGTTTCGGCGGCAGACTCGCTGATCGGCGATTCCGATTTTAGTTGCTGCGGGGCGATCAGCCGCTTGGTGTCGCGAATGTTAATGTCTTGTGTGCGTTGCATGATTTCTCGTCACAGATCCCGGGGGCGAAACGTGCATTCTAGGGTTTCCGGCGGGAAACGAAACGCCGCCACGCGAAGTTTTCAATTGTTACACCGGTTTTCGTGGCCGCAGGCGGAATTTTCGCGACGGCTGCCTGCGATTCATCGTCTGGCCGCGACTAAAATACGCCGACCAAACCCGAAAGGGCGACCATGACTGCGATGATGCCCAGCACGGCCAACACGACGTACCATATTGGCTTACCGTCAAGAACGGCTGTTTCGCCGACGATAAATTCGCCGCAGGCGGGGCATTGGTCCGCTTCCTCGTAGACATCGATGCCGCAAGCCGGGCAGGGAATTGTTTCGGCGGGAGCGTCGTCGTCCGACCAATCGTCTTCGTCGTCACCGTCCCAGCCATCGTCAATTAGATCGTCATCCATGTCACTCGCCGAATTTTCGGTTGAGTCGCTCTCGGTGATACGCCAACCGTTCCGCGGCCGACATCGCAGAAAAATCCGGCTGGCCCGGTTGTGTCGCCGCAAAGCCGCCCGGCTGCGTCCGGACGGAACTCTTGCCCGGCAAACTCACCGTCTTACCGTTCCCGCCGTAATTCATCACTGCAGTCTGCAGCGTCAAATCCTCTTCCAGCGAACGATTCGGCCGCACGTTCAGTTTTTCCAAGACGGCATGATACGCTTTGACTGCCTCGACCGGTTCGATGATACCGTCGGCAATGTGACGCAGAAACTCGATGAAGGCCAACTGGTTTTCGGCTTGATTGATCTTGCGACCGAACAACGCGGCCCGCGCCCCGTACTTCTTCGCCTGGTGCAACAACAAAAAGGCGTCGAGGGTTGTCCCCGCCGATCCGCCCAGCACGCCGACCACCAGATGCGGATCGTATCGCACCAGTTCTTCCATCGCCTGCGGGCCGTGATAGACCATCTTTAGAAAGATCGGTCGGCCGGCGCTCGGCACGCCGGCAAGTGCCCGCGTGGTGAGGTCGTTGACAAACCCCGGTGCCAATTCTGGCGCGACGGCGGTGGGGATGTTTGGATCGAACACCTCCAGGAAGTGCCGAAACCCTTTTCGCTCCGCCTCTTCGCGAAATGCCTTGTACTGGTTCAACGTTTCCAGATCGAGTTCGCAATTATTGTTGAACGTGACCGAGTACAGACCCAGATCGACCCCGCGTGTTCGCTCTTCCGGTGCGCATTCAACGCGGCCGCATTGCATTTGATCGATGCCCGCCGTGCGAAACGGCCGAGCGGCTACGGTATAGACCTTGCCGCCACGGGGAACGTGCACATCGGTTGCATCGTTGGCGCGGGCAGCTGGCGTGATTGCCGAGTCGTCGAACAGACGTTCGTCGATCACAAGTTTCTCGGCCGTGCTGGCCGACATCAACACGATATCGACAATGCTCTGCCGAATGACCTCGCGAATGTGCTGCCGATACTCGGCCAACGTCTTAAATCGCGTCTCGCCGTCATGCCGTTCCGGAGATTTCCCCGGTGCACCGATGCCGAACGCCATGTCGGCGTCCTTCGCATCGGCAATAATGAACTCCCGCGACCCGGAAGGATCGGCGTGAATCGAATCGAGTTTTCGGTCGAGTGATTTCTGCATTCTTCAAGCCGTTGAAGTTGCCGCCGTCCGAAAATTGGATCGCGACAAGCCTGCATCACAAAATGGAAGCTATCCCATTACTTTGTTCAGCGTTCCTCGCAACACGTTGCCGGAATTTTGCAGGCCCATTCGCTCTTTTGGCCAGAGTTCGACTTCGACGTGTCCGACGACTCCTTGGCGGCCGAGAACTGTGGGGACCGAAATGCAGACGTCGCGCAGGCCGTAGGCACCGTCCTGCAGCGATGAGACCGGCAGGATGCGGCGCTGGTCTAACGCGATGCTGTGAATGACGTCGGCGATGGACACACCGACGGCGAATCCGGCTCCGCCCTTCTTCTTAATGACTTCGGCTCCGCTGCCGCGGGTCTTCTTTTCCACCTCGGCAATGAGCGCCGGTGTGACGCCGGGCCATTTGTCCAACGGCAGGCCGCCAATTTGTGCGGCCGACCAAACGGGAACCATGCTGTCGCCGTGTTCGCCGAGAATGAGTGCCTGCACTTGTGTTGGTGGCACTCCGATGCGTGCCGCCAGCATGCTTCGCAGCCGTGTGGTGTCGAGTACCGTTCCCAAGCCAATGACTTGTGCCGGTGGAAGCGACAAAGCGCGAACCGCCAGGTAGGTGAGGACATCGACCGGATTGGAAACGACGAACACGATTGCATCCGACTTGGTGCCGTATTGTTTCACATCGGCGAGAATCTTCTGGAAGAGATCGACGTTGCGATTGATCAAGTCGAGGCGACTTTCGTCTGGTTTACGACGAAGGCCGGCCGTGATGACGATGACGTCGCTATCGGTGACTTCCGACGTATCGCCGGCGGTGATGTTTTGATCGCCTGCGATGGAACTGCCGTGCAGCAGATCGAGCGCCTGCCCTTCACACATTTCGCGATTGACGTCAACGAGCGCGATGTCGCGGACGATTCCGCCAGCCTGCAACGCGAACGCGGCACACGAGCCGACGAGTCCGCCGCCGCCGATGATACTGACTTTCATAGTATGGATTCCCTGTTAAAGGATCGTCCCACGGGGCGCTGCCCGTGGGCTTTGTTTGCTGTGTTACCGATTCAGTGAGGCCATGACTTTTTCGGTAATGGTCTGCACGAGCTGTTCGACGTCGGTTCCATTTGATCCACACGATGACGCGGGCGGTTGGAGATAGCCGGGGTACGATGGGGCCGGTTCAAACGCCGTCTGCGCGGGCCGGTTTTCCTTGTAGCCGTCACGGAAGGCGCTGTTGCCGCACATGTCGCAGTCTTCCACGTGAAAACGCGGATCGTCGAAGCCGAGCTTCTTTTTCAGCTCGAGCAATTCGCGAGACTCTTTTTCGCTGAAGTAGGTGACCTTTCCAAGTTGTCCAGCCAACAGCAAGATGCGGCAGTAGGAGTCGAGGATCTCGGTCTTCCAGTAGGCGTCCATCAGATTCTTCCCGAAGCTGACCGTGCCGTGATTCTTGAGAATGATCGTGTTGGTCGCTTTGAGAAACGGCAAGACTGTGTCGGCAAAAGCCTGTCCGCCCGGAGTTTCATAAGGAGCGATTGGCACTTCGCCCATGAAGACCTCGACCTCCGGCAGAATGCACTGCGGAATCGCTTCGCCGGCCACCGCGAATGCTGTCGCATGCGGCGGATGGCAATGGACGACTGATCGAACGTCCGGGCGCTCTTTCATGATCGTCAGATGCAGCAGAATCTCGCTGGTCCGCTTCCTCTTGCCGGCAATTTGATTACCGTCGAGATCGACAGCACAAATGTCGTCGGGAGTCATGAATCCTTTGCAGATCATCGTCGGCGAACAAAGGACTTCGTTCTCGCCAACGCGGATCGAGATGTTGCCGTCGTTGGCGGCTGCGAATCCTTTGTTGTAAACCCGGCGACCGATCTCGCAGATTTCTTCTTTCAGTTTGCGATCGTGAATGCCGCTGTTCCACTTGTTGTCCATTGCTGTTTCTCCTCAAGAGTTAGCCGGCGGTGATCACACCGTCGGGATGTCCGCCGTGTGATCACGGTGTGTTAGATGTCAATTGTGTCCAGAATGGCCGCGTTGTAGGCGTCGATTGGTTTGACTTCTGGATAGAACGGTGCCGACGCTTCCGCGCCGTCGCTGACGGCGATGAGACAATCGTCGCCGGCCCCGATTTCGTCGTAAACAATGTATGGCTCGCCGCGACCCGCTTCGTCGCCTCTCAAGCCAGCTGCCGTTAACGGAACGGCGAGCAACCACCGCGCCGCATCGAGCGACGGATGACATTTCGACAACGTGACGTTTCCAATGACTTCACTGATTCGCATGCTTGTCTCTCACGTGATTGCCCCGCCAACGGGGCGGCGGGCTACCTTTTCATTCCGACCAGTTCTGTGGGACTTGCGGCGGACCATCGGTCGGGAGTTGCCGCAGGATATTTCTCAAGCCAAAGAATGGTTGCTCGACAGGATTGATGCACAGCAAGTTGGCCCCCATGGCGGCGGTGACGGCTTTGATCGTCGCCGCGTTGTCGGCAATTGCCGCGCGAATGCGTCGATTGCGATTTGCCAGGCAGGCGGCCAGTTGAGGGTGTTCGCTGAAAATGATTGCTCCGTCTGTATCGGCACGACAGATGAGGCCGACCGCCGTTTTGACGGCTTCATCATTTGTTCCAACAAGTTCACGGCTGACGATTGCCCCGGGTGATTGAATCGCATCGTCCAGTGCGGTTTTCAGCGCCGGCGTGCATTTGGTTACGATTGCTGTCCATCGGCTGCCGTTTGCAGTTTGTGTGGCTGTTGTTGTTTGTCGCTGGATGGTAATGCCGCGTTGTCGCATCAGGTCACGGGCCGATGGTGTTAGCACGGCATGTTGTCCGATGTTGACGGTCTTGTTGCCGTTGACTTGTGATGCCAGCAAGTCGCCGGTGATGATTGTGTCTTCGATTGATACCGGCGTGTTGTGTGAATCAGGGGGTTTACACCCCCCGCTCGCCGAGACGGTGCGCGCGACGTTCTCGCCTCGCTGGAGTTGTTCCAGGACGCTGCGAACGATCGTCTCGATCAATTGTTCGTCGCCCATTATTTGTCTGCCAATCCAATCACCGCCCACCGTATGGGCGTGTTGTTCGAGCCGACCGCCTCACGCACGAATTGTCCGTCGCTCGAAAGCATGACGTGGTCACCCCGACCGCTCCCCAAATTGTCGATCACCAACAGCGGTCCGCCGTCGGCTTGACCGGCCGCATCGAGTGGTTGCGCCACGGCGAGTTTCCACCCTTCCATCGAGGCGTGTTTCACTGTGGCCGTTGCGCGGCCGATGATGGTGGCGAGTTGCATGAATTGTTGTGTGGTTAAGGGAGTGCTAAACCGCAAGCGTCGATCGCAATCTGTTAGATAATGCGTAGGTCGCCGGCCAGGGTGCATCGTCGCTGGCGGGTGAATGTCATCGGGCTGGTGACGCCTTCGCCGGTTGGACCCGCGATGCTGAACGACAGGTAGCCTTCGCCACCGGTTCCCAGTCCGGCGACCGACGGGCCGTTCTTGATGAACAACGTCGTGTCCATTGCGCGGGCCATGATGGTCATGGTTCGCACGTTGCGCGAATGAATGATCGCCGTGTGTCCGAAGCCGTGTTCGAATTCTTTCGCGTAGTCGATTGCCTGGTTGACGTCGCGGCAACGGATGAACGGCACGAAGGGCATCATCTGCTCTTCCGGCACGAACGGGTTGTTGGTGTCGGTCTCGCCGTACAGAATCTGCGTGCCGGCCGGAATCTTCAGGCCGATCTTTTCTGCCAGCACCGCCGGGTCCTGGCCGATCAGGTCGCGATTGAGCATCGCGTGTCCGCCCGGCTGTTCCGGCGGGCTGAAGGCGACGGCTGTTAACTGCGCCACTTGTTGTGCGTTCAAACGGAATCCGCCGTGACGGCCGACAGCGTCCATCAGTTTGTCGAAAATGCTATCGACGGCGAAGACTTCTTTCTCGCCGATGCACAGCAGGTTGTTGTCGTAGGCAGCTCCGATGACCGTTGATCGTGCGGCGTTGTCGAGGTCAGCTGTCTCATCTACGACAACCGGCGGGTTACCGGGACCGGCGACAATCGCCCGTTTTTTGGCTCCCAAGGCCGCTCTCGCGACACCCGGTCCACCGGTCACACACAACAGCCGAATGCCGCGATGGTTGAATACTTCCTCGGCCGATTCCAGCGTTGGCTCTTCAATGATGGTCACAAGATTCGCGATGCCGATGGCTGCGTGAATTGCCCGGTTGAATCGCCGCACACCTTCGCAGGCAATCTTCTTGCCGCTGGGGTGCGGGTTGACCACGATGGTGTTCCCCGCCGAGACCATGCTGACAAAGTTGCTGGCCAACGTCGGCAGCGAATGGGTGACGGGGGTGATCGCGCCGATGACACCGAACGGTGCGTACTCGGTAACCGTCAAACCGTTGTCGCCACTGAGTGCATCGCAGCGAAGGAATTCCGTTCCCGGAACCACCTGGATGCCTTGCAGTTTTTCGATTTTGTGGTCGAGGCGGCCGATTTTTGTTTCTTCAATTTCCAGTCGGCCAAGTTCATCGGCCTGTTCGTTGCAAATGTTCTTCACGCACTGGACCGCAGTCTCGCGATCCTTGAGCGTGGCCGCCTTCAATTTGTGATACGCCTCGGTGGCGGCGACAACAGCTTCGTCTACCGTTTGAAACACTCCCCAGTCGCCCCCGTCCCCCGCCGATGTGCCGTTTGTTCTGGCGGTGTGACCCGGGCGCTTGCCCAACTGTTCCAGCACTTCCCGCACCACGGTACGAATGGCCTGTTCGTTTGCTTGAATCATGAGTGTCTCTCTTTATTGTTTCGCGAGTTTCGGTTTCTCGACCCACTTTGTTTTGCTGTGAGCCTGCCCAGCTCACAGAGTTATTCCGTTGATGAATAAATTGACGACTCACCGACGCGCACATGATCGACGATTCCGATGACGGCTGCGTCGATGGGCAAACCTTTTGTGTCTGGAGTCAATCGTGCGCTCGATCCCTGCACGCACAATACGATTTCACCTTCACCCGCACCGACAGTATCGACAACAACAAACGTGCGTCCGGTCGGCTTCAAGTCGCTTTGGTCTTGCTCGTTGACACGCAGCGGCTCGACGATGAGCAGCTTCTGGCCAACCATCGACTCGACCTTTTGCGTTGCCACGAGGCTGCCGGTGATTCGGGCGATAAACATGGGGTGGTTTCCTGGTAACAATCGGGCGCGACCACTGGTCGCGGCTTTACAGGTTCAAATAATCAACAAGTTCAAGATTGCAACGGTTTTAGATTTGTAAAAGAGCCGCCGATTGACGGGCGACGACGAGTTCTTCGTTTGTGGGGATGACCCAGATATCGACGTTGCTGTCGTCGCTGGCGATGCGTGCCTCACCTTCGACATTGTTGTTTCGTTCAGAACTGAGATGCACGCCGGCCCATTGCATGTCGTGAAGCACGGCATTACGAATGCGATTGCTGTTCTCGCCAATGCCGCCGGTAAACACGATGGCATCGACTCCGCCCAGCAATGTCATTTCTCCGCCCAGATAATGGCGAATCGAAGACACAAACAATTTCAATGCCAGGTCGGCTCGTTCGTCACCGGCTTCGGCTGCTTGCTCCAGATCGCGAACGTCGCCACTTGTTCCGCTCACTCCCAGCAACCCACTTTGTGTTGCCAGATCATTGAGCAATTCTTCCAAACTCTTGCCGCTGGCCCGCATTAACACAGGCAATGCGAACGGATCGAAATCGCCGACCCGGTTGTTGTGCGGCAGGCCGGTTTGCGGACTCATCCCCAAACTGTTGGCCACCGACTCGCCGCTGCGAATTGCACACAGCGAACTGCTTCCTCCCAGATGGCAGGAGATGATTCGCAAATCGTCGCGCTCGAGAATTTCGGCGGTGCGGCCGGCAATGTACCGGTGACTGGCACCGTGAAATCCCCACCGCTGAACGTCGAACTCTTCTTTCCACTCCATCGGAACCGCATACAGCCGGTTCTCCGGAGGAATGCTGTCGTGAAAACCGGTTTCCAACGCCGCCACCAGTGGGATGTCGGGAAATGCTTCGTTCAACTCTCGCATCGCCCGCGCATAAGGCGGATTGTGTGCCGGTGCCACGTCGGCCAATCGCTCCATCGCGGCCAGCAACTCGTCATCAACTCGTCGTACTCCGCTCAAACGGCCTGCAAACACGGCCTTGAAACCAATGGCCGCCACCTCCGACACTTCGCCGAGGCAGCCCCAATCGGTATTCGTCAACTGCTCCAGACACGACCGCACAGCGGCCGCATGATCGGCAACGTGAGCCGTCGTCTCTTCTCGATGTTCACCGATTTCAACCATCAAGCTGCTTTCGGCCCCACCAATACGATCGATTGCGCCGCGCGCAAGCTGAGTCTCGCTTGGCAGGTCGTACAGACGATACTTGAAGCTCGTCGAACCTAAATTGGCCACGAGAATTTTCATAACATGATCCAACGTCTTGTTGTTGCTGCTGCGGCGCAATGCACCGCAGGAAACTTGCCTCCGTGACTATGCAAAACCATGTCTTACATGAAATGATCCAGCAGACTTTGGTCGGGCCGCGGAATCAGGTGGGCGCTGACCAGTTCGCCAACTTGCGAAGCGGCTGCTGCACCGGCATCGACGGCTGCGCGGACCGAACCGACGTCGCCTTTGATAATGGTTGTTACGTACGCGCCGCCGATCTGCACTTGCTTGACCAGACTGACGTTTGCTGCTTTGAGCATTGCGTCGGCCGATTCAATCTGGGCGATGAGACCCTTCGTTTCGATCAGGCCGATTGCTTCACTAGCTGCCATATTGCTTGTCCTTGCTTGAAATGGATTCGTTGTATTACCGACGGGACGCAGCCCGACGGCTTTGACTGGGTTCTACTTGGACGCTTTTGCCGGAAGAACGGCGGCCAACTCTTCGTGCGGTCGCGGAATGACTTGCACGCTGACCACTTCGCCAACCTTGCTGGCGGCGCTGGCACCGGCGTCGATGGCGGCTTTGACTGCTGCCACATCGCCGACAACAAACGCCGTCACCAGACCACTGCCAACCTTGTCCCAGCCAATCATCTGGACGTTGGCCGCTTTCAACATCGCGTCACAGGCTTCGATAAGTGAGATGAGACCCTTGGTCTCGATCATGCCCAGGGCTTCCATCGCTTTTGCCATCAGTTGGTTCTCCCCATGTTGATGGATGGATTAGTGAGCGACATCGCGTCGCTCGGAAACAGTAACAATCAAACGTTTTCAACAATTAACAAAGCCCACGGGTTGCACCCCGTGGAATTATTTATTCCTTGCACTTACACGGCGTGTCCTTGATCAACTCGACCGAAGTCGCACCGTCGAGGTCCACGGCATTTCCCTCATCGGTGTCGATGTGGACTTCCAGCTTGATATCATCACCGGCCCGCACCACCATGTCTTCGAGGACCGTCGTGCATCCCGCCGACTCAATCCGAAGTTTCATCGAGTCGCCATTGGAGACGCCGTAATAGGCGAGGTCGGCCGGTCCCATGTGGACGTGCCGCGCTGCACGGATGACGCCCTGCTTGAGTTCGACAACACCTTCGGGGCCGACCAGCACGCATCCCGGGGTTCCTTCAAGATTTCCGCTGATTCGCACTGGCACATCAATTCCGAGCGAAATCGCGTCGGTGAATGCCAATTCAATCTGCGAATCTCCCCGGCACGGTCCCAGCACACGGACGTTCGGTATCATCCGCTTTCGCGGTCCGACAATCGCCACCGTTTCTTCAGCTGCGTAGTAACCGTCCTGGTAGAGATCCTTCATCGGCGTCAGGCTGTCTTTGCCAAAAAGGATTCGCACGTGCTCGTCCGTCAGGTGGATATGCCGCGCAGAAATGTTAACCACCAGCGGGTTCGGCTTGTCGTTGCCGGCCGATGAACCAGTTCGCCCGAGTACGATGTCGCGGACGATGCGTTCAATATCTGTACGGTTGAGTTGTGTTGCTGTTGTCATGGGCTGCCTGTCGAGTTTGAATTCTCGTTTGTTATCTGCTTGTGTTCGTTCGATCAATCACCGACGACAATGACTTCGATTCCAACCGCTTCCAGCGACCCTTTCCACTCCGTTGAGATCCCCGCATCGACAACCATTCGATTGACGGCGTCGAGCGAGCATAGGTGTGCCAGTGCCGAGTGTCCCAGTTTGCCGCTGTCTGTCACCACAATCACTTCGTCGGCCGCCTCAATCATCTGGCGTTCGGTTTCGACCAAGAGGGCGTTTCGGTTGAAGAGCCCTTTTTCGGTAATGCCGCCGACACTCATGATCAAACGGCGAACATTGATGTTCTGCAGCGCCGCAACTGCCAGCTGTCCTAAAGCTACTCCCGTTTTTGGGTAGAGGTAGCCGCCAATCATCATCAATTCGATTTGTGGCTGATTTACCAGCAGGTTGATAATTGGCAACGAGTTGGTGACAACCTGCAACGTCTTGCCACCAAGTTGCCGAGCCACTTCCAGCGTTGTCGTTCCCCCATCCAGCAGGACTGCATCTCCTGATTCGATCAGGTCGGCCGCCGCTCTGGCGATCCGCCGTTTCTGTCCAATCGCCAACGAACGGCGTTCATCAAACGTTGAGAGCGACTCGCCAACATATGCTGCGCCACCACGAGTCCTTCGGATCTGCCCTATGCCGTCAAGATGTTCCAAATCCCGTCGAATGGTTGATTCGCTTGCTTTGAATTGATCCTGTAGCTGCTGAGTAGACACAAAGCCTTGTGATTCAATGACTTTCAGTATGTGGGTTCGGCGTTCGTCGAGCAGCATCCTAGCGGCCCTCCCTCCTGAGGTTTTTATCTGAATCATCTATAATGCCTAATTGTTGACGGCAAGGCAACCTGGATCGGTCGGTTTCTTTCAGAAACAGTCATATTGCGGTCATTTTGGTGCAGTCATGCTGTTGGGGAGTCTTGGGTGTTGCCAGCAGGCAACGCGTTCCGCGACATTTCGGCGACAAGCGAGCAGAACGCAAACACTGTGCCGGACGAATGAATCCGCGCAGGAACGAGGCGATGCGTGGGAGAAACCCGGTTTTTTCAAAAAACCGGGTTTCTGGCGGAGGGAACATCCGTGCTGCAACTATGCTGGAAACACGGCGTCAGCGATCGACTGCCGAGACGGCGTCGTGCAAATCAGCGACTCTTCTTTTCCAACAGCCGCTTGTACTCAGCCTTGTTGGTGCGATAGCTGACCAGTTTCTCGCTTCCGCTGTCGTCCCAGCGGAACACCAACAACTTGGCGGAAACCGGCGGCTCGCCGGGCGGCTGGGTGTACTCGAGCATGTAGTACAGGCGTAATGATTCGACGCGTCGGTCGTCGTCGTGTGTCTCGTTCCATTCACGCCGCAGCCAGCGGGCGTAGTGTGGCGCGTGATAGCGTCGCCGCTTCGACCACAGCGACATCATGTACTTGCGGCAGCGGTGCGACGGAAACTCGCCGGAAATTGACGCTGGTTTCTCCCATGAGATGTCGCTTCCATTCCGATAGAGATCCACATTGCTGCCGTCGGCCAAGGTTGCCTCGGCCACCCACCAGCCATCTTCCCGTGGTGGGTAGGGCGAGAACATGATCCACCCCTGGCTAATGCCAAGCGTCTGGCCGATTCCCACAATCACGTCCGTTACGGTCTCGTTCAGTCCTATCTTCTTGGCGAACTGTGTCAGCGCGTACTCGGTCTTGTTGGTCTCGCGATTGAACTTCTTGGTCACGCTGTTGATGTTGCAACCTATTACGTAAAACAGGCACATCCCTGCCACAATGTTAACCGTTGGTCCTGATCGGTACGGGACTGTCGGCGCGGGCATTCGCGAGTCGCTTGCGAATGACTCGACAATCACGGTGACGCGATCGATGAACGATGCCCAACCGTTGCAAACTGCCGATCCGATTCGCGTTGCTGCAACCTTGTCCCAAAACCATGGCGGCAGGAAAACAAGCCACGCCGTCATGCAAACAAAGGGAAAGAGAATCAGGTGCATTGTCAGCGCCAGTCCCGCATGAAAACTGTAGAACGATGCAACCACAAACGTACGCAGGTAACGCGTTGCCCAGGGAATGAACGCCAGCGCCGGCATTACCACTTCCAGTCCGAGCGTCGCAAACGTCATCAGGCGGCAGATTTCGGGAAAACCAGTTAACCAGGCGCCGAACGACGTCGTCATGCGGTCGAGGTTGAGCGCGTAGTAAATTGCGGTTCCGTCGTGCCGCCAGATCGGACTTGTTTTCAGCATGGCCGAAAACACGTAGATGAAAACGATTTGCAGCAATAATCCCAGCGTGGCCATCGACAACACAGAATACGGGACTTGGCGGGCTGCGTTGTTGTTGTTGCGCAGGCGGCTATCGACGGAACCACAAACCCCCAACGGCAGAAACATCCCCCAGAACAGCATCAGCCGCATCACATGGTCACCGGCCGAGCCGACGAGTGGATTGCGATAATGCAGTGAAACCAATAACGCCCAACTCACAACTGTCGCCAACCGTGTGCGGTAGCCAACGAGCAAAAGCAAAGCAAAGACCGCGGCCACGAAAAACATCGCCGAAACGAACAGCGGCGTCCCGTTCATCCAATACAGTGAAAGCCACCAACTGTTCACGCGCTCCATCATCAGGTTACGGCTGACAAGGCCGGCATCGGTGTAGTGTGCCGTGATGTAGGGGACACGTCCTGCCAGATCCAGGAGGAGCAATACCGCCAGACAAACGCGAAACACGGCCAAAGCGCGGACATCGATGCCGAACAACTCACGAATGCACGGCTCGCGAACGAAGCAGCTCCACCATCCGGTCGAGCGACTCAGTGGTAACTCAGGCGGCGCTGAAAGTGTTGTATTGTTGTCGTCTGGGGTGTCGTTCACGATTTCATTTCCAACCTCGCCCGCATCAAACAACCTGACCGTTCTGCTCCCGTGCGGTGTGGCGTCCGTCATGCTAACATAATCGGAGAATAGTGACGCTGCTGCGCCCCGTTTCGACGCCGCCATCGGTCCACCGGATTGATAGGGTAGTTGTTCGTCGAATCACAATCGTGGTTCGTAGTGACAGCATTCATGCGGTTTCAGCGCGGCAATGAGCACGAATCGACCGCGAAAACTCAACTGCAATTGAAATACGATCCGCCTGAAAAAAACAACGGGCGACCTCACCGAAATCGGATGCCGATGGGCTACCGCAATCTGAACCAGTGCATCGCCGACCTCGATCGGACTGGGCAACTGGTCCGCATTGAAAATGAGATCGATCCAAAGTTGGAAGCGGCGGAGATACAGCGCCGCGTGTATGCTGCCGGTGGGCCGGCCATTTATTTCACACGAGTGAAGGGCTGTCGGTTTCCGATGGTCAGCAACCTCTTCGGCACCATCGAGCGCACGCGGTTCATGTTTCGCGACGCGCTGGAAGCGGTACGTCGGTTGGTCGAGTTGAAAATCGACCCCAGTGAGTTCTGGAAGCAGCCGCTGCGATATATCGGCGCGCCAAGAACCGGCTGGCACACACGCCCGAAGAAAGTCCGTAGCGGCCCCGTCTTGAAAAATCGGACCACAGTTGATCAGTTGCCGCAACTTGTCAGTTGGCCCGACGACGGCGGCGCTTTTGTCACATTGCCGGAAGTGTACACCGAAGACCCCAATCGGCCCGGTTTGCAGCGCTCCAATCTGGGGATGTATCGTGTGCAGCTTTCCGGTGGGCAATACGAAGCGAATAAACAGATCGGTCTGCATTATCAGATCCATCGCAGTATCGGCGTGCATCATGCGGCAGCGATTCGCCGGGGTGAACCGTTACGCGTGAACATCTTCGTCGGCGGTTCGCCGGCGATGATTCTCTCGGCGGTGATGCCACTGCCCGAAGGGCTGTCGGAACTGATGTTCGCCGGAGCGCTGGGACGTCGCCGCGTTCCCATGATTGTTGGCCCAGAGATCGGGCTGCCGATCTTCGCCGAAGCCGATTTCTGCATCACCGGCACGATCGATCCGGAGTCGCTGTTGCCCGAAGGACCGTTCGGCGATCATCTCGGCTATTACAGTTTGGCTCACGACTTTCCTGTGTTGAACGTCGAGGCAGTCTATCACCGCGACGATGCCGTTTGGCCGTTCACCACGGTCGGCCGTCCTCCGCAGGAAGACACCTCGTTCGGGCAAATCATTCATGAAATAACCGGCCCGATCATTCCCTCGGTCGTACCTGGCGTGCACTCGGTTAATGCAGTCGATGCCGCCGGTGTGCATCCGTTGTTGTTCGCCGTTGGGAGCGAGCGGTATGTTCCCTACGCCGCGGAACGTCGCCCGCAGGAAATTCTGACATGCGCGAACGCATTGCTGGGGCAGGGGCAGTTGTCGCTTGCCAAATACCTGCTGATTGTGGCCGAGGAAGATAACCCGCAGTTGGATATTCACGACATCGCCGGGTTTTTCTCGCACGTATTGCGGCGCGTCGATTGGCAACGCGATCTGCATTTTCAAACTCGCACGACCATCGATACGCTCGACTATTCGGGGACGGGAATCAACGACGGGTCGAAAGTGGTAATCGCGGCGGCAGGGTCACCGCGACGTGAGTTGCCGACGGAAATCCCCAGTGGATTCTCGCTGCCGGACGGTTTCGGCAATTTACGCGTCTGTTTGCCGGGGGTGTTGGCAGTGTCGGCACCACCGTTTGTGGCAGCCGAAGACGGAAGAGATCACAAGGTCAAAACTTTCTGCCGGGCGTTGGGGGGCGATCATCCAATCAACGACTTCCCGTTGATCGTTGTCGTCGATGACAGTGAGTTTACTGCCGCGACGTTAAATAATTTTCTGTGGGTCACGTTTACCCGCTCGAACCCGGCGAGCGACATCGACGGCATTGATGCGTTCGTTGAAGAGAAACATTGGGGTTGCCGCGGCGCTTTGGTCATCGATGCTCGCATCAAACCGCATCACGCCCCGCCGCTGGTTGAAGACGCTGCCGTGACGAAACGCGTTGACGCGCTGGGGGCACTCGGCGGGCCACTCCATGGAATTATTTAGGGGTATGGGATTATCTGAATGTCTGAATTGGAATTAATTGCGACGGCTGGCTTCGGGCTGGAAGCGGTTGTCGCGCGCGAATTGAAGACGTTGGGTTACGCTGACCAGCAGGTCGAAGATGGGCGGGTGACGTTCATCGGCGATGAGCAGGCGATCTGCCGGACGAATTTGCGGCTGCGCAGCGCGGAACGCGTACTGTTAAAAATTGGTTCGTTCGAGGCACGCGACTTCGGCGAGCTGTTCGACCGCACGATTGAACTTCCCTGGGCGGAATGGACCGATGTTGATGCGGCGTTTCCGGTGCGGGGCAAGTCGGTCCGGTCCCAACTGCATAGCGTTCCCGATTGCCAACGGATTGTGAAGAAGGCCGTCGTCGAATCGTTGAAGCGGATCGACGGTCGCGAATGGTTCGAGGAAAACGGTCCGGCCTACGGCATTGAAGTCTCAATGTTGAAAGATCAAGCCACGTTGACCATCGACACATCGGGAAGTGGCCTGCACAAACGCGGTTACCGCACGCTGAGCGGGGCGGCTCCGCTGAAAGAGACATTGGCCGCTGCGCTGGTGCAGTTGAGTTTTTGGAATCCGGAACGCACGCTGGTCGATCCGTTTTGCGGCACCGGAACGATTCCGATCGAAGCGGCATTGATCGCACGAAACATTGCCCCAGGTCTGAACCGCGTGTTCGCTGCCGAGGAGTGGCCACGTGTGCCGCCCCAACTTTGGGACGAAGCGCGCAGCGAGGCCCGCGACGAAGAACGCGAAAGGCCGGACATCCCCATCATTGCGACCGATCTCGATGAAGAGGTTCTCAGCCTGGCCCGTTATCACGCCCGGCGTGCCGGCGTGGAAGCCGACATTCACTTCCAGCAGAAACCAATTGCCGAGTTCACCACGCAGCGAAAATATGGCTGCATCATCTGCAATCCCCCTTACGGCGAGCGTTCCGGCAGCCTCGAACAGGCCGAAGAAACTTATCGCGAAATGACACGGTCATTCAAGGATCTCGACACGTGGTCGCTGTACGTGCTAACGTCGCACCCCGAATTTGAACGGCTGTTCGGCCGACGCGCCGAGCGTCGCCGCAAGTTGTATAACGGTCGCATTGCTTGCACCTATTTTCAATACGCCGGTCCACGGCCACCGCGCCGAGCAAGCACGGAGACAGGCGAGCGGCCGGCGTCAGCCGGCTGATGGTTGTGACTTCAGATTGGCGAATTGAAATATCAGCGGGCTTACGCCCGCCGCTCGCCGACGAGTTTCAATTTTTTTGCGGTGCGCGTACACTGATGTTTCCCTAGCGTCCCGCCAGAAACCCGGTTTTTGAAAAAACCGGGTTTCTTCACGCTCTCACTCCTGCTGGATCGAACACTTTCGACATGACTGCATCGCAACCGAATGATCTGGCACAGTCGAGTGCCAACGCCCCCGCATTTCTGCCGGGAACTCAGGTCGAAATTATTCACGCGGCTTCTGCCGACAGTCGGCCGGAGTTTGCGTTGTTTGATTTTGACGGCACGCTGAGCCTGATCCGCGAGGGCTGGCAGCAGGTGATGGTGCCGATGATGGTGACCATTCTTGGCGACACCGAAACCGAAGAGTCCCCACAGGAACTCGGGCGGGTGGCCGAGGAATTTGTGATGGAATTGAACGGCAAACAGACCATTTATCAGATGATTCGTTTGTCCGAAGAGGTGGCCGCCCGTGGCGGAGCGCCGGAAAATCCGCTGGTTTACAAGCATCGCTATCACGAATTGTTGATGCAACACGTTCTCAGTCGCCGCGACGCACTGCGCGACGGAAGTGCCGCTCCAACGGACTGGTTGGTACCCGGTGCATTGGACGCATTGGCTGCTTTGAGGGATCGCGACGTGCTGATGTTTCTGGCCAGTGGCACTGACGAGCAGTACGTCATCGAAGAAGCCGAACTGTTGGGTGTCGCTGAGTTCTTCGACGGACGGATTCACGGGGCGGTTGACGATTATCGCAGTTTCTCAAAGCAGATGGTTATTGAACGAATTTTGGACGAAAACAATGTTGATGGGGCGCGGCTGATCGGATTCGGCGACGGTTACGTCGAGATCGACAACGTCAAATCAGCCGGCGGAGTCGCGGTCGCCGTTGCCAGTGACGAATCCGAACGCAGCGGCATAGCCGATGCGTGGAAGCGTGAACGGTTAATCGGCGTTGGTGCGGATGTTGTTATTCCCGACTTTCGCGAATTCGATGCACTGTGTGGTTATCTTTGGAAGGATCGTTGATGCCGTTTGAGCAGTTTGATCGCAGTCGCTTGCAGATTCTGCCGATTGGCGAACGCGCACACGATCTCGATATCACGACGATGTTGAACGAGCCGGACGGTCCGCGCGTTCCGTTTGAGCATGCAGCATTACCGAAGCTCGCCGAGAGAATCGTTCGCGCCGCACATGAGAAACGATCGATCCTCTTTTGTTGCGGGGCGCACGTGTTGCGGCTGGGGAATGCGCCGCTGTTAATCGATCTGATGGAACGCGGATTGTTGAGCCATTTGGCATTGAACGGTGCCGGGGCGATTCACGACTTTGAACTGGCGATGATTGGTCACACCTGCGAAAGTGTGGCCCGTTACGTCAGCGACGGCCAGTTCGGTTTGTGGCAGGAGAGTTCGCGTTTGAACGACGCCGCTGCGGCCGGTTATCGTGACAGCATCGGGCTGGGTGAGGCGATTGGGCGGATGATTGAAGAGGAGCAGTTTCCGCATCGCCAAACAAGCGTGTTGGCGGCCGCGTATCGACTGGGGATTCCGGCAACTGTCCACGTTTCTATCGGGCAGGATATCGTGCATGAGCATCCCAACTTCGACGGCGCGGCCACGGGGGCGACATCTTACACCGATTTCCTCGTCTACACTCAAACCGTCACACGATTGGAACGCGGCGTGTTTCTGAACATCGGCTCGGCGGTGATGGGGCCGGAAGTGTATCTGAAGGCGCTCGCCATGGCCCGGAACGTGGCGCATCAACAGAGCGAGCAAATTTGCCAATTTACAACAGCGGTTTTCGATCTTCCCAACCTGGGAGATGATCTGTCGCACGAAGCACCGAAGACCGACCCACGTTATTATTTTCGACCGTTCAAGACGATATTAGTGCGGACGGTGGCCGATGGCGGCGAGAGTTTCTACGTGCAAGGCGATCACAAAGCAACGATTCCCGCGCTGTACGATGCCATTCTGGCGGAGGTGACGTCATGAAGACTCAACGGCTCGAACAACTCGTTGAGCGATTCGCAACGCGACGAATTGCAGTCATCGGCGATTTCTTTCTCGACAAGTACCTCGACGTCGATCCGTCGTTGGCCGAGCCGAGTCTGGAAACCGGCAAGACCGCCCATCAGGTGACGGGTTCTCGCGTCGCTCCCGGTGCGGCAGGCACCGTCGTCAACAATCTGGCTGCGCTCGACGCCGGCACGTTGTATGCGGTCGGCGCGATCGGTGACGATGGCGAAGGGTTCGAGTTGCGCCGTGAGCTGGAACGGATTCGCTGCGACACCGATCGCCTGCTGCGGTTCGATTCGCTAATGACGCCCACCTATCTCAAACCGCGCGATCAGACTGACCCATCTCTCGTCGGCGAACACAGCCGCTACGACACACTGACGCGAACTCCGATGCCTGCCGAGATTGTTGAAGAGATCGTGGCTGTATTGGATTCGGTTCTGCCGGAAGTCGATGCGGTCATCATCGCCGATCAGGTGGTGCAGGATGAATGCGGTGTCGTGACGCCGTTTTTGCGCGACGTGTTGAGCGAGCGGGCGGAGCAGTTTGCGGATCTCGTCTTCTGGGCCGATAGCCGGTCGAATATTCGCATGTTCCGCAACGTTATCACGAAGCCGAATCAGTTTGAGGCGGCGGGCCGTTTGAATCCGCATCCCGACGACACCGTTCCGCTGTGCGAACTGAAAGCGGCCGCCGGTGTGCTGCGGGGAATTAACGGCGCGCCGGTTTGCATTACCCGCGGCTGCGACAGCGTGCTTGTGACCGATCCACAGTATACGGTCATTCCGTCGGTTGAAGTTCCCGGCCCGCTCGATTCGACCGGCGCAGGCGATAGTTTCACCGCAGGAGCCGTGCTGGCGATGTCGTCCGGTGCAACATTGGCCGAGGCGGCTTTAGTTGGATGTTTGACGGCGTCGATTACCGTCCAGGAATTGGCAACGACGGGTACGGCGACGCCCGATGGATTGTTTGAGCGGTTGGAATTGTGGCGGAGCCAGCATCCGGATGGGGTTGTCGGCGAAGCGGTTCGCTAAAACGCAAGCGATGTCAGTTTGTCTTCCGAGAAAAGAATTGAAACGATGAGCGATCAGGCATTTACGGACAATTATTTGAACGACTTGGCCGGGCTGTTACCGCGCCTCGATCGTGGCGCGATTGCGACGGCGATTGGCTGGATGCGCGAGACCCGCGATGCGGGCAAGACCGTTTACATTTGCGGAAACGGAGGCAGCGCGTCGATTGCTTCGCAAATGGTCGTCGATATTGTCAAGGGCGCGTCGCTGGGGCGGCAGGTGCGTTTCAAGATGATCGGCCTGACCGACAGCATGGCCACCGTTTCGGCTTATGCGAACGACGAAGGATACGACAGCGTCTTCGTCGAACCGCTAAAAAACTTCGCGGAGTCGGGTGATTTGCTGTTGGCCATCAGCGGCAGCGGGAACAGCCAGAACGTTCTCAATGCCGTCGAATTCGCCAACGGCATCGGTTGTCGCACCGTTGGTTTGACGACCGGTGAAGGCGGCCAATTGCAGGAAGCAGTTCAATTGCCGCTAACGGTTCCGTCCTCGCATATGGGACGGTTGGAAGACTGCTTTTTTGTGATGACGCACGTGTTGTGCTATGCGTTTATGGAAGCTGAAACAGAGTAGAGGTCAGTCGATGTCAAAAAGTGTGTTGAATGTCGGGCAATGTGCATTCGATCAAGCGGGGATTTCTCGTTTTCTGCGTCAACATTTCGACGTGGTGGTCGAGCCGGCGGACTATTTAGACGACGCGATGGAGTCGTTGCGGGGCGGGCAATTCGACCTGGTGCTGGTCAATCGCCAGTTGGATTCCGACGGGAGTGACGGCATGGCGCTCGTCGAATCGATCAAGGCCGATTCTGAAACTTCCGGCGTGCCGGTGATGCTTGTGTCGAACTATGCCGATGCCCACGATCGCGCTGTTAAAGCGGGCGCAGAAATCGGCTTTGGCAAAACGGAATATGGCGACGCGGCGGTCATCGAACGGCTGGCAAAGTTTCTGGCTGAATAGCGCGGCGGTGTCTGCGAGCCGTTGGCTCTCGGCTGGAAGAGTCTCACCCTGCGGCTTCCTGTGCGGCTGCCAGTTTCTTCAGTCCGTCGCCGGTGGGGACGTTAATGAACAGCACGCCCAGCATCTCATCGCCAGTGTTTCGCAGTTCGTGTTCGGCTCCGGTCGGAACGTGAATGACGTCTTCGGCTTGAACTTCGCTCGCTTTCCCGTCGAGAATTGCCGTGCCACGACCACGGGTAATGACGATGAGTTCTTCGGCATCGGGATGAATGTGGAGTTCTGCGACATGCCTGCCGCCGGGTGGGATCAACATGTGATGCACGAACTGAATCGTTTCGAGGCAAGTGCGATCGGGCGGTGTTTCGGTTTCGTACAACCGTTTCACCGGGGCAGGGTCGTCGGCACGGTTTCGCAGATTTTCTTCGTCGTCGCGCACTTGATACTCGATGACGCGCTGCGGATTGTTGAACAACAGGCTTTGCACCACGTTGTACGGCTGAGTTTTCCAGTTGGCGATGGGCATGAGCGTCTCGGGGCGGGATGTGCTAGCGAGAAATCGTTGTTGTGAGGGGCCGCTAAACCGCAAGCGGGTGTGATGTGTTGCGGGAAAGATCGAATTTTCGTTTACGTCTTAGTTTTGCCTTGATCCATCCACTCTTCTAGATCGACGCCGAGGCCGTCGCAGACACGGTTGATGTAATTGAAATATGCGGTGACTTGAACGGTATCGTGGATGGCTTCGTCGGTGAAACCGTGCCCGCGCAGTTCCTCGATATCGGTTTCTGTCATCGCCGCAGGCGTCAGAGTAAGTTTGACGCACATGTCGAGCAGTGCGCGCGTTGGCAGATCGATGTCGGCCGACTGGTAGTCGGTCTTGATCGCCTCAATCAGCAACGGGTCATCAGCCTCAGCACGGAGGCTCTCTGCGTGTGACTCAGTTCAGTAAAAACAATTGTTGGCACGGGAGACGACGGTGGCAATCATCTCGCGTTGCGCTCGACTCAGGTCCGATTGTTTGTGCATGATGTCGATGTACAATGCCATCGACGCGCGCATCACGGGTGGGTTGATGCTCATCAGTCGGATGACGTTTGCAACATGCCCCGCGCGAATGATGGCGGCATCGTACAGCGATTTCAACAGGCCGGTCGCCTTGTCGGGGGTGATGATGTGGATCCAGGCCATGTGGTGATTCCTTGCCGTATCGTTGAGGTACCATCAGCGGGCTTACGCCCACCGCTCGCCTTGATTACGACGATTATCCCTCATCCATGGAGTAACCGGCTTCTTTCCAGCCGCGGACACCGCCGTCCATCGAGATGACGTTGGTGTAGCCCATTTTTTGTAGATTCAATGCAGCCAGGGCCGACCGATATCCGCCGCCGCAGTACAGCACGATTTCGGCATCGGTTTCCGGAACGGCCTCCTCAATGTCTCGCTCGATCACACCTTTGCCAAGATGCGTCGCACCCGGCAGCCGCGCACGCGCAAATTCGCTTTCCTCGCGAACATCGATCAGCGAAAACGTCTCGCCGGCATCGAGTTTGCGCTTGACGTCTTCGATGCCGCATTCGCGAACATCCCGCCGGGCGGCATCGACAATTTCCAGAAAACGCGGCGAATGTTTCGCCATTGTTATCACTCCCTTGAATTTACTTGGATTTAGCTCACTGTTTGGACTTGGCCCGATAGATCACTCTGCCATCGAGCATTGTCAGCACCGGCGTGATGCGGCGGATTTCACTTTCCGGGCATGATAGATAATCGCGGTCCAAAACGGCGAGGTCGGCCAGCTTACCCGGCTGCAGCGACCCTTTCCGTTTCTCGTCGAATGCCAGATAGGCGCCATTAATGGTAATGCATCGCAGTGCCTGCAGGCGACTGATCTTTTGGTGCGGTCCGTACACGCGACCGCTACGGTTTTTGCGCGTGACCGCCACCTGCAGCCAGAGAAACGGATTGTAGGCGTTCATCGACGTGTCGGGATCGAGGCCCATCATGTGGTCGCCGTTGATCGCCGTCGGCACTCCGCCGCGAAGCCAGTCGCCGATGCCAATGAATCGCGCTGCCCAGTCTGCACCGTAGAATTCGGCCATCGCATCGGAATCCTTGTAATACAAAGGGGCCTGTGTATCGACGCAGACACCCAACTTCGCGGCCCGGGCAATCGAATCCCGGGCTGGAAAGTAGGCGTGTACGAGAGTGAATCGACGATCTTTGAGCGGCGTTTCTCTATCGACGGCATCCAGCGCATCGAGCACGGCATCGACGCCGGCGTCGCCCGTCACGTGACAGCACATTTGCCACCCGAGCGCATGTCCGGTCCGAAAAATGTCCGTCATCTGTTCGACGCTGTAATTCAAATTACCGCGATATTCGGGGTCGTCGTGAACGTAAAAAACGATTCGCTTCTTGCCGTAGGCTTCACGCAGATAGGTATTGCCCCAGTGAATTCCGCCATCGACAGTGATCTTCAGCGGCCCGACCCGCAGCCAATCGTCGCCGTCGCCCGTCTTCATGCCGAGCTTTTTCGTATACGATTCGACCGCCTCACCCGAACGAAATGAACTGCGAAACGTGGCGGTCGTGCGGACCGTCATATCGTTGGCAACGCGTAGTTTCTTGTAGATTGCGAATTGGTCGGTCGATAATGCTCGTTCAAAAATGCTCGTGATGCCGAGTTGGTTGTATCGTTGGTGGACCATTTTTAGTGCTGCGAGGGTTTCGGCTTCGCCGACTTCGGCGCGCGGATGGAATTTCCGCAGATATGAACCGCCACCGGAAACCAACAACGGCTTGCCGGCATCATCGCGAATGACGCGAAGCCCGGGGATTGTCTTTTTTGCGTCATCAATGCCGGTTATCTTGAACCCCAGTGAATTCAATACGCTCTTGCGGGCGGCAGTGAAGATGACCGGGTGAGTGGTGCAGACGGCATCGAGTTCTGCCGGTGTTGGGTGGCGGCGCTCCTTCAGCCGTGTGATGTCGGACCGCGGGACCTCAATCCAGCGGCCTGCAGGAAGCTGCTTCACTTGCTGCCGTATCCATTTCTGAATGTCGGCAATCGACAGCAGTTCGGCATGCCGGCGCACTAACGAGCCGCGCGCCACACCAACGGCGTGGCAATGCGTGGCGATGATGCCGGGGATAACCGTCTTGCCGTCCAAAGATATTGACAGCGTTCTGTCGCCGGCCAGTTTCTTGATGTCTGCATTGTTGCCGACGGCGATGATTCGACCGTCACGGATGGCGAGCGCTTGCGCGATTGAATCGCGTGCATCGACGGTGAGGATCTTGCCGCCGAGCAATATGGTGTCGGCTGGACGCGGTTTCGCTTGCTCGTCGGCGTTTGCGCTGACCGTGAAAACAATGGCGACGAACGCTATTAGGAGTCGAATGTTCGTCATATCAAGTGTTCCGAGTGGAGTGTCAACTGAAGTTTTCGAGGTCCGCGAAACCGCAAGCGGGCGGGAAATGCGGAACGAGTTGGGTTGTCGTTATTTGGGCTTCATGTATTTGTTGACGAAGGGGAGAACTTGCGCATAGGCATCGTTGATGAGTCTTGGATCGCCCTTCGAGAGGCCGTGGCCTGCATTTGGGACTGTGACAAATTTGTGTGGCACGTTGTGCTGTTTGAACTGCTTCTCCATCAGCACCGATTGTTCGTAGGGGACGTCGGTATCGACGGTGCCGTGGATGAGCAGCGTTGGTGGGTACTCTTTTGTCACGCCGCGCACCGGCTCAAACGGGGCGAACTTGTTGGCTTGTTTGATCGGGTCGAAACCGCTGACCAGTTGCGGCCAGACGCCGTTCTGTCGGCAGTAGAGATAGAACGCGCGCCGCTGGTTGCTGTTGATGCTTCCATCGGTCACCGGCGCACCGCCGACGATCTTCATGGCATCATCCTTTTTGACCAACGGTCGAGTGCGGCGATAGAATTCGCTTGGTTTGCTGTACCAGTCGCCGACGAGATCGCCGTAACCCCAGAAAGCGACCAGCACAGCCGGACGCGGCGTTGCGCGGATTCCCGCGGTTAGCGTGAGATAGCCGCCCGCCGATCCGCCGAGGACGGCAATGCGTTTGGTGTCGGCGTTAAACAGCTCCGGCCCTTTTTCGTGAACCCAGCGATACGCGTCTTCCACGTCGCCAACGATTTCCGCCAATTGAGTTTCCGGCGCGAGGCGATAGTCGATCGATACCAGTACGTAGCCATCGCCGAGCAGGGCTTCTTTCACACGATTGCTGACGCCCGCGCGGCTGCCCATGATGAGCGCTCCGCCGTGAATCCAGATGGCCACCGGCCGCACAACATTGTCGTCGGCGCGGTAGACGTCGGCTTTGATCTCCAACTTGCCGACGGTTTTGTAGGTGTATGTTTTCTTCACGATCTTCGATTTCCCCGCCAATGCAGTCCCACCAATTGACAAAGCCGCCGCTCCCGCAGACACAGTCTGCAGAAAATCCCGTCGGTGTAGTTCATTCAACATTGAGATTATCTCCCCATCATTTTCGAGGTGTCGAATAAGAAGCGATATTCCAATTCCGATAATTCATCATTCTCAATTCATCGTTCATCATTCCACTTCTCGCCCCCAGGCAATCGCCAATTGCACCAGCACATCGACCGCTTGTTGCATTTCCTCGACGCTGGTCCATTCCAAAGGTGAGTGCGGATTGTGCTCGCCGGTCGATAGATTGGGGGTCGGCAGTCCGATTTCAGACAGCTGCGAACCATCGGTCCCGCCGCGAATGATCGACATTGTCGGTTCGATACCGGCCGCCTGTGTCGCTTCAATTGCCTTCTCCAACGCACGTGGCTCTTTCGCCAAACCGTCGCGCATGTTGCGGTATTGCTGGCGCACTGTGACATTGATCTTCGCACGTGGATGTTCGGTTTCCAAGTCGGCTGCGATCTGTTTGAGCAAAGTCGCGTATTCGCCAAGTTGTTTCGTTTCAAAGTCGCGTAAAAGAATCCGCGCGCTCGCTTCTGCGACGCCCCCCTCGATGTGATACGGATGTATGAAACCCTGGCGGCCGTCGGTTGTTTCAGGGCTGTCGGTGTCCGTCGGCAGCCGGGTGATGAACTGGCTTAAGATACGAATCGAATTGACCATCGCATCTTTGCCGATCGAGGGATGCGTGTTGATTCCCTTAACGGTCACAACGACGCCGTCGGCCGAAAACGTCTCAGAATCGATCTTGCCCACGCCATCGCCGTCGAGAGTGTAACCGCAAACGGCATTCAGTTGTGCGAGATCGACTTTATCAACGCCGTGGCCAATTTCCTCATCGCAGGTGAAGCAGACGCGGATCGGTCCGTGTGGTACGTCGGGATGCGACATCAAGTGGGCGGCGGCCGACATGATGACGGCGATCCCGGATTTATCGTCGGCACCAAGCAGCGTCGTGCCGTCGGTTGTGATGATTGTCGCTCCGATAAGCGATTCGAGTGAAGGATTGTCGGCGACGCGGATCACTTTGTCGGTGTCGTTTGGCAGAACAATATCGCCTCCCTGATAGTTCTCGTGCACAATCGGATTCACATTGGTGCTGGAGTATTCGGGCGATGTATCGACGTGGGCGAACAAAGCGAAAGCGGGGGCTGCATGCTCGGCCGTGGACGGAATTGTCGCGGTCACGATACCGAATTCGTCACAGCAGACGTCCGCCAGACCAAGTGATTCGCATTCGGCGGCGAGCATGCGGCTCAAGTCGAGTTGCTTGGCCGTACTGGGATACGTGTCGCTCGTCTCGTCCGATTGCGTATCGATTTTGACGTAACGCAGAAATCGTTGCAGCAGCGTGTCCATTCCGTTTGGTCCTTGGTCATCCTGTTTGACAGCGGGAATGCAATTGGCGGTTCGTAAGCGAGTCATGCATCGCACTGGCGACACGCCAGTGGCACCCGCGCGTATCACACAAGGCACTGGCGACACGCCAGTGGCACGCGCGCGGCCAGTTCAATCCCTATTGAACACTCGATTGCCCGCCGCCGCCAGTCGGTTGGTTTGGATTTTGGCGAGACATTCATCCGGACAGTTGGTTTAATAGGATGGAATCCGAATTACGGTCGAATTCGGCGAATGTGCTTCCAACCGCCCTCATCCACAATCCGCTGATAATCAGGAGTGCTCCGATGCCGTTTCTTCGTCCGGTTGCAATCGTTGGGTCGTTGGTGCTGATGCTCGCTGCTTCATTGTCTGCACAGGAGGCGGATACTCGGAAAGAGCAACAGAACGCCGCACAAACTCGCCTGCTGGATAACATTTTTCGCGTACCGCCCGGTGTGGAACTCGACGAGGAGCAGCAGGCAAAGCTGAAGACATTACGCGAGAAACGGGGGGCCGCAATCGCAGAGAAGATGCAGGGCATTTTGCAGAAGCTGAATGCAGTCTACACAGCCGAACAACGGCAGGCCCGAAACATCGCGTTTCGCGAGGCGCGTGAGGCGAAGAAGAATCGCCGCGAGACTCAGCAGGCGGTCGTTGCAGCGGTCAAGCTGACGAAAGAGCAACAGAAACAAATTGCCGCGCTTCGCCGCGAACAGATCAAATTGCAGACGGCAATTCGCAGCGAGATTAACAAGGAATTAGGAATTCAGCCGCGTCGAGGGAATCGGCCGCAGTCGGCACGGATTCGCCCCACCGAGGCCAACGTAAAGTATGGACCGCACGAGCGCAATGTCCTTGATTTCTGGTAAGCGAAATCGGAGCAGCCGACTCCTGTCCTCGTTTCCATTCACGGCGGCGGCTTCCGTGGCGGGAACAAAAGCGTTAACGGCGCGTTGCTCAAGCAATGTCTCGACTCGGGGATCTCCGTCGTCGCGATAACCTACCGCTTTTCGCAGCACGCTATCGCACCGGCTTCGTTCAACGATTCGGCCCGTGCGATTCAATACGTCCGACATCACGCGAAAGAGTGGAATATCGACCCAACCCGATTGGCAGCCACCGGCGGATCGGCCGGTGCAGGGATTTCACTATGGCTGGGATTCCACGACGACATGGCTGACCCGGATAACGAAGATCCTGTGCTGCGGCAATCGACGCGGCTGACCTGCATGTTTGTTAACAACGGTCAATCGTCTTACGATCCCCGCTTCATCCGTGACCTGTTCCCCGGCACCGATACGTACCGACACTCGGCGTTGCCGCAGCTGTTTGGTATCGATATCTCAAAGCTCGATGACTTACCCAAGGAAAAATACGAACTCTTCGAAGAAGTCTCGGCGATTCCGCATTTGACGAAGGACGATCCGCCGGTCAATCTGATTTACAATCGGCCGTTTGACGCCGAAATCACCAACCAGTCCATCGGGATACACCATGCGAAATTCGGCACGGTGCTGAAAGAGCGGATGGATGCCTTGGACATTCCCTGCAGGGTGTTCGCCGCAGGCAAGAGTCAGGACGGCGAGCCGATTGTCTCGAACATCGATTTCCTCAAGCGGTATTTCAAGCTGCAGAAGTGAATTCACGAGAGTCGCATCGCCTGCTACGATACCGACCGCGTACAGTTTGGCGAGCCGCCGGTGTCAACCGGCTGGTCAGCGCGATGGCGTCAAATACATCAGTGGGCTTACGCCCACCGCTCGCCGCGGTAGTTTGGATTGACGTATCAAAGGAGTGACGAGAGTGAATCAACCGGTTGCAATCGTGCTGGCCGCCGGCCAGGGAACCCGCATGAAGTCGGACTTGCCGAAGGTTGTCCACAAAGTGTGTGGGCGGTCGATGATCGAACACGTTCTCGATGCGGCCAGGCAGGCGGGGGTGAATAAAACCGTGGTGGTGGTCGGGCACAAGGCGGACGTTGTCAAGCAGACGCTCGCCGATGCCGACGATGTTGAATTCGCCTTACAGGAACCGCAAAACGGCACCGGTCATGCCGTGATGGTATGCGAACAGGCACTCCGTGAGCACGACGGTCCGGTGCTGGTTCTCGCCGGCGATACGCCGCTGCTGAAGGCCGAGTCACTCTCTCAGCTGCTCGATGAACAGCAGAAGGAAGGGGCCGGTTGCGTGGTCGGAACGGCTGAGACCGATGCCAACGAGGGGCTGGGGCGGATCGTTCGCGATGCCGAAGGCGAATTTCTGGCGATCGTCGAACACAAGGATGCGTCGCCTCAGCAGCGAAGCATTCGCGAGATCAACACGGGGTGCTTCGCGTTCGATTGCCGTGCGCTCTTCGATGCTTTGTCGCGTATCGAGCCACGAAACAAACAGGGGGAATACTACCTGACCGATTGCCCGGAGATCATGCGGGCAGACGGCCGGCGCGTGATCGCCAGCTGCAGCCTCGACATCGACGAGGCGATGGGAGTCAACACGCCCGAACAGTTGGCCGCGGTGGAAGAGAAACTGAAGCGTCGATCAATTTGAGCATCGAAGGCTGAGTGTCTCGCTTGACGCAACGGCGCAGAGACGCAAAGATCGCGCAAAGGAACAGAGAAACTGAGCCGCCGTAAACCGTGAGTCTGAGACGTGACACATTTTCGCGTCGCAGTCCGACAACCCCATCGGAATCCCGTGCACGATCATTTGACACTTATCAGCGGCCGCGCTCACCCGGCGCTGGCCGGTGAGATCGCCGAGTACCTCGGTATCGGTCTGGCGGCCATCGAGCTTGGGGATTTTCCCGATGGCGAGATCAGCCTGAAATTGAATCAGAACGTGCGCGGCTGCGACGTCTATTTGATTCAGCCAACCGGTCCACCGGTGAACCGGAATCTGATGGAACTGTTGATTCTCATCGACGCCTGTAAACGGGCCAGCGCTGCGCGGGTCACCACAGTCATTCCATACTTTGGGTACGCTCGGCAGGACCGCAAAGATGCCGGCCGCGTTCCCATTACCGCCAAGCTGGTTGCCAACCTCATCACCGAAGCGGGGGCCGATCGCGTATTGACGATGGATTTGCACGCGGCACAGATTCAGGGATTCTTCGACGCACCAGTCGATCACCTGTACGCGGCGCCAATTCTCGACCAGTATTTTGAATCATTGAATTTGCCGCCGGGCGAAATCGTTGTTCTCAGCCCGGACGAAGGCAGCATCAAACGGTCGCTGCGACACGTGGAACATTTAGGCGGGACGCTGGCGATTGTCGATAAGCGACGATCGAGTGCGACCGAAACGAGACAGGCCAACCTCATCGGCGGTCCCATCGATGGCAAGACGGTGTTGATCTTCGACGACATGATCTCAACCGCCGGCTCCATCGTCGGTGCGGTGGAAGTCGCGCATCGCGCAGGAGCGAAAGACGTTTACGTCAGTGCCAGCCATGCCGTTCTATGCGGCCCCGCTTCGGCCCGACTCCGCGAAGCACCCATCCGCGAATGTGTGGTCACCAACAGCCTCCCACTCAGCCCCGAGCAGCAATTCGACAACCTCCGATCGGTCTCCATCGCCCCACTTTTGGGCGAAGCAATCCGCCGAATCCACAGCAACGAATCGGTCAGCGATCTGTTCGATTGAGGGTTTGGGTGCCACTGGCGTGTCGCCAGTGCGTTCCGCGTTGCACTGGTGACACGCCAGTGGCACCCGTTCGAATGTGAATTGCCACAAGTTATTTGGGATTCAGAACCCCGCCGCAAACCCACTTCGGCGGAAATCGGCGACACCAATATAGCGGCCGCCTTTACCGGTGACGTAAATCGAATGGGCATCCCCCTGCGAGTAGGGGGCGTCATTCATCGTGTGCCCCATGCGGGTTAGCTGTTTCATCAACTCGGCGTGACGGGCGTCGGTGGTTCCTTCAAAGCGGGCGGTGTCGGGTAACCATTGGTGATGCAGTCGCGGGGCGGCGATGGCTTCTGGCAGTGGCATTTCAAATTCGAGGACGTTCAGCACAATCGACAGAGCGGTGTTGATGATCGTGCGGCCGCCGGGGCTGCCGGTGACGAGAACGATGCGGCCGTTCTTCGCAACCAACGTAGGGCATTGCGAACTGAGCATTCGCTTGCTGGGCTGAATGGTGTTCGCTTCGGTGCCGATGCGGCCGCGACGGTCGGTGTGTCCCGGTTTCCAGTTGAAGTCGCCCATTTCGTTGTTCAGCAGAAATCCGGCCCCCTGCACAACAACACGCGAGCCGTAACTGTTTTCCAGCGTATAGGTGTTGGCGACGGCCATGCCGTCGGAATCGACAACGGAAAAATGCGTCGTGCTGGTTCCTTCGGCGGCGAGCGGAATGTCGGGGGCGAGTTGCTTGCTGGGAGTCGCTTTTTTGTAATTGATTTTCATCGCCAACTTTGCTGCGAAGTCTTTGGTCGTCAGACGCGGTGGAATGTTGACGAAGTCGGCGTCGCCGAGATGACGCGCTCGTTCGAGATACGCCCGCTTCATGGTTTCGATGAGCAGATGATTCGTCTCGGCCGACCAGCGTCCCTTCTCACGCAGATTGAAGTTCTCGATTACGTTCAACATGAGTGTGAGCGTAACGCCGCCGGAACTGGGTGGGGGAGGACCGTAAACATCGTGACCGCGAAAGGTCGTGTGAATTGGTTTACGACTTTTCGCTCGGTAGGCGGCAAGGTCTTGGGTGGTGATGAGACCGTTACCCTCGCCCCGTTTCATCTCGGCTGCAATTAATTTCGCAACCGATCCGGTGTAGAAGCCGTTGGCTCCGTTCGCTGCAATCTTCTCCAGCGTTTTCGCCAGATCCGGCTGAACGAGCCGGTCGCCTTTGTGCCATGCTTTTCCGTCGGTTGGCGCGAAGACACGGCGGAACTCCGGAAACGGTACGGTTTTCTTGTCACCCAAGACCTTGTTCAGGGATTCGGCGAGATGAGCATCGACGGGGAAGCCATTGCGAGCCAGTGCGATGGCGGGGACGACGAGTTGTTTCCAGGGGAGTTTGCCGTACTGTTGGTGGGCGAGTTCCAAACCGTGGACGGTGCCGGGAACGCCGACGATTTTGCGGCTGTGCCGACTGTCGGTTAGTGAAAACATGGTACGGGTTGCGGCTGCCGGCGCGACTTCGCGGTAATCGATACAGACCGGTGGACGACCGTCGGCGGGATGAATCATCATGAACCCTCCCCCACCAATGTTGCCGGCGGGGGGATAGGTGACAGCCATCGTCAGCGCAGTCGCAACGGCGGCATCGACCGCGTTGCCCCCTTGCTTCAGAATCGCCACCCCGACTGCGCTTCCGGGCTTTGAGACGGAAACGACGACGCCCTTCCTGGCTTCGACTGTCTGCGGCTGTTTTGCAGCAACCGTTGAAATCAATAACGCGACGGCGACAGTGATGCGGGCGAGGTGGCGCATGCGTAACTCCAACGGGGATGTTTGATCACACGAGTTGGTAATCCAATTTGCGCAAGATGACAGAATCGGTCACGCGAAACCAGCCCGCCACGCAAGCAAGGGTTTATCGGTCACATCTCTCATTCGAACCCTTGCTTGCGCTGCGGGCTGGTATGCTTGTCGCCATCTTGTGTGAATTCGAGATCGATTGTCGATAGCGTTGCCCCCGCGCTGCGAATGTTCGATGATGGGATCGGAAATTGGTCCTGGAGATGATTTGATGACGAGTGCGGAGAATGCGAACCGTTTGGGAACGGTTGCGATTGCGCCGGCCGAACCGGTCGTGGCGGGATGCGTGGGAACGTGGCGATTGACGTTTCGAGCGGGAACTGCCGGCATTGCGGTCGGTGGCGGTGTCCGCGTTGGCACCGATTCCGACACCGATTGGGGCATCCCGCAGTTCGTCGATCCCGCCGGCGCGGAATTCATGTCGGCCGAAGCGCCGGACGGTGTGCGTGTCCACCTCCAAACTCGCTCGGTGAAGAGTATTCAAGCGAAGGTGACCGGTCGGGCGCTTCAGCCCGGTGAGGAATTGACGGTCATTTACGGCGACACGAGTTCCGGGGGACCGGGTTCTCGAGCGCAGACGTTCTTTGAAGCAAAACGGTATTTTCTCGTCAGCGCCGATGCCGCCGGGGCGGGTGAATGGAACGCAGTTGAAAACTCGCCGCACGTTTCGATCATCGGTGATGAAGCAGTGCAACTGGTGGTAACCGCCCCATCGACGCCCGTTGTGGGTGAGCAGTTTTCGCTGCTGATCAAGGCCGAAGATCGTTGGGGCAACCCATCGGCATCGTATCGTGGCACGGTGCAAATTCGTGGCGACGGCGTTGCAGTGCAGACCGAGCAGATCACATTTGGCGAGAACGCGAAGGGCGTCTGCCGTATCGACGGGTTTGCCGCGCAATCCGCCGATGCATGTGCTCTGTTCTGCGATGATGAAGCGAACGGCGTTCACGGCGAAAGCAATCCGATTATTGCGACCGCGAAACCGTCAGCCCATCAATTATGGTGGGCCGACCCGCACGGCGGGCAGTTGATTGCGAACGAGAAGTTCGCCGACTTCTTTCGCTATGCGCGGGACGTGTCCGGAATTCAATTCGTCGGTTTTCAGCGGAATGCCGACGTACTCTCGAAAGAGGATTACGAAGTTCAAAAGCAGGCGGAACGCGAGTTGTATGAGCCGGGACGGTTCGTGCCGATTCCCGGTTATGAGTGGTCGGGGCAGACTTGGCACGGTGGACACCATAACGTTTATTTCCGCCGCCACAACCAACCAATTCACCGCAACAAGCCAATCGAGCAGTCCGATTCCGTCGAGCGGGAAACGGAGTTGCGGCACGTTGAAGATGTATACGACCATTATCGCAACAGCGATACGATCATGACGCCGCACGTTGGCGGCGAGCATTCCAACCTGGACTTTCACGAACCAGAGTTGGAACCGGGCGTCGAAATTACTTCGACACACGGTTCGTTCGAGTGGATGCTGCGGGATTCGATCGAGCGCGGATACAAGCTGGGATTTCTCGGCGGCAACGATTGTTACACCGGGCGGCCCGGAGATGATCGGCCGGGATTTCAATTGCGACGGTATTCGCGGGGTGGACTGACCGGCATTTACTGCGAAGAAATCTCGCTGCCGGCGTTCTTCGAGGCGATGCGGGCGCGAAGAACGTTCGCCACAACCGGCGTGCGGATGGTGCTGCGTGTCGATTCCGACGGACACTTGATGGGTTCGGAGTACACGACTGCGAACAATCCGGCGATTAACGTCTCGGTGACGGGAGCAGGACCGTTGGAACGGGTGGAATTACACCGTGGCTTGGAGTTGATTCATACGTGGCAACCGGACACAGCGATCGTGCCGAAGCGCGTCCGCATTCTGTGCGACGGTTCGAGTCGCATGACCAGTTATTCCGGCGTGGTGTGGGACGGGACGTTGAACGTCGATGGCGGAACGATCCGCGCGACCGAAACGGTTCGCTTCGACAGTCCACGTTCACACATCGTTTCGCAAGATTCCGAGTCACTTGGCTGGCACGCCTGGGGTTGCGGTTACCCGATGGGCTTGATTGTGGATCTCGACGGAGATGACGACACTATGCTGCGGGTTTCGGTAGATACACAAACAATGACGGGGCCGGGATTTGGTCGGCATGGCAGTGACGGACCGCGGCGGTTATCGTTTGCACCATCGGAAGGCGGAACGATGTGCGTCCGGCTCGGCGATCTGACGGCTGACGGCGAGACACTCGATCTCGGCGTGTTGGATCGCAAATTGAACGTGGCGGCAGCGTGCAAGCCGGGGCCGCGCTCGGCGGAATTTCAGGTGATCGACGAATCACCGAAGCCGGGCATCAATCCGTATTGGGTGAAGGTAATACAGGCAGACAGGAATCTGGGATGGTCGAGTCCGGTGTTTTGTGACTTTGTGGCAGGGCTGAATGAGCCTTGCTGAGTTTCATTGGCAATTAGAACTACAAACGAGGTAGTGTCCGCGATGGGTGAAAATGGCGAGTGTCCGTTCGTTCGATTGCACGGCGATGACCATGTGGCGATTGCGAAGCGGTTGGTCGAAAATGCTACGGAATTTCAACTATCGCCTGACAGCGAATCGATATGTACGACCGATTCAATGGACCTTGGACACAAGGTGGCGTTAGTTGCGATTCCACAAGGTGGACCGGTGCGTAAGTTCGGACAATTGATTGGCTTTGCGACGACCGACATTCAGCCGGGCGATTGGGTGCATTCGCACAATCTGGCCGTTGGGGAATTGAATCTCGATTACGCATTTGCCAGCGATGTGCCGGCCGATCCCGAGCCGATCCACGGTCGCACATTTATGGGTTATCGCCGCAAAGACGGGCGGGCGGCGACGCGGAATTATATCGGTCTGATCAGCACGGTCAACTGCTCGGCGACGACATCTAAGTACGTGGCGCAGCACTTCGACGAGTCGATTCTGGCCGACTTCCCGAACATCGATGGCGTGGTGCCACTGGCGCACAAGGCCGGCTGCGCAATGCAGTACGGCGGAGACGATCATCGCCAATTGGCGCAAACGCTGGCGGGTTTTGCGCGGCATCCGAACATCGCCGCGTATCTTGTATTAGGGTTAGGCTGCGAAACGGGGAATGCGACATTCTTAACGGGCGAACACAATCTGGTGCAGCTTGATTTTCCCGGGCAGGAAGAGGCCCCGCTGCCATTGGTGATGAATATTCAGGACGAAGGCGGCGTTCGCAAAACGGTTGATCGCGCCGTCGGTGTGCTGAAGGAGATGCTGCCGGAAGTGAACAACGTGCAGCGTGTGCCGATTCCGGTCTCGGAATTGATTCTGGGAGCCGAATGTGGAGGCAGCGATGGTTACAGCGGAGTGACCGCCAACCCGGCGGTGGGCATTGCCAGTGATTTGCTGGTGGCACATGGCGCGACCAGCATTCTGGGCGAAACGCCGGAAATCTACGGCGGCGAACACACGCTGACACGCCGTGCCGTTACCCGTGAAGTAGGCGAAAAGCTCGTCGAGAGAATTCGCTGGTGGGAAAAGTACACCGGCATGTTCGGAGTCGAGATCGACAACAATCCTTCGCCCGGCAACAAGGCGGGCGGGCTGACGACGATTTACGAAAAGTCGTTGGGCGCGATTGCCAAGGGCGGCAGCACGGCGCTAAGAGACGTTTTCCAATATGCCGAACCGGTCACGACCAAGGGATTCGTGATTATGGACACGCCGGGATACGATCCGGCTTCGGTCACCGGTATGGTGGCAGGCGGGGCGAACGTCGTGGTGTTCACCACCGGCCGCGGCAGTTGTTTTGGCTGTAAACCAGTTCCGTCGATCAAAATCGCCACCAATACCCCCATGTACGAGCGAATGGAAGACGACATGGACCTTAACGCCGGCCGCATCATCGATGGAGCATCGGTCGAAGAGGTGGGCAGCGAGATCTTCGAGAAGATTGTCGCGGTCGCCAGCGGCGAGAAGACGAAAAGTGAAGAACAAGGCATCGGCGATGAGGAGTTCTGCCCGTGGAATATTGGGCCGGTGTTGTGAGAAACGGCGGTGATGTCTAACATTCCGTCTTCCATTGGCTGTCCAACGACGTCGCGCGACAGCCGACTTGTTTCACTCGCCCAGAGAGTTTCCTTCATTGTCAGCACCCACTCCGCAGAGCAAAGGCTCGTTGTTCATTGTCTTCCTGACGGTTTTCATCGACCTGTTGGGATTCGGCATCGTGCTGCCGTTGTTGCCGATTTACGCGAAAGAACTCAACGTCGATGCCGGCGGTTGGATGCTTGGCGCATTGATGGCGAGTTTTTCGGCGATGCAGTTTCTGTTTGCCCCAATTTGGGGACGGTTGTCGGACAGTTATGGGCGACGGCCGATTCTTCTGATTGGTTTGACCGGCTCGGTGTTGTTCTATTCGATGTTTGGTATCGCATCGCTCACGCATAGCCTGACGTTGATGTTCGTCAGTCGGATTGGTGCGGGAATTGCCGGGGCGACCATTCCGACCGCGCAGGCCTACATTGCCGACAGCACGACCAAAGAAAACCGCACACGCGGAATGGCGCTCATTGGGGCGGCGTTTGGATTGGGATTCACATTCGGTCCACTGCTGGCAGCGACGGCGCTGCTGACCGCAAGTGACGCAAAAGAAATCGCCCACAGCCCGTGGCCCGGTTTTACGGCCGCTGCGCTTTCGGCGGTGGCTTTAATCCTGGCGTTCTTCAAACTGCCGGAATCGCTGAAGCCAGATTCGTCGCCAGTCGGGCGGAAGATGTTTGATCTTCATGCGCTGAAGACGGCATTGTCGATCCCGACCGTCGGGGCGCTGTTGGTGACGTCGTTCGTCAGCGTGTTGTCGTTCGCAATGTTTGAGTCAATCCTGTCTTTGCTGTTGAAAGAGGGCTTCGGATACGACTTGATTGACGTGCTGCTGTTGTTCGCATTCTTGGGATTTGTTCACGCGTTGGGGCAGGGCGGAGTTCGCAAGATGGCGAAAACCATGTCGGAGGCGAACCTGGCGACGCTGGGGGCGGTGACCAGCATTGTCGGTTACTTGTTGCTCTTGGCTGCGACGGTGCAGGGATCTTTGCTGCTATTGCTAACTGGAATGATAGTTGACACGATCGGCTTCGCGTTCATTCCGGCTTCGCTGCAATCGCTGATTTCCCGCCGCAGCGATCCGGCCCGGCAAGGGGGAATACTCGGGGTTTCCCAAAGCTTGAGTTCACTGGCGCGTATCTTTGGACACGGTATTAGTTTCCCGCTCTTCTATTTTGCAGCAACTGCTCCATTTTGGACGGCGGCCGGGTTGATGGGACTGGCAGCAGTGCTGATCACGTCGGTCATTCGGCGCGGGAAAGACTTTGAAGCCGCTGGTTAGAATGGTCGCGACGACCAACAGAGGGGGAACCACAATGGATCTGCGCGGTAAGCGATTGACCGAGCGGTCGTTGGTGAAGACGAAAATCATCGCCACCGTTGGACCGGCCTGCGAATCAACGGAAATGTTGACGGCACTCATCGGGGCGGGAGTCGATGTTTTTCGGCTGAACTTCGCTCACGGGGACCACGCCTGGTTTCACAAAATTGTGGGAATGATTCGGCAAATTGCAGCCGAACTGGAGCACCCCGTTGGGATTATGGGCGATCTCTCCGGCCCGAAGATTCGCCTCGGTACACTTCCCGATGAAGGGCTGTTTTGCGGCCAGGGAGAACGAATCGTCATTGCCCGGCAGGCCGACCCTGCAGAGCCGGCGACTCTCACTTCGACTTACAAACCGCTTGTTGACGATCTGAAACCGGGCGATAACGTGCTGCTTGCTGATGGCACGGTGCGATTGCGGGTCGTCGAGAAGGACGGAACCGACCGCGTTATCTGTGAAGTCGAGCAGCCGGGATTACTTCGCACTCGACAAGGAATCAATCTGCCGGGTGTCGCGTTGAGCACGCCAGCGGTTACCGAGAAAGATCGAGCCGACCTCGCCTGGGCGATTGAGCATGAACTTGATTTTGTCAGCTTGAGTTTTGTGCGATCGGCCGAAGATATCCACCTGCTGCGAGAGGCGATGGCAGAGTCCGGTTCGGAGCGATTACCGCATATCGTCTCCAAAATTGAAAAAATGGAAGCGGTCAGCGACATCGAGCGCATACTCGACGAGACCGATGCGGTGATGGTTGCCCGCGGCGATCTGGGTGTCGAAGTGGATGTCGCCCGTGTGCCGTTGTTGCAGAAACGGATCATCCGACTGTGCAACCAACACCGCATTCCAGTCATCACCGCGACGCAGATGCTCGACAGCATGCAGGAAAACGAACGCCCCACTCGTGCCGAGGCGAGTGACGTGGCCAACGCCGTTCTCGACGGCAGCGATGCGGTGATGCTCTCAGGCGAAACGGCCATCGGCGACTACCCGGTGCAAGCGGTCGATATTATGAGCCGCATTGCACAGGAAGCAGAGCGGTTAGTCGCGACGACACGCTTTGGTGACCGTCACAGCCAGGAGCGCACACGGGCCACAGTCACAACAGAAGCGGTGACTTTGGGAGCCACAACAGCAGCCGAACATCTCGATGCGGACATGATTGTTGTCGCGACACACAGCGGTCGCACGGCGATGGCCGTCTCGAAACAACGCAGCCCCGTGCCAATTCTGGCGCTAACCGATCGGTTCGAAACGGCACGTCGCATGTGTTTGTATTGGGGTGTGACGCCGGTCAAAACCGATGCCGTCCACGCACCGGCCGATGCACTCATCGAGTTCGTCATCGATTGGGGAAAACGGCATCACGTCCTCGAATCGGGCAGCCGCGTGATTATGGTTGGCAGCACCGACTGGTCGCGCGACGGCAAGGACTTGATGATGGTGCACACGGTGGAGTAGACGCCGCCACACCGCAAGCGGCGATCACAATCACTCGCGCTGTCCGCATCCCTCTGTTTTACTTCGCGCCGCGAAGCCAGTCGGCGATCCACAACTGACTGCTACCGTCGGGAGTCCGCGTCGACGTCCACATCAGTTTGCGTCCATCGGGACTGAAGACAGGCAGTACGTCGGCTTTCTTGTGGAACGTGATGCGGGTCGGCTTGCCACCCTTGAGCGTGCCACCGCTTTGTTCGAGGTCCATCGTGTAGAGGTCGAAGTTGGCGAATTGTGGTCCGCGCGAATAGTCGGCCCGTGCCCAGACGATGTACTTCCCGCTGGGGTGATAATACGGAGCCCAGTTGACCGTGTTCAAATCGTTGGTCAGTTGGACTTCGGTCTTACCATCGACGGAGATGGCATACACCTGCAGCATGTGTTCTTTCTGTCGGTCGCTGCGGAAGATGACCCATTTGTTATCGGGCGAGAAAAACGGGCCGCCGTCGTAACCGTCCACGTTGACAATCTGCCGCACGTTCGCGCCGTCGGCGTCCATGATGTAAAGGTCCGGGTCGCCATCGCGGGTCGATGTGAACACGATCTGCTTGCCGTCCGATGAGTAACTTCCTTCGGCATCGTAGCCGGGCGCGTCGGTCAACTGCTTGAGCGATGTGCCGTCGTGCTGGCAGACGTAGATATCCATGTTCTTGTCGAAGTCCCACTGGTAACGACGGCGTCCACCGGCGGCTGCCAGTTCGCGCGCCTTGCGTTCCTCGTAGGGGAGATCTGGGTTGGTGTGTGCGGAAGCGAATAGAATTTGTTTGCCATCGGGTGAGAAATAACTGCAAGTGGTGCGGCCGCGTCCCGGGCTAACCCGCCGTGGCACGCGTTCGTCCAGGTTCTGCACGTAGATCTGGTAAAACGGATACCCGATGGGGTACGCCTGATAGACGATTTCTTTGCCATCGGGCGAAAAGTATCCTTCACCGGCGCGGGGCAGCCCCATTGTGACCTGACGAAGGTTGATCAGAAACTTCGCTTCGCTCGTTGCTGCCTTCGAGTCGGTCGCGGGGCGATCTGATTTTGGCTCGTCGGCCGCTGTCGGAACCGTTACGGCCAATAGCAGGAAAGCAATAATCGAGCGTTTCATGTTAAACCTCGTAACGTGGTTGTTTTTGTGATTTTGATCGCCATTTGACAACTGGCGGTCGCTGCCGGATGGACTCGTTTGATTGTACTTGATCTTACGTTCGCTGTAATCGCAGTCGGTAGGTCTATGTGACATCCTCCGCCACTTCGACCAGCAACGACTCTGCAACCGAGAGCGACATTGAAATTTCCCGTCCGTCGATGAGGGTCTTGACGACGCCGGCCGCCGGATTGCTTTCCTGCACAACGCCCTCCGTACCAAGTTGCAGGCCCGTTTCCGAAAGGTATCGTAGGAAGTCGGCCCCCTGGTTGACAACATGCACCAGCAGAACGCGCGCTCCAGGTGGGCAGGAAGTTAAAGGAATGGCCGACGTGCGGTCGATCCGCATCTTGCCGTCGGCTGTTGGAATGGGGTCACCATGCGGATCGGTCGCGGGATGGCCGAGGAACTCATCAACGCGATCGATGAGGAAATCGCTGACGGCGTGCTCCATGTGCTCGGCTTCTTCGTGAACGCGGTCCCAGGTCAAGTTCAGAGTCTTGACGAGAAACTGTTCGATGAGCCGATGTCGCCGGAGCATGCGTAACGCAAGACGTCGGCCTTCGACGGTCAGCCGCACGCCGCCGCGCGGTTTGTAATCGACTAATGGCGGACGTGTTTCGCCGTCTATTTTCTTCGGCTTCGACAGCGATTGCAGCATGCTGGTGACGGTTCCTGGCGAAACGTCGAGGTGCGTCGAGAGCCGCCCGGTCGAAACCCATTCGGTCTCATCGCCGATCGAGATTTGTAGCGCGGCTTTCAAATAGTTTTCTTCAGTGAGCGTGAGGCTGGGCATGAAATTATTGCGATGGGCAGTGGTTGGAATGGACGTCGGCGATTCTACATCAAACCTCTATTTGCCGCGACCCAGCGGATCGCACTTCAAGGAATGCCCGCCGTAGTGTCAGGCAAAACAGTAGCAACCCACGACCGAATTATTCAGACTCGATGATTCCCAATTGCTTTTCAAAAAAGATGCACTCGAACGCCCCCAATTGTTTCCGGCACAATTCGGTATAGCCATTCTGCACATATAATGCCTGTGCCGCGGGTTGCTGGATCGTCGTGTCGAGGTGGACAACCGAAAATCACAGTTCAGCAGCATGGTTCTCCAACGCCAGGAGAATTGATTGTCCAAATCCCTGCCTTTGGTGTTCCGGATGCACCCGTATGCGCTTGATTTCGGCGCGATCGTCCGACGTTTTCTTCAGTGCGCCCATTGCTACGATTTGTCGATCAAGGAATCCGAGAAGGAATTCGCCGCCGCGTAAGTAGACTTCATCGATCTTGTGTAGGTCATCGTCCCACGGCCCATTGCCAGCGTGAGCGCCCACATCGTCAAGCGCTAGGTTGTGCAAATTCCACATTTGTTCGTGATCCGCATCAACATACCGGCGTATGCGTAGCGTGTTTGTGCGCATTATGTACTCTTCAATCATCTCAATAGTCGTAAAATCCGCCGCCCGTCTTGCGTCCTAGCCGGCCGGCGTTCACGGTCCGTACCAGCAGCGGACACGGCCGAAACTTGGGATCGCCCAGTTCGCGGTGAAGCAATCGCAGAATGGACAGGCAGACATCGAGGCCGACGAAGTCGGCCAATTCCAGCGGACCCATCGGGTGGTTGCAACCGAGTTTCATAAGCGAGTCGATCGTCTTCGCGTCGGCGACACTCTCGTGCAACGCAAAAACTGCCTCGTTGATGAGCGGCATCAAGATTCGGTTGACCGCAAAACCGGGAGCGTCGTCCACGGTGAAAGCCTGCTTGCCGATTCGTTCGGCCAATTGCGTTGTTGCGTCCAATGTCTCTTGGGACGTCTGTAAACCTTTGACGACTTCCACCGGCGACATCACCGGGACAGGATTGAAAAAATGCATGCCGACGACTTGCTGCGGACGATTCGTGGCGGCGGCAAGGCGAGTAATTGAGACACTGGAAGTGTTGCTCGCCAAAATTACTCCGTCATCACAGAGGTTATCGAGCTGCTGAAAGATACCGATTTTCAACTCTTCCTGCTCGGGAACGGCCTCGATGACAAATTGAGCCGCTGCGACGGCCGACTTCAATTCGGAATGCCAATTGACGCGCGACAACGCGTCGGCCGGTTCGTTCAGTTCGATCTTTCCCCGTTGAATGCCTTTAGCGATCGAGCGTTCGATCCGCTCGGCTGCGGCGGTGGCTTGTTCGTTGTTGATCTCGAAGACATCAACGTTCAGGCCGTTTACGGCGGCAACTTCGATGATGCCGCGGCCCATTGCGCCAGCGCCGATGATGGTGAGTGTGTCAACGGTCATGGTGTCCGATTCCTGGTGCTGTGATTTCGATCCGGCTGTTTCTTACGGCTAGGGTGAATTCAACGTTGGCCCCGGGTGTATTCACCCGCGGCTAAACATTCACCCGGGGCTAAATATTCGCGTGGGATTAAGTTTCACGTTCGACGATCATAGCGACGGCATTGCCTCCGCCGAGACACAGACTGGCCACGCCGCGGCGCAGTCCTCGTTGCTTCAAGAGTGACAACAGCGTCACCAGCACGCGCGTGCCGCTGGCACCGATGGGATGTCCCAAGGCGATCGCGCCGCCTGCAACATTCACTTTTTCAGGATCAACTTGCAACTGCCGCATGCAAGCCAGCATCTGCGAGGCAAATGCTTCGTTGATTTCAAGGAGGTCGATGTCGTCGATCGTCAGGTCGGCCTTGTCCAGAACGCCCCGAATGGCGGTGACCGGCGCGATGAACAGATCGCGCGGTTCCGTTCCCGATGTGTGCGACGCAACGATTCGTGCCCGCCAGGGTGCCGGTGTTGCATCGGCGGTTTTGCGGTCGGCGACGATGACGGCGGCCGCTCCGTCGCTGATCGTCGAGGCATTGCCGGCGGTCACGATGCCGGATTTGTCAAACACCGGTTTCAAGCGGCTCAATGCGGCCATGTCGGTATCGGCGCGTGGACCTTCGTCTTCGGTGACGAGAATCTCTTGGCGGCGGTGCATGACTGTCACCGGTACGATCTCATCTTTGAAGAGACCAACGGCCATTGCCTGCGTGGCCCGTTGTTGGCTTGTGACGGAGTACTCGTCGATTTCGTCGCGAGAAAGTTCGTTTTCGCGGGCAGTGTACTCGGCGTGGATTCCCATGTGACAATCGTCGAATGCACACCAGAGCCCGTCGCGTAGCAACGCATCTTCGAGGTTGACATTGCCCAGTTTCCACCCGCCGCGTGAACCGCGCGCCAGGTGGGGGGCCTGTGTCATGTTTTCCATCCCACCGGCCACAATCACGCGGGCATCGCCGGCGCGAATGGCTTGAGATGCAAGCATGACCGACTTCAAACCGGAGCCGCAAACCTTATTGACTGCAAACGCGGGAACTGTTGGGGGCAATCCAGCTTTGAGTGCCGCCTGGCGCGCCGGTGCCTGTCCGATGCCGGCGGAGAGGACGTTCCCCATAACGACTTCATCAACTTGATCCGGTTCGATCCCTGCTCTTGTCAGGGCTTCCCGAATGACGATGGCTCCGAGTTCGGTCGCCGACACGTCGGCAAAGGCACCGAGAAATTTTCCGATGGGAGTTCGCGCACCTGCCAAAATGTAGCTGTCGGTCATGGTTTCTCTCGCCAGCTTGAATTCAAAACGCGGTGACGTTCTTCACGCCACTATCGTCTCTGTTACCCATCGAGACAAGCGGGCAAACCGCACGGCCGATGCAGATACTGCGTCATGAGGCAGCCAGATCAGATGTGGAGACCGTAAGGTGTTTATTTTAAGAGGTTTACGGTCTTGTCGTGGGAATGAGATAACAAGCGTTTCGCATGGTTTAGGCTGAAGCCGCTCGTCGAGAGATGCCGATTATGAAGCCTAACGGACCTGTGCGGTCGCGTGGCCACCTCTTCTGTATACACTTGACAACTTCTGGAGCGAATGGATGTGCCGGTTCCGGTTGATCCTTTTTTCATCACTTGTCATCGCGATCACGTGTTCCGCGTTTCGACCCGCTGCGGCGCAAGTCGGTACGCGCCCAAATCCAACGCGGAATGAAGTCACTGAGTCCGGCTCGAAGAATCTGTTTGCGATCATTGGCCAGGTGGCACGCCCCGGGGTTTATCAATCGCCATTCACCGAACCCTATCTAACGGACTTACTTCAAAACGCCGGCGGCTTTTCGGTTGAGGCGAATGGCTACCTGCGGATCATCCGTAACGGGCCTAATGGGGTCGAGGCGTTATACGCGACCGGCCGTTACTTTCAGTTGCGGCGGGGAGATGTTGTCGTCGCCGTTCGCAAAACGGAACTCGCGATCAATCCACGTTCTATCCACCAGAGTTCCGGCATATCGAATGACGCCAACGCTGGTGCGGAATCGTCAAGAACGCACGTACAACTGGCATTCGTCAATTTGACCGACCGTCCAATCGTGTTGAGGATGCGACGCGAATACGCTTCGGTGGGACGAATCCTCGAGCTGCTGGGCCATTCGCCCAATCTTGCGCAAACCGTGCGAGTGATTTCACACGCTGAGACGCCGCATTTCACCTCGGCCGACCAGCAACTCGCATCGGAATCAGTTCTTGTCTTCGATCCCGCGGTGATACGACGCGACCGATTGCCGGAATTGCGCACCGAAATTGTCAACGACACACGCAAACAGCGCGAAGCAGTCGCGACGATCTATACCGACGAAGCATCGAAAACTGCGGACGGTGAACAGCAGCAGTTGCAATTAGCAACCGCGAGTGATCCACCAGCCGACGAAGTGCCAACGCCGCTCGACTTCGACTCACCGAAGCAAGCGGAAGGTGTCAAACTGGAGTCGGAGTCGGTTGCCCGCTCGCAGCCTTCCGCGAGAAACACGAAACTACCTAATCCGATCCGAATGCAGAACTTGCCGCCAGAGTTACTCACGATCGACGATCCACTTTCACCGCCGGACATGAGTGAAGCCGAAGCAGACGCAGGCGGTTGGTTTAGCTTCTTGATGTATTCCTTCTTAACGCTTTCAATCTGCGCCGGAGCGGGTTGGGGGATTCTGCGGTTCGTGCGACGGAAGGGACAGCCGAAACGGTTTGAGTCTTCCAGCCGACAGGTCGGAAGTGAGCAGCCGAGCGATCTCAATGAGATCATCTACGATCAGCTCCCGATCGTTGAAGAATCGCTGACGCAATCGGACGGTTTGTCCGTTTTCTCGCGAACTGGCAGTCAGAAGCAGACTCGCAACGACCAAACACACGGCATCCCGAGGCCGCATTTTCTGCCCGATACCGCAATTCCAGATACCGTGATGCCGGAAGATAATCAGTCCGTCAGTGACAAGGGCATCTCAGCAGAGGTCGCGACGACCTCTAGCCGCAAGAAATTCCGCGTCGATGCGAAGCACGGGCAGGATACAGTGCGGAAGCCGGTGACCGTCGCACACCATGCTGCGGAGAACGAACCGCAAGGGCAGGGGCTGCTCGACCGTGCGCTGTCACGCGTACAGGCGGCAGCGAAGAGATGAGTATTGCGCTGGACATCGGGAGTTCGCACATGCGATCGCTGCGGCGTCAGCGATATCGCCTGATTGGGCGATCGTGCCACTCGCTTTTCACCGAGCTTGCGGACCGGGAATCGAATCGCGAGATCCTGAATCGGCTCGACGTAACTCACCTGGAGATCAACGGCCAATTGATTGTTCCGGAGGACAGCGCCGATGGAATTGCAGAGTTCTTTCGAATTCCAACCACTCAAGCGATTTCCAATGATCAGGTTGTGAAATCATCTGACGCAGCGCGACAGGTGATTGTTGAATTGGTAGATGCATTGCTTCCAACGCCCGGACACCCCAACGAGGTCTGCTGTTTTACTGTCGGCGGTATTTCTGGCGATGGCGATGTCGATGGCAGCCGGAATGAGGTCAACCAGCTTGTCGCGCAGACGATCGGGCGGCGTGGCTATCAACCGTTGGGAATTGGTGGCGCGACGGCCGTCTCTCTGGCCGAGTTGGGAGACCAGGCGTTGACCGGCGTCGGAATCACGTTTGGCGCGGCTCACTGTGAAACCGCGTTAATGTGTCATGGTGTCGAATTGGCCCGCTCGTCCGTCGAACGGGGGGGAAATTGGATCGACGAGCAACTGGCCGAACAGCAGGCTCTTCACATTTGGGACCAATCCGGCAACCGTCACCTCGATGTTCGTTCGGCAAGAGACTGGAAGGAATCAAACGTGGGTTCGATTCTGTCCCCCACGTTGGTTGAGGAATCCCAGTTGGCGGCGTTGTACCGGGAATTGGTTGCCGATGTACTCGCAGCAGTTCGCGACGCATTCACCAATGCCCCGCATGCGTTCGACGCGCTGCAGCCGGTCGGTGTCGTCTGTGCTGGTGGCACGGCGAGTCGTCACGGATTTCGCGAGATCATGTTCGATGAGTTGCGAAAGAATCCGCTTCCTTTCGGGATCACCCCGGTGCAGATCGTGGGTGCTTGGGAGTACTCGGCCGCGCGCGGGTGCCTGATTCGAGCGACCCTCGAAGAAGAGACGGTCAGCAGACGGGCAGCGTGACGCGGCGAGAACCGTGAGCATTGCTGGGCCGCCAGCGGCACCCGTCGGCACGCCGAAGTATTACCCCGTTGGATCTTTTGGCACGGCCCAATGTCCCTTGCGGTATTCACGGCGAACAAGCGGTGCCGCATTTTCGTCGTCGAGAATCTGCTCGCTTGCAGGGTCAAACTTCAGCGAGCGACCGACGCGCACGGCGACGTTGCCCAGATGACATAAGGTAGCCGACAGGTGGCCAATTTCGATGTCGGCGTTCGGCTTCTTTCCGTTGCTGATGCAGTCGAGGAAGTTGCGGAAGTGAGGCTCGCCCATGCCGCCGGGCGAACTCGACTTGATGAGCTTGTTTCGCGGGCCGAACAACTTCCAGCCATCGTTCTTGCCCAGCAACAGCATGCCGTTGGTTCCGTAAAACGCGTTGCCGTTCTCGTACCCCTCTTGGCGATACGGCGTCCAGATGCGTTGTTCGAAGATCAACTGTCGCCGATGCCCGACCTTTCCGTCACCCGGATATTCGTAAGCGGCATAAATCTTGTCGGCAAATTGCTGGTCGTCGTCGAAAAAGTACTTTCCACCTGTGACCGCGATCGATTGCGGATGCTCCTCGACGCCGAGTCCCCAGCGAGCGATGTCGGCATCGTGGACGCCGTCGTTGCCAAAATCACCGGTGCCAAAGTTGTACCACCAATGCCACGTGTAATGCAGTCGGTTTGGTTGGAATGGAACAAAGGGGGCAGGGCCGACCCATTTTTCGTAATCAAGCCCGTCGGGCGGAATGGTCGGTTTGGCGTGACCGATGTTCGCCCGCCGCTGGCTGTTCCACGCTTTGGCAATCAGTACGTCACCTATGGCGCCGTCGCGCAGCATCTGCATGGCTTCCATGATGGGCGGTGAACTTCGGCTCTGCGTACCCACCTGCACCACTCGGTTGTGTCGCCGTGCGGCTTCGACCATGAGCGGGCCTTCGCGAATGTTATGAGCGCAAGGCTTTTCGACGTACACGTGTTTTCCCGCTTCCAACGCGAGCAGTGTCGCCGGTCCGTGCCAGTGATCGGGCGTGGCCACAATCACGGCATCGAGCGATTTGTCATCCAGCGCAATGCGGAAGTCCTGGATCGCCTTGGGAGATTTGCCGCGAATTCCATCGATGGCAGCGGCAGTTCGTTTTGCGCGGCCAAGGTCCGCGTCGGCAACATACAGGAATTCCACGTCCTTGTATTTTGGCGAATGCCTGAGAAACCCCATGTCCGCGTCCGCCCGCTCCAATCAATGCGAGTCGATACGTTTCGTTCGCGCTGGCCGCTTGCGAGGTGGCTGTCCAATTCAAAGCAACGGCACCAGCAACGCCGGCTCCCGAATGTTGCAGAAACGTACGTCGGTTGGCGTGCGACACGACAGATCCTCCGGTTGAGCAATCGGAATTGGCGTCCCAGTGCAGTTCCACGGCCCGCACTAACCTTTGCAGGCTACTCGGAACACGCGGCAACTTCCAGAGTCAGTGCACCGTTCGGCGGAACCGACCGAGAATTCTCACGGACCGGGATCGCAGAGGATGATGTTGTGTAAGACCGGTTTGCTTGTGTCCAACAGCTGACTTCGCGCGGAACGCTAGGGAGTGATGCCGGCTGCAGGCGGTTTGGCAGGAGTCGCCAGTGCGCTGACGTCGGCAAACGTCGGCAGAATCGGCCGGCGTTCCGGATGCTTGTGATACAGCGGGAACTCACGATTCTTGTCGCGAATCGAGATTACCAGGCCACTCTGCGTTGCCAGGAACAAGCGGTCGGTGCGGTCGTTCGACAGTCGCATTTTGAAATCGCGTAAAGGCAAGGCGCCAACCGGAGCGCCATCTTTTCGATCAACCAGAATGACATTGCCGAGCGCGTCGGACATAAAGACCAATTTGGTTGTCGCTGCAATGAATTCCGTTCCACGGGGCCGCCACCAGATCTGTTTGCCCGATGTCTTCGACAGACAATACATACCACCGCGATCCGGAAGCAGAAAAACGTGTGGCCCAATGACCACAGGAGCCTTTCGGACGGGTAGCCCCGAGACGAATTCCCAGATGACTGATCCATTTTCCGAATTCAAGCAATAAAAATTGAAATCTTCCGACGCCATATAAAGACGGCCGTCGGATCGGACCATCGGTGCAGAGATGGGGGCATCGGTCTCAAATTGAAAAATCTGCTCGCGTCGTTCCGCAGACACCGAATACAGCGAGCGGTCGCGACTGGCGAATTCAACGACGCGACCGGTTGAAATCGGCGGAGTCGTAATTTCTTTAGCCGTCTTGTATCGCCAGATTAAGGAATCATAGGACCATTGTGGCAGCAGGTTCTCGTCATACAGTTGGTGGATCTTTCGCAGACTGAATGCATACACGCTGCCGTCAAGCGTGCCGATGTAAACGTTCCGTTCATCCATTGCGGGGCTTGTTGAAGGATGCGCCGGTAACTTGAGTTCCCAAAGCAGTTCGCCGCTGAATTTGTCGAGCGCGTACAAATTCATACCGACGGCCACCAACGCAAAGTCCTCGTTCGTGGCCAATGGATAGCTTGCCAGATCTCGCCGCCCCAATTGCACCGCCCACAATCGCTTTCCGGTTTCATTGTTAAAAGCGGTAACGACGCCGGACGTTGCCTGGACGTAGACATTCTCCTCGTCCACCGTCATGTGACGGACCTTGTCACGTGTTGGATTCAACGTCGCCTGTCCCCACCACGCTCGTTCCAATCCATAGCGGCCGAGAAGCCGCTGTGAAGGAATTCGTGGCGTGAACCCGGTTTTCTGGGCCTGAGCGGCGTTCGAAGCCGAAAGAAATAAAACGCTGAAACAGGCCGCGGTAGTGATTGTCCGAAGCGACATCGTGACCTCAAATTGCTCGATAGTGAGGCTTGCACCGTAAAACCGACAGTGGCGCAGCCCGAAGAAACGACCAACATCCTGTATTTTATTCTACCCGATGCGATGAAGCCCAAGCCAGAGTTCTCTTGGGGAATCTTGATTTGGGCGGCAATTCGCGCAGGCCGAACCGCCTGTACCGGAGAGGCTGAATCTACGCAAATATGCCCCGCAAGCAGAGACTCTGGCCAAACTGGTCGCCAAACCGCATCAATCGCTACAATTGTCGCTTCCTGCCGTTTCGGCGTTCACCTTTCTTAAGTTCTTGATTTGTGAACGGCACGCCCACTACAATGATGGACATTGGGTGTTTCCGCGCTGTTGCGTGAAAACCGGGAGGGAGTCTCAAATGACGAATCGGTCTCACACCGTGGCGATTTTCTCGTTGGCCATCGCCGTGGGGATATTTGGCTTTGGAGAGATGGCCGATGGCGATCTCATCAAGCTGCAAAACGGCGGCGAGCTGCGGGGAACGATTCCGCAGAAGCGCGACGTGGCAGGCAGCGACCGCTTGGAAATCGTGACTCTCAGCGGCGCACGAATTATCGTGGCTCGCCGTGACATTGAGTTTGTCGCTCGCCGACCGCTAATCGTCGAAGTGTATGAAACCCGCGCCCGACAGACACCCCATACGGTCGAAGCGCAATGGGAATTGGGCGAATGGTGTCGGCAGCAAGGCAGTTCGCTTAGACACGAGCGGGAAACTCATCTGCGTCAAGTCATCCAACTCGACCCCGAGCACAAGCAGTCGCACGCGGCGCTGAAACATACAAAGCGCAATGGCGTCTGGATGACCTACGATGAAGCCCGCCGCGCCGAGGGCTACGTAAAGTATAAGGGGCGCTACATCACGCCGCAGGAGTTGGAACTGATTCAAAAAACCGACGCCGAGTTGAAAGCCGAGCAGGCCTGGTTCAAGCAGGTGCGGCTTTGGAAAGCGTGGGTCGCCGGTCGCAATCGGCAGAGGCAACAAGAGGGGTTGAAAAAACTGAACGCGATTGACGACCCACACGCGGTCGCGGCGCTGAAGCAGAATTTCGACGAGGAAGAAAACGCACAACTCCGCCAGTTTTACGTCACCATTCTCAGTAAGATTCCAGGTGACAAACCGGTTCATCCGCTGGTCAATCGCGCCCTCTTCGACACCCATCGCCAAATTCGGTATCAAGCAGTCAATTCACTGAAACCGAAACAGTATCCGGCGGCCACAAAGATATTCGTCCGTGGGCTTGGCAATGAATCGAACCAGGTGGTGCTGCGCGCGGCCCGTGGGTTAGGGCGGGTGGCAGATGAAAAGGTTGTACCCGACCTGATCGCTGCATTGACCACCACCCACCGCTACCGCCTCCGCGTCCCCGACAACAGCGGCTCGTTGAGCTTTGGCTCTGACGGTTCGTTCGGCAATTCCGGGCAGACATCCTTGCCGCCCGATGTCGAAGCATTGCTCCGCGGTGGTCAGTATCCTAACGGAGTGATTGTCAACAACCCATCCATCAACCAACTGCAACGCACGAAAGTCGTCAAGGTGAAGTACGACCACCAGAATGGCGAAGTCCTCACGTCGCTGCAGAAGCTGACCGGCGTCAACTACGGCTACAACGAACGCAACTGGCGTTTGTGGTGGACCGCAAAGAAGAACGGCACCGCCAGCCCGGTCACTTCGCCGTGACTGCGTCGCCGTAATTTCGTCGCATCTTCGACGGCGAGACTTCACAGCGAGCGATTTGGCCGATACGGTGTGCCAATTCACGACAGACATCTTCGACGGCGTTCCCTTATGACCCAACATGGCGGACATCGTGTTCAGCGAATTGTCAGGCAACGTCTCGAAAGCCTCGAACGCGCGGGCGTCTCGATTCTTCCTCAAGCGACGGAACTCCCCCAGCCGACGGAGCTTCCTCAACCGACGGAACTTCCTCAACCTACAGCGATTCCCGAACCGCTAATGCTTCCAACAGAAAAGAACATTGTGGCAAAAACCGACGGACCGAAACCGAGCGACGCCTCTCCCGCTGATCGGCTGATGGCGCTCTCGGGCTGTGTTGCAGCTTGCACGCGCTGCAAAGAACTCGCCGAAACCAGGACGCAAACCGTCTTTGGAGTTGGCAACCCGGACGCGTCAATCATGTTCGTTGGAGAAGCGCCGGGAGCCGACGAGGATCGAACGGGAGAGCCGTTCGTCGGGCGCGCGGGGCAATTGCTCGACCGCATCGTCGAGGCCTGCAATTTGAAGCGCGAGGAAATCTATATTTGCAATATTCTTCGCTGCCGTCCTCCGGGCAACCGCAATCCGTCGCCGGAAGAAGCCGCGAACTGTCGCGAGTATTTAGACGGCCAGATTGAAATTGTCGATCCCGATTACATCATCTGCTGGGGATCCGTCGCTGCAAAAAATCTGCTCGACAGCAAAGAAGCCATCGGGCGAATGCGCGGCAAGTTCTACGAGTACGGCCGCGCAAAAGTTGCTTGCACGTACCACCCGTCGTATTTGCTGCGCAATCCGCCGGCAAAGAAGGATGTTTGGGACGACATGAAATTCATCATGCGCGACATGGGTGTCGAGCTCGACTGAGCGGCAAAGATTAGCGGTTCATCATCGCATCGTGGCCACGCCGTTGCTTCCTGGCGAAGCGAGGGCCGCGGATTGCTGATTCCGTCGGTTCTGGTTTCGCTTCCGTTTGTACTTCGACATCGAGTGACGAAACGGTCTGGAGCAACCGCATCACGTCGCGACGGTCAATCTGGCCAATCACTCGGCCATCTTCCACCACAGGAAGCCGGCAATAACGGGCGTCGCGAAAAAGTGCAGCCGCAAAATCGGCGGTTGCTTCGGCGTCAATTCGTGAAGCCGAGCCACTCATCACCCGGGTGACGCTGTGGTGACCTTCACCGGCCAGCTGAGCCTTCAGCAGTTCATAATCCGGAATGCTCCCCAACAGTTTTCCCTGGGCATCGACAACATCCAATTGTGGAGCACAGTCGTTCAACAGCAGTTTGACTGCGTCACGAATGTTGGCGTCCTCGCGAACGACGAGTGGCGGATGGGTCATCAAGTCTGTGACGTTCATCTGCATTGGACGGCTCCTGTCGAAGGGGTAAGAAATTGCGGGGGATGTGGGGTTGTCGAAACATACGTTGCAATTTGGCAACATTCCCGAAAATTCCCCAAATCACGTTTTGTTGCCCTCAACACGACGCCCGGTTTGCCGGTTTTTCCGTTTGTGTTGAAAGAGACAGCATTCCGGCGGGCGCTGGATGCGTCTGGCAAATCGATGATCCGATTCGGTGTGGGCAGCAGGCGAGAGATTCGCTATTGTGTGCAGCGGTTATGAATGCAGAGACTTGCGCACAATTGACATTGGCAGCTTACGCGGCGGCTGCCGTCATCACCCTTTGGTGGCTGGCGGGCCGTTGCGAGCACGGGCGAATGGTGTCGCTGCTGTACGTCATCAATCGGCTTATGAGTGGAATGATATTTCACTGTCGGGGTAGCCGCCGCTGTCCATTTCCCGACGACGGACCGGCGTTGATTGTTGCCAACCATCGCAGCCCGGCCGATCCGATGTTGCTGTGGATGAACCACCACCTCGTGAATGTCGGCAACCGCCGCCGTATCCGTTCTATCAACTTCCTAATGGCACGCGAGTTTTACGAGTTGCCCTCGATGAACTGGATGTACCGCGCTCTGCGCTGTATTCCGGTCGATCGCGAGGCGAAAGAGGCAGCCCCGGTTCGCGATGCCATTCGGAGATTGCGCGCCGGAGAACTTATTGGCATTTTTCCCGAGGGACGAATCAATACCGGAGACGGGCTACTCACCCCCGGCGGAACCGGCGTGGCATTTCTCGCATTGAAATCACGCGTGCCGGTTTACCCCGTATTCATTCATGGGTCTCCGCAGGCGGACAGCATGGTCTCCTGTTTCATGACACCTTCACGCGTGCGGTTGGTTTACGGCGACCCAATTGACCTGTCGCAGTTTTACGATCATCCCAAACAGCGAGAGTGCTTCGACGATGTCACCAATTTGATGATGAAACGGCTGGCTGAGTTGGGCGGAGTTGATACACCGCCGTTAGCCGACGACCGTATCGAGGCGACAATTCCCCTGGGCCGCGCCGCGGAATGATCGGCGACCGCATTGAAGTTCGATTGCGGGATCGCGTGCCACTGGCGTATCGCCAGTGCCCACCGCGATGCACTGGCGATACGCCAGTGGCACCCAAGCGATCCACGCCGAATATCGTTCGGGATGTTGGATGACGCCGCTCGCCGACCACCGGTGTATTTACCGGTGGCTAAATCGGTACGGATTCGTGTGAATCGTCGAAGCACGTCATCACAGCAAAACGGAGTCGCCTTCATTGCCGAATGTCGAGTCGGACGCTTCCTCGCCGCCGCGATAGGCACGCCTGAGAATTCCCGGACAAACGACCGGTTCGCCTTTCACCTCGACCCGTAAACAGGGCCAGTTGTCGGTTGGTGTCAGCAGTTCGAATTTCTTCTCGGTAACGAGAATCGAATCGGCTATGAACGCCGGCCCAACCGTTGGGTGCCAATGCACTGCCGTCCCAGTGGCCAGCCGATATTCACTCTTGGGGACCATCGGGATTTCACGGATTCGATAACCGATCACCTCGGCCTGCTCAGCCTGACGCCACTCATCGATCAGCCCGTATTTTTCGTAGATTCGCTGAATGCGGTTGAAGATTTCAAACAGTTCCCATTCCGGCTGAGAGAAATACATGCCTGCCGCGTGTACCAGCACGGCTCGTTGGTAGGCATCACGAACGTCGGCCGGTGCCGTCCCGAACGACACGGTACGGGCAGCACCCAGGCATAGCCCCCACCGCCGTCCAACGGCGGCGATGGTCACCACTCGGCCGACCGGATCAGAATTGTAGGACCAATGGCGATAGCGCGCCGATCGGCCGTCTACCAGAATCTGAATTTGTTCCGGCACGATCTGATGCTTGACTAACCGGTGCGCCAGATGCCCGGCAATTTCAGCCTCTGTCTGTCCGTATCGACACTGCCGGCAGGTTGCCTCGATCGCATGCGCCAACAAGCGTCCCAATTCCCGTAACCGTTCCTTTTCCAAAGTTGTGAAGGACAATTGCATGCCGGTCAATTGGACCGAAACGTCGTGAGTGCCGCCCCAACCGCTGTCGCTGGCGACTGTACGGCCACGGCATAAATCGTCAATCAATGTGTGTCGCGGTTCCGACCAATCGCGTTCCTTCAGTTGAAAGCCAAGTCCGGCAAGTTCGTGGTCGAACAGTTGCGGCGAGTTCGCGTTGGTTGTGACAACAACACGCGCATCGGATGTGATGAACAGTGCAGCGGTCGCTTCGGATGAACCAGTGTGACCGGCGCAGTTTCCCCCCGCCGTAAACCACGAGAAATTGGCGGGCTGTTGTAGCAGCAACGCATCGTATTGGTGCGATTCAAGAAACTCGGCCACAAGCCGATGCTTCTGCTCGATATCGGCCGCCCGTTTCGCACTCACCACGGGAATTTCTTCCGACGACATTGGCTCGCTTGGGCCATACGTCATTATCGTCATGTGTCGCTCCATACACGTGCGAAATTCGGAAGTGAAGTCGGTTCGCCAGCAGGAATTGAGACAGCAACCATTCGGCGGCAATGACTCAGCGACAATCCAAGATAATCACGGAGACTCATTCTATTGACCAACCGAACCGACCGAGATAAGAAAATCCGAACGAGTTACGGCAAGGTTGATTTGTTGTGTGTTTCAGCATACCACACTCGTCACCGGAAATTTAAGGTGAAATCGGTTACTCTGAAAAAACTAAGCAACCGGCTACGTCCGGTTTTCGGACAAAGTTCGCAAGTGGAATCATACGGTCCCCTCAAATGGCAGTGCACGAATCTGATCGCGAAGACCTCATGCGCGAGGCTGTTGCGCTCGTGCGCCGAATTGAATTGCAATCCCCGGATGAGAAGGAGTCGGTGATCTGCGGCTTCCGCTTCAATGGCGCACTATCGGTGTTCTTCGGTCCCGATCCGGTCTATCAATTCGACGCCGATTCTCGGCTGCGCCGGGCGTTCGTCGATGGGCTGCTGTATCGCACACAGGGGACAACCTTGGCACAACTGCAACGGCAGCGAAGCGAAGGCGTTACCGAACTGCTGCGGCGAGACCTTTGTGTCGATGACTTGAATGCGTTTCTAAATGCGATGAAACTCCGGCTTCAGCGACTTCTCTGCGCACTTAGATCGAACGAAAGCGTCGTCCTCAAACAGGTGCCGGAAGACCGACCGATTGTTCCTGAGCTGATCGACGCACTCGGACAAATTACAAATTCCGATGAATCACTTGCCCCGTCGATTAAGGGGAAACGATGAATCGCGTTTCCTTTGTGTGGTGCCGGTTCAATGACGGGAAATGACGGATGCGAAAGTTGATCATCGGATGTGGATATCTGGGCCGCCGCGTCGCCGCCGTATGGCTGAGTGAAGGACACGAGGTGAGTGCCCTAACGCGCAGCGAACGGCACGCTGAGGAATTGCAGTCTGCCGGAATCACTCCCATTATTGGTGACGTCACCAAACCGCCGACGCTTTCCGGTCTGCCGGCGGCCGACACATTGTTGTTCGCAGTCGGGTTTGATCGAACTGCGGGACATTCGCAGCGCACGGTGTATGTCGACGGCCTCAGCAATGTGCTTCAGGAAGTCGGCACGCGGATTGGAAAGATGATCTACATTTCCAGTACCAGCGTTTATGGTCAGCAAAGCGGCGAGTGGATCGACGAGGATTCCCCCACGCGACCTTCGACACCCAGTGGTCAGGTTTGCCTGGAATCAGAACAGGTTGTCCGAGGCTTCTTTCCATCCGCTGCGAAGAGCGTTGACACAACGGCGATTGTTCTTCGTCTGGCGGGGATTTACGGTCCCAACCGCTTGCTGCGGCGCATCGAAGCCGTCCGGTCGCAAACACCGATTGCCGGCGATCCATGTGCTTGGCTCAATCTGATTCACGTCGATGACGCCGTCGCCGCCGTTGGCGCATCTGAAACAGACGCCGAACACGGATCGACGTTCCTCGTCTCCGATGATCGCCCGATCTCGCGACAGGATTACTTTAGTCGACTGGCTGCCATTGTCGGCGCCGACTCGCCCGTTTTTGATCCGTCGATGGATTCCGGTCTTCGCGTTTCCGGCTTGGGAAAACGTTGCAGCAACCGCAAATTGCGAGACGAACTTGGCGTCGAGTTGAGATTCCCAACAATAGAAACGGGACTGCCGGATGCCGTTGCCGATGGGACGTAACCGCATCGCGCCGACGTGCGAAGAACTTGTGGGTTTCGATTGTGCGGATTATGTCGATTCGGCGGAGCAGGTCGTATCATTAGCGATGCAGTCCTTCGGATTGGCCCGCTAGTTTTTTGAACTTACCGGGAACGCAACATAGGGTTGATCTGTGGAAGCAGCGCTAGCAGCGAAGGCGCCGATTCTCTCGTTTGCCGTTTGGCTCGATCCGAGTTGATGAAGAACGGCGACACGAGACGATCCGCGTCACGATCGGTCGGATGTCCGAGCGTCGGGCCTGCCGGGTGTTGGGCCAGCCGCGGAGCACTCAGCGCTACCGCTCTTGTCAGCGTCCCGATGAACGGAGTCTGCTCAAAGAGATGCGAGGGATCACTAAGCGG
>Ga0114999_10000255_pt1 | contig 78873 bp, 67 predicted proteins | sample ArcticOcean_MG_C_3_FD_89820 | JGI IMG/M metagenome (GOLD analysis project Ga0114999, IMG submission 89820) | Marine microbial communities from western Arctic Ocean - ArcticOcean_MG_CB8_126 | ecosystem: Environmental > Aquatic > Marine > Oceanic | place: Arctic Ocean: Canada Basin | collected...
CGGCGGCAGAAGTTCATCCGGCGGCAGAAGTTCATCCGGCGGCAGAAGTTCATCCGGCGGCAGAAGTTCATCCGGCGGCAGAAGTTCATCCGGCGGCAGAAGAAGATGAACCTAGCAGAAAGAGAACTCTGAAATCAGAGGGGTTGTTCTGATTCTCGTGGAAGGTCTATGGAGCGGTCCTCCAGATTTGGATGGACATGTCGCTGATGAGCATTGGATCGAAGTAGAATCGGGAGTCTCGATAAGAGTCCTGGTTTGGAAGACAGAGGGGGTTAGCCAGGATTTCGGAACTGTGGTAATGGTCCCAGGATGGGGTTCGCTATTCGAGGGATGGCGTCCATTGGTCACGGAATGGGTCAAGAGCAGACATCTGATTTACATCGAGACCAGAGAGAAAGCCAGTTCGAGGTTCAACAGGAGTATTTCCAAGGATGATTTCTCCATCGATAGGCACTCGAAGGACATCACTGCAGTTCTCGAGACCCTGGATGTCGATCAAACGAAAATAGACTGGTACTCGTCATCTCTGGGTTCAACACTTCTAATCGATGCATTCCAGAGGGAGGATTTGGACGGGAGGAGCTCGGTCCTCCTAGCACCCAACCCAGACTTCAGGTTCCCACTTTGGTCTAGAGTCATCATCTACTCGCCACTCCCGATGGTGGTTTTTCGGAAGATGGTGGGCTTCGTAGCATGGGTTGTGGACAGGAGGACGAAGGAGGAGGGACAGAAAACTCGTTATCGCAGGGCACTTCTTGCTCAAGACGTCCCACGGATGCTCTTCTCTGCGAGATGGAATCTCGGATACAGACTTCCTGAAGATCTATCTGCAATCAAAGTCCCATGCGCGGTAATGACTGCCGTATCGGATACTCTACATGACTTCGGCAAGGTCCAGAGAATCGCAGATTCAATTCCAAACTGCGAGATGATCAAGGTCCCGTCCAACCAGTACGCTCACGAGCCGGATGTCCTGAAGGAAATCCATGAATTCCACTCTTCCCCCCCATGAGACTCGGATTTCTCCTATCGATTCCCTGATGAAGGGCGCCGTTCCGGACGATAATGAGAATCATGCGGAGTCAGTCATCCTCTTTCGAAATCGCACGAATAGTGCGAGAGATATCAGGCATGGTCGGTGCGAGAGTCAGGAAGGCATACCAACCGCACTACGAACAGATAGTTCTGAGGCTGAACAGAAAGGGGGAGCCATCTACTGATCTAGTGATCGTGAGGGGTCTGAGAGCATACGCATCGAACAGAGATAGGCCGATGCCGACCCAGCCCTCACAGTTCGCAATGATACTGAGGAAGCACCTCAACAACTCCAGGTTGATCGGAGTCGAGCAATTCGGGTTCGATAGGGTGATTCGTTTGGAATTCGAGCATGGTAGGGGTCGGCTAAGCCTTGTAATCGAGTTGTTCCGAGATGGTAACGTCCTTCTTCTGGATCAGGATGGAGTTATCATCCGACCGCTTACACATGCCAAGTACGCCAGTCGTTCACTGAAGAATGGGGAGAGATACTCGCCTCCTCCAGAGGCAGTGGATCCTAGGAATCTGAATAGGGTCTCTCTGGACGAGATCCTAGATGGGAGTGACCACGCTCTAATCAGGACCCTGGCCTCAAGGGCGAATCTTGGTAGAGTCTATGGCAGTACGGCATGCTCAATCTCCGGCATAGATGAGGAGACGCAAGCCAATTCACTTTCCGTTGAGCAGAGGAACTCCCTCGAGGGTGCTCTGACGGAGATGCTAGGTAGTCTCGATGGGGGAGAAGGGGGCAACATCTGGCTTTCTGATGCAGAATCCAAGGCCTCTTGGATGGATTCCGACAATGAATCGGAAAGAGACTTGGCGGCGGCTGGAATCGTCGAGTTCTCCCCAATTAGCCTGCCATCGATGAATGAGGAAATGAGAGTGAGCGTCGGTAGGCTCTCTCATGCCTACGATTTCATCTTCGGTTCTCACGATGCTGCAGCATTCATCCGAAGGGAAGAGGAGAAATTGATTGAGACCGGTGAACGCGCGGAGGACGAAAGTTCGAAGTTGTCAAGGAGAGCATCCCAGCAGGAGAAAGCGATAGAGAGATTCAATCAGAGAGCGGTAATCACCCAGGAGCTTGGCAGGTCTATTCAAGACAATTGGGAGCACGTTGATTCAATATTGGCCCAGCTTAGTGCGGCAGTAGAAAAGAGAGGGTGGCAAGATATTGCTGATATTGTTCATGAGGTGATGTGGGTAGACAGTGTGAATCCGTCGAAACATACCGTTGTTGCATTTCTTCCAGATGAGGATGGGGAGCCGGGAGCAAGCGTCACTCTGGAGACCTCCAAGACAGTGCATCAGAATGCCCAGAGATACTTCGAAGAGGCTCGAACCCAGAAGAACAAGGCAAAGGGCGCGCAAGTGGCACTGGAGAAGACCGAGAGATCCAGGAAGACTGCTGAGAAGAGGGCTGCCAAGGAGGCGGCCACGGGAAGGCTCAAGGGGAGAAAGAGAGCTAGACGCTTTTGGTTCGAGAAGTATCGCTGGGCAGTGGTATCTGACGGACACCTGTTGATTGGAGGGAAAGATGCCAAGGGAAACGACGTTTTGGTTAGGAAGCATCTATCGTCCAATGACCTATACTTCCATGCAGACCTACATGGGGCTCCCTCTTGTTCCCTGAAGCTCAAGGATGGTCTGATTCCCAGTAGTTCACAGCAGGGAATAGTTCCAGAAGGTGTGGCATCTCTACAGATTTCTCAAACCCTAGGAGAGGGGTTCGAAGATGCGCGTGAATTGGATGATTCGATTATCTCTGAAGCTGCTCAGATCTCTGTTTGCTGGTCCAGAGCTTGGGGTAGTGGTGGTGCTGCTGCAACAGCTTTCCATGCCAGATCAAGCCAGGTTTCTAAGACGACAGAGACCGGAGAGTCTCTTGCAAGGGGGTCATTCGTTGTACGAGGGGAGAGGAGTTGGCACAGAGATACCCCTCTTGAGATTGCAATCGGATTGGCAGTAGTCAATGGAGTTCCTCTTCCCGTCTCTGGTGTACCCAAGGTTATCTCGGAGATGTGTCATAGGTGGGTGAAGATAGTCCCGGGCAGGGAGAAAAAGGACAGCGTCGCAAACAGAATCTCGAAGTCTACGGGACTCGCACAGGAAGACTTGCTTTCCTGTCTCCCGCCGGGTGGTTGCTCTATAGAAGACCACGGGCTAATTCAGCCCTGACTTCGAGATTTCCACTCCGGAGCAGTGATTGCGTAAAGAGACGAGTCTGTGTAGTGGTCATACAACCACTCCCTGTCCTTAGAAACACCCTCGAGTCTCATTCCCAGTCCCTCAGCAACCTTTCGGCTTGGGTAATTCTCTACTGCCGCCTCTATTACTGATCTATGGAGCATTAGGTCATCGAAGCAGTGATCGATTAGCCTGGAGCATGCCTTGGTAATTATTCCCTTACCTGATGAAGACTGAGAGACCCAGTACCCCAAGCCAAAGCTCCTGTTACTCCAATCAACCCAGTTCAGACTTATCACTCCCACCAGATTTCCAAATTGTCGAATAAGGTAGAAGCAGAAATTATCATCTTTTTTCTCAGACAGGCTTCTGATTAGAGCAACCTCGTCATCCACTGATGTAACGTCATCCAACCAAGGCAGCCACTCCCTCAGGTATGATCGATTTTCATCCACTATGATAAACAACTCTTCCGCATCTTTCTCCACTGGTGAGATAATTTCCAGACCGTCCTCCACTAGTAGTGATTTTGCTGGCTCGGGATGAGGGGTGTCAGGGTCTTCCGGCCACCTCATTGTATCAGGCATCAATTTAGGCTACGCATTGGAGCGTTATAGTAGTTCTAATTCAACGGCAACGCTTCAAGTGGGTTGCGTCATGCGAGGCTATGAGCGGAAGCGGAGAGTCAGTCAATTTGACTTATGGGGACTATCTCCGACTCCACGAATTATTGGATTTACAAGGTGATGATAGGAAGATTTCTTCCGATGAGATGCACTTCATCATCGTCCATCAGACATTTGAGTTGTGGTTCAAACAGATTATTCGGGAGCTATCAGAAACGAACGGGATTCTTGCACAGGTTCCAGTTCCAGAAGATGATATCCCGCGTGTAGTCGATCATTTGGCAAGGACGACTGAGATATTCCGATTGATGGCAAACCAGTGGACGGTCCTAGAGACGCTCACACCACAAGGATTCCTTACGTTCAGAGATGGCTTGGGCACTGCCTCTGGATTCGAATCTTTCCAGATGCGTGAGTTCGAGTTTCTACTCGGATTAGAGACAGAAGACCGAATGTTTGGAATGGACCCAATCAAGACATTCAAGAAGCTGGCCGAGAGAGGAGGGAAAGACATTGAAGTCCTAGCCAGGCTAGAGGCTCAGCAAGAGAATGTATCTCTCTATGAATCATTGATGAGATGGATAGAGAGGACTCCAATAATGGGCTCAAGTTTCGAGAGTGAAGGCGACGAGTCAGCAGTTAGTGATTATGTGAACTCACACTTAGAGGCACATCTCCAGATGGGTAACGAAGCACTGGGGAGAATGTCCGAGATGGATGAAGAGGTCACAAGTCGGATGAAGGAAAGGTTGGATTCTGCACATGACTCTGCGACCTCATTCCTAATTCCCGATGGAGAGGTGAGTCGGGGTCGTGCCGGCCTCCTATTCATCGAATCATACCGCGAATTACCACTTCTCACATGGCCAAGGAAACTGATTGATGCATTCGTTGAGCTCGAGGAATCTATGGCGAAATGGAGGCATGATCATGCACGGATGGTCGAGAGGATAATTGGAAAGAGGACTGGAACTGGAGGAACGAGTGGAGTGGATTATCTAGATGCCACTGCAAGATATCGGATTTTCAAAGACCTGTGGGAAGTTAGGACAATTTTAGTTAAACCGCAGAATAGACCAGATTTGCTTAATGCTGATTTTTACGGATACACCGTAGATTCGTGAACAGTGTAGTTGCGTCGGCATCGTGTCATTGAAGGCTAGGTCGCCAGTCGAGCGAGCATGCCTGTTCCAGTCATCTGTGCTTATGCTCGAACTCCGGTTGGCAAGTTCAGAGGTTCTCTTTCCAATTATAGTGCAGTCGATCTTGGTATCCTTACCGTGAAGGAACTCTTGGAACGGGCTGGTATCGACCCAGGCATGGGACTGATTGACCAGGTGTACATGGGGCAAGTCCTCCAAGCAGGTTGTGGCCAGGCTCCCGCTCGACAAGTTGCGATTGGGGCCGGCATGCCGGTAACCACTCCCTGCACCACCATCAACAAAGTATGCGGATCTAGTCTAAAGGCGGCAATGATCGCTGCGACAGAAATCAGGGCAGGAGTCGCCAGAGTTGTGGTAGCAGGGGGGATGGAATCGATGAGCAACGCTCCGCACATAGCAAGGAATGTCAAAGAAGGAGAAGAAGTTCTTTTCGCATCTCTTGAGTCAGTATTGATGGAAGACGGGTTGAAGGATGCTTTCTCGGGGGAATCAATGGGTAATACTGGCGATACGGTTGCAGAGGAGCACGGAATCAGCAGAGAGGATTCAGACAGGTTCTCTGTACGCTCGCATACACTGGCGAACAACGCTTGGGAAGAAGGTTGGATTGACAAAGAGGTTTTTTCAGTTGGCTCACTAATGAGAGACGAGGGAATTCGACCAGAGACAAACGAAGAAACTCTTTCTGGACTCAGGGCTATCTTCTCAGAGGAAGGCCAAGTCACTGCAGGAAATGCCAGCCAAGTTTCAGATGGGGCCTCTGCTGTTCTGATCGCTTCAGAAGAGGCTGCCAATGAGCTTGGATTGCCAGTATTAGCTAGGATTGTGGAATACACAACCTCTGGAGTTGAGGCAAGCAGGGTAATGTCTGCGCCAATTCCAACAGTGAATAAGCTCCTAAGGATTACGGGAAGGACAATTGATGAGGTGGACATTGTGGAGCACAATGAGGCCTTTGCCTCTGCGTCTTGTGCCATCAAGGGATCACTAGGAATTTCAGAGGAGTCTTTCAACCCCCATGGTGGCGCCATAGCAATCGGCCACCCTCTCGGAGCAACAGGAACTAGGTGTCTGATGACTCTGGTAAATGCAATGAATCGAACTGAAAGGAAAAGGGGCATTGTTACCGTTTGTCTGGGCGGAGGGAACGCTGTAGCCATGATGGTTGAGTCCCCATAGCCATCCAATCAATATCAGGGCGGAGTCATAGACCTTATTTGGGGGTCTCCGGTCGACCGCCCCGATGGTTAAGCCAGCACGTGCCCACACACGCTTCGAAAAGGCCAGAATAATCGGTGCCAGAGCCCTTCAGATTAGTATGGGAGCACCACTCTTCGTCACTGAGGAAGAACTGCGCGATAAGTACAGCAGCGAGTTGATTCAACTCTATGGCGTCGATGACGCAAAAGAGAAGGTAGTACTTGATCCGATGAAGATAGCGTCTCTAGAGTACGAGCAGAACAAGATTCCAATCGATATCGACCCGCACTTCAAGAAAGAGTGAAGCGTTACAGCCCCTTGCAGGGAGCGATAGAATTTGACTGAATGGAAGGTTTCGAAGAGTCTGACGGCGTGGCTGTTGGGGCTGACAATTGTCGTGATTGTTTTAGGAGGGCTGATTCGAATCTATGACGCAGGGGAGTCGTGTCCAGATTGGCCGTTGTGTTTCGGAACATTGGGTTTCGATGTCTCTGAGGAAGAGCAAGAGGCTTGGTGGACTGAGAATCCCGATGAAATTGACTCGCGTGGTTCTGGGCACAGATATTCAACATTCCAAATATTCACGGAATGGTTCCACAGATTCCTTGCTGGAGTATTTCTTGGTCCACTCGTTCTTGTGAACTGGTATTTTCTAAGAAAAGAAGAAGATCCGGGCAAGGAAATCAGATTCGCATCTACTTTGACGGTAATTCTAATCATCTGGCAGGGTGCAATTGGGTGGTTGACAGTTGAGATGGATAACTTACACTGGAGTGTTGCACTCCATCTAAGCTCTGCATTAGCATTCACAATTAGCATGTTTTGGCTATGGTTAACTATCACTATAGTAGAAGGGAGGATCCCTAGTTGGATGAAGATTGAACACGGAATCTCGAGGAGATGGAGGGGCAGAGTGACTTGGTTGTCCATTGGAGCATTCGTCTCAATCTTCTCTGGCACGTTTGTGTCCACTACTCCCGGTGCCAATCTGGGATGCGGCGTGGATGGCATGCCCGATTCATGGCCTCTGTGTGGAGGAGCTCTAATGGGCTCGGTGGAAGACCTAATGTTACAATCGCAATTTATCCACAGATGGTTAGTTGGCCTAATGCTGATCTCCATGGGTGCTGCCTCCTACTTCATCTGGAAAGAAGGAAAAGAGGATTCCAAACACACCCTGAGGAATTGGATATGGCTTGCAACTGGAATTTTTGCCACTAATGCTTCAATTGGAGCGATTTACGTCATCTCCTGGAACATGGAAGAAGGGTTCTTTGAATTCCTCTCATTGGTTCATCTTGTGCTCGCTTCCCTAACCTTTCTAACCATGGCGGCAGCCTGGATTGGGTGTGTTATTTCTACGGAGGAAGTGGCATGATTCCATCTTTCATAGCAGACTACTTCTCATTGACAAAGCCAAGAGTGGTAATTCTTCTCCAAATTACTGCAATATGTGCAGTGATTGTTCATGACTCCCTCGAAGGAACAACTTTCGAAGAGTCGATTGAAACCATACTATTGGTGCTGATTGGAGGTTATCTCACTGCGGGCGGGGCTAACGCGATCAATATGTGGTACGACAGGGACATCGATCCAAAGATGAGTCGTACAGCAGGTAGGGCAATTCCCTCTGGAAGAATTGATCCTGTACCGGCTTTAGTTTTCGGAATCTCAATTTCCATCTTGGGAGTAATATGGTTCTATGTTATGACCAATGAGGTTGCAGCCTTCTGGTCAGCATTCAGCATTCTATTCTACGTCCTAATTTACAGCATGTGGCTGAAGAGAAGCACCCCTCAGAACATTGTTATTGGTGGGATTGCGGGTTCTACTCCTCCAGTAATCGGATGGGCGGCTAGCGTAGAAGGCCTCTCCATATCCAATCATTCCTTGAAAGCGTCATTAGAATCTGTAATCGATCTTGGAAGTCCGATGCCATGGTTCATGTTCACTCTTATTTTCCTCTGGACTCCCCCTCACTTCTGGGCTCTTGCCCTTTACAGATCTGAAGAATACGCGAAAGTTGGTGTCCCCATGTTGCCCAACGTCAAAGGTCCAGAACGAACAATTATCGAGATGAAAGTGTACTCAATTCTGTTAATCATACTTTCATTCGTCGCACCGATATCATTTGGAGAAATTGAAGTAGACGAGTGGTTTTACCGTGTTTTCAGATGGACAATACTGGTGCTAAGTGTTTGGTACGCTTCCACCGTATGGAGAATCGATATTTCGGAAGAGCCGGACGAAACAGGAAGAATTCCAAGTGCAGCAAGTTCGTTCTTTGATTCGATGCTATATCTTGCACTAATATTCGTTGTCCTGGTTACCGGTAGTTTTGGACAAATAGGAGTTACGATTGGGGCGATAATTACTATCGCTTTCATTGGTAGGACTGAGTTCAGAGTGAGTTCATAGTTCCCGATGGCTTCAAACACCTAGCGGACCATGGGAGTACAAGGGTGAGACAGTGAAAGAGCATGACCTAATTTATGACTGGAATGCTATCGACTACTCCATCGAAAGAGAGGAGTCGAATCATCCGCATGAGTTGTGGTTTGACGATGAAACTCTCAGAGACGGATTGCAGAGTCCAAGTGCAAGAAATCCCACAATAGAACAGAAGATAGAACTGATTGACTACATGGAGAGACTTGGGGTTCAGAAGGTAGACCTAGGGCTTCCCGGGGCTGGTCCATTTCATGTTGATCACATAGATGCGATGCTTGAGCACATGGGAGATAGCGGATACAGTCTGAGACCTGGATGCGCGGTCAGGACTGTGGTCTCCGACATTGAACCACTCGTTGACTTGCAAGCAAAACATGAGAGGCAGATCCAGGCCAGCGCCTTTCTCGGAACGAGTCCGATTAGACAGTTTGCTGAGGGGTGGACTATGGACAGGATTATCTCTACTGCGGAAAAGGCAGTCACCTTCGCTGTTGACAACGACATCCCGGTGATGTTTGTCACAGAAGATACGACAAGAAGTAAGCCAGAAGAAATTAAGGAGATTTACTCTAGAGCTATCGAATTAGGAGCGGACAGAATTTGCGTTTGTGACACCTGTGGCCATGTAACTCCAAATGGAGTCAGAAAGCTTCTGAGATTCATACAGGATGAAGTTATTCCAGACTCAGGAGTCAATAGGAGGGACATCGAGGTAAACTGGCACGGCCACCAAGACAGGGGTTTGGGGGTCGCAAACAACCTAGCCGCTTACGAGGCAGGGGCCGATGTCATCCATGGAACGGCTCTGGGAGTGGGGGAAAGGGCCGGGAACGCCCCCCTAGACCAGACTCTGGTTAATCTGAGCCTAATGGGAGTAATCAAGAATGATCTAACGGCGCTCAACGAATACACGAGGAAAGTGCACGAGTACGTCGAAGTTGCGCTACCTCACAACTATCCAGTATTCGGAGAGGATGCCTTCGAAACCGGGACAGGAGTGCACGCATCGGCAGTAATCAAGGCAATGAACAAGGGTGACAACTGGCTTGCCGATCGAGTTTACTCTGGAGTCCCTGCTGGTGACTTCGGCCTTCAACAGGTCATTAGAATAGGTCACATGAGTGGTCGCTCAAATGTAATTCACTGGCTAGAGAATAATGGCTACGAAGCAGAGGATGATTTGGTTGCACATATGTTCGAAGTTGCGAAGAGTCAGAGAAAAATGATGTTAGATGAGGAAGTCCACTCTGTAATATCCGAATTTAGAGGATCTTAGAATGTTCATTCGGTCTTTCAATGGGTTTTGAATTGCAATTATTATCTATATCTTAGTAAGGGAATAATATCTCTTGGTACGTAGTGGAACCTTGATAATCAACTAGCAACGAAACCGAACGGCTATATTCTTCAGTTTTACGAGACAAAATATGAGAGTAGCCGTATTGGTTCTTGGAATTTTATTTTTTGCTCCACTGGGCCAAGTTTTAGCAGAGGTTGAGGTTGTTGATTCTGAGCCTCTTGTGTCCAAAGATGTGATGCAAACCTATTCCAGAACAGTTCAGATAGCCTTCGATAGAGTTTCTGACATCGAGTCATACGACAAAGAAGTCCTCGCTGGGGTTGATTCCTGGCTAGTAGTCACTGGAATAGACATAGGAGACCACCACAAAACGGTAGCGAAACCTGATGAAACCGTGCCTGTCGAGGTTCTCAAAGGATCTTACATTTGGACCTTTGAAGATACTAAATCATCACTCGGAGTTCTTACTGAGTCATTTGAACTGGAGGAAATTGAGTCATTCTCTCCACTGCTAGAGAGAACTTTCTCAACTAGATTCGAGCCGAATGACCCATACTTCGACGACCAATGGCATCTCAACAACTCCGGGCAAACCAACGGCAAGGTTGGCGAGGATGCTAGAGTAATGGGCGTCTGGAACTCCTACAACGGTTCTGGTGTTGTCATCAGTGTGATTGACGATGGTGTCGAGCATTCACACCCTGACCTCGCCCCCAATTATCTTTCACAACACTCTTACGACTGGTGTGGCGAAGACCCTGATCCCAATCCAAACTCATGGGATGGGCATGGAACAGCAGTTGCTGGGGTGGCAGCAGGGGCGGGGAACAATTCTATTGGCGTGACTGGAGCAGCTTTTGGAGCTTGGATTGCAGGTCACAGGCTGATTGCTTGTGGCTTTTCAGACTCGACCTCGGCTGATGCCCTGAGTTATGATAACGACGACATAGACATCTACTCAAACTCTTGGGGACCATTTGACTCTGGGAACATTCTAGAAGGTCCGGGTCCAATAACTATAGCCGCAATAGAAGACTCGGTATACAATGGCAGATTAGGACTTGGGAACATTTACACATGGGCTGCTGGAAATGGATTGGATGTTGATGACAATTCGAACTATGACGGATACGCCAACAGCCGGTATTCCATTGCAGTTGCAGCAATCACTCATTACGGTGACCAGTCTTGGTACTCCGAACCCGGTGCAAATATCCTAGTAACAGCACACTCGAATGGAGGATCTCCAAACTATGAGGGAATCACGACTACGGATATTACTGGATCTGGCGGATACAGCGGAGGAGATGTGACTCACGACTTCGGAGGAACCTCTAGTGCAACACCTCTAGTTTCTGGAGTAATAGCTCTAGTTCTTGAAGCGAATCCTGTTTTGACTTGGAGGGACGTCCAGAACATCCTAGTCCACAGTTCTAGGAAGAACGATGCGAATGACTCGTCCTGGAACTTGAACGGAGCTGGGCACGACGTGTCGCACAAGTTTGGCTTCGGAGCAGTCGACGCTAGTGCAGCAGTTTCGCTGGCGGAGAACTGGAGCAGCAGCGGAGAGGAGAGTAATGCAAGTTTTGGACCCTACATGTCCAATACCGGTATTGACAATGGTCCTAGCACTTGGACCGAATTCAATCTCTCAGTTCCCATTGATTTGCGTTTGGAATCGATTGATGTCTTTGTAGACATCACTCACGATGCTAGAGGGGAGTTGGACATAGTCCTCCAAGCACCTAGTGGACACGAATCTTGGCTTGCTGAGGAACATACTGACAACAACGTTGACTACAATAATTGGAGGTTTGGAACTGTACAGCATTGGGACGAATCATCACAAGGGAACTGGACATTGAAAGTTAGAGATTCCGTAACTGGATCAAACTCAGGGACTATTAATTCCTGGGAAGTAATCTTCCACGGAGTCGGCAATGTGACTGACTCTGATGGGGACGGATGGCCGGACTACAACGACAATGATGACGATGACGATGGGTGGGAGGATATTGACGAGGTGTCTTGCGCAACTGACCCCCTGGACAACGGTTCAACCCCTTCCGACACCGACTCTGACGGGGACTGCGACTACCTCGATGACGATGACGATAATGATGGATGGGGAGATATAGTCGAGGTGTCTTGCGCAACTGACCCCCTGGACAACGGTTCAACCCCTTCCGACACCGACTCTGACGGGGACTGCGACTACCTCGATGACGATGACGATAATGATGGATTCGAGGATTCCGTAGAGCAGTCTTGCGCAACAGACCCCCTGGACAACGGTTCAACCCCTTCCGACACCGACTCTGATGGGGACTGCGACTACCTCGATGACGATGACGATGGGGACGGACTGAGTGATTACAACGAGACGGAACTTCACAAAACAGACCCATTGGATTCGGACACGGATGATGACGGTCTTGACGACTACCAAGAGATAGTTGTCTATGGGACTAATGGACTCGAACCGGACACAGATGACGATGGTCTGGATGACTACCAAGAGATAGTTGTCTTCGGAACTAACCCTCTGTCGCCAGACTCGGACGGAGATGGGATAAGTGACTACGACGAGATAGAAACTTGGTTTTCTGATCCTCTAACGTATGATCCAGACAATGACTCAGACGAATATTACCATTTCCAAGATTGCGATGATAGTGATTCTAGTGTGAATCCGGGGATGCAGGAACTGCTAAACGGGAAGGATGACGATTGCGACGGATTAGAGGATGAAGGTTACAATGAGACTGACCAAGATGGGGATGGTTTGTCGGACTGGGAAGAATTTCATGTTCACGGAACTAGCCACGAAGATCCAGATTCAGATGGGGATGGAATCTCAGATGGTCAAGAGATTGTAGAATTTGGAAGTGACCCACTGGAAGCTGATGCTGATACTGATGGAGATGGAGCTTATTGGTTCAACGATTGCGATGACAATGACTCTAGTTTTGCACCAGGGGTTCTCGAGATTCTAGATGGAATGGACAATGACTGTGATGAAGAAATCGATGAGGACTTCTTATGGATAGATTCAGACATGGATGGAATTACTGACTACTCCGAGTTCCACAACTACGCTACCAATCCCGAAAATGGAGATACCGATGGTGATGGTCTTCCAGATGGAACTGAAATAAATGTGATGATGTCTGACCCACTAGTTGCTGATTCTGACTCTGATCTAGATGGTTGGTACCACTTCCAGGACTGCGATGACGAAGATTTCAATAGAGCTCCCGAGAGACCGGAAGAGCTTGATGGTAAGGACAACGATTGCGACGGGGTTGTGGACGAGGACTTTTACGACATTGATAGCGATGGAGATGGATTATCTGACTACTCAGAATATCACAACTACAGCACTATGTTCGACTCAGTAGACAGTGACCAAGATGGCATAGATGACGGGACTGAAGTTTCTCGGGGACTCTCCAGTCCAGTTTTCCCAGACTATGATAGAGACAATGATGGATTCTATGAATACGAGGACTGCAACGACCTAGTAGGAAGCATTTACCCGGGTGCCTCGGAGCAATGGAATGGCATTGACGACGACTGCGACGAGGAAAAAGACGAGTTCGTAAACAGATTAGATCTAGTCATTACAAACCGTGAAAAATCCAGTGGGACAGTATTTCTCAGTAATGGTGAGGTCTATGATGGTCCCAATTCATACGATTCGCCCCCAATAATGTGGGACTCTGCAAACGAGTCTTTCGGCATCTCTCTGTCTGGAATCCAAACATTCATTGATCCAAACATCAATTGGTCGATGAGTGGTTACTCTCTGGAAATGAATACGAGCCAAGATGGGAAGTTGATGATGCTAATGCCAATCGATTGCAAGAATGCATTCAACGATCTCCAAGTACAAGTCTGTGACGAAGGAACCTCTATCCAGAAGATTAGGGCAGTGATTTTTGAGGATGGTTACTACACCGAAATTGAATGGGAGATAATGGTGTCAACGTGGATTGAACCACAGTCTGAGAACAGGTTTTTCTCTGCAGTTTCAAGTCCTTCTGGCATAATTGGAATAATAGTTCTACTAATCGGACTCGCTGGTGGTGGTGTTCTTCTTGGGACCAGGATTTCTCGAGCAAAGGAGTTACAAGAAGCGTTCGAGGAATTTGACGTGAGTCCGGAGAGGTTGGCTATCCGGCCAGAGAAAAAGGGCGTGGAACTACCAGCAGCACCAGATTTTGCATGGTCGGATAACGAAAACTGATGCATTGAAGAAGTCAATAAATATCTCTAACGTACCATAACATACCGAGAATGAAAATCACTCCAAAAATGAATTTCTTCCGTATTTTGATGGTTTTACCTAACAGATCAATTATTCGAACGATCATGGCCATCGAAATAAGATTTCGATATAATATCAATCAGTTATGAATAAAGGATTCAAAGTGTCTGGCTGAGAGCGCCAATCGCGAGTCGACATGAGCATTCGGAGTATTCTTGTATCTGAGTTATTTCTTCGGCCCAACAAATTTCTATATCGAATTTTTCGCCCGACGCCGAAAACAATTCGCTCGATTATTCATCCTCTTTCATCGATTGCTAGTTTTCTGACTTCTCCCATTCAAAGGGTGACTTGTGAGAAAGATGAATTCGATGGAGTTCCAGGAGTAATTTATCACCCTAAAAAAACCAGAGACTTTCGAAGAGTCATCGTTTACCTACACGGAGGTGGGTACTGCTGGGGCTCATCGAAGAATACTCATCGAGTAGGATTGTCGAACTTTGCCAGAATTACTAGAATATCGATATACTGCATTGAGTATAGATTAGCTCCAGAGCATCCCTACCCAGCGGCACTGGAAGATGTGCAGAAGGCTTGGAATGACATTACCAGACGATTTCCTGAATCAGAGATTATTCTAGCGGGAGATTCGGCTGGAGGGGGGCTAAGTCTGGCACTAATGATGGGGATTCGAGACAATGGAGCAAAGATGCCTGATGCATCGGTACTTTTCTCACCATGGACCGATCTAACCTGTTCGTTTGATTCTTACAACACTAGGGCCAGTTCTGAACCGATGTTTCCACGTGTAGCCCCAGAAGATCACGCTAGATACTATGTCCCTGAGAAAATCGATAAGTCAATTCCGGAGATCTCTCCGGTCAATGGGAGCTTCAGAGGTTTGCCGAGAATGCTAATTCTAGTTGGGAATAGGGAGATTTTACTTGATGATAGTAGACAAGTGTGTGATAAGGCATCAAAAGATGGAGTTGATGTACGATTAGATATTTGGCCGAAAATGTTTCACGACTGGTGGCTATTTGGATTCTTAATACCTGAGTCAGAAATATGTCTCCGAGAGGTTGCAAGATGGATATGCCTGAGTAACTTGGACGCCCTTTAGCCTTCAGTTGTCTTCCTCTTCGTCAGTGGAACTAGCTGGACCCCACTCTGCATCTGGAGATCCTCCAGACCACTCTCCGAAAACGGCGATATCCTCAATTTCCTCATCCTCTCTCCAAGGTGGCTCACCATCAGAACCGCTGATTATCAAGCAACCCTCATCATCCAACCTCTTCTTTAGAGTTGAAACCCCCCTCTTTACTGGGAGAAGATGGCCGATTGGAGAACCAGAGTTGACGAATGGATGTGTAGCTGAGCTAATCAGTAGACCTCTGATAGGGGAAATGACGTCGTGTTGGGCCCCGGGTAGTTCCGGGTCGGTTATCGTAGCAACAATTTCCCCCTCCTCGACGAAGCTCCCCGCAGGAGCAAGGACATCTAAAAGTCCGCCTTGATCGGATCTTATCCAGACCGAGCCAGAAGCCAGAATCCTAAATCGAGGTTTACTTGGATATCCTGGTAGCATCCTCAGGCTCCTGAGAAGATTGATTATCCCGTACATAGAAATCTGAACAGACTCGGGGTCCGCCTCGTCCGATCCACCTCCTTCGTAGGTGATGGAGGCAATGCCCTCCTGATTGGCAACCCGTCGCAGAGATCCCCGTGGCCCTTTGCTATCCAAAATCGTCTCAATCCCGAAGGCCCTAGCAATTCGGTTGCTACTTGCATGGGCCAGATTAGCCCTAATCTGTGGAATATTTGTCCTCCCTTTCGCTGCTGAGTGAAGATCGACAACATAGTCGCTATTGGATATGAGCTTGTGCCAAAGTTTGTGGGCCACTCTAGAAGTGGTATTACTGTCAGGTTTCCCTGGAAAGCATCTGTTCAGATCTCTGCCATCAGGGAAGTCACGTATCATTCTCCTGTAACCAGGAAGGTTGACGATTGGAACAATGCGTATTGTCCCAGCTAGAACGCTCGCATCAATCACTCTCTCTGGTCCCATGAAGTTAGGACCACAGAGGTAAGTTAGGGCCAGAGGACCGACTAGTTCGTCACCATGGATAGCACCCAAGAAAGTCACTACTGGGCCTGGACGGGATCCGTGAATCACACTGATTGGAACCGGCCATGACTCGCCAATCTCAACATCGAGGAGCTCGTATTCCATGTGCCTTATTGTCCCGGGTTTGATTCTCTTCCTCATGAAGACATGATTCTTCGTACCTTCGTTACGAGACCACTTTGTGGGGCTCTCTCCAACCTCTCCGAGAGCCTTTTCTATCTCCTTGCGGCGTCTCATTGGAATTTGATTGGCTATCATAATCGGTGCGAACCTTCTCTTCTTTGCACGAGGCGGGAGCTTCGTCTCGTTGCTACTGGCGGGTGGTCCAACTTTGGCTGAATCGCCCTCGCTCACGGTTAACCCGAGAGATTGGCGAATTAATACAATGCGCAAGGCAATTTTAGGAATATTCAATTTCAAAGAGGGTTTTCGATAGTCATGGAGAGAGAGGGTGTGAAGTCTGTTCAGGAGATTCATGCACCATCCAGCATATGTTTTGGTTGTGGACCATCCAACAGTAATGGACTGAAGATTAGATCTTTCAGGGGAGAAAATGGACTTGTGATGGAGTTCACTCCGACTGAAGAGCATCAAGCATTCCCCGGAATGGTCAATGGGGGCATCATCGGTACCCTCCTTGACTGTCATGGGAACTGGACTGCAGCAATTGCTCTGATGGATCAATCAGGAGATTCCGAGCCACCCTGCACAGTCACTGCTTCCTACAGTATCAAGCTCAGAAGACCTACTCCTTTCAGGAGCACCCTCAGTGTAACCGGAGAAGTAGTTGAAATTGGAAAAGACAGGGTCAGCGTAATGATGTCGCTTTCGACGGATGGCAAGGTTTGTGCTACTGGAGAAGGGCTATTCGTGGCAGTGAAAAAGGGTCACCCTGCCTTCCACCGTTGGAACTGATCGACACTCGGTATCCTTTAGAACGGTCGAATCAAAGTTCCTCTATGGACGACGGGGGCGAGATGGTAGGACTCGAGGAGTTCGAATTCGACAATCGTCTAAAGAAGATGCTACAGGAAAATTGGGGCATCAGTCAGTTATTCCCCCCACAGGCAATGGCGCTCCCCAGTTCTCTTGAAGGAAAGAATCTGATGCTAGCGATACCGACGGCTAGTGGAAAGTCTCTTGTTGCTCACATCACAATGGCACACAGACTAGCTAACGATTTGAAGGGAAAGAGAGGGATATACATCGTCCCCCTCAAAGCTCTTGCTTCGGAGAAATTCAATGAATTGAGTGAGATTTGCAGCAGCGTTGATCTGAAAGTAGGACTAGCAATTGGAGACAGGAGTAGTGATAATAATTTAGTCGAAGGCTCTGACGTACTGGTATGCACCAGTGAGAAGTTAGATTCGATGCTAAGATCGAATCCTTCGCTGATGAATGACATTGGAATAGTGGTTGCTGACGAGTTTCATCTACTGCAAGAACCAAACAGAGGTCCGACACTGGAGATACTACTGTCTCGGATACGCCATAGGGCGGAAGGAGCGCAAATCCTGGCTCTCTCGGCCACAGTAGGGAATGCCGATGAACTGTCAGAATGGTTGGAAGCGGATCTAATAAAATCTGACTGGCGGCCAATTGCCCTCTACTCAGGAACTCTGACCGGTTTAGACCTTAGATACCACTCCGTTGAGAGTCCGGGAGGAGATTTCGCTTTGCCGGAGTCAAAGCGTCTTGGAGGAGGAGCGCAAAAGAACCTCCATTCCGTGTTGGACGACACAATTGATATGGACAAGCAGATGCTAGTTTTCGTTGCTTCGAGATCCTCGGCGCAGAAGGAAGCAAGAGAGCTCTCTGAGCATGTTAAATCTAAGGTAGCTGCGGGTATTCATGGATTTTCGAAGTCAGTTACTGAGTCATGGGATGCAATGGCGGGTGCACTTTCTGCAAGAGAGAACGGTTCAGTCACCGTGAAGGCCCTAGAAAATGCAGTAAGGGGAGGAGTTGGTTTTCATCATGCAGGTCTGACTTCTTCACAAAGAAAGGTCATCGAAGGGGGTTTCAAGTCAGGAAATCTGTTGTGCATAGTTGCCACCCCTACTCTTGCCCAAGGAGTGAATCTGCCGGCCAGCAGAGTTGTGGTCAGAGATACAAGAAGATGGAGCACTGTTGCTGCCAGAAGTATGCCTCTTCCCGTTATGGAGGTGAGGCAGATGATGGGTAGGGCCGGAAGGCCTGGTTTCGACGAGTTTGGGGAGGCTTTTCTGGTATCAAAGAGCAAGCAAGACGAGGCTTCTCTAATCGATTTCTACCTCAAAGGAAAGCCAGAGAAGGTTACTTCTAAACTGGCCAATCCGAGAGCTCAGAATGCGGAGGAGGACGGCGCCCTCCTTACTCACATTCTATCCATAGTTGCGACTGCGGGAATTGATGATAGAGACGCCATCTCAAGATTTCTATCGAAGACATTCCTAGCAAGCCAGATGGAGTCAGAGACTCTTGAAGCGAGAACAGATGATGTCCTACAGTGGCTCTGTGAGAATGGGATGATAGATAGAACTGGAGAGTCCAAGCAAGTCAAGAAGAGGATTAAGGAGATGAAATCCATAGAGGTCGAGGAGGAAGACTGGCAAGATGAGATGCCCTCATGGGCAAACTCAGCAACTGCAATTCCGGGATTGGACCTGCTTCCCAAAGAAGAGTCACTTACAAGAAGGCTAGCTCCCAGAAGAGGGCCTGCAATTTTTGGTTTCAAGAAGGCTAGTATGTATAAACCATCAGAGTCCTTTCTTCCAGAACCTTCTGCGATGACATACTCCCCTACACCCTTGGGTTCCAGAGTTTCCAGGCTTTACCTAAACCCCATTTCTGGCAGAATCATTCAAGATGGCTTAAGAAAGGCGATGGATATTGTTTCCGGAGAAGACAAGGTTAGACAGGTGTCTCCACTGAGCCTTCTCCATCTAGCTTCTTGTACACCCGATTTCCTCCCTCTGTGGCCTAGGAAGAATGACTATGGTGCGATTCAAGAAGCCATACATGGGCACGAAAGAGAGTTGCTTTCTACTCCCGTTGATCTCGAAGAAGAGCGAAGAATGAAGGGTGCACTAGTAGTTCATTCGTGGATGGATGAAGATTCACTAGAGACGATAGAGAATGATTGGGGAGTCCAAGCCGGAGATTTACGAAGCAGAGTTGAGCTGCTCGAATGGCTCCTTTATGCAATGCGCAGGATTCTATCCGAGGACGAAGATCTAGCAAGAATAGATCGAGGAGCACACAAGACATTGTTCGAATCTATCGACGAGGTCCATCGAAGAGTTAGGTACGGATGCAAAGCAGACATCCTAGGACTAGTGGCAATCAAAGGAGTTGGGAGAGTAAGGGCTAGAGAAATGTCTGACACCCTCGGTGTAGCCAGTGCATCTGACGTCTCTGTAATAACCGAGAGAGACAGGTCTAGACTATCGGATCTAAGAGGGTGGAGTCCAAAATTGGTGGACAAGCTAGTAGATTCAGCAAGTAAGTCAGTTAGAAGGTCACGCTAATCAAATTCTTCAACAGAACAGCATCGGGCAGCATGGACGCGCACCACCCTGTGCCATGGTTCCCTTCTTGGGGCATCAAGTTCTCAGAACCAATCGAGAATGTTTTCTCTGTAGTGTCCATCATTAACGAATGGAGATCAAGCAATAGATGGATGATGTTGGCATATGAGGCGGTGGCTAGTGAAATTCACCTATGGACAGCATGGTATGCACTTAGGAAGAGTGAGGATTCTGGCGAAATGGTCGCGAAGACCCCAGATGCAGAGTTTCTAAGACTAATCTCAGGGACTCGTCAGATCAATAAGGCGTTTGAGAGAGCTGGTGTTGCAGTAGATGACGAATGTGCATGGATAGTCATGCTTCCTGACTCTGAGATAGGTGATGGATTCGGAGAATTCTCTATCCCCTTGGAAAGTTACAACGATGCTACAGAAGAGGCGCTTCGACTAATCGAACACCTAGGAGGATCACTGATGTCAAACCGTCCGACTCCATCAACGAGTGGACTCGAGAGGATTGGTTCAGGCTATCCAGGAGAGTCGAGTATCACAGAAATCGAGGATTGCTTTCTGAGTCACATTGCCCTTTCCGATTTGAGATGAATTTTTTCAGCAGTCATGTTGATAGACGAGGAGCATGACAGGAATTCGTAACATGGCAAAGTTCTACGGCTTCGGAATATGCACTGAATGTAGTATTGCATGCACTTCAGGGAACTTCCTCAATCATGAGAGCAGCAGGTACTGCACGGCTTGCTGGGTAGAGAGGAACAACCCAGAACATCCTGATTTGAAAGAAATTCGTGAGAAAGTAGTGTCAGCCGTAGAAGAATGGAAGTGTGCAAGGTGGACACGAGAGCAAGGTCCTCTTCCACTAGGACCCATGCCCGTAAAGAAGTGAGGGATGACCTTGGGAAGTGGCTTTGTTCCAGACGACTTTGAGGCCACATCATGGAACAATCTTGAGCCTATCACTAACGAACTTCTTGAAAGAGACTTGAATTGCTCTAGTTGTCTGGAGAGTCTAATATCCGACTCCTCTGAACTTGCGGAGCACATTTCGGAGGCCGGGGCATTACTGTACATTGGGATGACTTGCGATACCGAGAACGAGGAAAAGAAAGGGGCTTTTCTAGAATTCATGAGTAATGTCAGACCGAAGTTATCTGAGTTCTCGGATGCATTGAATAGAAGGATAGTCAGTCACTCATCAGTTGATGACCTTCCTAGTAGATACGACCTGATGCTTAGAGGTATGAGGACAGACATCGAAATCTTCCGAAAAGAAAACATCCCCTTGGGAGTGAGGGAAACAGAGCTTGTTACCGAATCACAGACGATTAATGGGGCAATGACTGTTGAGTTTGATGGCGAGGAAATGACTTTCCCCCAGATGAGTAAGTATCTGGAGTCAAATGACAGATCCGAACGACAAGCAGCATGGATGACCATGACTGCAAGGAGGATGGAAGATCATGAGAGATTGTCTGAAATCTTCGATGAGTTGATCTCTATCAGGCATCAAATAGCCCTCAACGCAGGCTTCGAGAGTTATACAGAATACATGTTCAGGGCAATGCATAGATTCGACTACACCATAGAGGATTGCCTAGAGTTCCATGAATCTGTAGAGTCGGTTTGCATGCCCATTCTCAAACAGATAAACAAGGATAGAGGCGTTGGTCTTGGGGTAAGTGAGTTATGCCCATGGGACGTAAATGAGAAAGGAGGTTCGGGCCCAGACATACATGGAAGAGAGCCGCTAAAGCCATTCGAAACAGTAGAAGAGATGGTTCAGAAGTTATCTGAAATGTTCCATGAAATCTCAAATGATCTTGGAGGAAAGTTCGACAAACTGGTGGAGATGGACTCTCTAGATCTGGATACTAGGAAAGGGAAGGCTCCAGGGGGATACCAGTATTATCTGGAGAAGAGTAGGGTACCGTTTATTTTTATGAACGCAGCAGGCCTTCAAGGCGACTTAGAGACGATGATTCATGAAGCTGGACATGCTTTCCACTCTCTCTACTGCGGGCATCTGGAACTGATTGACGAGAGGGACTATCCAATTGAATTCGCAGAGGTAGCATCCATGTCCATGGAACTGCTGACACAACCATGGTGGGACAAGTTCTACGACTCAGAAGAGACTGCGAGGGCAAGGAGGACGCATCTAGAAGGAGTGATATTCCTGTTACCTTGGATATCCACCATTGATTCATTCCAGCATTGGGTATATGCAAACCCTGGACACTCTAGAGAGGAAAGGGCCGAGGTATGGCTGTCAATAAGAGACAAGTTCGGCTCAGACATGGACTGGACTGGTCACACGGACTTCAGAGAGTTATCATGGCAGCAACAGGGGCATCTATTCGGAGTCCCATTCTATTACATCGAATACGGGATCGCACAACTTGGTTCGTTACAATTGTGGAAGACCCAGATGAGCGACCCACAAAAGGCGCTTGATGACTATTCGAGTGCTATGTCTCTTGGCAATACTAGAACCTTGCCGGATCTCTTCTCAGCGGCCGATCTAAAACTAGGTTTCGACGAAGGTCATTTCAGGTCCCTGGTGAGGACTGTGGAGACTGCACTATCCGAGCTACCAACGTAGTCTTCGGACCCCGGGGCCTACGCTAATCGCGCAGACCCTCGGATGTCACGGTAAAGACTGCCTCGCCCTCAGGAAGGTTTGGGCTGTCAATCAGGCGAGCTATTCGACGGCCCCCCTTTGACTTCCTGAGGTAAAGGCGGAATGTGCTGGCGTGACCTACAATGTGACCTCCAATTGCTCTGGTGGGATCTCCCCACATCGAATCTGGCTTAGACATGACTTGGTTTGTTACTAAGACGACGGCGTTATGCACATCGGCAACTTGCTTCAGCTCCTTCATGTGCCGGTTCAGTTTCTGTTGTCTTGGAGCCAACATTCCTCTTCCGATGTACTCAGCTCGGAAGTGACTGGTTAGGGAGTCGACAATGATTAGTTTGACATCAAGACTCTTTGCCATTCTCTTTATCTCATCTACGAGAAGCATCTGATGAGCCGAGTTGTATGCTCTGGCGACGTGAATCCTATCGAGTGCATCCTGAGGATCCATTCCCACACCCTCAGCCATCTGTGATATCCTCTCTGGCCTGAATGTGTCCTCTGTGTCAATGTAAACAATCTCGCCGTCAAGACCACCTTGCTCCAATCCTAGGATGCAGTTTACTGCCAGCTGATGCCCGATCTGAGTCTTTCCGCTTCCAAACTCACCGAATACCTCTACTATTGCCTGGGTCTCGAACCCTCCGCCGAGGAGCTCATCCAAAGCTGATGCCCCGGATGTCAGCTTCTGGACTCTCTTTCTCCTCTCAAGGAGTGCAACGCCACTGACGAATCCGCCAATGTTCGCTAGCTTCTTGGCACCAGCGATAATCTTTGATGAGACTGCCTCTCCCAACTCTGCCTGCTCGGATAGTTCTGGTGGACTCATTACAGCGATAGCTAAGAGATCCTCGAATCCTGCCTCTCGAAGTTTCTCGGCTGTTGCTGGACCTACGCCCGGCAAATCATCTATTGTCGGCTCAGGTTCGTCCACTTCTATCATTATCTTTTCTTCTGCCACTTTCTCACTCGCAGTTTCTTCGCTCATCCAATCACCAATATTCTCCTGTTCTCAATCGGTGGTATATGAACAAACGAAGGACCCCTAGGAGTTCTATGAAAGTATTCATACACGATGAATCAGAGCAGTCTATCGATTTTTACTTTCACTCTATATTCTGGTAGCGGGTGATGGATTTGAACCATCGGTCTCCGGGTTATGAGCCCGACGAGATAACCTGACTACTCCAACCCGCTATTCATCCGCTGAAGGCTGGCCTATTTTACACATACTGAAGTGGTTTCTCAACTTTATTGATGCGAACAGTATTCAACGTTCAGTCACCCGCTCTGTAAGAGGACTATGGAACAGTCGCTTCTGATTAGAAACGCAGAGATGGTTTTTCAAGGTAGTTTGGTTCATGGTGATCTCCGTGCATTCGGTGGATTGATCGATTCGGTGGCCCCAGGGGGTGGACTTACTCCCATAGATGGTGAGGTAGTTGTGGAGGCCGAAGGATTGCTACTGCTGCCAGGGGCAATTGATCCTCAAGTCCACTTCAGAGAGCCTGGGCAAACTGAGAAGGAGGATATTGGGAGCGGAAGCAAAGCTGCTGCTTCCGGGGGTGTGACTTCGTTCCTGGATATGCCGAACAACGTACCTTCCGCAACTAGTATGGGAGCTATGCAATCCAAGATAGAATCGGCTTCTAGAAATGCTGTTACCCACCACGGTTTCTTCATCGGTGCTACTCTGGATAACTTGCCAGAGCTCCAAGCAGCAGTTGGGACTCCGTATAGCCCTACTCCGGTTGATGGAATCTGTGGGATCAAGATCTTCATGGGAAGCAGCACTGGTGACCTGCTGGTCAATGAACAGGATGCCCTTGAACAAATTTTTTCGGGTACAGCAGGAGTAATCGCTGTTCATGCTGAGGACGAAGATAGGCTGAACGAGAGAAGGCCGCAATTCGAAGGGAGATGCGATGTCGCTGCACATGCAGAATGGCGAGACAGCGAGACAGCTCTAATCGCTACGAAAAGGGCTTGTAAACTAGCAGACGAAAATTCCCATAGACTCCATGTGCTTCATCTGACTAGTGGGCTGGAAGCCGACTGGTTGGCTGAGAACAAGAGCAAGCACGTGACTACGGAAGTCTGCCCTCAACACCTTACATTTGACCAAACCGATGTAGAGGAGAGGGGGACACGACTGATCATGAATCCCCCCATCAGATACACGGAAGATAAGGAGGCTCTCTGGAAGAGGCTGAAGGACGGGACGATTGACTGCATTGCTACAGATCATGCGCCTCACACCATAGAGAACAAGGCATTGGGATTCCCTAAAGCTCACTCGGGAATGCCAGGTGTCGAGACATCACTGCCAGTGATGCTTACTCACGCATCAGAAGGGAGATGCTCGATCCCAGATGTAGCTAGGTGGATGTGCGAGAGTCCTGCCCGAATCTACGGAATGGAGGGGAAGGGGGAGCTTCTAGAGGGATTCGATGCAGACATGGTTCTAGTGGATATGGAATCCAAGAGGAGTATTTTCGACTCAGAGACGTGGACCAGAGTCGGGTGGAGTGCTTTCGAGGGGATGGGGCTCACTGGGTGGCCGGTTAGCACATTCGTTGATGGGAGGATGGTTTTCAAGCGAGAAGCCGGGGGACCTAACAGAGGAGCTTTTCTGGTAGAGCCAGGCTCTACTGGGAAGAGCTTGAGGTTTCGGGGTCAGGGTCAGAATCTACTGTAACGGTATCAGTCAATTGGATCGGGTTGACTTCTGAAGCTTGCATCCTCTTCCTCCTCTTCCTCCTCGGCTTCAGCCTCAGCGGCTTCTTCCGATTCAGTCGCCTCGGAGGGGGCGACTTCAGCATAAGATGCATAAGGTTCGTTTCCGGGAAGCTCCAGTTCCACCATCAGTTGGAGATCAGCAGTTCTGTGGACTGTTGCACCTCCCGATGAGAATGAGTAGACGTAATCGCCCATAAATATCGACCGACGGATACTAGTTGTTCCAGACCACCAATTTGACAATCCCTCCTCGTTATAGAATTCCGAGTGCTCAACTTGCCCGTGATTGGTCAGAGTCCCGTTGTCGACATCGACATTGATCAATTTCAGCATAGAGACGTACTCGTAGCCATAGTTGGAGTATACCTTGCCTTCGACCTCAATCTCGTCGTAGACGTACCTGTGAGTGGAAAGTGGCACGGCCAATAGCGACTCTGGAGCCCAGAACGTGAATGCCTTGTGCTCGTATGTAGCCTCTGAGTATGACCATGACCAGCCGCAGTTCCTGATATCATCGCAGTTTTTGTCCGCGTATCCTGGAGTCAACATAAGTGAGTCCGAAAGTGTGGGTTTGCTGGTGTCACTGACATCGAAGAGGGAAACCTGGGTCGTCGACCAGTCCAGACCTAGACCATCTGCTCCTGGTGCTATCCCTATTGTCAGGAGTGTGTTCTCATCCACTGGGTGGATATAGGTTGAGACTCCAGGTACCTCCAACTCTCCCAAGATTACTGGGTTGGATGGGTCTGAGAGGTCGAGGACCCATAGTGGATCTATGTTCATGAAAGTCACTAGATAACCTCTGTCTCCAACGAATCTAGCGCTCCAGATCGTCTCTCCCTCAGCAATTCCACCGATGAAGCCCGTTTGATCGAGAAGTCCCTCTCCATCATCGGTCAGTATGGTCACTTGGTTGGTTGGTCCGCTCCAGACCGAATCTCCATTCTCGTCGAACTCTGCTATTCTCCACCACATCCCCCAGTTATCCGAGGTTGATGCGACCCTGATGTCGCCGTTATGCTCGCTAATCGAGAATTGGTCGTTGACAGTCCCCTCTACTCTACCAGAAGCAATGTAAGTTGTGTGATTCGCATCACTGATATCGAACGAGTGGATGTTAGTCGCGTCCTCCCAGTCTGAGTTCCTCCAGAACCACCAGATATCGTTGGCTGGCTCAGCTAGGACTAGGGTGTCCTTGGATGAGTAGACATGGGCCCAAGAAGATGTGATGTGATCCACCTCCAGTGAAATCTCGTCGTTGAGCATCTGTATCGTCATTATCGTCGTGAAGCCCCTCCCTGCGCTGTCTGCACCGGCTGAGAACTCCGTACACTTCTCGTAAGTAAGAGGATGAGTGAAAATCTCTCCATCCTTCATTTCGTAGATGTGGGGGGCGAAGTCATCGAGAGTGAGTACTGAAATTATCTGCTCGTTATGCAGGACAGTTTGTTCTACGCTCTCGTTCCAGATATCCATCCTCTTGTCCAAATCATCCTCTGACCAGTAATCCTCAGGGAGGTCCACCCAGTTCCTTATTCCATCGAAGTATGTCCACAGATGCGTCACTGATCGGACTGTCCCATCCACCATCCTCGCTGTATGATAGTTGCCCTCAATGTACATCTCCTTCTCTACGGCTGGAGAGGATCGATTGGTGATATCCACAACAGTGTACTTTACTAGACTCTGGACCTTTGTGTACGTGTAGGGTTTGCTATCTCCATCCACTGTAACCTCCTTGGTCATTAATTTCCTTAGATCGCTGTCTGCAGGGAGGTTCCAGTAGTTTATCGAGGAGGAGATGACCAGCCTATCGCCCTCGATCATCATCTGGGTTGGATTTCCCTCTATTGTCAAATTGGACTCCATAGTCAGGTTACCAAATTCTGGGACTCCCATGATAATCAGTAGTTGCCCGTTTAGCATGTAGATGTGGTATCCATCGGTCTTCAGGAAGTCGGCCTCATCGACCCCGGACTCCTGGTTGTTTGTGCCTGAGAACTCTCCCTCGCGAGAGTCGGAGTCTGCACTAGTTCCGGACGAGTCAACGTCCACGAAATCTGCAGAATTCTCGACAGTTGCCATATCGGCTTCGGCGAATGCGATGTCATCCATCCTCATCATCCAAGGCTCGGATACCCAGTGCCAGTAGCTCTGCTGATCTAGATTCACTACCATCTCATCGTATACCGCTCTCTTAAGGTCCTCGAGAAGAGCATCACAGGCATCGTAGTTGTGCAGGGCTGAGGAGGAGCGAGTGCGCTCGGGCATCTCCAGTTGCGGGTAATCACCCTCGAGGGCGTCTATCGTCTGGTCGATATCCTCGATTACATCGTCCACTGCCTGGAGGCATCCAGCGCTCAGCAGCACGATAAGAATGAGAATTGCGTTAGTGGTTCGGTTGTCCATGGAATTTTGGGCAATCTCGTCCCATATCAAGAAGTTGGTATGATGATTGGACAAATAGGTCTCATCGTCCGGACTCAAGTTGCTGCCTCAGAACCCGAAAGACTGCGAGAAGACAGCAGGGCCAACTGACCTGTATCGGAGAGCCTCCAGGGTGGACGTCTCGATTCAGCGGCCGCCTCCACCATTCCTGCGTTGCGTAATTCCTTGATGTGATGACTCAGGAGCTGCCGTGAAATCTTCAGTTTCTTCCTGACTTCGGTGCCAGAAATCCCAACGTTGCCAGAATTTGCGATGACCTCCAGTATGGCGAAGCGTGTTCCTATGATGGGATTCCTGACTCTGCCGACCTCTTCGCGGGAGAGGGAAGATACGGCATAACGTCGGAGCTTTCCATCCCTCCAGGAGATGACCCCCCCCTGGGATTCGAGCAGATGCAAGTGGTACGCAGTGACTCCATTGGCTAGTCCGAGTGCATCCCTCAGTGCTGAGAAGTGAATGCCGGCGTTGGCCTCGAGATATCCAAGGATGCGCCCCCTAGTCAGCAGATCGTCACCGTTTCCCCCCATTGCAAGCATAGGAGCCAATAGTGCAACAAGGACCGTCACGCGAAACGCCTCGGAAACAACTGCCGCGATTGTGAGGGAACCGAGTGTTCCTGCTCCTCCGGCAATCAACCCGAACGACAAGTCCGAGGGTGTGCTTGCAGAAACATCGTCTTTGGATCCTGGTTCTCGTGCCACTTCCTCATCGCCGTCCGAGTCCCCTGAATCAGCAGCCATGGTGGCCCCTATCAAGTCGAATTCGTTTGTTCCCCCCGAAAGGTGATCAGCCTCATTGTCCTGATACAGCCAACCTCCCGCAACCAATGAGGCGATTGCGAACAGGGTAAGTACACGCACAGCGGAAACGCCATTCATCATGCCCCGATGACCGCCTTCGCCTTTGATTGAAGTGGTTAGAAGATTTGACGATCCCAGTGGGCCACAACCCCAACACAGACTGATTTGGACGGAGATGGGGGAGCTCGATTACGAAGAGGAAGAAATGGCGTGGGCTCGTCCAGTTCCTCATTGTCACTCATCATTTCAACGTCACCAGTGTCCGTACTGGTGACGAGGCCCTTTGTGCCGGCTAGGAAAATCAGCGCGGCAACCTGCATGTCCAGTGATTGGTCCATAAGGTTGAATCATCGTCATCTGTAATTTAAACGAATTGGCTGCATGAGTCAGGAGTAACTCGGTTACTCAAAAGTAATGTGGTGCGGACACCGGGAGTTGAACCCGGGTTAGCAGGTTGGGAACCTACTGTCATAACCACTAGACCATGTCCGCTTGATTTCAGAGAGAAGGTCGTGGTAATTGAGAGACTCGGTGGAGGTTAAACAGAGATTTGCCCTATACGAGCCGTCGGAGTGCTTCCATGGCCGAATCGGTCTTACTCAAGTATTCTAAACATGATTCTACTCTGCCTTCCGATAGGGCTTTCTCCGAGTCTGCCAGAGCACTCTCGACTTCCACTCTCATCTCATTTTCGGGAGAAACCCCGGAGGAATCTAGCCTATTCCTGAGCTTTTTCCAGTCACCCCCAAGGAAGTCTAGCATCTCCTTTGCCTCACCTACTCTGGAAGAGAGAGACTCAAGTTCTGAAACCAGAATCTGCATCGAATCATCTGCCCCCACCCAATTACCAGTATCCGCCAGCGATGCTATGGCTTCCAGTCTCGCCCTCCATTCAGAGCCCGCCACCCCAGGTGGGATATCATCCTCGATGCTCTTCCTCTGCCTCAATGCCCTCTGAATTGATGTCTTGGCAGAGGCTTCCCTTCGAAGAGCCCTAGTTATTCCATCTGCCAATCCTATTGTCAGAGAAGCGTTTCCAACTTCTAATGCTTCATTTGCCTCTTTGAACCTCTGTTGGAGTTCACCAATAGAGTCGGAGTCAGAGGAAGAAATCTCGTTTTCAGCATCCTCTAATGAAATTCTAGCTCGTTCCATTAGTCCTTCAGCATCGCCCATCTGAGAGGGAATCTCAGAGACTATTGCCAAAGCGTACTCTGGATCCTCATCCACCATAGCCTTCTTCGCATCCTCAAGTGTGGAGAGGAGGCCTTGGACCAAGTGGCCGTCGCCTGTTGAAATTGCCTTCTCCGCTTCCTCGATAGCGTCTTTGGCGTTTTGCCAGTGGAACTCTAGAGTCTCGGACTTGGATTTAGATTCTCTGAACTTATTCTCAGCAATCCTCAGAGATCCATTCTCCATCTCAGTTAGTGCAGTATCAAAAATCATCCTCGCTATACCGGGATTACCTGTAATTGCCTCTGCACGATATAAGGCTCTAATCGATTGCTCCTTGACCTCCTCTATATCAGATAGGAAAGAGAGAATCCTCTCGGTCTCCCTCTCGGCCTCAGAAACTAGTTTTATTCCCTGATCAGGATCCTTCCAGCCCTCTTCTCTAGCAGTCTTCAGGAGAGAATTTGGCTGTTGTAAAAGACTGTTTCCAGACTGCAATTCCAAGATTCGACTCTCAGCAGTTTTCAACCGTTCGGAAAAAACTCGTCTTTCTCTCTCGAGACCGTCCTTCGTGAGAAGGGGTGGGATTGTGGTCAACAGAGCTGAGGTTCCGATGATGAGGAATGACTCGGAGCTGGAGCTGGCTAACACGACCGGGATTGCCAGACCAAAGCCGAAAGTTGTCATCAGACCCCTCCATCTCCTGGAATTGACGTCCGAACCAAGAATGTGTCTCGAAGATGAATAGAGTGCTGCAGATACCAAAGCAAGTAGAATTACTCCCTCAAGATTACCTCCCTCGTTCCTATTTACCTCAGCAAATGCAAGCAGTGGAGGCCATGAAATGCAGCACGCAGTAGAAACTCGAGTCCTTTGTATTGGTCCGAATTCGACAAGATCAGGTATCATGAGAGCCGATGAGAATAGGATTGCTACCGGACCGAACCTTCCGAGGGAAGAGGACTCGCTCCCAAATGACGAAAAAATCCACCAGGCCCCAATAGAGATTAGTAAGAATTGACAGATTAGGGCTGCTCTATCGACCCTGTTACGATGTTTTGCGACGACGCGGGCTGGGTAGTCAGGAAGCATTACCATGAATTACGAAGATGCAGAGGGGGTCAATATGTATGCGGTTCAATGAGCAGAGGTGGGGTCTGATTATTCTGGGCCGTCTGCCCGAGTCATGGAATAAAACATATACATCGAAGATATGATTACGACTAATACAAGAATGTAGAACGTATAGTTTGCGTCTTCGGAATCAAGTTCTACTTCTATTGGAATATTCCCCTCGGTTCCGGCAGATGCACTGTCCCAATTCAGATACAGGCCTTCTAAGCTATTGTTTTCCATTTCGAATTGGAATTCTATGATTCCCTGCCCCGATCCAGTTTGCAATGATGATGCAAAGGGCTGTTCAGTCCATCTTCCGCATATGTTGGAAAGGCAAACACGAGCGAATGCTGGATCTGCTCCATCATTCTGAACTATTACTGTCAGAATGGCAGTACCTCCGACCTTGGAGTCTTCAGACAGAGTTGCTTCTACCACCCTGATGTGAGCCCCACTCTTTGGCTGTACAGTTATAGAAACTGTCTCCTCCCTGGTGTTCCCCTTAGAGTCGGTCGCCTTAACGACAATGTCGTGAGCACCCTGTGTCAATGGTGGAATAAGAATTTCTTCCGAGACCGACCAGTTCTGTACCTCCCAGATAATTTCGTTACCGTCAATCCAGATAGACCATGTGACATTGTCGATAGAGTCTAGGTCATCGAAAGAGTGTGATAGATCGAGTTGTAATTCGTCATTCTCATGGATCTTGTCACTTGCCTCCACCTCAATTCCGTTAGAGAAGAGTCTGGGGATTACAGTTGGCGAATTTGAGTCGAGTACCTTGACAACCCATTGTCCGATAGCAGTGTTTCCAGCGTCATCAGAAACCAGTAGAGCGACGCTGATCAAAGTTGGATTCCTCTCCAAGTGCCTCTGATGGAGACCCATGTAAGCTCCATTGATTCCCATTCCCTGATTTGCTGTGAATTCGAATGTTTGATCGGAGATACCTGATTGCCTCCAACCTTCTGAGATGTTGCTGTACAATTCCAGAAGGACTGGCAACGAAGAGTCATCTGAGCCATTTACCTCGAAACGAAGGGTGCTTCCTGCTGGGGCCAGAATCGGACTGAGATTTGTTGGATCGAGAGATGATTTAGTGGAATTACCCACTACTATAGTACCGTTCCAGGTTGGTTTCACTCCGTCAACTGTCGGATTATCGTTCCAATGAGAAGATTCCCCGTGAAAATCGATGCAAGTGGCATTTACGCTCATTACTTCTCCATGTGAGAAGCCTATCTCCTTTGGGACGACTTCGAACCATGAATTATGATAAGTACTGATTTCCTGACCCTCCCTACTTACTGTCCATTGGATTTGCAGAGTGTCTAGTGGGCTGTCGGTGCATGATGCCGAGAATGCCGAGGTTTTGTCTAGGGAGGTCGTAGAAGATGAATATGGGGTTCTGGCAGCAGAGATAATTGGAGGCATATTCTGGGTGATTGTAATCCTGATGTCGTGGGCTACCGGGGCCTGGGAACGATTAACTGTGAATAATCCAGGGTTACCCGAGATTACCTCTGACATTGGGCTGTACCTGAATTCCCAATCATCGGGCAGTTGGATTATTAAGGGCACTTCCTCGATTAGGGCACCTGCTCTTGGGATATCAATTAACCTCAGAGTCCTCCCATCAGACGCTCCAGAGATGGTTGCTGACTCGGTCCAACTCCAGTTTCCATGGGTTCGATTAATGAGTCCTGTTTCCGGAGGGGTGATGTATATGTCCATCTGCCCAATTACCTCCATTGGGTTGTAGTCGAAACTACAACAGCCCCCAGAAGATGAGTCACTCCATGTTCTTGAGGAGATCACTAGTTCTGAGAATTCCTGAGACTCAGTGGAGTCTAGCCAACCGTCTGAGTTACCAAGATGTTCGTCTATTTGCCATAGTAGACCCATTGATCTGTTTTCCAGTAGGTCAGTGCCATAACTCTCAGAGACTGTGATTTCTGAGAACCATGTGGCATTAACTTGTGAGTTTGGAGATATTGTGCCAGAAAAGTTGAGGAATGATTGCCCCTGGATTGGAACGTTGCTTTCCGAAATAGAATTGTGAGTCACTGTGGGGTGTCCCTCTAGTGGGTTAATCGATTCTTGAAATGGCAATAGAAAAACAAGTAACGATACAAAGATGATTTTGGCGGGCCTGAAATTTCTTATTTGGAAGGACATCTATTCACCATTATGAGGTATCATGGATTATTCTGGAACCTGAAAAATCTATTTCCAGAGGGAACATCCAAAAATCTGGACCAAGTTCTCTTTGCAGAGTTTCTCTAAGTCCATTGTCACCGTAGACTAGCAGAAAACCACCATTTCCAGCCCCTAACAACTTCGCACCCTTTGCTCCAGAAGACATGACTCGCCCGTATAGTTCATCGATAGATGGATTCGTAATCATCGATGAAATCCCTCTCTTGGCAGTCCAAGTATCATTCAGAAGCGTCCCGAGAGAATCGAGATTTTCGTTTTGAAACATCATTACTGCCTGGTCTGCGTGATTTCGAATCTCGCGCATCCTGCTACTCTTATCTTCCCCATCTTCCGAATCCTTGGCTAGAACTTTACTAGCACTTCGAGTCATACCGGTGAAAATAAGTGTGAAATTTCTGGATATTTCGGCTAACATATCATTTCCAATTTCCATTGGTTCTACAGAAACTCCTTTGCCTCTAAATCTGATTGAGTTGACTCCACCGTAGGAGGCTGCGTACTGATCCTGACGCCCGATGGGAGCTCCCATTATTTCTATCTCAATCTTGCATGCCTCTTCGGCAAGTTGTTCCTTCAGTGGCTTTCTGCCTTGGAATGCATGCATTGCATTCAGAAGGCCAACGGTAACCGATGAAGAAGATCCAAGTCCCGAACCTCTTCCGGGTATGTCTGCGATAGTAGTGACCTCAACTCCTGATTCAATGCCAGTTAGTCGCAAAGCCTCCCTAACTAAGTCATGCTGAATTTTGGATACTGAATCGACATCCTCCATGGACGAATATGAGACTCGAATCCTGTCATCGAATCTCCTGTTGATCGTGACATACACATATTTGTTTATTGCAGCAGAAACTACGAGGCCGCCCGATGGCTCTGTCATAGAGAACTCGTCAATATCTGTCCCACCACCACAGAAGGACACTCTTAGCGGGGTTCGACTGATTATCATCGCAACTTGGGGGGCGGAGTATCACTCATCAAGACGCCGGTTTGGTGAAATCAAGGAATTCGGTCTAATGACAAGGCATATGAGAGGGGCGCATCCGCGAGAGACAGAGGGCTATGGGCAACCTAGTAACTATGGACGACCTAAGCAATGATGATATCATTGCTGTACTGGACGATGCCGAGCGCCTAGTTCCTGTGGCCAAGGGAGAAATTATCCTGCCTCTGCTACAAGGCAAGGTTCTGGCAAATATGTTCTTCGAGAACTCTACTAGGACTCGGATGTCATTCGAGACCGCCATGAAGAGACTCGGTGGCTCAGTCCTGAACTTCAGCTCGGTTGGCACATCTGTCTCCAAGGGCGAGACTCTGTATGATACGATGCAGATGATTGACGGCTATGCAGACGTAGTGGCAATCAGGCATCCTAGACAGGGTGCAGCGCAGTACAGCGCTGATGCCGTCAGAATACCGATACTGAATGCTGGAGACGGAGCTGGAAACCACCCTACACAGACAATGCTAGACCTATTCACCATACGACAGGCTCATGAGTCCCTGGATGGTTTGAATGTGGTTCTAGTGGGTGATCTGAGATACGGAAGGACGGCTCACAGTCTATCTCACGCACTTGTGAGGTTCGGTGCCAGTCTTACACTAGTCTCTCCAACCTCACTGAAGATGCCAGTGGAGATAGTCTCTGACTTGAGATCCCATGGAGCGGATGTCACTGAGACGGAGTCCCTGAATGAACAAATTACCAGAGCGGACGTCATCTACATGACAAGAATCCAGAAGGAGAGATTCCCTGACGAGGAAGAGTATGCCAAGGTAGCAGGGATATACAAAATTGAGGTAACCGATCTGGTGGGTGCTAAGAAGGGCATGATTGTCATGCACCCACTACCTAGGGTGGATGAAATAGCTCCCAGTGTCGACTCCACCGAATTCGCTAGGTACTTTCAGCAGGCGTTCAATGGTGTGCCTACTAGGATGTCCCTACTGTGCAGGAGCCTAGGTGTGAAAGTCCCGAAGAAGGTGAAGTAATGACTGAGATGAGAAGGGTAACCGCGATTCGAAACGGGACAGTGATTGACCACATACCCTCTGGATACGCGATGCAGGTAATCAGGATCCTGGGAATCAATACTGACAGAGCGACTCCGGTTTCCTTTGTGATGAACGTTCCAAGCGACAAGATTGGGAGGAAAGACGTGCTCAAAATCGAAGACAGGGAACTTGACCAAGAGGATCTGGACAGGCTGGCACTAATCTCGCCTGCTGCCAGCATAGCGATAATCAGGAACCATGCAGTTGCAGAGAAGATGAAAGTGGAACTGGCGGATGACCTGTTAAACATCGCCAGATGCTCATTCTCGAACTGCATCACGAAGAACAACCACGAGCCCCTCCCTCAGAGAATGCGAGTAATCTCTCGGGACCCATTGGAAGTCAGGTGTTACTACTGCGGATGTGGACAGGAAATAGATGAACTGATCGAGAACATCATCTAATTTGAGCCCCTAAACGTTGACGTAGGAAAATTTCCGGATAACTATCTATGCGACTAGGAAGCATTTGCCAGCCAATCCCTCATTGTGCAGGACTGACAGATCTCCCGGCTGGTAATCTCCCCGCACTCCGTGCAGTTGTTGACCTCGTGCTTGAGATCTGGGTTAGCCATGGAATGGAGTTCTCTGATTTGATCCAGGGAGTGTAGGAGGCCGTGTCTCGCACCCGGGGTCAACTCCTCCAATCGGGCTACTACTGACCTGCTCTGCTGGCGCATTGCTCCCGGTGCATGAGGGCACTCTCCGTGGTGGATTGGCAGGTCAGCATGCAGTGCGTAGGCGTGGATCTCCTGTTCGGGGATCCATCTAAGAGGGACTATCCTGGGAATCAAACCCTCTATCTGAGAATTTGTGTGAGGTGCGAGCCTGATCGATCTGTCTATCTCGCCATTCTGGAGGTTCATCAGAATCGACTGGGCCATGTCATCCAGATTATGCCCTAGGGCCATTACGTTGGCCCCGACCTTTTCTGCTAGGGCATTGAGTCCCTGACGACGGAAGACGCCGCAGAACGAGCAAGGCATGAGTCCCTTCGCCCCTGCGTGCATTTCTCCCATTGACGGCATTAGCTGTACTACCTCGTCCATTCTGCCATATCCCATCTCCTCGTAGCTCAGCGTCTCGAACCTGACGTCAATTGACTCCGCGAGTTTCCTTGCGAATTCCATAGATGGAGCGCGGTATCCGTCAATCCCCTCGTCTACGCACCCTGCGATCAATTCCACATCCCTTCGACGACCGATGATCTCATCCAACATAGAGAGGAGGACGGCCGAGTCCTTACCACCAGAGACAGCGATGAGAACAACGAAGTGTGATCCGTCGTCCCTAATTGCGTTTTTTGGCAAATCCAATTGAAGCCGAAGTTCGCGTGACGTTCTCTTGCGAATGGAAGAATAGAGATGGCGGCCGCAGAGGTGTTGGCCACTGTATGCTTGGAAGACAATTGCATCGAAGGGACATCTGCTACATGACTGGACCTCGATTTCACCACTCATGATGAGTCGTCGCATAGTATAGGCTTGAACCCATCCTCCGGTGAATTGATTCGTACTCTCCTGACCGGAATGCCATGGAAGACTCTGGGGCCTTGCCTAGGAGGAGTGAGATGGGAAGCAAGATTTTCTCGCCTTTCGTTGACAGGTTTTCACTGATAGTACTCTCCGTTTCTGGGATTATTTTCGCTCCAGAAATCGCTTCTGGAATAGAGCCTTTTCTGGGGGAGAAATCGTTTCCGGCAGTTGCCTGTGGACTAATTATTGCCATACCACTTATCGCGAGTTCGATAGGGAAATTGTATGTCCGTATCCGAGCCTAATCGGAGCGTAGTCTGGCAATCCCTGATTCAACGTAACCAGATACGGTCTGCCATGGGATGATGAATCGCAATCCAGCAACTGATACAATGAACAGTCCTGCAGAGATTACCTTGCCATAAGTCATCTGTAACTCCAGCGACTCCTTCACCTGTCCAGACCACTGCGTCCCCTCCAGAATTCCAACGATTGTAATCATGAGGTCGTCGAAGGCCAGTGCCAGAGCAGTGGTAATGCCAACAAGTGAGACTACGACAATCAGCTGGATGAGATGAGAGTTCACTACATTGTTGAACTGCCTAATGTACTCTGGATCACGCTTAGACTCCTCGGGCAGGGAAGCAGCGTACTCCATATGGACAATTGCCGCCATTCCAGATTCCATGAATAATAACATCAGAATGGAGATTTCCAGTAGTGAGCCGGCCAGTGGAGATACTAGGCCCCCGAACATTGTTCCTTCTCCAATCTGTGTTGGAAGTGCTCTAAGTCCTACGTCGACCTCGGAAACAATGGGCTCGAACGTTAGAACTGCATGGAATGCAATCACAATGATGTAGTAGCCAACGACCCATGAAATGGATCTCTTAGATAACCCCCATATTCCAATTAGGCCAATTAAGATTGGAGCGAAGACTATCCCCAGGAAAACCAGCTCCATCGCCAAGCCCAGTGGATGGAAGAGATCTCCGATGTGATTCATCGAGTCATTGCTGTTCCAAGGGAAGTGCAGTCCATGCTTGAAAGTAGCAATTATCCATGCAAACAAGAATGGGATAATCACCCAAGTACCTAGCAATGCTGCTGAGACCTTCTTGATCCTAGTTTGTAACTCCTGCGAAGATGCCCAAAAACGCTCGATTGCAAATGTCGCAAAGGCGCACAGTGCCAGAGGTCCGAGCAAGGACATTGTGCCGACCTGACCGACGCCGAGAATGAAGTCGGGAATAATCAAGCCGTTCAAGTTGTCAAGCCACATTAGCCCCCTAGTGTGCTCATAGGAAGGACACCATGTTTCTTCATTATTATCGATTATGAATTGTTCACTGCATAGCCCATAAATCTCGCCCATCCTCTTCAACAAGAGAATGAGTGAGACTGTGGATGCAATCTGGAGAACTAGGATTTGCCATTTTCTCCTCAAAACGGGAATGTGGAGAGTCTCGGTAATCTCAGCTTTCTTTTCACCAATTTCCAACCTTTCACCCCCTGGACTGTAACAAGGCCTGTGACAATTCAATATCTGGCATCCAATCGACCACTTTTGCCCCATAGCCCGAGACTGCAGTTAGCCTATTCTGTCTCTCTAGCTTCAGTACCTCGTAAGCCATCCTAGGGATTCTGCTGACTAACCTCTCGAGATCTACGCTACTGGGTGAGAGGATGATGACCTCGTGGCCTTTACCTGATAAGTTTCGTATTGCTGGCAATGTTGTTCCATCTCCTTCTAGACTGCTGATTATGAATATTGGAGAACCACGGCTAATCCTTGGTGAAAGGGCATTAGTAACAGCTTGAAGAGGCATAGAACCAGATGGAGAAACTGAGGCTAGACTACTCAGAACCTTATACTGCTGCTTATCTCCCGTGTCAGGTGGCAAGTAATCCATTCTGCTACCATAGGTAACCATAGCAACTGAGTCTTTTCTTTTCAAGAAGTGGCTAGCCAGTGAGGCTGCTGCCGAGGCCCCCATCTCAAGGGGGTTCTTCAGGACGGTCCCAATTCTGCTTACTTCCCTAGTATCCAGTATTATGAAAATGTCGGTAACTGCATCCCTAGTCTTCTGATTGACCATCAGCTCGCCGGTTCTAGCAAATGCCTTCCAGTTTATTGAGCGAATGGGGTCTGTGGAAAGGTACTCTCTCAATGAGTAGAATTCCATTCCTGGACCAGGGGTTCGAAGTGTTGTAGCTCCAGTATACATCTTTGGGACATCGGCCCTTAGCATTGCATCCTCAACATCTCTGACTTGAGGAAATACTGTGATATCAGAGATGTCTTCAATCACCGACTCGTTGACAAACAAGCCGAATGAGTTTCGATACCTCACAGAGATTGGGCCTATCGAATAGTAACCGCGAAGTGGACAGCGGAGCATGTAATCTAGTTTTGTCGACTGCCCCGGACCAAGGTTAAGCCGAATCTGGTTAATCCCTCTCCTAATCTTCATCTCGTGAGGGACATTGTCGAATACCTCGAGTAACTGAGTTCTTCTGTATGACTTATTGGTTATGGAAAGAGATATTTCGATTAGATCCCCTTTATACACATTTGAGTGAGGTACGAATCTAGTAATCTCGAGGTTTGTCTGGCCGACAATCCAACCGTTAATCGAGATGAAGGCAATGAATGTCAATCCGATTATAATCATCTGAAAATTAGAAATCATCATTCCTACTAATATCAGGCTAATTCCGCCTGCCAGCATTATTGCAGCCTTCCTAGTCCACAATTCTAGTCACCCCCCCTGCTTCTCCCCATTGCTTTATTTTCCTAACAATTCCAACCAATTCATCCGGTCTGTAGTTTCTATCCTCGAATAAGAAACGAACCAGAACTGGGTCACGAATCATTCCTTGAAGTTCTGATGCTGGCATTGCATCGAACTCTTCTCTGGTCAGCGCGTTTAGGTTCCGAATCCTAGTGAGGAGAACCTGTCGGATTTTCTCAGGCCTTTGATAGTACTTGTATCTCTCAGCATCTCCAAAACCATAGTAAACAACTCTGAAAACATGTCGCCAGTCTTCCGGGTCCTCCTTTCTGATTAGTACTGCCTCAAGCAAAATGAATAGGAATAGGAATAGTATTAGCATAGCCATCCAATCATTTGTGAAGTAGATTAGTAGGTAGTACACAAGGTTGTAAGTATCTCCGAAGATAGTGGGCTGTTGATGCCGACTTTCATCGAAAATTACCAAGGAATGTTCGCCCGGAGACGTGCCGTTGTTATTCAGAATTAGGGCCTCAGCGACCACATCCATAATCCACTTTCTATTGTCGTTTTCAGGGACCATTCCCAAGTAACTAGAATCAAACTCTGGGTCATAAATCGAGTTAATCAGTACAGAACCGTCAGAGATGAAGTGAACCCTTCCCGTCTCGGAACTTCGGCATAGAATTACCTCGCAATACCTCACATAAACTGGGAAAGGGCCCTGTTCGTCTCCAACCAGACCGAATGCAGCATATGATCCAACTGAGTAATTGCCATCGTCATTATTATCTATCCAAGAATCCTGAGTAGTTTTTGCAATTACGTACCTGCGCTCGGCTGGATTGTAGGAAGTGGCCTTCTCGAATGCTGATGGAGTGTTAGTGAGTATACTATAGTCCTGAGACCAGTCCCACTTGGGTTGATTTGTAGATGGGTCCGTGCCCTGGAATCTATGAGAGCATAGTCCTGAATCCTGAATGGTGACAAATTGGGCGCCAATCTCTGGGTTACTAGGATCCTTGTCAAGAACGTCAACTACTCCGTCTTTGTCAATATCCCTCAGGCATGGGTTTACGCTAGTCTGAGCTCCCTGTGAAGAAGTGAAATTGAAGGCTGAGGTAGTGTTCACCCAGACAAAGTCTGAACCAAGGTCGCTGTCGTAACTATAGTCAGTATAGAGGCGGTGGTTTGTGAAGTCAAGGCCGAACTCTGCTGCAAGATTGCTTGAATAGCCAAAATCATCCATTAAGATTAGAGTGCCCCCTCTAGAAACGAAATTTCTTATCGCAACAATCTCCGATGAAGTGTACCCATCTCCCTCGGAAAACTGAACCAGGTCATCTTCACCCGTGAATCGGGGGAGAGAAATGGTGTCCCTCTCTACTCCAGAAATTACGAAAATTGTCTGTTCGGGGTGGTCTATGTCGCTAAGCAAGAGGGGGCTGGAAACTAGAGCTGTGGTCTCTACTCCATTCCTATTCAAATCCTCTCTAAATCTACCCAAATCGTTCCATTCGTCGCCATATGCAGACTGCTGGGTCTGTCCGGGGATGACATAAGTGACCGCAATAGAAAGAACGAGTAGGAAGAGAACCGCCCAAAATGAAACCTGCAGAGCGCCCCTCCTATTTCTCCTTGATTTAAGAAATTTCGAGAGCTTGTTTCGATCTACCATCCCTCGGCCCCCCATCAACTACGAGCCATTGAGCCGGAAGTTCGTTTTATGACCGTTATGTGACCCTGAACGGTCCTGCATCGACTTATTTTGAGAGTTTCACGACCGTTCCCACGTTCGCAACTTCCTCTACAGGGACTGCAAGAAGGCCGTCTGTAGACGGCCACGGAAGTTCATTAGGATCGATTCCTTGTTCAGTAGCGACTAATATTGCAACAATATTACCGGTGTCTACATCCACAGTAAAATCTGCGAGATGGCCTAGGAGATCGCCGGCCGCATCAACGACCTGTCGCGTCATAATCTCCTGAGTGAATGTAGTCTTCATACAATTCCTCAAATCAATTCAATTCCGGAGAATGAACCAGACGATCTGCGGACTGATTCCAAACCACTGGTTAGAGTCTCCTCCAACTTGGAGTAATATTGCATCATCTCATCTGTTACAGTTGGCCTCACTCTTCCAACAGCAGTTTCGAAATTCCTCTTAGTAACTGTCTTCTTTCCATTCCTCATTGCAATCAAGGCGGCTTCTCTGCAAACCGCCTCGATATCGGCACCTGTGTAATTCTCCATTTTTGCCGCCAAATCATCAATCTTAAACTTACCAATTGGCATTTCCTTTGTGTGAATCTTCAAGATTGCAGATCGGGAGTCCCTGTCTGGAGGTGGAATATGGAGTATCCTCTCGAATCGTCCACTGCGCAATAGAGCTGGGTCAATCATCTCGGGACGATTTGTGGCTGCGATCACGATAACCCCTTCCATTCCTTCCACACCATCGAGGCTGCTTAGCAATTGGTTTACCACCCTATTCATCACGTCGGAACCCTCTCCTGAGTGACCTCGGCGCATTCCTGCTATGCTCTCAAACTCGTCTAGGAAAACAATCGATGGGCTGGCTTGCTTGGCTTTCTTGAAGACTTCTCTGACTGCTTTCTCTGATTCCCCGACCCACTTAGAAATTAGTTCGGGACCTTTGATAGAGATGAAGTTGGCCTTGGCCTCATTAGCGATAGCCTTGGCAATTAGCGTCTTTCCGGTTCCCGGTGCACCGAACAGCATAATTCCTCTGGGGGGGTTGATTCCAAAGTGGACAAACTGTTCCGGCATATTCAATGGCCATTCTATGCTCTCCTTGAGTCTCTCCTTGATATCCTCTAGACCGCCAACCTCTTCCCATGTAACTTCTGGAACCTCAACGTAAATCTCCCTTAGAGCACTCGGTTCAATCTCCTTGACTGCCTCCTGGAAGTCCGCCATCCGAACTTCCATCTTTTCGATTACTTCTGGAGAAACCTCTTCCTCATCCAAGTCAATCTCTGGCAAATACCGCCTCAAAGCTTTCATTGCCGCCTCTCTGACCAAAGCCGAGATGTCTGCTCCAACAAAACCGTGGGTATTGTCGAGAAGCCAGTCTAGACTGTAATCATCACTAATGGGCATGTCCCTAGTGTGAATCTCAAGAATCTCCCCCCTCCCTATCTTGTCTGGAACTCCGATTTCTAATTCTCTATCGAATCGCCCTGGTCTTCTGAGAGCTTGATCAATTGCGTCTCTCCTATTAGTCGCACCTATCACTACGACGTTGTCCCTCCCGCCCATTCCATCTAAAAGAGTGAGAAGTTGCGCGACAACTCGTCTCTCGACTTCCCCTGTGACATCTTCTCTCTTTGGAGCGATGCTATCGAGCTCGTCAATGAAGATGATGGCCGGGGCGTTTGCTGCGGCCTCGTCAAAGATCTCACGGAGTTGTTTCTCACTCTCACCGTAGTACTTCGAAATAATCTCTGGACCGTTGATAGAAGTGAAGTGAGCTTTAGTCTCAGATGCTACGGCCTTTGCAATAAGTGTCTTCCCTGTTCCTGGAGGTCCATGAAGAAGGACCCCTCGAGGAGGATCAATGCCAAGACGACGGAAAAGAATGGGGTGCTTTAGAGGTAGTTCAATCATTTCTCTTACTTTCTGAAGCTGGGTACTTATGCCCCCAATATCTTCGTATGAGATAGTCTGAATTAGATTCTCTTCTTCATGGTCTAATGCATCTTCCTTGATTACAATCTCAGTGTCTGGCAAGACCTGCACAATCCCCTTAGGACTCGTCTGAACGATAGCAAAGGGTAGAGCCTCAGCAAAAAGAGTCATTCCTGGAATGAAAATCCTATCTCCGGCTACTACTGGCCTCTTGTTTAGGCCTCTTCTAGCAAATCCTTCTATTCCGGGACCAAAACGCACTTTCTGTTGTTTTGCCATCACGGGGCTCAGAATCAGCTTAATACACGGCTCAACCTCGACTTTGCGAATCTCGGCTTTGTCTCCAAGGCTGACTCCAGAATTTTTCCTAATGATTCCATCAATCCTAATTACTCCGAGGTTAGCATCTTCGGGCCTACACCTCCAAACTATGGCTGCAGTCTTCCTCTCGCCTTCAATCTCTACAATATCTCCGGGCTTCAGATTTAGATCGTTGTCGAATGGGACTCTGGCACGACCATGTCCTACATCACTGGGTATTGCTTTAGCGACCCTCAAGGTAAGTGATTCTGATGAGTTGTTTGCCATTTTACGCCCCCTACCACTTCTTCTCGTGCATCGGGGGTTGTTAAACCCTGCAATCTTGGATTCTCCAAGAGGTAAAATGGTTATCGGGACAAAGAGAGTCGATGCGCATAATTCATTTCGGAAGTAGTAGTCGCCAGCAACATGGCACACGTACTAGAGACTGGATTCGAGATTTTACAAAGAGACAACCCCAATGGTAGTCCTACGGTGATAGGATACAATATCATCAATGGAGAGTTGCGCTCTTCTAGTGATGGAGAGAATTTCGAAAGCAGGAATCCTGCATGGCAAGAAGATTGCCTTGGAGTATTCCCTCTGTCGACCAAGCAAGATATCCACGATGCTTTGAAATCTGCCAGAGAAGCATTCTCGGAATGGTCAATGACTCCAGCGCCTTCAAGGGGTCAGATTATTGGCAACATGGGTAGGTTACTAATGGAGTACAAAGATGACATTGTAAGAGTGGAAACAAGAGAGATTGGCAAGACTCTCAAAGAGAGTGCAGGGGAAGTTCAGGAGGCAATCGATACATGTCTATTCTTCCAGTCCGAAGGGAGGAGGTTATACGGTCAAACGGTAAACTCCGAATTGCCGGACAAGGAGTTGTTCACCTACAGGAGACCTTTAGGAGTATGTGGAATAATCAATGCAAGCAACTTCCCTGCAGCAGTCCCTTTCTGGAAGATGATTCCCGCAATAATGTGCGGAAACACATGTGTCTGGAAGAGCCCTCAGGACTCACCACTACTGTCATTCATGCTCACCAGAATCATGCATGAGGCAGGCCTACCAAACGGAGTAATCAACTTGATTCATGGACGAGGAAGTGGCGCTGGGCAGTTCCTAGTTGACTCTGCAGAAGAAGGGTTATTGAACAAGATAAGTTTCACAGGTTCAACCTCCGTTGGGAAGATGATTGGGGAGGTCTGTGGGCGAAATCTGGTCTCTTGCTCCCTAGAGTTGGGTGGGAAAAACCCATTGGTTGTAATGCCTTCTGCAAATATTGACAATGCTGTCGAAGGGGCTTACTGGGCCGCCTTCGGAACTGCTGGACAACGTTGCACTAGCCTAGGAAATTTGATAGTGCACGAAGATGTCTATGATGAATTTATGGCGAAGTTCATGGCCAAAGTCAAGGATACGAAAATTGGCGACTCTCTAAGGCACGAAGACGTACTGTATGGGCCAATGATTTCGGAGAAGTATGCAAACGATTTCCTTAGAGATCTAGGGATGTGCGAATCTGATGGGGCTACAAAACTCTGGGGTGAGGGGATGATAACCAATGATAACAAACCTGCAAACTTCCTTGGAGATGCATCTGAAGGAGTTTACATGTGGCCTCACGTGTATGCAGACGTGACAGAGAATATGCACTGCTTTCAAGAGGAAATATTTGGTCCGGTGGTCACGGTAGTAAGGGCAAACAACTTCGAAAATGCTCTACATTTGGCCAATGCTTCGCCCTACGGACTATCAAGTGCATGCTACACTAATGACAGACTTGAGGCATATCGCTTCAAGACGGGAATTAAGGCTGGCATGACTGGAATCAACAACTCGACGACTGGAGCCGAGGCACACCTACCCTTTGGAGGAGTTAAGGAAAGTGGAAACGGCACCAGGGAATCGGGGATTTGGGTCCTAGAAGCTTACTCTTACTGGCATGCTGTTAATGACGAGCTGTCCGGAAAACTACAATTGGCTCAGATAGATGTGGAAGAGATACACATAGAAGAAGCAGATGTTGACTACTCTTCACTTGCCTAGAGAAGTGTCTCTCCACATTTGAGGCATGGCAGTCCTGGAAGCCAAGCTCCCGGCATGTAACCGCAATTCAGGCAGATGGAGACCTCTATATCGTCTCCGAGCACACTTTACCGAACTGGTAGAAAATTAGAAAGTTTTCGACTGATTTCGGAATGCAATTACTTATTGCTCGTCTCCATGCCCAATGATATTGGGGGCTGGTGCAGATAGAAAAGCGGATTGGGAACCCACGAAGATTGAGGGAATATCAGAGGACTGTGGGAAGTGTGAAGCTCCCAATGAAACGGGGATTTGGGAAGACTGATCGAAAGGACGATTGGTGGAAGGGGCCAACTGCGATGGCAGCTTATCTAGGGTTCATGATTATCTACGCTACTTGGCGAGGATTCATGGAGTCAGACTTCTTATTTTTCAGTGATTTTGGAGCTTCATCCTGTGAAAATTGGGATTCTGCTAAATCTTTCAAGGATGTCTCAGAATGCCAAACAATGGCTATCGAACAAGGCAGCCATGTTCTCTCTCCGCTTTACAGTCCCCTGATATTCCCTCAATCTTCGTGGGTTCCCAAAGAATTGTGGTGGATGAGTCCGGCAATGTTCATCCTAGTTTTTCCTGCTGGATTTCGAGCAACCTGCTACTACTATCGTAAGGCATACTATCGTGCATTCTTCCAGCAGCCTACTGGATGTGCTGTTTCAAAACCATGGAACGAATATAGTGGTGAGAGGGGCATTCTTGTAGTCCAAAATCTGCATAGAATTTTCATGTACATCGCAGTAATATACTTGCCAATCCTAAGTTATGATTTCTGGCTCTCGATTAATTTCCATGATGTTACCGGAGACTATTTTGGCGTCTCAGTTGGTTCCCTGATTCTTCTGCTGAATGTTATTCTACTATCTGGGTACGTATTTGGGTGTCATGCTTTCAGACATGTAGTTGGTGGAGGATCAAACGATTGGACTGGTTCGTCGATTAACCGTTTCAAGTACAGGATGTGGAAGCTCTCGACTAAGTTAAACGAACGTCACAAAGACTGGGCTTTACTCAGCCTATTTTGGGTAATGTTCGCCGACTTCTACATTTGGATTTGTCAAGATTTCGGGCTAACTGACTATGTCATCCTTGGAGGGATATGATGGAAGAGAAAGTCAAACATCACAAGTTTGATGTCATTGTAATTGGGGCTGGAGGGGCTGGACTCAGAGCAGCGATCGAAGCCAGCAAGTCAGGAGCAAGCGTGGCCATGATTTGCAAATCATTGCTAGGCAAGGCTCATACGGTTATGGCAGAGGGAGGAGCGGCAGCTGCTCTGGCCAACAAAGACCCGCGAGATTCATGGCAGACTCACTTCCGAGACACCATGAAAGGAGGCAAGTATCTTGGAGACTGGAGGATGGCTCAGATTCACGCCCAACAGGCACCTGATAGAATCAGGGAGCTGGAACGGTGGGGTGCAGTTTTCGACAGAACTCCCAATGGACTAACGAGTCAGAGGAACTTCGGTGGGCACACTTACCCAAGGTTAGCCCACATTGGAGATGCTACTGGACTAGAGTTAATTCGAACCCTACAACAGAAAGGCATCCACGAAGGTATGCAAGTATTCATGGAATACACTGTTAGAAGAATCTTCAAGACTGATGGGAAAGTTTCAGGTTGCTTCGCTTATAATAGAAATGATGGTTCTCTGCATGTTTTCAATGCCAAGACGATTGTACTGGCTACAGGTGGCATTACACGCTGCTGGGAAGTATGCTCCGGATCATGGGAGTATTCAGGCGAAGGTCATGCATTGGCCTACTGGGTGGGAGCTGAAATGGGAGACATGGAATTCGTCCAGTTTCATCCCACAGGCATGATTTGGCCGCCTTCTGTGAAAGGTATCCTCGTTACCGAAGGAGTGCGTGGAGAGGGTGGTGTGCTGAAGAATAACAAGGGTGAGCGATTCATGTTCAACTACGTTCCGGAGATGTATGAAGATGAGTTTGCCGATACGATTGGAGAGGCCGAAGCTTGGGTCAAGGAGGTTGTTGACGGTAAATTAGCGACTAAGAGGAGACCCCCGGAACTTCTAACCAGAGACGTTGTAGCCAAAGCAATAAACAGCGAGAAGAAATCAGGAAGGTCCTCCGAGCACGGAGGTGCATACCTAGACATCTCTTGGAGAGACTCAGATGAAGTTAAGAAAAAGTTACCAGGGATGTACCATCAGTTCAAGGAACTGGCAGCAGTGGACATAACCAAACAGCCAATGGAGGTGGGCCCTACTGCTCACTACGTAATGGGTGGGGTCAAAGTTGATCCGTACAGCCAAGAGACTACTGTAAGGGGGCTATTCGCTGCTGGAGAGGTGGCAACCGGACTACACGGTGCAAATCGACTAGGTGGCAACTCACTTTCAGACTTGATTGTATTCGGCAAGATTGCTGGAGAGCATGCTGTGAAATACTCGAAAGAACAGGATGAGTTCTCCGAAATTAATCAATCTGAGATTGATGAGGTTATTGAAGAGACCTTAGAACCGCTAGACAGGAAAGGTGGAGAGAACCCTGCCAAGGTAGTGAGAGATCTTAGAGAAATGATGCAGAATAAGGCTGGAATCATAAGAACGGGTGCCCTCCTTGAAGGGGCACTCAAAGACCTTGAGGAACTTAGAGGGAGAGCTTCTTTAACTTCTCCGGGAGGTGGAAGAATGTACAATCCAGGATGGCATCAAGCACTTGAGATAGGTGCTATGATAGATGTCAGCAAGATGTGTGCAATCGCAGCACTTAGGCGAGAGGAAAGTCGAGGAGCCCATACAAGAGAAGATTTTCCCGAGACTGATCACAATCATTGGGGCAAAATAAACAGCGTAATTTTGATAGGAGATGATGGTTCCATGAACATAGATTTCGTTTCCTACCCGAAGATTCCGAAAGAATTGAGATCGCTACTAGATTCTGAGGATTTACAGGAGGAGGAATGAGATGCAGGATAAAGTGACTTTCAGGGTTTTCAGAGGAGAGGCGGACTCGGATGGCATCCCATTTGGAAGAATGGTAGATTACAAAGTTGACCTCGACGAAGGCATGGTAGTGTTAGATGTGATTCACCGAATTCAAGCTGAACACGCCCCCGACCTCGCATGCCGCTGGAATTGCAAAGCGGGAAAATGTGGTTCGTGTAGTGCAGAGGTAAATGGTAAGGCCAGACTAATGTGTATGACTAGGATGGAGGATATTCTAGATGAGTCACCGAGTAATGAGCCCGTCTTGATTAAGCCAATGCAGGCATTTCCACTCACTAAGGATCTAGTTACCGACACCTCGTGGGCTTACAGGACCGATCGGCAGATAAAGCCGATTAATGGCCCGGAAGAACCAGATTGGATTTTTCATCAAGAAGAAGCAGACAGGATACAAGAGTTCAGATCGTGCATCGAGTGCATGCTTTGTGTAAACACTTGTCATGTCCTTAGAGAGCATAAGATGTTCGAAGAATTTGCTGGCCCTAGATTCTTCGTTCGCCTTGCCAGCCTAGAAATGCACCCACTAGACAATGAGAGCAGGATTCCAGAAATCAAAGATGACTTCGGAATTGGTTATTGCAATATTACTAGGTGCTGTACTGAGGTTTGTCCGGCAGGTATTCAGATTACTGACAATGCTATCATCCCACTCAAAGAGAGAGTAGTGACCGAGTACTTCGACCCCATTATCGATCCGTTGAATACAGCATTGAATCTCACTTCAGGGGTGTTAAGCTACTTTACTGAAGATTTCTCAAAGTCAGCCGATCCTGGGAATAAGAAGAAGTCTGAGAATGCGATTGAGGAAGAGAAGATTAGAGCTAATGAGGCACAGAAGGAAGAAGCCGAAAGGACTGAAAGAGCCCGAAAGCGATACCGTTCTAATTAGTCAAAAAGCATCCGCTGAAGTTAACAAAGACCGTCACAAATCCAGAAAACTGAACCTAATCAGATTCGGTCAATTCGTAATTTCTTCACGTTGGCCTTATTGATCATGTCAGGTAGCCAATCGGGTGCATTTGGACCCTTTGGAACCTTGTTCTTAGAACCAGAGAACACATGAACTCTGTTAGTTCCTCTTTCCCTTAGGTGGATGTCTGTAACACCTCTTGAAGCCGCCTTCAAAGCCGCTCCTCTGGGCTGCTTGCTGTGGAACACTTGAGCAGTGTCCTTGCTGTTTTGCATCAACACGAAATATTTCTTGTCTGACATTATTGGATTCCTCCGGTCGTTTCGGGACCTGCATAGATAATAAAGTTAAGTCGAAATAACGGGATACTGTGGTAAAGTTTGCAAATTTTATCGACTAACCGAATTTTACAATTCGGCACAGGCAAGCGTCTTTGTGTTGGTAACTCCTTGGATTGAACGGACAGAATCAACAACCAATTTCGCAATTTCCCCCATACTCTCAGCTTCAATCTTCAGAATCATATCATGATCGCCAAACAGAACTTGGGCATCTGAGACAAATGGTAGAGAAGAGGCCTCCTCAAAAACAGAATACTCAGTACCCGGTTCCACATCAAGTAGCACATATCCGGTTGACATGAGCTTGGGGAGGGGTTGGTGGCGATTAAAGTTCCCTTATTATGCAGAAATTATCTACGATGGATACATATCAGATGGCCTCTCTTCGCATACCTATGGCTGAAGTAGTAATCGTAAGAGAATGCAGGCATGGACAGGTGCGCGTTCTCTATGGAGATATCATTGGTGTCGAGGGCGATGTGATGGTCATTCCTGCAAACAGTAGACTCGCTGGGAGAGAAGGGCTGGATGAAAGAATGCAGCAGGCCGCTGGAGAAGACCTTAGAGAGGCGTGTGCCAACATTGCAAAGGAGAGAAGGAAAACGAATCTACAACCATGCGGAGTGGGAGAAGCAGTCACTACTCCTGCATTTGGCCTTCCGGCATCTAACCTTGTGCACGTAGTTGGACCAGACTGCAGGAGACCCACCCAAGACAATTTTAGGAGGGAGTTGATGAGGAATTCGTACAATGCTCTTTTCGATGCAGTGAAGACACTTACGCCGAGGAAGACTCTGGTTCTTCCTCCTCTGGGAATGGACGTCTATGCATATCCGCACAGAGAAGGAGCTAGGATGACTATGGAAATCATCCTACCGTGGATGGATAGAGAAGAAGACCCGGGAGTGGATATGGTGCTGATTGTGACCAACGAAGATAATTTTCTGAATAACATGAAGACAGTCTACAGAGAGAGTGAGGATCAGTTTCCTGGAGTAGACAGGACCAGAGACTACAGAAAGGGAAAGTTTCAGTGATTGGGACCGGTGTCCTCAATAACCCTGAGAATCGGATAGGGCTGTGGGTACCAGCTATGAGCGAGAGTTGCGATCAGTGCTCGCTGGTGAGTTGAAGGGTGTTCGCGCGGTTACTAGATCATGCAGTGAGGTAGCGCGAGCCAGAGCAATGAGAGTAATCCAAAGACCCTTCTTAGTGGTCCGGGCAGCTGGAAGCGGTTCAGAAGGGACCGGTGACTTACTCGCTCTAAGGGGGGACATGTGTTTTCCAATAGAAGTGAAGTCCTCAAAGAGTGACAAAATTTACCTCTCCGGGAGGACGATGAAACAGTACAAGGCGCTGAAGTCCACAGGAGAAAGGTGTGGACTTCTCCCCCTATACGCATTCAGACTAAAGGGAGTCAGGGGAGACAGTTGGAGAATAATGAGAGTTGAGGTCGAAGGATTGAGTGGAAAGCTTAGGCATCTTTCAAGGAGCATCCCTCCTCTTCCCCTGACGAGCAGGGGATCGCCCCACCTAGCCTGGAATGCTGGGATGCCTGTGCACCGCTTCTTGTCATTGGTTTGCAAGTCAAGTGGAGCAAGTGGGATTGTATCTGAACCTGGGGCTAAAACAAAGGAGTCGGTCTTCAGTTAGTGGGAACTACCAGAAAGATGCTCTTCGATAGAGTCTAAGTTTTTCTTTAGTATTTTGATATCTTCTTGGACCCTATCTAGTTCGGCTTGAGTCAGTATTCTCCGGATGCTTTCCCTTTCTCTGGAAAGGGAATCTATCCTTCGATTGGTACTCTTTGAGGGTTGGTCGGTTCCGGGGGCCATGGATGCCGGAAATGGTGGATGGTCTTCTCTCTTACGTTTGAGAGCAGGTTGAAGAGCGAAGGGTGGACGTGTCATGTCATGGCCGAAGATGCAGGGGGCAGGGGCATTCTTTTCCCCCTTCTACTCCTATTCCTTGTCTACTCCCTTGGTACTCCTATTTGGTTGGTGATTCTGTTCGGACTTTGGTATTCAGGATTAGTGTATGCTGAGTCTACGGGAGTTCTAGACAGATTCGATGCGACTCGAGCCCTGGGGGTAATTCTGATGATTAGAACCAGGAGAGGGATGCGATTACTCGAGTTTATTTCTAAGCCTAAGAGATTCTGGCGCGGCTTTGGGGAGATCTCAATTTGGCTCTGTTTCTTTGTAATGTTCATGGTAGTCCTCCTACTGCTACTGAGTTCGATCGCAGTCGTATTAAACCCTCCAGATGACCCACTTCCTGCAAGTGATCTTCTTCTGATTCCGGGAGTTACTAGCTTCGTTCCATTCTGGTGGCCGGCCTTAGCGCTAATCTTGGCAATTGTTATTCACGAGTATAGCCACGGGATTCAGGCTAGAGCACATGGAATGAGGTTACGGAGCTTTGGAGTTCTGCAATTGGGACCATTGCCGATTGGGGCGTTCGCTGAACCTGAGGAATCTGAGATGGGGAGAGCACCTAGGAGGGACAGATTGAGGCTCTTTGCTGCTGGGCCTTCTATCAATATCTTCGCAACTTACGCCGTACTGATTCTTCTTTCTTCGGTTGCCAGTGGGATGGTCGCAGAAAATGATGGTGTTTATGCTAGGGGGATTGTGGTTGGAGGGGGGGCCGAAGAAGCCGGCCTGCTTCCGTTCGAGACGATAACCCACATTGATGGTAACCAGATTGGGGGGTACTCCGACTTTTCGAGAGAAATGAGGGAAATTACTGCTGGAGATGATGCCGTTCTGACTGTTCTATCAAGGTCCGATGTGAGTGATCCATGGTCTGAAAGGACGATAGCGGTCACTATGGGTGATCGATACCAATACTACATCGATGAGTGTGATGATGCCCCAGAGTGCATCGAAGATACAGAAGCGTTGCTAGGTTTGTGGGGGATTGAGCGTGGAGATGCATTCCTAGGAGTCTCTGACCTAATGTCCTCGACTGGTGGGATAGATGCTTATGCAGATATTGTTGAGGGAGAGCATAAGATGTTCGGAACGGCATTAGTGACTGCAATTCGGCCTCTGCTGATGCTTAATGTCCCGATTGCAAACGAAGGCCAGACTATGAGTCTGGAGGAGAGGGGGATGCTAATTGCTGGGGACGGTGCGATTGCATCTATTCTGGGAACTGATGGGATGTTGATGCTGTTCGACTTTCTCTTCTGGCTAGTCTGGATTAACTTCCTACTAGGGTTCGCCAATCTGATTCCGATGATCCCCTTCGATGGTGGCCATCTAGTTAGGGATGGGGTTCACTCCTTCCTAAGGAGAGTTAGCAAGAAGTCTCATCCGATGCGTATAGAGATATTGTCTAACAGAATAAGCAGCCTTAGCAGCATCTTCATACTTCTAGTGCTATTGATCCCGGTAATAATTCCGTGGATTCTCTAGTTACTCTTCTTCATCGATCTTCCTGGGCTCGTGTACCTCTCGGAAGACTACTCGGGCCACTCCGACGTTCTCCCTCAGAGTAGTGACCAGCGAGAATTTGGTGAATGCCCAGTTCTGGTCATATGCCATCTCCTCGGGGAGCGTCATAGTTAGGTCGTCTCCATCGAATTCGATTTCGAAGTCATCTCGGTCGGTGTTCATTTTCATTAGTGTCTGGACCTTTTCGTTCCTGTCCTCAACGACCTTGACAATTTGGTAGCTGTATCTCAGAGTGACGCCCGCAAGAGGGTGATTGTAGTCTATCCTTGCTCTGCCGGCACTCATGAACTGGAGGATTCCGTTTCTACCCCCAATCTCGACTGGGGCGCCAATTGCGAGTGTGTTATGATCCCTAACGCTGCGAAGGAGAACGTTCTGTGATATTGTCTCAATCTTGTTCTGATCCCTCTCTCCATAAGCGTCTTCAGGCTCAATGTCGAACTCGTACTCCTTACCAGCCTTGGCTTCAGCTAAGTGTGCCTCGAAACCGGGAATCAAACGTCCATCCCCAATAGTGGTAATCATCGGCGAGTACTCTCTGTTCTCGTCATGAAGATCTTGCTCCTTAGCAATCTCCTCCCTAGTTGTCTCGATTAGCTTGTCATTGCTAGCGTTGTACAAATCATAGTCGATATGAACGATTGAACCATTATCCATCATAGCACCTCAGGAGCCTCGCGACTGGCTCCCCCTTTTTCATTCAAACGGTGAGGTAAAATGCGAGTAACTCACTCATCCTCGGAGTCTGCTCTTCCTCTAGTTGTCATGGATCCGAGGGCGATTCCAAGCACGACCAGAAGCCAGCCAGCCCAGACTAGGTGGCTACCAGGAAGGTGGTGTACGGTCACCCTGATCTCGCTCACCTGCTCGGTCTGTCCCAGTATCATCGAAGACAACAGCTCGTTCGACTGCAGGAGGTCCAAGATGACAATCGTATCTCCGGTCACCCCCGTCAGCCTATCGACCTCCGACCTGGCAGATACTGATCCAGACGGTGAGTCGAAACGAAGCATCCCAGGCCTGATCGTCCCCAACATTTCATCCCCGTCCCTTGCCTCTATTACCACTCCTACGTAGCCGTCTCCTATGCCGTAGCCGTACTCATCGTCATCGGCGGAGACGATCTCGATACCAGTGAACACCAGCTCCATCCCCTGGTGTTCCGTGGGGACGTCCTTCTCTAGAGTGACGAAGTGGGACGGGTCAGTTCGATCTACGAGTGTGGTCGTGAGAACGTGCCCGACGAGCAGAAGCAGTATCCCGATATGGGCCACGTGAGTCCCCAGGATCCTGGATAGAGCAGTTTTGGACCTCAGGTCGCCCCTCAGCAGTTCCGGCAAGCTATCCCTCGAGCTCCTCCAGAGCTTCAGGAGGGTCGGAGGTATTGCGAAAGCCAGCCAAGTGAGGACAAACATGGATAGGGCTCCCCTGGATATGCTGTCGGTGATTGGTTGGTCCTGGTTGCCGGGAAGGTCGAATGAACCCGAGGAAGCGGCTAGAAGGACAGAGAGGACGGTTGTGACAGACAATGCGATGACTCCCGCCTTGCCGCTGATCCCATCTCCCCACGCGTACAGGGCCAGCCCGATTGCCAGCAACGAGATTAGCGGGGCACCGTAGTACTCGTGAGCGGCTATGTTAGTGCCCTCTATCTCGACTGTCAGGAGGACCCAGGTGAGCATGAGGAAGGCCATTGAGAGGTGCCACGGGAAGGATCGGACGCGGCTCGCCCTCTGCTTGGGGTCGAACATCGCACCGGTTATCCAGGATATGTCATCCTTCTCGTCCTCAGGGAGTATCCAGACTAGGAGGAACGGGGCGATTCCAGCCAGTGACTGGTACCACTCCGAGACCCATCCCCAGCTTGAGAAGAGCATGAGCAGTACCCCCATAGCGACCCAGTGGACCGGGGGGTCGTCGCGGTCCCCGAGGACTAGGAGTAGTAGTATGGCGAGCCCGAAGAACATAATCGCCGAGGAGCCTATCCACAGCCCCACGGCAGCGAAGTAGGCGAGAAGCGAAACGGCTAGGGGTCTGTTGGATTCCAGCAGTGACTGCGCCCCCCTCTCAGCTACCTCGGTTCTCTGCTCCCTGAGGATGTGAACGACTGACAGGCACAGGAGGCCAACGACTGAGAGGAGATAGACCAGGACCTCTAACCCAACAGCGCTGAAGTCGATGATCTCGACGACTCGTACGTATGGGTCCCGGGGGAGTTCGTTCTCCCCGTCGCCAACGAAGGCGTGGACCGACGCCCATACTCCATTGGCCCTGGTAACCAGGGTCGCATGCATGACCAGGGCCCCGCACAAGAGACCCAGTGCGGGAGTGTAAGAGAATGGCCTAGATGCCTGGCTCCTAGCCCTGGCATGCAGAATGGCGAGGAGCGTTAGCCACGGCAGCAGGGAGCCAGTCTCGACGGGGTCCCATGCCCAGTAGCCACCCCAGTCCAGAACGGTGTAGGCCCAAAGTCCCCCGAGGCCGATACCCACGGAGCCTGCCAGGAACGAGTACCGGGCCCACCTGACCATCGAGGCGTGCGTCTCCTCCGACGGACTGGACCTGATCAGCCCGGACAGGGCGATGCTGGCAGTTGCTAGGCACAGCGAGTAGTAGACGAAAACAACGGGTGGATGGATCACCATCAGGTCTGTCTGGAGAAGTGGGCTGATCTCACCGACCGAGCCGGGATAAGCGGGAGAGAAAGGCCGGAGGGCCGCTGAGATCAGGAGGAGGAGTGCGGTCCATGAGTGCATGACCCTGATTGTCGTGGTGTCTACCCTGTCATCCCTTGACATCACCCACGTAATGGTCCCCATCATCGAGGCCCACATCAGCAGGGGTCCGGATCTGCTACCCCACACGGCAGAAATCCGGTAGGGGAGTGGGAGTCCTTCTCCCACGTATCGCGACACGAGGTCGAGTGTCGTTGCCTCAATCAGGAATGCCGAGACCAGGAGGAGGAAAGGGGCCGATTGTGCTACCATTGACGTTGTTCTGACGAGGGGTTCGGCACTAGCCTCGGGGCGAAGGACGAGGTAGGTGCTCACGAGTAGGGCTAGGAAGATGAGGGTGTATCCGAGAAAGGTGAGCATTGTTCACCATCCGTAATATTTCGCCCGGCTGTACCCGAATGCAAGCATCGCTGGGACAATCCTCTTGAAGTATAGTCCTGGCCTTCTCAGCAGTAGCCTGAATCCGACCATTACCTTCCCCGTTGCTCCCATGTCGGACATCTCGTCTGGGAAGCAGGTCGCCATCACGGACATCTCATCGTCGGACAGCTCGAATAGCGCGGTCTTCCCCCTCAGAATCTTGCCATAGGGTGGGAACTCCGCCTTCCACAGTCTGGTGTACTCAGACAATCTCTCCGAACTGAGGTTCCCCTCCGAGATAGCCTTGGCAGCAGTCTGAGCTGCGAAAACGGCTGATTTCAGTGCGAGGTGTGAGCCGCCCTCGAAGAGAGGGGAAGTGAATCCCGCAGCGTCACCGACCAACATGAGTCCATCGTGGTGGGTACAATCGAAGGGGCCCGAGATGGGTATGGTCCCGCCGAAAGCTGGACTGCCCTTCCCCTTCCAAGGGGGGAGGACCTGCTCCAAGCCGGAGAAGTGAGTGTCGGTAATGAATTCGTCCAACGCCTTCTTGGTTCTCGGTTTGTCCTCGGTCACTAGACCTACGTTCGCCCTCCCGTCACACTTGGGAATCATCCAGAGGTACCCCTTCTCGGCATATTTAGGCCAGATATAGAAGTCCAAGTACCCATCATTAGGGACATCCAGCAGTTCGTACTGCATCCCTGCGACGACCTTGCCCTTTGGATTCAATGGAGAGTCGCCATCGGGCTTCACCAAACGGGAGCAGACAGCAGCCACACCTGAGGCATCGATCACGATCTTGGCTCTGATGGGGAACTGGTCCCCCTTACCATCACAAATCCAACCTCCGAAGGAGTCACCTTCCATCCTCTCCATCGAGAGCAGTTTGTGACGAAGGTGGAGACTTGCTCCTGCGGCAACTGCTTCATCGGCGATCCACCTCTCGAACAGATGCTTCTCTAGGACGTACCCCTCCTCTGTAAGGCACTTATCAGTGCCATCGGGGAAGATCACCCGTATCCCCTTGACTCTCTTGCTAATCACTTCCTCAGGGAGAGTCAGGTTGAGGTTCTGGCAGGCTATCTCGGAGATACACTCCCCACAGTGAACCGGGGTTCCGATCTCCGGATGATCTTCTATCAGGATAGTTGAGAGACCCTGTCTAGAGCATTGGAGAGCAGCGTTACCACCGCCCGGACCAGCGCCCACAACAAGGACGTCACAGACAGTTCCTACCTCGTCCACGGATTATCGGTAGAGCACCCATCAAAGAATCCGTCGGTTTGCAGTACCTCCTGGGAAGCGAACCTTCTCATGTCAGGAGCATCACGAATCGCCATGGGTTGGAGGAGTCTCGAGGAGTTCATCAGAGCCCTAGAGGTGAGGGGTGAGTTACTCAGGGTTAGCCATCCAGTTGACGTGAGGTTTGAGGCTGGGTGCATTGCAGACCGACTAGTCAAGAAGGGGGGGCCTGCAGTGGTCTTCGATCAACCAAGACTCGAGGATGGGAGAATAAGCAGATTCCCCCTTGCGATGAACCTCTTTGGTACAAGAGAGAGAACGAACCTCGCGTTGGGGGTGGATGAGCCAAGTGATATTGGAGAAATGATGGTCGGATTGATGAAGCCAGACATAGGGGCCATCCTAAAGAGACCCTGGACGGGAATTCACTTACTCAGACAAGGGATTTCAATGGCTCCCAAGAGGGTCTCGAGAGGAAAGTGCCAGCAAGTCAGTATCGATGATCCAGATGTGACCAAACTACCCATACCCATCACCTGGCCTCATGATGGTGGTCCGTTCATGACACTACCACTAGTTGTAACCGCCGATCCGGAGACTGGAACCCATAACATGGGGATGTACAGGAGTCAGGTCTTCGGACCCAAGGAAGTTGGACTTCACTGGCAGAAGCACAAGCATGGGGCAGACCATGCAGACTCCTCTGAAGGGAGGATGCCGGTGGCGATTTGTCTCGGAGGGCCCCCCCAGGTAATATTCAGCTCAATCTCCCCACTACCAGATAATCTCTCAGAGTACGAATTTGCGGGTCTTCTCAGTGGAAGGAGGTTGAGAATCACGAAATGTCAGACGAATGAACTGTGGGTACCCGCGGACTGCGACTTCGTAATCGAAGGGTACACAATCCCAGGTGAGACTAGGATGGAGGGGCCATTCGGTGATCACTTCGGGCACTACTCGCTGGAAGACGAGTATCCTGTAATGCACGTAACTGCAATCACCCACAAAAAGGACCCGACAGTACCGATGACTATCGTAGGAGTCCCACCCATGGAAGACGGTTTTCTCGGTGAGGCGATCGGGGATGCCTTGTTGCCCGTTCTGAAGTTCCAGCACCGGGATATTGTTGATGCATTCCTACCGTTGGAGACTGGTTTTCACAACCTAGCGATTGTTTCCTCCAAGCAGAGGTTCCCTCGCCAGGCTAGGAAGACTGCTCTGGGTCTACTGGGTGCTGGCCAGATGATGTTCCTCAAGGTGGTGGTGGTGGTGGACGAGAATCATACTGTAAAGGATCTCGACTCTCTTCTTGACGCTCTGGAGAGCAGAGTCAGCATCCCCGATGATCTTGTGACTCTGAAGGGGATGGTGGCTGACTCATTGGCGCACACTTCCCCGTGGGAGAACATTCACGACAAACTGATAATCGATGCGACAACACCTGTCGAGGGAGACCCGATAGAAAATACTGATTTGGGTCCTGTGAGCAATTCACTGGCCATTTCGGCATCGGCCATTGATGGAGTCACTCAAGCCAGAATGCTACGCCCCTCGATGATGGTGATCACTACTGAGATTGAAGGAGGTCCGAAGCCGGAGGAGAGCATGGAGGATGTCAACGAGTATTTGGCAAGCCTCCAGAGAGAGAGATTTGCTTCCATCAGGGATTTGATTTGGGGATTGGGGGCATCCAAAGGACTGAAGTGGTTGTTCATCACCGACTCGGATGCGGACTTGGAGAGCGAAGATTGGAGGAGGAGGCTGCTATGGCAGCTATTCTGCAGGTTCGATGTCGGAAGGGACCTGCACTTCGATGAGGCGGGGACGAGGGTTGCTTGGGATGCGACTGCTCCGATCCCATCGGAAGCCGGTCCATTGCCAGTTCGTAGATGGCCTGCAGTCACACTGCACGACCCTGATCTCGTTCAGAAGATTGACTCATGGCTCTCAAAGAGGTTGTAATATGGGTCTGAAGGAGATGCTGGAATTCGTCAAGGTTGAACATACGCTGTTCTCACTTCCCTTCGTCCTAATCGGCTTCGTACTAGCGGACCATGAGTTCGGGAGCGAGAGAATGGACGTCTTTTGGATCATCGTGGCAGCCGTCGGTGCCAGAGGCCTTGCAATGGCACTGAACAGGATTATCGATCGGGAAATCGATTCTTCAAATCCCCGAACCTCCTCTAGGCACCTGCCATCGGGGACTATGTCGATTCAGACCGCATGGATTCTCTCAGCAGCATTCATGGGGATGCTATTGTTTGCTGCGTGGATGTTGAACGAGGTGGCTCTGAAGATGGCTTGGCTTCCTGTGATAGCATTCGTTATTTACCCATATACGAAGAGGTTCTCCTGGATTTGTCACTTCTGGATAGGCTTCTGCCTGGCACTTGCTCCAGCGGGGGCCTGGGTTGCAATTGCAGCAGATACTCATGGTTGGGCATCCATTACCGGAATGCATGATGGTCGAACTGAGTTCCTCTGGTTCCCAGAAGTATTTTTCATTTCATTGGGAGTGGCTCTCTGGATCTCTGCTTTCGATATCAACTACGCCCTAATGGACAAGGATGTGGACCGAGACCAGGGAATTCGATCGTTCCCTGCTAGTTTTGGCAATATAGCAACTAGAAATCTTAGCGTTGCTTTGACTATCGGATGGATGGTGTGCTTTCTCCTCACTGGGATGCACGAGTTCACAGGATCCAGGAGATTTCGAAATACGTTTTGGATCCTTTCTGTTGTATTCATGGCACTAGTCAACATCTTTGTGATGACCAAAGCCGCTGAATCAGCATCAGAGTCTGTCGAAGAAATGGATAGGTATCAGAAGATCCTATTCCGTTCGTCCATGCTCACTGGGTGGATTCTTCTAGCCAGCATCATGTACGTAGACTACTTCAGAGACGGGTTGTTTGATTGAGGCGTTGGGATGTTCAGACTTCACGCAGACTATGAGACCGCGGGTGATCAGCAGCAGGCTATTGACCAGTTAGTGAGGCAGCTGGAAGGAGGACAAGAAAGATGTGTTCTGCTTGGAGTGACCGGATCGGGGAAGACCTTCGCTATGGCCAAGGTCATTGAGAAGCTGCAACTTCCAACACTGATACTCTCGCACAACAAGACACTAGCACGTCAGATTTGGCAGGAGATGTCCGGTCTGTTCCCAGAGAACTCTGTTGAATACTTCGTTAGCTACTATGACTACTACCAGCCCGAGGCGTACATCCCTGGTCGCGACATGTACATCGACAAGGAACTTCAGATGAATGAACGCATCGAACAGGAGCGATTCTCAACTGTTGCCTCCCTTGTTTCTCGACCGGATGTCATCACGATTGGGTCCGTTTCAGCGATCTACGGTCTGAACCCGCCCGAGGTCTTCCAGCAGAATCACCTCAGGCTACACGTTGGCCAGAAGGCTGACCCGCAGGAAATCGTCAGAGAGCTGGTGGGACTGCAGTACCGTAGGACTGCTGGAGAGATTGTCAGAGGCGATGTTCGCCTCAGAGGCGAGGTTCTTGATGTGTGGATGCCAAGCAGGGACGATCCAATCAGAGTCAGATTCGGTTGGGAGGGGGTTGAGAAGATCCAAGTCTGCGAGGCGGTCTCATGGGAACCTCTCGACGAGTTCGAGGAGGCTTGGATTCATCCTAGAGAGTTTTACATGACAAGTGAGGAGAGGTTCAAGCAAGCACTAGAGGACATCGAGTACGAATTGGAAGGCAGGTTGGACTGGTTCGAGTCTAAAGGTGAGAGTTTGGAGGCTCATAGACTGGATCAGCGGACAAGATTCGACCTAGAAATGCTGAACGAGGTTGGATCGTGCAAGGGAGTAGAGAACTATTCCATGCACTTCGACGGCCGAACCAGGGGTGAGAGATCGTACTGTCTGCTTGACTTCTTTGCAAGTAATGGAGAACAGTTCCATGGTGGATCAGATAGATATCTGGTCATCATGGATGAGTCGCATGTCACTCTGCCTCAGGTTGGAGGGATGTATGGTGGTGACTACTCCAGAAAGAAGAACCTGATTGACCATGGATTTAGGCTACCATCGGCATATGACAACCGTCCACTTCGAGTGGATGAGTTTCAAGATCTAATCCCTCAGATGATGTATGTCAGTGCCACACCTGGCGAACGGGAGATAAGGCATCTAGCAGAAGTTACCGGGCAAGAAGTCCCAAAGGGCCTGATGCACGTTGATGGAGGGGGAGGGGCGAGAAAGTCCGAATCTAGGAAACCCAAATCAAAGCACAGTATGGAAGAGTTGCTTGAGAAAGTAGAAGGCATAGCAAAGATGGAGATTAGACCAACTGGGCTTCTTGACCCAATAATCGAGGTGAGATCTACGGGGGGACAGGTTCAGGACCTGCTAAGCGAGATAGGCGAAAGGGTAAGTCGTGACCAGAGAGTTCTCGTTACCGTGATGACAATCAAGTTTGCAGAAGAGGTTGCAGAGTACTTGGAAAAGATGGGAGTCAAGGCCCACTACCTACACAGCGAGATTGACACCCTAGATCGTACAGAGATTATCAAGGCCCTAAGACTAGGTATCATTGACGTAATTGTAGGAATTAATTTGTTGAGAGAGGGTCTCGATATACCAGAGGTCTCGTTGGTTGCGATCTTCGATGCTGACAAGCAAGGTTTCCTCAGAAATGAGCGGTCGCTGCTTCAGACCATAGGTAGGGCATCACGTAACGAAAACGGCTCGGTCATCCTGTATGCAGACTCAATCTCTCCGGCCATGGAGGCAGCGATCAACCAGACTGTCAAAAGAAGGGTTCTGCAGGGAAAACACAACGAAGAGAATGGAATCGTCCCGAAGACCATCCAGAAGGCACTCCCTGTGATGGGGACCGAAATAGAAGATTTGTTTTCAAGAGTGGCCGGCACAGGAAGTGGTGGTGGACGGAGGATGGTAGCCAAGCCTCCGGGAAAGAAGGGGCTGGAAGGCCTGGCGAAGAAGTTCGGTCTAGGCGCCGGCATGTGGAACACATCCGATTCTGTTCTTGATAATATCAGTCAACCGGAATGGGTCGGAGACTCGGAGGGAGGCCCAGAGGAGAATGAAGAACCTACAGATTTAATTTCTAGGCTTGAAATGGAGATGCGGCAAGCTGCGGAAAGGCTTGATTTCGAGAGAGCTGCTAGCCTTAGGGACAGGATTTTCAGGCTTCAGAATGCGACCAATTGAAGCCCAGTGTCCAGTGCGAATCCCATGGACGGCTACTCGCGGGACGATTTCGACGTCCCAGTCGTGGACTATGATTTCTCGAGCGTCTCAGACGTTCGCTCACTGATTGACCAGATGGGCATGGCTGGTGGTTTCACCGCATCGAAATTGGCTCGTGCCAGAGATATCCTTAGGAATGCTATTTCTCAGTCTGGTGATGAAGGATTCCTCAACTGGCTTTCCTTCCCCGCTTGCCTGTGTGCTACTGGAACTAGGGGATTCTTCGTTGAGGCCTTGAAGAGAAGGGCATACAATGTTGTAATTACCACCTGTGGAACACTCGACCATGACATCGCAAGGACGTACAGGGACTATTTCCATGGTGATTTCAGTCTAGACGACATCGCATTGGGAAAGGAAGGGCTGAACAGACTTGGTAATGTTGTAATCCCTAACGAATGCTATGGTGAGATATTGGAGAGGGTCTTGTTACCTTGGCTAAGTGAGATTGAGATCGAAAGGAAGAACCAAAATAATAGTAACCCATGGAGAGGTTTTGGTTCAGTGGAGCTTTGCTGGGCAATTGGAGATAGGATCGATGACGAGAGTTCCATACTCCACTGGGTTGCAAAGAACAGAATCCCCATGGTCATCCCGGGTCTGACTGACGGTTCAATAGGATCACAATTATTCATGCACAGACAAAGAAGCCCGGATTTCATGGTAGACGTTCTGGCGGATGAACAAATCCTATCCGACATGATATGGACGGCAAACGAGAGTCATGGACTGATGATAGGAGGGGGAATCTCGAAGCATCACGTAATTTGGTGGAACCAATTTAGAGAGGAGTCGGGGATGGATTCGGCGGTTTCGATTACGACTGCATCTGAGTTTGATGGTTCCCTATCGGGAGCTAAACTCAAGGAGGCTATTTCTTGGGGCAAGATAAGACCTGAGGCAGACCAGATTGTAGTGGAGGGTGAGGCAAGTCTTATTCTGCCTCTTCTCGGTTCGGATCTATTTGGAAATAAATGAGAAGTGTGCCGGAGAAACGGCTATTAATCTGTATTTTCTGTAGAATGCTATGTCAGTAAGAGAAATGATTCAGGACATGATAAATGAGTTGACGGAGGTTCTCGGTGATGCTGAGAAGCATGACTCCGGGAATAATGCAGCAGGAACCCGAATTCGAAAGGTGATGCAAACATGCAAAGGTCTTGCTCAAGACGTTAGAGTGAAGGTACAGAACGACAAGAATTCTCGTTGAGTTATTTCGCGCTGGCAATCATTTCCATCAGAGAGACTCGCATTGGAACCAATGGGTGCCATCCATCTCCCCTTATTTTGATTAAAACCTCGTGGAGATTACTCAAGTCGGGTTTTTCTGCAATTTCAGAATGTATCCCCCTTACTGGACTAGGGACTTCGGATAATGATTCAACGGTGTGTGAGTGATTGATTGCATTATTGTAGCGTTCCCAGAGTACTCTGATTTCGTCTGCGACATCCTCCATCTCCCATGATCTTCTGCCACACATTCTATAATTTCCATCGGGTATGTTTTCTTTCTCATTCAGACAAATAGTAGATATTGCGTCAACTACATCCCTAACGTTGATCCAGAATCTAGTATTGGATTCTTGAGTTGGTTGCTTTCCGCTCATTATCTGCTCAATCCAATCAATCATTATTCCATTACCCCATTTTCTGCCACCATTTGGGATTATGACATCGGACAGTTCGATTACGATTCCTGAGTTTGAGAATCCTGAACCATGAGGGATGATTGCGATGTCGCAGTTCTCTTGGCCATCAATCTGAATCGTTACGTCTGCTTTTTCTGCCATGTCTACAATTGATGCTCCGGCTCGTTGAATCCTTTCCTCCAGAGCTTCTCTGAGACCGTCTAAAGGTCCTGAAACATGCACACTTTTGAGCATGGCAACGCATCTGTTTTAGTTGGCCTCGATAGTCTTCGAGGTGAAAGTTAGGAATGCTTCCCTGAGAATTCCCAGTATCATATCTATTTCCTCGGTAGTAATTGCAAAGTGAGGTGTGAATCTCAGCGCATTCTGTCCCCCGTGGATGACCCCAAGACCGTTATTTCTACACCATTCCTCAACGCATCCGAAACCCACTACTGGAAGTTTCTCGGGATTTAATTCGGCACTGAGAAGGAGTCCAGTACCTATAACCTCAGTAATCGTGCCAGGAATCTCATCGGCGAGATCTCTCAATTTGGAGACGAATTCCACCCCCCTGTCCTTGATATTCTGCCTCAATTCGGGAGTAACTCGATCAAGAACTGCAACTGCAGTTTCCAGGGCTCTTGGATTTGTTGTCATAGTATTACCATATATGCCCACAACATATAGTTCGGCAGCCCTCTCGGAGAGACCTACTACTGAAAGAGGGTATTGACCGGCGTTTAGAGCCTTTGACCAAGTCTCCATATCTGGAACCAAACAGTCCTCAAATCCGTCATAGTCAACGATACTCAAGCATCCTTGCCCCCTTAGGCCGGCTTGGATAGAATCCACGATTAGCATGCTTCCGTGCTGGGAGCAAAGAAATCTGGCCAAGTCATAGAACTCCCTAGTTACACAAAGTCCAGGATTGCCTTCTCCCATCACTGGTTCCAGTGCCATCAATTCGATGAAGAATCCTTCTCTCTCTGCACGGTCGAAGGCAGCACTAAGTGATTCTAGATTATTGTTAGGGACGAAGATAACATTATCTCTTTCTCGGAATGATGCTAGATTCTCCTCGTACTTGTCACTGCATGAGTCGGAAATCTGAGCTGGCCTGTGTGTTCTTCCGTGAAATGCATCTACTAGGGCTAGCATCTTGGTTGGTTTCCCCTCGTGTTTTCCGCCCTTTCCAGTAATTCTGAGAGTATTAGCATCAGCAATACGAATCGAGATTGTTACCGATTCTGAGCCACTATTCAAACAGACGAATCTGGAGAATGGGCAATTCCCCCTCTTATGTCCTACTTCCTTCCTGAGACGGTCCGAGAATCTCTTCTGACTGAAAGAAGGCGTCATGACATTGGCCATAACCCAGTTCTGCTGCATTGACAGAATGACATCATCCGGGCCATGTCCCATTCCAAGCATCCCATATCCTCCGTTATCATGCAGAACGGCTCCATGAGAGGTAACAATCCAGGGTCCTCGAGCAGCGATTGCAACGTACGGATTTACTGTAGCAGCAGAGTAGAAATTGACATAATCTGTTTGTAGATGAGCCCCTAAGTCACTCTCTTTCATAGAAAATAATTCATCCCCCATGTCATTGATGAGGCTCTGAAAATTTCCTGAAGCCTCCTCTATGGCTCGGCTCAGAGATGGATCGGTCTCAAGGAAATCAGAGATTATTGAGTCATTGAGCCCATTAGTCTGAGCTTGACCAGTTCTTGAGCGAATATCAGCTAGAGTAGCGAGATGGTCGACCATTAAACAATGGAGTCGGAGGACACACATCAACATTCTCCGGGAATGATTTGTAGAATGTTCAAGATAATATCGGATAGAGAAAACGTGGATTTCTGATAATCATTATAAAAATTAAACTAAAATCAATTTTTCAATTGAATAATTCATTATTACTCAAAAATTTCAATTGAATTATCAGTCTTGATTAACGAATAATATAAGTGCTACTCCAGTGTCTGGAGCTCAGGAGAAGCATGAGGGGTGCGCTTCTTCCGGGGGAAAAGAAATGATAGATGACTACGAAATACAGGAAATGATAGATAGAGATGTTTACGTTGGAGAAAAGCATGTAGGAGTGGTGGTTGGTGAGAGATTCCACCCCCGAGACGAATTCGTGAAGTCGCTGAGAATCAAGGTGGAGGATAAAGTAGCTAGTGAATTCATGAGGAAACCAGCAGATCTTGCTCCCTTGGCAAAAGAACTAGTTCACAGCATTAGACCCGATGGTGGAATCAAACTTTCGAAGTCTATGAGAGAATTGCAACGAAGGTGGAGGAACACTGTACGAATCCAAGAAGATCTCTATGCACCGGATGAGTTGCTGGACAGGGCGGTACTGGATAATGATGGCATGGACATAGGTAATATTGTAGAACTCATCAAAATCAAGCGCACGTACAAGGGTCTTCTAGTAAAACCCCATTTCATGGTCAGAGCCAGGCATGGTCTACCTGAGACAATAGCCGTCCCCTGTGGGCAACTGGCCAAGACAACTTCCAGACTTGATGAAGTCATCCTGAAGTGCACCTTCTCCAGATTAGTAACCCTTCCCAGTTTCTTGAAATTGAATGGCGAAAGTTTCGAAGAAGAGTGAGTGAATCCTTGAGTAGCCTTCAAATCACAATCCCATGTGCCGATGATGCTCAAGGGCGCGTAGCTTAGTTTGGCTGGAGCACCCGGCTGATAACCGGGAGGTCACAGGTTCAAATCCTGTCGTGCCCACCAGTATTCATGATTCTCTGAGTTTTGAATCAATAAGAAGCATCATGAAGGGGTCGCCTTTCCCTGTCTTCAAATGCCTGTTCTGAGCGGGGCCTCAGGCGCTGAGATAGCAGAGAAACTAGCTCCCATCCTTGACATGGAGCACGTTGGATTAGAAAATAGAAGATTCCCTGATGGAGAGGCCTACGTCAGAGTTCCCCCCGAATCAATAGAATCTGTCAGATCGGAGGCAGTAGTTCTAGTATCCAATACCTTCCCAGATTCAGGAATTATGCAAACCCTGCTACTCCTTGGGGCAATAAGAGACGTCAGGAAGGGTGATCTGTCTAGCGTGAAGGGGGGATGGGAGAGAGATGCCGAGGATGTTGGTCCGGGTGTTTTCTTAGCGATACCGTACTATGGTTATGCTCGGCAGGATAAGCGGTTCTCGGTAGGGGAATCTATTTCAGCAAAATTAGTCGCAGAGGTTTTATCGAAATATTGTGATGGGATTGCAATACTGGACCTGCATGCTCCTGAAGTACTAGAGGGAATGGATGTGCCAATTGAGTACGTAAGCTCGATGCCGGAGATAGCGGAGAGATTGCAGAACAGAGTCTCTCCTGACTTCATACTTAGTCCTGACAAGGGTGCAATTTCCAGAGCTACCGAGGTTGCAGGCCTGATTGGATGCGACTTTTCTTATCTAGAAAAGACTAGGATTGATGCGCATACAATAGAGCACACTCCAAAGGACCTGAATGTCTCTGGTAAGGTAGTAGCAATTGTTGATGACATGATTAGCACGGGTGGTACGATCTGCAGGGCTAGTGATGCACTAAGAAGGCAGGGGGCGAAAGAAGTCCACGCAGCATGCACGCATGGCCTATTTACGGGCGGAGCGTTGTCCCGGCTGGCAAATCACGTGGATGGAGTATATACCACTGACTCCCTACCAAATCCAAGGGCTAATGTGTCCGCAGCACCAGCATTAGCTAGAGGGTTAAGTAAACTCATTGATTGAGGCACAGATAACGACTGATTGGAAGTAATACGCTGCGTTTATATCGGTCATGCCGTGCGGCGGCTTACTACCACAAGGAGTTGTTCCAATGAGTGTCCATATTGTTTTCGAAACACCCCAAGACGTACAAGAGCAAGTTTACGAGATGGTCAAGAGCCTAGGCAAGGATGGCAAAGGTAGACTAAAGAAGGGGGCCAATGAGGTCACCAAGTCAGCAGAGAGGGGTACTGCGCAGATGGTCGTGATGGCTGAGAACGTAAATCCGGGTGAGCTTCTGGCACATATACCGATGATTTGCAAGGAGAAGGAAATCCCATTCATCTACGTTGAGGATCAGGCTTACCTTGCTGAGGCTGCTGGAATGAGTACTGGAACTAGGACTGCCGCCATTGCGGTAATGCAGGTCGAGAAAGAGGGAATGGATCGATTCAACGAGGTCAAGTCGCACTTCGAGACCCTTTCGTCATGATTTGGAGGTTTGAGGTATGGCAACCGAAGCATGGCCTGCTGAGGTCGTCGAGTTAGTCGGCAGAACTGGTCTTACTGGCGAGGCAATGCAAGTCAAGGTCAGAGTTCTAGACTCAGACAACCCGCGAGACGTTGGGCGTATCATCACAAGGAACGTACTAGGGCCGGTAAGGGGCCCTGATCTGGTGTCTGGAGAGGGTGGAGACATCCTAATGCTCAGAGACACGGGTAGAGAGGCCAGAAAAATAGGTTCTAGGTGATTATGATGCCAGAGCAGAGGATTTGCAGTTTCACAAATGAGGAGATTGAGCCTGGGACAGGCATGATGTTCGTCAAGAGGGACGGTTCGGTCTACTGGTTCAAGGACAGCAAGTCCCGCAAGAACATGCTCAAGCTGAAGAGGAACGCTAGGCGGTTGAAGTGGACTCGTCGCTATGTGAAGGGCGGAATCAAGTGAGTAATTACTGGGCTGTAATCCTGTAATCGACTCTTGCTACATCGTTTTCGTCATTCATTCCTAAAGGTCCCTGTGGACCGGGTGGTTTTGCTTCTCCGCAGTCGGTGTTGTCAATTACCGTGATATATGTGCCAGCGTCTACAGTGGCCTCGAGGTTTGCTGCAGCAGTGTTGGGGTCACTAAGTTCAGCCAGATAGACAAAACTGTCACATTCCTCGTACTTCTCGTAATTTACCTCAGTCATCGTGTAGAGATCTATGTTCGGACCCTCAATCTTCTCGAGATTAAGTCTAATCGTCACTACTGAATCTACATCCCAAGTTAGCTTGATGTGATCGTCCTCGTTAACGAACGTATTGTCATCGAAAAGTTCTCTCTCAGGGTTCACAGTGTCGTTAACGCTATCTATACAGCCTGGAAGCAACAGACAAATCGACAATAGGAATGGGAGTGGCATGTTCATGTAATTGCGTCATGGCACTAGGCTCATCAAACATTTGCTCTGGTGACTTCGTTGAAATAGAGGGGGTGTTTCGGCCGGAACATGGGAGACATGCAGACGACCTTCGTGATGATTAAGCCTGACGGCGTACAGAGAGGCCTCGTGGCCGATATAATCGGCAGATTCGAGACCAAAGGGCTACGACTTGTCGGACTCAGGCAGTTGATCCCATCCATGGAACTCGCAGAGACCCATTACGAAGTTCACAAGGAGCGCCCATTCTACAACGGCCTCATCGAGTTCATCACATCCGGACCAGTTGTCGCAATGGCATGGACTGGGGTCGAAGCGATCAGTGTCGCTCGCAACCTAATCGGACCAACCGATGGACTCACAGCAGCCCCGGGCACTATCAGAGGGGACTTCGCAATGGACATTGGACACAATGTAATCCACGGCTCCGACGGCGAGGAAACAGCCTCTTTCGAGCTGGAGTTGTGGTTCTCTGAAGGGCTGGTCGATTGGACCCGTGACGCGGAGACGAACATCTACGAGTGAGCAAATCAATTCAGCAGGGGAAGGAGCATGAGGTGGGTGGAATGTCAGGACGCAGGCAACCCATCATCGCTGTCCTGGGTCATGTCGATCATGGCAAGACCTCTCTCCTGGATCACGTAAGGTCCCTAGGTGAACAGAGTCGTTCCTCGGTGATGGATAGAGAAGCAGGCGGCATCACCCAGCATATCGGAGCTACTGAGGTTCCATCGGAAATCCTGAATGATTTGTGTGCCTCACTATTGGGGGGCAAAACATTCGACTCCCCGGGTCTCCTTTTCATAGATACCCCGGGACATCACTCATTCTCCTCTCTTCGTGCTCGAGGGGGCTCTCTGGCTGATATTGCAATCCTAATTGTGGATGTAATGGAGGGTTGCAGACCTCAAACAAGGGAGTCACTGAGAATCCTGAAGCAATCGAAGACGCCATTCGTCGTTGCTGCAAACAAGGTAGATAGGATTCATGGATGGCAGTGTCAAGAAGGCAGATCAATGGCCATCTCTATGCGAGATCAGTCCAAGGAGTCGCTTGACCTGTTCGATCAGCGCTATTGGAAGCTTGTAGGGCAGTTTGCCGAAGAGGGCTTCAATCTCGAGAGGTATGAACGAATAAAGGATTTCACCAAAGAGATTGCAATGGTTCCAGTATCTGCAAGGAAGGGAGAAGGGGTCCAAGATCTACTAGCAGTTGTAATAGGTCTTGCAGAACGATATCTATCGGACCAGTTGACAGATGTTGACGGTTCTGGAGAAGCGACTGTTTTGGAGATGAAGGAGGAGAGGGGGCTTGGGAAAACCCTGGACCTGATTCTGCATAGGGGTTCCATTCGAAAGGGAGATGAAATTGTACTGGTCAGTGATGAGGGAGGAGTTAGTACCCATGTGAAGGGGCTCTTCTCCCCAAGAGGGATGAGTGAGATGAGAGATGCCGGCGATAGGTGGGATAACACCGAAACTGCCTATGCAGCTGCTGGAGTCAAGATTAGTGCACCATCACTGGAGGGTGTGCTAGTGGGGACAACGCTTCGAGTAGTCTGCTCCGATGAAGAGAAAGAAATAGCAATGGCAGCAGCGAACGAAGAGGCAAACCTCTCGATAGAACTCGACGAAGAAGGTGTCTGCATCAAATCCGATACAGTTGGTGGTCTCGAGGCTCTGGCAAAGGAACTCAAGGAGATAGAAGTGCCAATCAGAGAGGCTTCGATAGGAAAGGTGAGTCGTAGAGACGTTCGTAGCGCTGAAGCGTCTTCAGACCCTCTAAATCGATTGATAATGGCATTCAGTACAGAAATTCTTGAAGAGGCCGAGGAAGAAGTAGAAGTTTCTGAAGCCGGAGTCAAACACATTGGCTCCGACATAATCTACAGAATTCTGGAGGAACGTGAAGAATGGGTGGAAGCTAGGAAATCAGAACTTGAAGAGGAGAGGAGAGAATTGGTAGTCTACCCTGGAAGGATTATGCTTCTTCCGGATCATACATTCAGAATCTCAAAACCGGCTGTTATTGGAGTAAGAGTTCTCGCAGGTAGAATTCACATCGGCCAACGTCTTCTCAAAGATGGAGTGAAAGTAGGCCGAATTAAGTCCATCAGATCGGGACAAGAGAGCCTCAAGGAGGCAACGCAGGGTGCTGAGGTAGCGATATCAGTTGAGGGGGTTACAGTGGGAAGGCAAGTGGACGAGGGTGACGTTCTCCTGGTGGATATTCCAGAATCACATGCTAGGAAACTTAGGAAGATGGAAATGACCTCTATGGAAAAAGAAGTCTACGAGGATCTTCTGACTCTACACAGGAAAGATGATCACTTTTGGGGTAGATGAGACTAGAGCAGGGGATGTTCAAAGGCACCTAACACTCAAGTAGTCACGGAATCGGCCTAAGAGCAAGGGTGTTCAGTGTGACGATTGCTCAGGGTGGTGGATCTAGCTCAAAGGACCTCATTAGATCAGTCTCTGGGCATGCTAACAACCTCATGAGCGAGGTTGCCAAGGTCATTATCGGGAAACCGGAAAACCTACGCAAGGTTACCATAGGAATCCTATCAAATGGGAATATTCTGATTGAAGACAACCCCGGTCTAGCTAAGACTCTGATGTCGAATACTTTCGCCCAAGCACTAGGATGCAAATTCAAGAGAGTTCAGTTCACTCCTGATCTCCTTCCCGCGGATATCATAGGGACTTACATGTACGACCAGAAAACAGGAGATTTCAAGCCAAGATTCGGTCCGCTTTTTACCAACATCCTCCTAGCTGACGAGATTAACAGAGCTCCACCAAAGACTCAAGCTGCTCTTCTCGAAGCTATGGAAGAGAAGCAAGTGACGATTGAAGGGATCACTCACAAACTTCCCGCCCCATTCGTCACAATGGCAACACAGAACCCAATTGAGCAGGAAGGAACCTATCCCCTTCCTGAGGCTCAGATGGATAGATTCCTCATGAAGATGAGTATGGGATATCCTTCGATGGATGAAGAGAAGGCGATATTGCAACGAAGGAAGCTGCGTGGAAAGGACGATTACGACGTGGAACAGGTTGTGGAACCTCGAAAGGTTGTGGCGATGCAAAAGGCTCTCGAGACTGTTCACATCGATCCAGCCATTCTGGGATATATCGTTCAAGTTGTCCAGAGGACCCGGGCAGATCCAAGAATAGAAGCAGGTGCCTCTCCAAGGGCAAGTCAAGGCCTGTTCAAGGCATCAAGAGCATCTGCTGCAATTGATGGAAGGGACTACGTCATTCCTGACGACGTTAAGGGAGTCGCTCTGGATGTGGTTAGTCACAGAATTGTCCTCAAGCCGGAGTCCAAGATTAGAGGAGTAACTGGAAGGAGGATCGTGAACAAGATCCTCGATGAAGTTAACGTCCCAGTAATACAGTAATCGGGAACCCCAATTAACCGGATGCCTTACTCACCTACATGGCCGTAGTGATAGCATGTGTGAATCACAAAGGCGGATGTTCGAGAACAACTACTGCAGTCAATCTAGCCTCTTCTCTAGCATTGGGGAGTGAAGATTACGGAATTCGTAGCAGGAAGGTCCTGCTAGTTGATATGGATCCCAAGGGAAACGTAGCAACGACATTCGGTGTTGACAAGAGGAGTGTTGGCCCTACAATGAACGAGTTATTTGCCCGAGAGGTGGGTGATGACTCTCTCAAACTAGAGGACTGTACGCTTGGGCCAGATATTCTCTCAAGATCAATGAGGGCTGCATGGAAGAAGAATAATCCTGAGAAGACTCGTGGACCTCCCAAGCACATTGAGATTCGAAATCTATGGATTCTTCCAGCGGATCTGGATCTGTCAGGGATTGAAGTGGACCTAGCGACAAGAGTTGGCAGAGAGAATAGGCTCAAACTTACCCTCAATGAGGCAATGGATCACTTCGATGTAATCATTATTGACACACCCGCATCTCTTGGCCTTCTTACTGTGAATTCTCTATGTGCAGCAGATTGTATCTTAATCCCAATACAAGCCGAGTTCTATGCCCTGGAAGGGATGGGTCAACTAATCTCTGCAATCAGAGAGGTACAGAAATCAGTAAATCCTGGATTGGGGCTTTTGGGCATTCTGATGACCATGGTTCAGACTAGAAGCAAGTTATGCGAAACCGTTACGGCGCATGCCCGGAAGCACTTCGGTGACAGAGTGTTTGAATCACAGATTCCCAGATCCGTAGCAATCGCAGAGTCACCCCTAGAAGGTGCCCCGATTGTTATTGCACAAAAACCAACCAAATCAAATCCGGCTAGCCAATCATACTGGGAGTTTGCCAAGGAAGCAGATGAGAGAATAAAGGCGATAACTGACTCATAGGCTCACAAAGAGTTAAACTGTTCCATCACACTATGTCTTGCATAAAGAAGAGCGGTTTCCATCTTAACGTGGATTTCAGATTCTAGTGTCTTGAGCATCTCCTTGATGTCCTTCTTTGACAGGTTTCCTCTCTTTGAAAGCTGCTTTTCGAGATTTGCCATCATCTCTGATTCCCTCTTCTTGACGAAATCTGCTACCCTTTGCTCCATCTCAACCTCACTCTCTAGTGCCAATTCTTGTCTTCTAAGGCCGAGAGCTGCTTCCATGCTCTCCTTCTCTATCCTGAACCTCCGATCTAGCTCTCCAAGGGCAGCTCTTTCGGACTCTTCCTGTAGTGCCTTGGTCCTGACATTGATATCAGACTTCATTTCCTTCTCAAGTGACTCTCTCTCGTTTTCAAGCTGTTTTTCCATCTTAGACTCATGCTTCCGTCTCTTCTTCGCAATGCTGTCTCTCATTTTTATTTCCTGTTCTAGTCGGAATGCCTCTGCCTTCCGATGAACCTCGGACTCCATTGCTTCTCGTAGATCCATCTCAACCCTGCGTTCCATTCTCTCCATTCCTTGGTTCGCTTCTAGCTCTAGTCTCTCTCCGAGGAATGCTTTTCTCCGTGAGAACTCGACTTCCATTTCCTCTCTGAGTCGGTCTCTAATTCTGGATGTGTGTGCCTCAATCCTTCGATCCCTCTCCAAATCTAGTTGATCTCGAAGTCTGTTCTCCTCTCTTCTAAGTCGGTGTAGCATTTCCTCGCGGAGAAGCCTTTCCTCCCTCTCTAATGCCTCCTTCTCCAATCTCTCAAGTTCATCTTCAAGCTCGTCCCTGAGGTCAGCCTCTATCTGCTGAAGTTGCTCTTCAAAGAGTATCTCATTGGCCTTTCTCATTGCACCTTGCATACCTGATACTCTCTCAGTCATTTCAGAAATACGCATTCTGCGCTCTCTCCTGATTCCGGAACGTAGTGTTGACTCTTCGTCGAGTCTTTCTCGAGCTCTTGCTGCAGTCCCCATTGTCGTGGAAGATAGTGCGTGTTCTGCCCTCAAAGCATCTAGTTCGTCCAACCCTTCAGACTCACTCGAGTCTGCCGGCTTGCTCTCACTCACTTACCCATCCCCAATTCTGGGTCCTTTTCGGGGTATTTGAGACAAGAGGGTTGAAACTGCTGACTAAAGCCTGTTTCTCGCGCCTAATGTATTCTCAGGACTAGAATGTGACGAAGAACGCATTCTGGCACCCAGGGCACGATAGTTCTCTCTTCCCAGGTCTAGGTCGAATCCTCAGATTTGCCTCGCATGATGGGCATTGAACTTCCACCTTGACTATCTTTTTAGTTAGTGTGAAGATTCCCGAGCAGGCTCCACAGGACAGGTCTACTGGCCTCTTTTCCGTACCGGATTCAACTGCTGTCATACAATGTGGACACTGGACCTTCTCCTCCTTGAGAGCAATCACAGTTGGTTGATGAGACACCCGGCACAAAGCTCCACAGAGCGTGCATTCGATTTCTCCCAGACCCTGAGGGAGCATCCCTTCGCACTGTGCGCAGTTGACCAAAGGAGGTGCGACCTTGGACTCGACATCGGGAGGTGCCATGTTATTGGGAAATACGACCAGTTAATCAAGCGGTCGCCGATTTGTCCTCAGAGTTATTGTTCGTCAGAATGGACCATATATCCTTGACATCTTGAATGAGATCACGTCCTAAATCAACAATAGTTGAAAGCCTCTGGGTACCTGTTCCTGAAACCCACATGCCGTTCAGGATGATAATCAGGACACTGGCCTCATGAAGAGCTATTCCTGCAGCAAGATTGATCTTGAAGCCCATCAATACTGCAAATACCAATAGTGTGGTAACTACTACTGAGATTGCAATATTTGCGTATACAACCCTCCTAGTTTGCTTGGCAAGACCTACCATTCGAGAAAGTGCACGGGGATCTTCTCCTGGAATTAATACATCTGCGGCATCCAGATTCACTTGATCCCCGCTTCCCACGGCGACGCCGATATCAGCAGCAGCTAGAGCTCCGGCATCGTTGAAACCATCTCCTGCCATCATTGTCCTCACCTCAGATGATTTCTTAGTGACGTATGCTGCCTTCTCCTCTGGATCAACACCTCCCTTACACATCGTTGGATCGATGCCGATCGACCTAGCAAAGGCCTCGACACTGGATTGCTCATCTCCGCTCAGAATCTCTACCTTGACACCATGAGTGTTAAGTTCGCTGATCGCTTCAATAACCCCGTACCTAGCATCATCGTGAGTGAAACCGATGAGTGCTATTGCCGAATTGGCTACTGACAACAGGCTAGCTCCCTTTCCTGCTTCTCTTGATTCTGCTAGTGCCTTTTCTATTGGAGTGGGAATACTGACTCCCTCTGAAACAAGCCAATCGGCTCTCCCTAGGATGGCCTTTTTTCCATCTAACTGCCCCGATACTCCGGCTTCTCCATCTTTTATCTCACTGACTCTGATGGGTTCCAGAGAACGCTTAGCAATCTCTTTTAGAATTGTTCTTGCATAAGGGTGGTTTGATCGTGACTCTAGGCCGGCGGCTATTCTCAGTGCCTTCTCCTCATCTTCTCCGTCGACAACAAATAGATTGGAGATTGTTGGATTTCCGGTTGTTAAGGTCCCAGTCTTATCCAAGAGTGCCAACTGAACATCTGCTGCAGATTCCAAGACGTCCCCGCCCCTGGCAATTAATCCGAATGAGGAAGCCGTCGTAAGGGCTGCTGCATGAGGCACCGGGGATGCTAGTAGAAGAGAGCAAGGGCAAGAAACGACCCACAGCAAGAGTGTGGTGAGTATAGCCTGTTCAGTTGATCCTGGATAGCTCAGGAATCCAACTACTGGAGCTGCGAAGATCACTAGTGGGGTCCAGATAAGAGTAAATCTCTCTATTGTGCTCTGAGTCCTAGTGGGCTGGTCCTTGTAGTGCCTAACAAGATCAATGAGGCTGGAAAGACGGGTTCCCTGGCCAACGGCCTCCGACTCGATTACTAGGGGTCCTCTTGCTAGAATCAGCCCCGCCTCAACTCTGTCCCCCTTCTTCACAGGGATTGGGATCGGTTCCCCAGTTAGCGGGGCCCTGTCAATCGCCCCCTCACCTTCGACTATCAGTCCATCAACTGGGATTGTCTCTCCTGATCTCACCTCTACTAGTTCTCCCACTTCCAAAGCCTCCACAGGAACTAAGTCGTCATCAGCACAATGGATATTTACAGAATCTTGAGTAGAGGGTTGGATTACCATCAGGGCCCTCTCACCACTTTTCTTCTTCGGAACATCATTGGAGACTATTCGTGCCCTTCTGGGGAGTCTATCTAGACCTCCCTGCATTGACTCCCTGGCCTTGATTAGTGCTCTGTTTTCAAGATGGGAAGAAAATGCAACCAATGCCACGACCATAAGTGCCTCAACCAACTCGCCCAGTGCTAATGCACCGAAGATAGCTAGTGAAATCAAAACCTGAAAACCTACGACTCGGTTCTTGAGGCTGGCTATTGCCTCTAAGAAGAGATGTTGTCCTGCGAAAAATATACCACCTAAAGCAAGAATCCAGGGGACTGCTTCTGGGAAAAAATCTGATTTCTCCGAAAATGAGACCAAGAAAATCAAGGGTATCGATAATATCGAAGATAATAGTTGGAGTTGATCCTTCCTGAAACCAGACTCGCGGGTTGGCTCAAGCCTATGTCCTTGGCCAAGAATCTCTGACAATTTCTGCTCTGAGACTTGACTGAGTTCGGAATCGAAGATGCGGACTCTCTGAATATCGATTCTGTTCATATCCATCCTAGTATCCAGAACTCCGGGGACATTTAGAATCCAGTTTTTGAGTCCGTTTTCGTCAACTCCTAGTTCTGAGCAGCGAGCCTCTGTTGAACTACCAACTACTCTGAACCATTCCACGTCAGGTTCATGCCCTAGGCTGGAAAGAACCGAGGAAGCCCGTGAAATTGATCCACTCGAGATATCCTGAGAAATCTCTACTGTTCCATCGGAAACCGAAATTCTGCATGACTCTACCCCGGGAAGGCGTTTTACTGCTCTAGATGCCTTCATTGCACAGTCTGGGCAGTCCATGCCCCTGATTCCCCAATCAAAATGATGAGTCCCCTCGAAGGAAATCGCAAATCCATTTTCCTCAGTTTGATTTGGCCTTTCTGTTACATCTTTTGGGGTTTTTCTAAGAGTAGACCGTCTTGGAACTGAGATCTTGGGAAGTGAAATCCTGCTCCTTGGTTTATCGACCGAGGATCTCTCATTTTCCTCTTCATCAAGAATCAGGAAATCTTCCGAGTCCTCTGACACGATTGTTCCAGAATTCGGTATCGCTTGAACATGATGTTGTCCTGTCGGTGGAATCATGAACGTTTGACAATTCCGACAGGTATGGTCGAGGTACCAAATCCTGGAGATTGGGACATGATTGTTTTCGACGTTGATGGAACTCTGCTTGATAGAGATGGTTTTCATGACGAGCTGGTAAGTCTAGCAAGAAGAGTTGACAGAGAGGTGATGACTGTTTCACTGGCTTCCGGGAGGACTCTGCCAAACGTTACTCCAATAATGCAAGCAATCGGTGCTACCGGTTTCATTGTCGCAGAGAATGGTGGGATGGTCTGGGATAGCATAGAGGGACATGTTATTCAGTCACTTTCCGATGGTTCCAGAGCGAAGAATGCAGCGGAGTGGTTAGCAACTAAGATCGATGGTTTGGACCCTCGAGGAATAGAGTCGAACAGGTGGAGGGAGACTGAGTGGTGCCTGAGTGAGACCGACTCATTTGATTTGATGAAGGAACTCATTGCAGAGAGTGAGTGGTCTGATCTCGAAATGGTTTCAACCGGATTTGCAGTTCATATCGCCAGTCCGGGATTGGACAAATCTCTCGGTCTGAGAATGGCTTTGCAGCAAAGAGGGATTGACCCAACTAGAGTGATTGCATGTGGAGATGCCCCCAATGACCTTCCGATGTTTGACCTAGTAGGTTTCTCGGTTGCAGTGAGCGATCGCTTCCCGGATGTTGTATCCTCTGCCGACTGCATTACTGAAGAAAAGGGGAAAAGCGGTTCGATAGAGCTTCTCAAGGCACTACTGGAATAGTTGCCTGCAGCGTCCAGAACCGGA